>Ga0222420_100051_pt1:5000-309850 | contig 309850 bp, 255 predicted proteins | sample 3A2ome_FD_182470 | JGI IMG/M metagenome (GOLD analysis project Ga0222420, IMG submission 182470) | Enriched microbial communities from leaf-cutter ant dump, University of Wisconsin, Madison, United States - 3A200A (version 2) | ecosystem: Environmental > Terrestrial > Nest > Insects... | reverse complement strand
AATATCGCGAGTATAAGGCGTCGCAGGCGTCCGATACACTCGCAGCTGGCGGTGACCTCGGCGGTGCCGGTGGCGCCGCGCCGAACATCGATGGTGGCTTCAACGTCTATGAAGCGATCGGTGAACTCATCGTTCCGCTCGTTCAGGACAAGCCTTTCTTCGAGGATCTGACCATCGAAGGCGGCATCCGCTATTCGTCCTACAAGGTCGATGCGGTCGGCAGCCCGTCGTACAACACCACGACGTGGAAGGTCGGCGGCAGCTGGACCCCCATCAGCGACATCAAGTTCCGCGGCAACTATGCGCGGGCGGTTCGTGCGCCGAATATCGCCGAACTGTTCTCACCGGTGAATACGGGACTGACCAACCTGCAGGACGATCCGTGCGCGACGCGCGACGATAACGGCAACGTCATTCGTGCCAACCCGACCGGCGAACTGCGCGCTGTCTGTATTGCGCAGCTCGCGCCGGGTACGCCGGCCAGCACGGTAGATTTCATCGCCCAGCCGATTTCGGGTCAGGCCAACGCCACGGGCGGCGGCAACCTGAACCTCGGGCCGGAAATTGGCAAGACCTGGACGGTGGGTGTCGTGCTGCAGCCCAGCTTCGTTCCGAAGCTGTCGCTGTCGGTCGACTATTACCACATCAAGATCACGGGTGCGATCACGTCGCCGACTCCTGGTGACGCTATCTCGGCCTGTTTCGGTGCCGATCCCTCGTCGCCGGCGGCAGGCGCATCGTCAACGGCCGCTTGCACCTCGATCCGTCGCGATCCGCTGACGGGTGGTCTGAACGGTGATCCGAACACGACGCCGGGTCTGTTCCTGACGACGTCGAACCTCGGCACGCTGGAAACCAGCGGCATCGACGTCAACCTGAACTACTCGCGCGACGTGGGGTTTGCGAACCTCAGCTTTGCCGGCCAGTTGAACTGGACGGAGCAGTCGAAGTTCCAGTCGGCTCCGGGCAGCTATAATCGCGATTGCGTCGGCTATTTCTCGGCAAACTGCGGTCAGCCGATCCCCGAGTGGCAGTGGTCGCTTCGTACCTCGTTGGCGTTCGATGACTTCGACGTCTCGCTGCTGTGGCGCCACATCGGCGGCAGCAAGTATGAAGGTTTGGCCAGCGATTACTCGGATCGCGGCTTCGACGACAACTCGCGCGAGATCTTCGAGGGTACGTTGGGTGCCGGCACGGGCACCTTGGCCGGCAAGCAGGTCAACTTCAATCGTATTAAGGCATATGATTATTTCGACCTGACGACACGGTTCAACGTTCTCGAGAATCTGACCGTGACGGTGGGCGTGCAGAACCTGTTCGACAAGAAGCCGCCGCTAGTTGGTGGTGAAGCGGGTTCGACGACCTACAACAGCGGCAACACCTTCCCGTCGACCTACGATTCGATCGGGCGCCGTTACGTCGCCGCGGCTCGCGTCCGCTTCTAAGAGCGAATACGCGAAAAAATCGGGAGCGGGCAGCGATGCCCGCTCCCTTTTTTATGGGCGATTGCCAAGGAATGGCTCGAACGGTTTTTCTCGAAAGGGAGGCACGGTTCTTCTGGTCGGTAACGCCATTCACGCCCCTCGCCATGTCAGGGAAATCGATTCGAAGCGCCGCACGTCAGCGGGACGGCCCAATCCATCTTCCCGATCCAAAGCCATATCGCCTTGGCCGGCTTCACCTTCCGGAGCTCCGGCAAAAGCGAGGTTCCAGATAGCATGGTGCACATCGCGCGGACCCCGCTTTGACCGGCGATTCTCGTGACAGTCGTCCCGCGACTAACGCGCACCGGCAGGAGGTAACAGAGCGTTCGGCAGAACCAGCGGGATAGCGGCGGTGTCAGCAACTGCCAGCGTCCAATCATGCACCTTGTCGATCTCGTCGCCATAGGCTGCCGTCGCCGCGGCGCGCTCCTGCTTTCGCGCTTCGACCGAGAAATCGGCGCCCGATTTGCTGTGCCGCGAGAAGACGGCGCGGCCGGCCAGGTCGCCGCCTGCCGCCGCTGCAGCCGGAAGCATCGAAAAGTCCGCGAGCGCCTTGAGTGTGGCGGCGGGGTCGGCCAGCAGGCTCTCCGAATCGAGGGTGCGGACGCGATCGGGAAAGCGTTCGGCCAGTGCGATGAACAGGCGTTGCTGGGCCAGCCATCCGACCGCCGCCACCTGAAGGTCGCTGAGCCGGAAATAATCGCGGGCCTCGAACCCCAGATCGACGAGATTTTCGCGCAGCAATCCTTCGAGAAGCTCGCGCGCCCACAGACGGCACCACAAACCCTTGCGCGCGACCGACAGCAGGAACTCGCGCAGTGGCGCATGCAGGAGCAGCGCATGGGCGTCGGGGCGCAGTGCCATCATCGGCGTCATCAACCCCGCAAGGATGTTGGAAGGCTTGACCACGACCGCCTCCGCCGGTGTCCAGCGCCGCGCGAGCAGCAGGAGCGCATCGTCGAGCAGATGTGCAAGCTCCGTCCCCCGGCGCTCGCCACGGCGATGGATGCCGGTGATGTCGTTGAGCAGGACGGGTTCGGAAAGACCCATCGAATGACCCGGAATGTCCAGCGCCCGCACGAGCAGCGTCGAGGCGCAGAAGGCGGAATGAAACAGGAAATGGATCGCGCCGGCGTTACCGCGCGCGGCCTCGACGCTCGCGGCGCGCGGCGCGATGATCTCGGGCTGCCCGCCGACGAGCTCGTCGGTCAGAAATGGTCCCGCGGCGTGCATTGCGTGGGGCACGTGACGGAACAGCAGGCTGTCCGCCGCCATGTCGTAGCGGTGGGCAAGCCATGTCGGATCGGCGGGATCGAAAGCGGGTGTGGAAACCATGGTCGCACCATAATCGGGACCGGCCGGGCGACAAGCGCCGTCTTTCCAATGCGCCGTTCCCAGCGTAGGGAAAGTCATGTCCAAGTCGACTCTTTCGTCCCACGAAGCCAATGCCCAGGGGCTCGCAGCGCTGAACGCCGGCGATTCCGCGACCGCGGTTCAGCTGTTCACGCACGCCGTCTCGGTCGATCCGCAAGCCGGAAGCCTGTGGCGCAACCTCGCGCATGCGCACCGCCTGCTCGGTGACGACGACGGCGAGCGGCAGGCCCTGCAAGGCGCGCTCGAGACCGATCAGCGCGACGTTGCCGCGCTCGTCCGGCTGGCCGAACTGCACGAACGGCGCAGCGAAACGCGCGACGCGCTTCTGCGCTGGTCGGCGGTGCTCCAACTCGGCGAGCAGATCGCCGATCCGGCGCCGGCCTTTGTGCAGATTCTCGATCATGCGCGCGCCTATTGCCAGGCGCAGCAGGCCGCGCTCGCGGGCTTCGTCGAGCGCGAATTCGGTTCGCGCATTTCGGCGCTCGATGAAACGGCGCGCCGGCGTTCCACCGCTTTCCTCGACCATGCCCTCGGGCGTCGCCGCGTCTATCAGAACCAGTGCGCGGGCCTCCATTATCCGTTCCTGCCGGCCGACGAATATTTCGACGACCGCCATTTTCCGTGGTTCGACGATCTGGCCGCGCGCGCTCCGGCGATCCGCGCCGAACTCGAGGCGTTGCTCGCCGATCCCGGCGACGCGCTGCGGCCCTATGTCCGCATGGACAAGGGCGCATCGGGCAGCCAGTGGGACCAGCTGGATCACAATGCCGACTGGAGCGCCTGTTTCCTGTGGGAATATGGCCAGCCCAACCAGCCTGTCCTCGACCGCTGTCCGGAAACCGCTGCCGCGCTCGCCGCGACGCCCAGCGCGCATATTCCGGGCCGGGCGCCCAGCGCTTTTTTCTCGATGTTGCGCCCGCATACGCGCATACCGCCGCACACCGGCGTCACCAATACCCGGGCGATCATCCATCTGCCGCTGATCGTGCCGCCGCATTGCGGCTTCCGCGTCGGCGGGGAAACGCGCGAATGGGTCGAAGGCCGGCCCTTCGCTTTCGACGACACCATCGAACATGAAGCCTGGAACGAAAGCGACTCGCTGCGCGCCATCCTCATTTTCGACGTGTGGAACCCGCATTTGAGCCCCGAAGAGCAGGCCGTCATCGCCGATTACTGCCGGACGGCCGACGCGCTGACCGAGCCGGCGGCGCGATGAGCCTCTTGCGAGTAGCGCGATCCGTTGGTAATTCGGGCTGATTGGCCGGAAGGGGCAGACATGTACGTGGCATCCATTATCCTGAGCGCCCTCTTGCAGGCGTCCAACCCGCAGCCCGTGGCGGACAAGAAAGAGGACCCCGATGCGGAAATGGTTTGCCGCCGGGTCGACGTGACCGGTTCGCTCGCCCGCAAGGAACGGGTGTGCAAGACGCGCGGTGAGTGGCGCCGTCTGGCGGATTCCGGCAATGCGACCGCCCGCGACATCATCGATTACAGCCGCGGTCGCCCAAGTGGGCAATAATTGTCGGTGCCGAACAGCCTAGTCTGACGACACGGCGAAACATACGGTAGAAGCGGATTTCAGAACCACCGGTCTGGATCGAATCCAGACCGGTGGTCTTGTCTTTGGCTTCCCTATGCCGGCGTCAGCACCAACGCCCCGTCGCCCTCGTCGACCTTGACCGTCTGACCGTCCCTGACCTCGCCCTTGAGGATGAGGTCGGCGAGCGGGTCCTGCAGATATTTCTGCACCGCGCGCTTGAGCGGGCGGGCGCCGTAGACGGGATCGTAGCCGACCCGGCCGAGCCAGCTGCGCGCCGCGTCGGTGAGGTCGAGCGTCACCTTGCGGTCGGCGAGCAGTTTCTGCACGCGCGCGACCTGGATGTCGACGATGCCGCCCATATGCTGCTGACCCAGGCGGTGGAACAGCACGATCTCGTCGAGCCGGTTCAGGAACTCGGGCCGGAAATGGGCGCGGACGACCTCCATCACCGCGGGTTCGGCCTGTTCGACCGGCGCGTCGTCGGGGAGCGCGGCGATCGCCTGGCTGCCGAGGTTCGAGGTCAGGATGATCAGCGTGTTGGTGAAGTCGACCGTGCGGCCCTGCCCATCGGTCAGCCGCCCGTCGTCGAGCACCTGGAGCAGGATGTTGAACACGTCGCCGTGCGCCTTCTCGACCTCGTCGAACAGCACGACTTGATAGGGGCGGCGGCGCACCGCTTCGGTGAGCACCCCGCCTTCCTCGTAACCGACATAGCCGGGGGGCGCGCCGATCAGCCGCGCGACGCTGTGCTTTTCCATGAATTCGGACATGTCGATGCGGACCATCGCATTGTCGTCGTCGAACAGGAAGCGCGCCAGCGCCTTGGTCAGTTCGGTCTTGCCGACGCCGGTCGGGCCGAGGAAGAGGAAGCTGCCGAGCGGGCGGTTCGGGTCCTGCAGCCCGGCGCGCGCGCGGCGAACCGCGGTCGAGACCGCGCGCACCGCCTCGTCCTGCCCGATCACGCGCTGGCCGAGATGCGCCTCCATGCCGAGCAGCTTCTCGCGCTCGCCTTCCAGCATCCGGTCGACCGGAATGCCGGTCCAGCGGCTGACCACCGCGGCGATGTCGTCGGCGGTGACCTCCTCGCGCAGCATCGCATTGTCCGCGACGGCCTGCGCCTCCTCGAGCTGCTTTTCGAGCGCGGGGATGGTGCCGTAGCTGAGCTCGCCCGCCTTGCCGAGGTCGCCCGCACGCTGCGCCTGGTCGAGCGCGACGCGCGCGGCGTCGAGCTGTTCCTTGATCTTCGCCTCGGCGTGGATCTTCTCCTTTTCGGCCTGCCACTTCTGGGTGAGTTCGGCCGACTGCTGTTCGAGGTTGGCGAGTTCGGCCTGCAGATTCGCAAGCCGGTCGCGCGACGCGTCGTCGCTTTCCTTGCCGAGCGCGGCTTCCTCGATCTTCATCTGGATGATGCGGCGGTCGAGCGTCTCGATCTCCTCGGGCTTCGATTCGACCTCCATGCGGATGCGACTCGCGGCCTCGTCCATCAGGTCGATCGCCTTGTCGGGCAGGAAGCGGTCGGTGATATAGCGGTTCGACAGCGTCGCCGCGGCGACGATCGCGCCGTCGGTGATCCGCACGCCGTGGTGCAGCTCGTATTTCTCCTTGAGCCCGCGCAGGATGCTGATCGAATCCTCGACCGTCGGCTCGCCGACGAACACCGGCTGGAACCGCCGCTGGAGCGCGGGGTCCTTCTCGACATATTTGCGATATTCGTCGAGCGTCGTCGCGCCGATGCAGTGGAGTTCGCCGCGCGCGAGCGCCGGCTTGAGCAGGTTCGAGGCGTCCATCGCGCCCTCGCCCTTGCCGGCGCCGACCAGCGTGTGCATCTCGTCGATGAACAGGATGATCTCGCCCTCGGCCGACTTGACCTCGTCGAGCACGCCCTTCAGCCGCTCCTCGAACTCGCCGCGATATTTGGCGCCCGCGATCAGCGCGCCCATGTCGAGCGCGAGCAGGCGGCGGTCCTTGAGGCTGTCGGGGACGTCGCCGTTGGCGATGCGCAGCGCGAGCCCTTCGGCGATCGCGGTCTTGCCGACGCCGGGTTCGCCGATGAGGACGGGGTTGTTCTTGGTGCGGCGCGCGAGAATCTGCACGGTGCGGCGGATTTCCTCGTCGCGGCCGATGACCGGGTCGAGCTTGCCCTCGCGCGCGACTTCGGTGAGGTCGCGGGCATATTTCTTGAGCGCTTCGAAGCTGTCCTCGGCGCCCGCGGTGTCGGCGGTGCGGCCGCGGCGCAGCTCGTTGATGACGGCGTTCAGCGCGTCGGCCTTCACGCCGGCGTCGGCGAAGGCCTTGCCGACCGGGGTCGTCGCGGCGAGCACCATGGCGAGCAGCAGCCGCTCGACGGTGACGAAGCCATCGCCGGCCTTGGTGGCGACCTGTTCGGCCTGATCGAGCAGGCGCACCGCGTCATTGTCGAGCCCCGGCGTGGCCTGCGCGCCCGATCCCGACACGGCGGGCACCTTGGCGAGCAGGGCGTCGATGCCCTGCACGGCGCGCGCGGCGTCGCCGCCGGCGCGCTGGATCAGGCCGGCGGCCATGCCGTCCTTGTCCTCGAGCAGCGCCTTGGCGATGTGCTCGGGGCCGATCCGCTGGTGGTTCATGCGGATCGCGATCGTCTGCGCCGACTGGAGGAAACCCTTGGCGCGGTCGGTGAATTTTTCGAGGTTCATGTAAAGGATCCCCTTTCTTGCCGACAGAGATAGTGTTGCCGTTATGCAACACAAGAGCGCGTTTCGAGATTCGCGTGGAGAGGGGGAGGTGCGGCGAAAATCGGCCGGGAGAGCGGAGGGTTTGGGAAAGATTCGCGCAGAGGCGCAGAGATCGCAGAGATTATGTTCACGCGGAGGCGCGGAGATATGGTTAGGGCCGACAGGCCCCATATTTTCCCGATCTCGGCGCCTGACGACAAGGTGGGCGAGAAGAAGCCGCTTCGCGGCAAGCGCGATTTCTCCGCGTCTCCGCGTCTCCGCGTGAACCCGATTCAAACTCTCTGCGATCTCTGCGCCTCTGCGCGAATCGTTTCCGAAGCCCCCAGGCGACACAGCCGCTTGCCTTCGCACCGTTCGCCCGCCACACCATCGCGGCCGGAGACAGGAAGGATGGCGGACATGCTGCGACGGGCTTTGCTGGGATTGCTCCTGCTGCTGGCAGCCGCCGCGCTGGGGCTGGTCTTGTGGGAGCCGCTGACGGCGCAGGCGCCCGCCGCGCCTGCCTTCCGGCCGACCGACGTCCAGATCGCGCGCGACAAATTCGGGGTGCCGCACATCTTCGGCAAGACCGATGCCGACGTCGCCTATGGCGTCGCCTATGCCCATGCCGAGGATGATTTCTCGACCCTGCAAGAGGTGCTTGCGATGACCCGCGGGCGCGCCGGGGCGATGCTGGGCGAGGACGGGGCGAAGATCGACTATGTCGCCGAACTGCTCGGCGTTCGCGCGACCACCGCGCGCGACTGGCCGCGCCTGCCTGCGGACGTGCGGGCGCTGTTCACCGCCTATGCCGCCGGGCTCAATCATTATGCCGACAAGCATCCGGACGAGGTCCGCCTGTCGGGGCTGTTCCCCGTCACCGGCGAAGATGTCGTCGCAGGCTTCGTGCTGCGGTCGCCCTTCTTCTTCGGGCTCGATTCGACGATCGGCTCGCTCGCCGAGGGCACGCCGCTGGCGCGCGAGGGCGGGCCGGCGCTCGACCCCAAGGGGCAGCCGGTCGCGCGCGACCTGACCCCGGTCGGGCGCGATCCCGACGACAATGGCTCGAACGCGATGGCGGTCGCACCGTCGCGCTCGACCGATGGCGCGACGCGGCTCGTCTCCAACTCGCACCAGCCGTGGACCGGCGGCGTCGCCTGGTACGAACTGGTCGTCCATTCGGGCGAGGGCTGGGATTTCGCCGGAGCGAATTTCCCCGGTTCGCCCTATCCCTTCCTCGGCCACAACAAATATCTCGGCTGGACCAACACGGTGAACCGGCCCGACCTGATCGACGTCTACCGGCTGGTGCTCGACGACAGCGGCGAGAATTATCGCTTCGACGGGAAGTGGGTGCCGCTGGAAACGAAGCGGGTCTGGCTACGCGTCAAATATGGCCCTTTCGTGCTGCCGGTTCCGCGCACCGTCCATCGCTCGGTGCACGGGCCGGTGATCGTCGGCACCAAGGGCGCCTTCGCCATCCGCTATGCCGGGATCGACCAGGCGAACATGGTCACGCAATATTACCGACTGAACAAGGCGCGCGATTTCGCCGAGTGGCGCGCGGCAATGGCAGGGCAGGGCGTGCCGGCGACCAATTTCGTCTATGCCGATGCCAGGGGCAATATCGGCTTCTTCTATAATGCGATGTTCCCCGATCGGCCCGCCGGCTATAATTGGCGCGGCGTCCTGCCGGGCGACACATCGGCGAATTTGTGGACGAAGGCGCTGCCCTTCGACCGGGTGCCGGCGCTGGTCAATCCGCGCTCGGGCTATGTGATGAACGCGAACAACACGCCGTGGGTCGCGGCGGGGCCGGGCGACGAGCTCGACCCTGCGGCCTTTTCGCCCTTGCTGGGGATCGAGGACGACATGACCAACCGCGCGGCGCGGCTGATCGAGCTGTTCGAGGCGTCGGGGCCGATCGACGAGGCGCGGCTGAAGGCGATCAAATACGACACCAGCTATGCGAAGACCGGCTATGCCAAGGCGTGGATCGACCGGCTGCTCGCGCTCGACGTCGGCGGCGACCCGGCGCTGGCCGAGGCGCAGCGGCTGCTGCGCAAGTGGGACTGGAACCTCGACGGCAAGGGGCATGGCGATGCGCTGGCGCTGATGCTGCTGCGCCCAGCGGGCGGACGCCATTACCAGCGACGCGCGGCGCCCGACCCGCTGACCGTGCTCAAGCAGACGGTCGTGCATCTGCAGGACCATTTCGCGACGCTCGATCCGAAGCTGGGCACGGTGCTGCGGCTGCGGCACGGCGAGGGACCGCACCGTGTCGACCTGCCGCTCGACGGCGGCAACGACACGATCCGCGCCTCGACGCTGTGGGACGTGGAGCCCGACGGGCGGCTGAAAGTGCGCCACGGCGACAGCTTCATCCTGTTCGTGACGTGGGACCGCGACGGGCGGGTGCATTCGGAATCGATCCAGCCCTTCGGGGCCGCGACGACGCGGCCGGACAGTCCGCACTATAACGACCAGGCGCCGCTGTTCGTGGCGCACAGGTTGAAGCCGGTGCTGTTCGACCCGGCGGCGCTGCGCGCCAGCGGGGCGCGTTTCTATCGGCCTTGAAAGCCCCGCACGGCCGTCCTACACCATTGATACACTGCCGTTCGGCACGGCCGGTCCGCAGGCCGGCCGGTTTCTCCCCGTTCGAGAGGATGTCCATGCCGCGTCTTTCCCGTCTCGCCGCCGCCCTTGCCCTGTCGACCGCGCTGGTCGCCACCGGTCCCGCGCTCGCCAGAAGCAAGGCGGCGCAGCCCGCGCCGGTCGCCGAACTGGTGAAGGCGGTCGACATTCCGTGGCAGGCTTTCACGCTCGACAACGGCCTGCGCGTGATCGTGCACGAGGATCGCAAGGCGCCGGTGGTCGCGGTGTCGGTGTGGTATCGCGTCGGCTCGAAGCACGAGCCGAAGGGCAAGACGGGCTTCGCGCACCTGTTCGAGCATCTGATGTTCAACGGGTCGGAGAATGCGCCCGGCGATTTCTTCGAGCCGCTGCAACAGGTCGGCGCGACCGATTTCAACGGCACCACCAGCATGGACCGCACCAATTATTTCGAGACGGTGCCGACCGGCGCGCTCGACCGCGCGCTGTTCCTCGAAAGCGACCGCATGGGGCATCTGCTCGGCGCGGTGACGCAGGACAAGCTCGACAACCAGCGCGGCGTCGTCCAGAACGAGAAGCGGCAGGGCGACAACAATCCCTTCGGCCTGCTGCGCTACGAGATTTTCGAGAATCTCTTTCCCACCGGCCATCCCTATCATCACAGCACCATCGGTTCGATGGCCGACCTCGATTCGGCGTCGCTCGACGATGTGAAGCGCTGGTTCACCGACCATTACGGACCGAACAACGCGGTGCTCGTGCTCGCGGGCGACATCGATGTCGCGACCGCAAAGGCGAAGGTGACCGAATGGTTCGGCGACATTGCGCAGGGCCCCGCGGTGACCGCGCCGCCGGTGTCGGTGCCGACGCTGCCCGCGCCGCTCGCCAGGGAGGTCCGTGACCTGATCCCGACGACGCGCCTCTATCGCATGTGGGCGATCCCCGGCCTCAACGATCCCGAGGCGGTGCCGCTGCAGATGGCGGCGACCGTGCTCGGCGGGCTGTCCTCTTCGCGGCTCGACAATGCGATGGTCCGCAAGGACCCGGTCGCGGTCGCGGTCGCCGCCTTTGCCCAGACCTTCGAGGATGCCGGCATATTGATCGTCCAGGCCGATGTGAAGGAAGGCGTCGATCCGGCGCTGGTCGGCCAGCGGCTCGACGCCGAGATCGCCAGATTCCTCGAAACCGGGCCGACCGCCGACGAACTGCAACGCGCGGCGGCGAGCTATCTGGGCGGCACGATCGCCGGGCTCGAATCGGTCGGTGGCTTCGGCGGCAAGGCGGTGACGCTGGCCGAGGGCGCGCTCTATTCGAACGATCCGGATCATTACCGGACCGAGCTCGACCGGCTTGCGAAGACGACCCCCGAGCAGGCGGCGGCGGTGGCGCGCAAATGGATGGCGCGACCGGCCTTCTCGCTCACCTACACGCCCGGCGAGCGGACCGAGGGCGGCGAGAACCGCGGCGGCGCGGTGACGGCGGGCAAGGCCGCGGCGGCTGTCGCGCCCGACCGCTACTGGAACGCGGCGCTCGGCGACGTCGGACCCGACACGGGCGCGATGGGCGCGACGGCGATCGCCGACCGGTCGCAGCTGCCGGCGGTGAGCGGGCTCACCGCGCTCGACTTCCCGGCAATCGAGCGCACGACGCTGCGCAACGGGATCGAGGTCGTCTTCGCGCGGCGGACCGCGGTGCCGACGGTGCAGGTCGCGGTCAGCTTCGACGCCGGCTATGCCGCCGACCCGCACGATGCGCTGGGCACCCAGTCGCTGATGCTCAGCCTGATGGACGAGGGGACGACCAGCCTCGATTCGATCGCCTTCGCCGAGGCGAAGGAGCGGCTCGGCGCGCAGATCGACGGGACCGCCAACGCCGACGAGACGATTTTCAGCCTGTTCGCGCTCAAGCCCAACCTCAGCGCCTCGCTCGGCCTGCTCGCCGACTATATCCGCCACCCGGCCTTCGACGCGCAGGAACTGGAGCGGGTGCGCGCGCAGCAGCTCAACCGCCTGAAGGCCGAATTCAACAACCCGAACGCGATCGCCTCGCGCGTGCTGCGGCCGGCGCTTTATGGCGCCGACCATCCCTATGGTATCCCGCCCTCGGGCCTCGGGAACGCCAAGGCGGTCGCGGCGGCGACGCGCGACCAGCTCGTCGCCTTCCATTCGGCGTGGATCCGCCCTGACAACGCCCGCATCTTCGTCGTCGGCGATACCACGCTCGCCGAAGTGCGGCGGCAGCTCGACGCGACGCTCGGCCAGTGGAAGCCGCCCGCGGCGCCGAAGGGCGAGAAGCATTTCGACATCGCCATCCCCGCGCCGCAGCCGCGCATCCTGCTGGTCGACCGGCCCAAATCGCCGCAATCGGTCATCATGGCGGGCAAGGTGCTCGCCGCGAAGGGCTCCGACAGCCTAGAGGTGCTGCGCGCCGCGAACGACATCTTCGGCGGCGACTTCCTGTCGCGCTTCAACATGAACCTGCGCGAGACCAAGGGCTGGTCCTATGGCGTGCGTTCGGCGGTCTCGGCCGACAAGGACCGGCTGACCTGGGTCGTGGTCGCGCCGGTGCAGGCCGACCGCACCGGCGATTCGATCCGCGAGTTCCGCAGCGACCTCCAGACCTTCCTCGGCGACAAGGGGGTGACGGCGGCTGAGCTGGAGCGGACGGTCAACGGCAGCGTCCGCGAATTGCCCGGCAGCTTCGAGACGTCGGGCGATGTGCTCGGCGGGCTGCGCTCGATCGTCAAGTTCGATCGCCCCGACGATTATTACGAGACGATCGCCGCGAAATACGAGGCGATGACCACCCCCGCAGTCGACGCCGCGGCGCGCGAGGCGCTGAGCGTCGACGATCTCGTCTATGTCGTCGTCGGCGATGCCTCGATCGTGAAACCACAGCTTGACGGACTGGGTTTGAACGTCGAAACAGTGGCTCCAGCTAATTGACATTAGTTTCAGTAGGAGGGTTTCGATGTCTCAAGTCGACGGCAGCTATGATTGCGTGACCAAGTCGCCGATGGGCGACCAGAAGTCGGTCTTCACCGTGAAGAGCGAGGGCGATAGCTTCACCGGCCAGAACGCCGGCACGATGGGATCGCTCGACGTCGAGAACGGCAAGGTCGACGGCAACAAGCTGAACTGGACAATGAACATGAAGGTGCCGATGCCGATGACGCTCGAATGCGAAGCGACCATCGACGGCGACACGCTGACCGGCACGATCAAGGCCGGTCCCTTCGGTTCGATGGCGATGACCGGCACCCGCCAAGCCTGACCGTCCGATCCGGATCATATTTCCGGTAGAGGGCCGTCCCGGTCGACCGGGGCGGCCTTTTGCTTGTGGGTTGCCGTTCGGGCTTTCGCCGGCCGCACGCGGATAGGGGCTATCCAAAGCGGCGTCATGTGCATACATTGTTGCAATGCACAAAATGACCGAGCCTTCGCCGCGGTTGAGCCTCCCCGGCGATCGTGAAATGGTGATCATGATGGCGATGGTGATGGCGCTGAACGCGCTCGCCATCGATTCGATGCTGCCCGCGCTGCCCGCGATCGGCCGCGGGCTGGAGGTCGCGGTGGCGAACCACCGCCAATATGTGATCTCGGTCTATCTGCTCGGCATCGGGATCGGTTCGCTCGTCTATGGCCCGCTCGCCGACCGCTTCGGGCGCAAGGGGGTGCTGGTGCCGGCGCTGGTCGGCTATGTGATCCTGTCGATCGGCTGCGGGCTCGCGATGAGCTTTCCGATGCTGCTCGCGCTGCGTTTCGGGCATGGGCTGGTCAGCGCCGCGCTGGGCGTGATCGTCGTCGCGGTGATCCGCGATCTCTTTTCGGGCGATGCGATGGCGAAGCGCCTGTCGCTGATCTTCCTCGTCTTCATGGTTGTGCCGATCATCGCCCCGACGATGGGCGCGGGGGTCGAGGCGGTCGCCGGGTGGCGCGCTATCTTCATCGTCCTCGCGGTGATGGGGGTGGTGATGATCCTCTGGCTGCGCCGGCTGCCCGAAACGCTCGCTCCCGCCGACGTGCGTCCGCTCGACTGGCGCACGATGGTCGCGGGCTGGGCGACGGTGACGCGGCACCGCCGCGCCGCAGGCTACATGATCGCCTCGGGCATGATGCAGGCGGCGCTCTATGGCTATCTGAACAGCAGCGAGCAGATCATCGCCGACGTCTTCGACGCGCGAAGCCTGTTCCCGCTGGTCTTCGCTTGCGTCGCCATCGGCATCGCGGCGGCGAATTTCTCGAACGCGGCGATCGTCGAGCGCTTCGGTGCACGGCGCGTGTCGCAAAGCGCCGTCTTCGCCTTCATGGCGACGTCGATCGCGCAGATCCTCGTCGCGCTGAGCGGCGCCGAGACGCTGTGGATGTTCACGGTTCTGATGATGATCAACGTCGGCCTGATCGGGTTCATCGGCAGCAACTTCGGTTCGATCGCGATGGAGGATTTCGGCCATATGGCGGGCGTCGCCTCCTCCTATCAGAGCTTTGCGAAGACGCTGCTCGCTGCGGGGGCGGGGGCGCTGATCGGGCAGTTGTACGACGGGACGACGCTGCCGCTCGCCTATGCCTTCTGCGCCTGCGCCATCATCGGCCTAGCGCTGGTCCTGTGGGCCGAGCACGGCAAGCTGTTCACCCGCCCGGGGACGGCGGCCAAAACCCCCTTCTGACGCGCCGGAGGGCGCCCCGCGCAGCAGAGAGGCCGCGCAAGAGAAAGGGGGCGCGAGGCCCCCTTTCGTCTTTCCAGTTCCGATCGCCGGCTTAGGGGATCGGGGGCACCGGCTGCGGCGGCGCGTCGGGATCGTCCTCGTGCACGTCGATGATCCCGCGCCCGACATAGCTGCGCGAGCGGCTGTACAGGAAATAGACGACGAGGCCGACCGCCGCCCAGATCAGGAACAGCGTGATGCTCTTGTGATCGAGGTTAAAGAACAGATAGATGCAGCCGAGGACCGCGATAGGCGCCGTGACGAAGATCATCGGCGTCCTGAACGGCCGGTGCCGGGTCGGATCGGTGCGGCGGATCGTCATCACCGCGATCGACACGGCGGCAAAGGCGAACAGCGTACCCGAGTTGGAGATGTTGGCGAGCTGCCCGACCGGGAAGAAGGCCGCGAACAGCGCCACGGCAATGCCCGTGATGATCGTGATGACATGCGGGGTGTGGAACTTCGGGTGAATCCGCGAGAAGGCCTGCGGCAGCAGCCCGTCGCGGCTCATCACGAAGAAGATGCGCGTCTGGCCGAACATCATCATCAGGATGACCGACGGCAGGGCGAGCCCGGCGGCGAGGCCGATCAGGTTGCCGATCTGCGGCCAGCCGATTTCACGCATCGTCCAGGCCAGCGCCTCCTTCGAACAGACGACCGCCTGGTCGCCGATCGCGCCGCATGCCGACGCCAGCGCGCGGCTTCCGGGTTCGAGCGCTTGACCGGTGGCGGCGTCGATGCCGACCGGCTGTGCGCCGACGGTGCCTATGACGCCCGCGGCGACGAGCAGGTAGAAGATGGTGCAGATGGCGAGGCTGCCGATCAGGCCGATCGGCATGTTGCGTTGCGGGTTCTTCGTCTCTTCCGCCGCGGTCGACACGGCGTCGAACCCGACATAGGCGAAGAAGATGGAGGCCGCGGCGGCACCGATTCCCCCGATGCCGAGCGGCGCGAAGGGTTCGAAATTCTCCATGTTCATTACCGGCACCGCGAGCGCGATGAACAGCGTCAGCGCCGCCACCTTGATGACGACGAGGATCGCGTTGACGGTCGCGGATTCGCGCGTGCCGATCACCAGCAGCCAGGTGACCAGCCCCGCGATGGCCATCGCCGGCAGGTTGATCATCCCGCCGTCGAACGGCCCGAGCACCCATGTGGAGGGTATGTCGATCCCCAGCGCATTCTCCGCCAGCCCGACAACATAGCCCGACCAGCCGACAGAGACCGCGCCCGCGGCCACCGCATATTCGAGGATCAGCGCCCAGCCGACCATCCAGGCGATCAGCTCGCCCATCACCGCGTAGCTATAGGTATAGGCCGATCCCGAAACCGGCACCATCGCCGCCATTTCGGCATAGCAGAGCGCGGCGAAGGCGCAGACGAAGCCGGCGATGACGAAGCTGATCATCATGCCGGGCCCGGCCTTTTGCGCCGCCTCGGCGGTCAGCACGAAAATGCCGGTGCCGATCACCGCGCCGATCCCCAGCATGGTGAGCTGGAAGGCGCCTAGCGAACGGTGCAACGATTTCTTTTCCGCCGTCGCCAATATGGCGTCCAGCGGTTTGACACGACCAAATATCATGCGAGTGTCCCCTTGTCGGGCGGCAAGGGCTGCCGCCCGTCTCCTGGCGGCGCAGACTAACCGCTCCGCCGGTCAGCGCAACATAATTTCATGGGGAATGGCTTAACTTCGCTTCCAGCGCTTCGTCGTGAATTCGACGGTTCCGGATGCGGTTCGTGACCGACCTCTCCTATCGAACCGTGAAGCGTACGCGGTCGATCGTCCGCCCGCCGGGATCGGTGAGGGTCAATATATGACTGCCGGGGCGCGGCACGATCTGCTGTCCCGCGTCGGCGTCGCCGAGCACCTGCTTGTCGAGGATCAGGCGGAAACCGGTGACCTCGCCGCTGACCACGACCGCGAGCTGCTGACGGCCCGCCGGGATGTCGGGGTCGAGCGCATAGACGCTGCCGCTGACCGGGCTGGTGATGCGCGGGCGGCGCGCGGCGGCGGGGGCGGCCGCCATCTCGGTCTGCGCGGTGCCGCGCAGGAAATATTCGCGGCGCGGCGGCTCGCGCGTGCCGGGCAGGCTGACCTGGCGCGCCTCGACATCGGCGGGCGGAGCGGGCGGCTTGCCGGGGCGGCCGGCGTGGAGCGTGAGCATCACGTCGCGCCACACCGGCGCCGCGCCCGACGTGCCCGACACCGCGCGCATCGAATCCCCCTCCAGGTTGCCGACCCAGACCGCGACCGTGTAGCGGTCCGAAAAGCCGACGCACCAATTGTCGCGCATCCCCTTCGACGTCCCCGTCTTCGCCGCAGCCCAGAAGGGCAGGCGCAGCGCGCTGTCAGCGCCGAAGGCGTCGGCGCGCGCCGAGGCGTCGGCCATGATATCGGCGACGATGAAGGCGGCGCCTGGATCGACGATCCGGCGCTCTTCCTCCCCTGCCGCGCCCTTCACGAAACGGACCGGCGACCAGCGGCCCTGGTTGGCGAGGGTGCGGAAGGCGTTCGCCTGCTCGACGAGGCTGACCTCGGCCGACCCGAGCGCGAGGCTGAAGCCGTAATAATCGCCATCCTCGACCAGCCCGCGATAGCCGAGCGCCCACAGCCGGTCGCGGAACTGCTGAACGTCGTCGATCACAAGCGCGCGCACCGCGGGGACGTTGAGCGACGCGGCGAGCGCGTGACGCACGCTGACCGGCCCCTTGAAGCTGTGGTCGTAATTCTTGGGGACATAGAGGCCCGAGGCGGTGTCGAGCTGCACCGGGCTGTCGTCGAGGATCGAGGCGGCGGTGAGCCAGCCCTTTTCGATCATCTGCGCATAGAGGTGCGGCTTGAGCGTCGAACCCGCCTGCCGCCGGGCGTTGGCGCCGTCGACCGCGGCGGCGGTCGATTTCAGCCCGACCCCGCCGACATAGGCGAGCACGTCGCCGGTGGCGTTGTCCAGGACGACCACCGCGCCGTCGCGCACCCGATCGGCACCGAGCCCGGCGAGCTGGCGGCGCATCGCGACGATCGCCGCGCCCTGGATGCGGCGGTCGATCGTCGTCGTCACGCGCTTGCCGGGCGCGTCGAGCAGGCGCACGGCGAGGTGCGGCGCGAGGGCGGGGTCGAAGCGCGCGGCGCGCTCGCCCGACACCAAAGTCGCGGCGGCGGCGCGTAGCGGGGCGCAGTCGGCGACGCGCGCGAGGCGGCAGGCGCGCCGCCCGAGCGCCTTGGCATCGGCCGCCGGATTGGGCAGCAGCGCCGCAAACAGCACGGCGTCGGTGCGCGTCATCTGCGCCGGCGGCTTGCCGAACAGGCTGCGTGCCCCGGCGCCGACGCCCTGTACCTCGCCGCGCAGCGGCACGAGGTTGAAATAGGCCTCGAGTATCTGTTCGCGGGTCCAATGCGATGCGAGCGCCTGCCCGGCGCGCATCTGGCGAAGCTTCGCGCGCCAGCCGCGCTGCCCCGGCTGTGCGAGCTCGGGCGCGAGGAAGGCGGCGAGCTGCATCGGCAGCGTCGAGGCACCGCGCGACCGTCCGCCGCTCCAGCGCGCGCGGGCCGCGCTCGCCATCGCGAGCCAGTCGACGCCGCCGTGCGACCAGAAGCGTTTGTCCTCTGCCGCGACCACCGTGTCGCGCAGCGCGGGATTGATCGCCGCCAGCGGCACCCAAGCCGTCCGCCGCCGCTCGAAATCGACGCGCTCGCTGTCGAGGAGGCGGCCGTCGCGGTCGTAGAGCCACGCCTCGCTGGGCTTCCAGCCGGCGCGCACCGTTTCGTAATCGGGCATCGCGGGCGGGCGGGTGAGAAGGCGCGCGATCGTGACGAGGACGAGCGCGGCGAGCGCGGTCCACAGCAGGGCGTTGCGCCAGCGGCGTTTGCGGGGGATGTGTTCAGCCATCGTCGGACTGCGAGCTTGCGACGCGCGCCATCGTCACGGCGATCGAAAGATGCGTTCCCGCTCCATCACTCCGCCGCCACCGTCAGCGGTGCGTTCGGCCACTGGCCGCGGATCGCGGGCGAATACATCGCCTCGACCCGCGTCGCGGGCAGGGTGAAGCGGCCCGATCCGTTGAGGCGCACGACATATTCGACAGCGTGCGTGCCCGCCGGCATCCAGCCGAAATAGCCGCGCCAGCTGTCGCGCCCGCGCTCGACATAGCTTGGCTGCCAGCCCGACCCGCTGGCCTGATCGGCAAGCATTTCGGACTGGCCGCCGAGATTGCCGACGATCGTCGCGCCGGGCGGGATTGGATCGTTGACGATCACCCATGTCCGGCCCGCGGCCGCGGTGATCTCGATCCGCACCTTGACGACGTCGCCGCGCGTCAGCCGGTCCTTGTTCGCCGCCTTGACGATGTGCACCGACCGCTTGATGCGATAGCCGGCGTTGAGCGGTTCCTTGAGCGGCACCGCCGCCCGGACGCGGACGGTCGCCCATGGCGCCCCGCTGCCCTGGTGGGCGAGCGTCATCGGCGCGGCGGCGAGCGGAAGGCGCAGCGGCGCGGCCTCGGCGGGCAGCGGCCAGCCTTGCGACGCGCCGGCGCCCGCGAGGCCGACGGTGGTGGTGCCGGTGATCGCGCTCGCCGGATAGAGATCGGCGAAGCGGCGCACCGTCACCGCGCCCCAGGCGTTGGCGGGGGTGGTGTCCCAATGGCCCTTGCGCTGGCGCTGCGCGACGCCGACCATCAGCCGGCCCGCATCGTCTTCCCAGCCTTTGCGGCCGAGTACGGCTTCGAGCGTCTTGATCGCCATCTCGTCGCCGCTCGTCATCATCCACCACGGCGCCTTCGCGTCGTCGACGAGGTCGAGACGCGTGCCTTCGTAGACGAGCCGCTTGCGCAGTTCGGCCTCGGCGGCGGTGCGCAGCGCGGCCGCGCCCCGGACGCCCGGCGTCCGCTCGATCGCGACGAGCCAGTCGGCGAGCGTACCAGTCGCCATGTCGGCGGGCGCCATGTCGATCGCGGCCACCAGCGCGGGGCTGGCCGCATTATTGCGCGCGAGCGCCGCCAGCGCGGCAACGCGCACCGGCCGGATATCGTAGGGGCCGTATCCCTTGCGGGCCAACCGTCCCTCGACGACCGCCTGCAACGCCTTGACCATCTTCGTCTTCGATGCCTCGGGGATCGCGAAGCCGTTCGCCGCGGTGATCGCGAGGACATAGGCGGTCAACTCGGGTGAACCCTCCAGCCGGCTGCTCGGCCAATAGCGCAGCAGGCCGTCGTCATCGAGATAGGTCGGCATCGCGCCCGCGAGCGCCTGCCAGCGCCCGAGGTCGCCAAGCGCGACCGCGCGCGAAGTCGATTGTTCGAAACAGTCGTAGGGGTATATCGCCATATAGTCGCGCACCCCGGCAAGCGGCGGCGCAAGCGTGCCCGCCAGCGCGATGTCGACGGTGCCGCCGGGCAGCGCCCCAGCCGGAATGGCGATCGGTAGCGTCGTGCCCGGCCCGACGCGCAGCAGGCTGGCGGCCCATGTCTCGACCGGCACGGCGGGTTCGACCTGCTGTGCGAAGACCAGCCGGTCGCGCTGCCGGCCGTTCTTCGACACCGCCTCGATCGTCCATTCGAGCGGCCCGGCTTCGGTGGGGGCGGTCATCGACCAGCTGATCGGCACCGCGCCGCCCGCCGGGATGGTGACGGTCAGCGGCTGGCCGGTCGCCACCGCGGGCGACAGCGTCGGGGTCGCGACGACCTCCATCGGTCGGTCGGTGCCGTTGCGCAGCGTGAAGCGCGCGTCATAGGTGTCGCCGGTGCGCACCAGCTCGGGAAGACCGGCAAAGACCGCGAGGTCCTGCACGGTGTGCACGCTCGTTTCGCCGGTGCCGAAATATTGCGCGCCGTCGGTCGCGATCGCGACGAGGCGGAAGCCCGACAGATTGTCGGACAGCGGCACCTCGACCGTCGCGCGGCCCTTTGCGTCGAGCGGGACATGCCCCTTCCACAGCAGGACAGGGCGGAAATCCTCGCGCGTCAGGCCGCTGAGGTCACCGCCGCCGCCTCCGCCGGGGGCGAGTGTTTTGCGGCCATAGTGGCGCTTGCCGACCACCTGCATCTGCGCGGTCGAGGTCAGCACGTCGAGCGTGCGGTCGCCCATCATCGCGTCGAGCAGCGCCCAGCTGTCGTTCGGCGCGAGCTGGAGCAGCGCCTCGTCGACCGCGGCGAAGGCGACGTCGGCGCCCGCGGCGGCCTTGCCGTTCGGGGTCCTGACCTCGATCGCCACCTTCGCGGTTTCGCGCACCGCATATTTGTCCTTGTCGGCCTTCACCTTGACGCCGAGCCGGTGGCCTTCCCAGCCGACCTTGATCCGCGCGATTCCCATGCGATAGGCGGGCTTGGCGAGATCGACGAGCGCGGTGGGCGGCGCGCCCTCGCTGTTTTCGATGCGGAAGCCGACCGCGCGCTTCATCTTGCGGAACCAGCTTTCGCCGCCGGTCACGCGCCCGCGCACCGCCATCACCGAGACATAGACGTCGGGGGCATAGGTCGCGGGCAGCTTGACCTTCACCACCGGATCGGTGCCCTTCAGCGGCGTGACGAAGCTCGACAGCACGCCCTCGCGCTCGACGGTGACCAGCGCCGTCGCCTCGCGGAACGGCATGCGGACCTGGAAGGTCGCGGTGTCGCCCGCGGCGTAGCGCGGCTGTTCGGCGATCACGTCCATGCGGTCGCCATTGTCGCCGCCGAACCACCAGTCGTCGTCGCCCGCGAGCCAGACCGAGCGAACCGCGCGCGCTTCGTTGCCGTCGGCGTCGGTCGTCGTCGCGACCACCGTGACCTCGCCCGAGACGCCGGGCGCCATCGCGCAGCTCGCGCGGCCGAGGCTGTCGGTCGTCGTGCTGCACGCGGCATCGAGCTTCGTCGTGCGCATCTGGTTGTCATAGGCGTAGAAACCGCCGATCAGCCGCCGCCGCGCGGTGATGATCTCGCGATTGTAGAGGGTCACCGCGACGCGCTGGCCGCGGATCGGCTTGCCGTCCAGATCGAGCGCGATGAATTTCAGGCGCAGGTCGTTGTCGCGCATCAGCCAGCCGTCGGTCCTGACCCCCAGCCGCACCGCCGACGGATAGAGGGCGATGCGCCGGCTGCTGGTCAGCGTCTCGCCGTTCGCATCCTCATAGTCCATCTCGACCGCCATCTGGGTCGGCCGGACGATCGGCTGGTCGACGATCACGCTCGTCGATGCGGTGCCGTCGGCGCCGAGGGTGATCGGCACAGACCGCGCGAGCGGCATGTCGGCTTCCGGTTCCTCGCCGCTGTCGTCGAGCTGGACCACCCCTTCGCGGACCGGCTGGCCGTCGAAATCCCAGTCGCGATAATCCTCCGGCGGCGACCAGCGCGGGGTGAAGGCGGTGCGCACCTCGACGGGCAGGTTCCCGGCGGGGCCGCCCGACAGATAGCCGACGAACAGCGCCAGCGGCACCGCGGTCGGGCGGACGAGCGCCGATTTGGGCCCGGTGACCGTCGCCTTCATCGTCGGCAGGCGATATTCGTCGACGCGGATCGACGCGTCGCTCCAGATCGTCTTGTCCTCGCCATCCTTGTCCTTGGTGACGAAGACGAGGTCGTAGTCGCCCATCGGCGCCGAGGCGGGGACGTTCCATATCGTGTCGCCGCTGCCGCTCGCGTCGATGGCGAAGGGCATTTCGAACTCGGTGTCGGAGCCGCGATGGACGAGGCGGAGCCGGCCCGCCATCGGCTGCGGAACCGCGAAGCCCGTGCCCACGGGGCGGCGCAGGATATGCTTCATGTTGACCGTCTCGCCCGCCTTGACGAGCGCACGGTCGAACAGGGTGTGGAGGATGTCGCCGCGTTCGGACCAGCCATAGGGCAGGTCGAAATCATAGGGTCGGATGCCGCTGCCCCAGTCGGTGAGGGTGAAGCTGAAATCGTCGCCCGCGCGCGCGGTGACCATCAGCGCATGGCCTTCGCTGTTCGACGGGTCGGCGTCCGTGTCGCAGCTCGACCAGGTTTCGGGCTGCGGCAGGCCGTTCGGGAAGGCGAGGCGGCCCGCCTTGTCGGCGGTGCCGCGCGCGAGCAGGCGGCCGGTGCAGCTGTCGCTGACGCGAATCTCCGCGCCCGCGACGGGCAGGCCGGTGTCGAGCGCCGTCACCCAGGCGAGCGAGCTTTCGCGGCCCCATTTGAAATGCACCGCCATGTTGGTGACGAGCGCGGCGGTCGCGACATAGCGCGTCGCCTTGCGCCCGAGCAGCGCGGCGCCGAGTTCGGGGCTCGCGATCTCGACGACGTGAAAGCCCTTTTCAGTCAGGGGGATGCCGACGACCTCGAAGTCCTTGCCGCCGCCGGGAGGCGACAGCGTCAGGTCGCGGCGCTCGCCGCCCGCCGGCGCGCCATCGAAAACCGATGTCGTGCCGGTGTAATTGACGGTGACCTCTTCGCCGCGCGCGTTCTTTTCCTCGCGATAGTCGGTGTCGTCGGCGTCGTCGACGCGCTTCAGCCAGCGCGCGACCGCCGCATCGTCGTCGCCGACCTTCAGCGCGGTCGCCGGTATCCTGAGGTTCGCCTGGACGAGCGACGATTCGACCCCGCGCACCGTGACGGGCAGCACGCCGCCCTCCTTCGCCTCCAATATGCCGAAGCTCGCGGCGAACTTGACCAGCGGCGGGGCGCGGTCGATGTGGAATTTCAGCGGGAAGTTCGACGCGTTGGCGAGCTTGCGGCCGCTCTGGTCGACGACGTCGGCGGGCAGGGTCAGCGTCGCGTCGACATTCTGCGGCAGCGGCCCGGCGAAGTGGACCTGGGTCAGCCACCGATCATTGGCATCGTCGGCGTCGGCTTTCGCGGTCAGGCGCTTGCCATCGGCGGTGGCGAGCGTCGCAGCGAGTGCGGTCTCGCGCGCCACCGGCGAGGCGAACTTGACCACGACGTCCCTGATCGGGTTGCAGCCCGCCTGCGGATTGACGCGGCTGCACGCCATCTTGGCGGTGAAGGCCGGGCGCACATTATAGTCGAAGCGCTGGTCGCGACCGGCGGTGCGGCCGGGGACGCCGGCCTGCTGGATGCGGGCATCCCAGACGAGCGCCATCTCGCGGCCCGGCGGCAGCGGCCGGCGGCACTTGACCGGCACGATGCGATCGAGCGCGGCGTCACGATCGGCGCCGGCCGCGGGCAGGCGCAGCGGCAGGCCGGCGTCATAGGCGAAGGACTGGCGCGACCAGTCGCCGTCGCCAAGCCCGGTCCAGATCTGCGCCGCGGTGTCGCGTGGCAGCACGTCGACCGGAATCTTCTCCCCGATCCCGTCGACCGCGCAATAGGCGAAGCGGCCGACCGAGGCGCGGTCGGCGGCGACGTTGGTGGCGACGAGGAAGAGCTGATCCTCCTCGATCCCGTCATAGGTCCCCCCGGCGAGCACGGCGCGCGCCGACGGGCCGCCGGTGTCGATCGCGAAGCGGCCGTTGCCGACGACCGAAACGCCGCGCGCGGTGACGAGGCCGGAGCGCAGTTCGACGTGGCAACGCTTGCCGCCGGGCAGCGGCGCGTCGAATTCGAGCACCCACGTTCGCGTATCGACCCAGCGTCCGGTGCCCGGAACCTTGCAGTCATCGGTGGCGGGCGCCTTCGCGCGCGGATCGCCGAGCGGCACCATGTCTTCGGAGAAACGCAGCGTGAAGCGGCTGATCGCGCCGTCACCGCCGCTGGCGCTGCCCGGCGTCGCGAGCGTGACCTGCGGCACCGTGTCGCCGCCCGCCGCAGCGAGCGCGAGACCGAGCGGAACCAGCAGGGCCAGCCGCATCTTTCCGGCCAGGCGTGCGCCCAGCCCCTGCCATCGCTGCATCATCGCCTCAACTCTCCTGCGCCGGCTGGCGTATCTATCCTGCTGGAAACAGGGGCAGGAGTCCACCCGCTGCCGCGCAGCGCACATGGTCCACCACGCGCGGCGTCATCGCTGTGATCGCGATCATTGCGGAGCGGTGGGGGTGCTGTCCTGGAGCGTGATGACATCGAATGGACTCGTCATTGCGAGCGGCGAAGCCGCGCGGCAATCCAGAGTGGGCGGTAACCGCTCTGGATTGCTTCGCTCCGCTCGCAATGACGAAAGGGGGTCAATCCAAAATCATCAGCGTTTAGAGCATTGAGCCTTAAATCTGACGGATAAGGAGCGTTGCATATTTATGGCACGCCGTTCTAGCGGACGAGCATCGGGCCGAGCCCATGTCCGCCGAACAGGTGGACGTGCAGGTGCGGCACCTCCTGCCCGCTGTCGGGACCGACATTGGCGAGCAGGCGATAGCCGGGTTCGACGAGGCCGAGGTCGCGCGCGATCTTTCCGACCGCGCGAACGAAGCCCGCGATTTCGGCGTCGCTCGCGCGCGCCGAGAAATCGTCCCAGCTGACATAGGCGCCCTTGGGGATCACCAGGATATGCGTCGGAGCCTGCGGGTTGATGTCGTGAAAGGCGAGTGCATGCTCGTCTTCGTAGACGGTCTTCGCGGGCAGTTCGCCGCGCAGGATGCGGGCGAAGATGTTGCCGTCGTCGTAGGGCAGCGTCGCGTCGATCGCCATGTCGGGGGCTCCTATGATTGTCGGGCGGCTTTTTCGGCGTGGCCCGAGACGCCGTCGCGCCGGTCGAGCTCGGCGGCGATCGCATCCCAGCCGAGGCCCCGCTCGGCGAGCAGAACCGTCAGGTGAAAGACGAGGTCGGTCGCCTCTCCGGCCAGCGCCGTCCGGTCTTCGGCCAGCGCCGCGATGACGGTCTCGACCGCCTCTTCCCCCAGCTTTTGCGCGATCTTCGCCGGACCTTTGGCGGCGAGGCTGGCGACATAGGAGGTGGTGGCGGTTCCCGAATCGAGCCGCTCGCGCACGGTCGCCTCCAGACGCGACAGCGCGGCACCGATCGGCGGCGTGTCGGGTGTCAGGCTTGTCGTTCCGCTGCTCATGGTGCGACCGTTAGCGGCGCCATCGCGACACAGCAAGGCGGCTCGGCGGGCGATGGGGAAGCAGGTGTCGCATTTCGGCCACACCCGCCACTTTTTTTCCGGCGAAACGGATAGTCAATTCGCGTTAGGCATTTATACCGAAGTCGTGGGGCAAAACACGGGATCGCGCATGCGATTCAGACAACCGGGGATGCAGCATGAAAATTGGAACAAGGACGTCGGCGATCCTGACCGCAACGGCATCGCTGATCGCGATCACCATGTCGGCTGCGCCGGCACAGGCGCAGCAGGCGGAGGATTGCGCGGCCTATGACACGCAGGCCGAGCGCGATGCCTGCGCCGAGCGCGTCAACACGACCGTCGCGACGCCGGACAGCGTCAGAAGCGACGACGGGGCCATCATCGTCACGGGCTCGCGCATCCGAAAGAGCGAGTTCAACAGCCCCGACCCGATCCAGATCATCAACCCCGATCTGGGGCAGAAGCAGGGGCAGAACCAGCTTGCCGACCTGCTCCAGTCGTCGCCGGTGGCGGCGGGCTCGATCCAGATCACCTCGGCGATTTCGAACAGTTTCGTCACCAATGGCGGCGCCGACGCGCAGACCGTCTCGCTGCGCGGCCTTGGCGCCGAACGCACGCTGGTGCTGCTCAACGGTCGCCGCGCCGGCCCCGCGGGCGTTCGCGGCGCGGTGTCGTCGTTCGACCTCAACGTGCTGCCGCTGTCGGTTGTCAAGCAGGTCGAGGTGCTGAAGACCGGCGCCTCCTCCATCTACGGCTCCGACGCGGTCGCGGGCGTGGTCAACATCCTGACCAAGACCGACACCGACGGCTTCGAGGTCGGCGGCTTCACCTCGGTTCCGGTGCATGGCGGCGGCGAGACCTATGATTTCAACGTCACCTGGGGCAAGCGCTTCGACCGCGGTCATGTGCTGGCGACGGTCGATTATTACCAGCAGCAGAATCTGCGCCGGAACGACCGCAAGTTCCTGGGCTGTCAGGAGGAATATCTGACGCGCGAGGACGGAACGCGTGCCGACATCGTCGATTTCCGCACCGGCAAGCCGGCGTGCAACGGCATCATCGGCAACCTGATCCTGACCAACAATGATTTCAGCGGCGATCCGATCGTCAACGATGACGGCGACCTTGTGGGGTTCCGGCCGACGCTGCTGGCCCCCAACGGCCAGCAATTGTTCATCGGACAATATGGAGCGCAATTCGGTCAGGTCGGCATCTCGTTCAATGACTATGGCGCTTTCGGCATATCCGCCCCGGCCGATTTCTTCGGGCTGAACTTCGACGGCCCGTCGACCGGCGCGACGAATCAGTATCTGCCGCTCGAGCAGATGTCGGACGTGTTCTCGAAGGTCACGCGTCTCACCGGCTATCTGGATGCGTCGTACGAACTGACCGATAATGTCGAAATCTACACCGAACTGCTGTTCAACAATCGCAAGTCCTACAACAACAGTTTCCAGCAGCTCGACGTATTCCAGTTCACGGGCGATTCGACCCGAACCGGAGCCCTGCCGGTTCCCATCACGCTCCTGTTCTGCGACCCGTCGGTGTATAACTGCACGCCCGGCGACCTCGGCGATCCCTTCAATACCGAGTTCACCGGCGCGTTCCTTCTGCGTCCGCTGGTTCTGACCAAATCGGACTTCAGCACCGACGTCGACTATTATCGCGGCGTGCTGGGTCTGCGCGGCGACTTCGGCGGGTTGCTGTCGGGCTGGAACTGGGATGTCTACGGCCAGTACAGCCGGTCGGACGCCAAATATACGCAGGACGTCATCTACCAGGATTCGCTCGATTCGCAGAGCTTCCGCACCCGGTCGTGCGTCGGGCTGACGACGGCGATCCGCGGCGTGCCGTGCATCGATATCGACTTCACCGATCCCAGAGTCCTGAACGGCGATTTCACGCCGCAGGAACGCGCTTTCCTGTTCGGCAAGGAAACCGGCCGCACGCTGTTCACCCAGATATCGGCCGAAGCCACCGTCGCGGGCGACCTGTTCGAACTGCCCGCGGGCAAGGTCGGCGCGGCGTTCGGCGCGCAGATCCGGCAGGACAAGATCAACGATACGCCGGGCGAGGTGACGCTGTCGGGCAATGCCGCGCTGCGCACCTCGTCGGGGATCACCGCCGGCAAGACGGTCAGCAAGGAAGTCTTCGGCGAGCTCCAGATTCCGCTGATCCACGACACGCCGCTGATCCAGCGCCTGACGCTGTCGGGCGCCGGCCGCTATACCAGCGTCGACGCCACGCGCCGCGACGGGGTGAAGGACAGCTTCAGCGACGCGACCTGGAAGGCCGGACTCGATTGGGAGGTCAACAACTGGCTGCGCTTCCGCGGTACCTGGGGCACCTCGTTCCGCGCGCCCGCGCTGTTCGAGCTGTTCCTCGAGAACCAGACGGGCTTCCGCGATCAGCAGGATATCGACATCTGCCTCAACGCCGCGACCAAGCTTGCCGCGGGCACGATGAGCCAGCGAGTCTACGACAATTGCATCGCGGCGGGCGTTCCGGCCGATTTCACCGGCGCGACCGGATCGGCGACCGTGGTGTCGGGGGGCGGCATCGGGCAGCTCAAGCCCGAAACCTCGACCGCCAAGACGGCGAGCGTCGTCCTGACGCCCGACCTGTCGGGCGTGCTGTGGAGCGGCCTCAAGACCAGCCTCGCGGTCGATTATTTCGACATCAAGGTGAAGGACGAGATCACGACGCTCGGCGCCGCGAGCATCATCAGCGGCTGCTACAATTCCGAGTTCGGGCTCGACGATCCGCTCTGCGACCTGATCACCCGCGCGCCTTCGGGACCCGAAGAGCATAATATCACCGATGTGCGCGACACCTATGTGAACATCAACCGCCAGCGCAACCGCGGCATCGACGTGACGCTGCTGCTCGATCAGGACCTCGGCAACCTCGGCTCGCTGGCGTTCCGCGCCCAGATGACGTGGCAGATCGAGGACAAGGTCTCGCTGTTCGACGGCTTCGTGATCGACGACAATGGCGAGGCCGGCGATCCGAAATGGGTCGGCGATTTCAACCTCGCGTGGGAAAAGGGGCCGTGGACGCTCTTCTACGGTCTCGACGTGATCGGCGGCACCTCGAACCAGCAGGACCTGCTCGACGAGCAGGGCAGCGCATGCCGCACCTCGATCTTCCGCCCCGGCGGCACCTTCTGCCCCGACACGCGGCTCGCGCCGACCTTCTATCATTCGATGTCGGTGACGCGCGATGTCGCCGACCGCTTCGAAATCACGATCGGCGTGGCGAACATCTTCGACACCGCCCCGCCGCGGGCGTCGACGATCTACACCAGCGTTTCGGCCCTCGGTCAGGCGCCGGTGTTCGGTTCGCAATATGATTATCTCGGCCGCCGGGTGTTCCTGCGCGCCAGCGGCCGCTTCTGACGCGCGCCGACACGAAAGCATCGGGCGGCGGGAGCGATCCCGCCGCCCTTTTTATGCCCGCGACGGGCGAAGCATGCTGGACAAGCGGCGCCGGCTCTGGTCGAACGGCGCGCATGGCGGACGTCAAGCTTCATCCCGACTGGCTCGCACGGATCGGCGGCGAGTTCGATCAGCCCTATATGGGCGCGCTCAAGCAGTTCCTCGCCGACCAGCGGGCGAAGGGCAAGCGCATCTATCCGCGGCCGCGCGAGTGGTTTGCGGCGCTCGACGCGACGCCGCCGCAGGACGTGCGCGTCGTCATCCTGGGGCAGGACCCCTATCACGGCCCCGGGCAGGCGCATGGCCTGTGCTTCTCGGTCCAGCCGGGGGTCCGCGTGCCGCCGAGCCTCGTCAACATCTACAAGGAGATGCAGAGCGACCTCGGCATCCCGCCGGCGCGCCACGGCTATCTGAAGCACTGGGCCGAACAGGGCGTGCTGCTGCTCAACAATTGCCTGACCGTCGAGGCGGGGCAGGCCGCCTCGCACCAGGGCAAGGGGTGGGAGCGTTTCACCGACGCCGCGGTCGCCGCGGTCGCCGCCGACCCCGCACCCAAGGTCTTCATCCTGTGGGGCAGCCATGCGCAGCGCAAGGCCGCGAACGTGCCGGGGCTGGGTCCGGGCACCCCGCACCTGATCCTGCGCGCGCCGCACCCGTCGCCGCTGTCGGCGTCGAACGGCTTTTTCGGATCGCGGCCGTTCAGCCAGGCGAACGCCTTCCTGGCGGAGCACGGCCGCGGCACCATCGACTGGCGCCTGCCCGAGACGGCGGAGGTCGCCGTCGGCTGACCGCCGCGCCGCGCGGGCGAATCGATCAGAGTGAGCGAAAGCGTGCGTTGGCGCGGCGCCGTGCATCGGGTCTATCCCATGCCCTTGCCCCGCTGGAGACGCGCCGATGCCGACCGACCTGATGAAGACGCTGACCTATCTGTCGCTGCACCTCGCGATCGGCTTCGGCGTCGCCTATGCGCTGACGGGATCGGTCCGGGTGGCGGGCGGGATCGCACTGATAGAGCCGTGCATCAACGCCGTCGCCTTCTTCTTCCATGAGAAGGCGTGGCGCCGCGCCGATGCGATGCGAATTGCCGTGCCCGCCCGCCCGCGCGGGAACCCCGGCCGCCCCGGCGCCGTTGCACTGCTGTGTCGATGAAGGAGAAGAAGCATGACGGTGAACAGCGCAAGCGCCCGCTACGAAGGGCTGGGCAAGGACGGCAAGGGCCATATCTGGACCAAGCGCGGCACGCTCGACGGCGCACCCTACGGTTTCGTCTCGCGCTTCGAGGACGGGCCGGGCACCAACCCCGAGGAACTGATCGCCGCGGCGCATGCCGCCTGCTTCACCATGGCGCTGTCCTTTGCGCTGGCGCGCGCCGGCCATAGCGACGGCCAGCTCGACACGCGCGCCGACGTCACGCTCGACAAGGACGGCGATGGCTTCGCGGTGACGAAATCGGCGCTGACGCTGACCGCGAAGGTGCCCGGGATCGACGCCGACGCCTTTGCCGCGATCGCGGCCGATGCCAAGGCCAATTGCCCGATCTCGAAGCTGCTGAACTGCGAGATCACGCTCGAGCACAGCCTCGAAGGCGGGTGAGCGCCGCGGTTCAGCCGGCGCCGAACTGGCAGTTGCCCTTGCGCCTTTCCTCCTTGCCGCCGGCGAGGAACCAGCGCGCATCGCTCGCCGACGCCGCTTCGTCATAATAGCAGACGTCGGTCGCGCCGGTCGCGGGATCGACCAGCACCGCCCATTGGTGCGGTCCGCAATTATGCTGCTGGCACGCCCAGGCCATGACCTTGCCGTCGTGCATCTCGATCGGCGCCGCCGGACCTTCCAGCGTCTGGATGGCCTTCAGCACCTTCGCGTCCTTCACCGTCGCGGTGAGCCCCGCCTTGACCGCGGGATGATCGTTCCATGCGACACCGTCGACCTTGTCGAACGGATATTTGCCGACATAGGCGGCGAGGCCCTTCGCATCGCCGGCTTTCGCTGTAGCGGGCGCAGCGTCGGCGGGCGCGGGCGCCGCCGCAGCATCCGACGGCGCCGCCGGTTGATCGGCAGCGGCCTGCGCGTCAACGCCTTGCGCGGCGGCGGGGGGCGGCGCGGCATCGTCGCCCGAGCCGCAGGCGGCGAGCGCGAGCAAGGCGGCGCCGACGAGCGCGGGAAAGACTGGCAGGCGGCGAGACAGCGTCATGGCAGGTCCCCTTTCGCGGGCGATCATGCCACGGCCCCGCCGCCGCCGATACTCTTTTCCGCCGGCCGCAGCGCCCTAGCGGCAGCGCACGTCGTCGTTGCCGCCCTTGTCGATCGCGCGGCCCGCGACCGCGCCGCCTATCGCGCCGAGCACGGTGCCGAGCGTCTTCGAATCGCCCGGCGCGATGACGTTGCCCAGCGCGCCGCCGGCGATGCCGCCGATGATCAGCCCGGTCGTGCCGTCGGAGCGCTTGCAATAATAGCGTCCGTCGCGCCCGCGATAGATGCGGTCGCCCTTGCCGAGGCGGCGCTCGCGGTAATCGCCGTCGCGATAATGGTCGTCGGCATACCAGCCGCCGCCGCGGCGCGGTCCGTCGTCATAGCCATAGCCGGTCGAGGCGCAGCCGCCGGCGAGCGCGGTCGCGGCGACGAGCGGGGCGAGCAGAAGCTTGTTCATGGGACATTCCTTTGCAGGTGGGCCGCGGGACGGCGGACTTTCTGCCTGATAGACACGCGGGAGCGGCCCGAAGTTCCGGCGGCGGCCGCTTTTCGCCCCGCGCCCTTATCGCTTGACCTCAAGCGCGGTTGAGCTTGCATCAGGGGGGCAGACGATTCGCGAGACGGAGATCTGCCATGCTGTACCGCCCGACATTCGAAGCCTCCGACGACCCCGCCGCCGCGCGCCCGGCGCCGGGCGGCGACCTGTTGCCGCGCTATTTCGCCCGCATCGGCTACGACGGGCCGGTCGAGCCGACGCTGGCGGTGTTGCGCGCGCTGCACGCCGCGCATATCGCGGCGATCCCGTTCGAAGCGATCGACGCGCTGGTCGAGGGCAATGTCGACATCGGCGCCGAAGCGGTGGCCGCGAAGCTGATTGAAGGCGGGCGCGGCGGCTATTGCTTCGAGCAGAACGGCCTGTTCCTGCGCGTGCTGCGCGCGATCGGCTTCGAGGCAGAGGGCCTGCTCGGCCGCGTGCGCTGGCTGCGCGACCCGGCCGCGCCGCCCGCCCCGCGCAGCCATATGGTGGTGCGCGTCCGCGTCGACGGGCGCGCCTGGCTGGCCGATGTCGGTTTCGGGTCGGCGGTGCCGCCCGAGCCGCTGGCGATGGACGCCGCGGCGCCGCAGCCGACCGCGCACGAAAGCTATCGCGTCGCGCGCTGCGATGCGGGGTCCGGCATCTGGGCGGTGTCGATCGCGATCGGTGACGACTGGGCGCCGCTCTACGACATCGACGACGCGCCCGCGCCCGCGATCGATTACGAGGTCGCCAACTGGTACACATCGACCCATCCCGATTCGCATTTCCGCCACCAGCTGATCGCCGCGCGCACCACCGCCCGCGCGCGCTATGCGCTGCGCGACAACCGGCTGACGATCCGCCACGCCGACGGGTCGAGCGAGCGGCGCTATCTGACCGCCGACGCGATCGAGACAGCGCTCGCCGAGCTGTTCGGGCTGGCGGTGCGGCCGCACTGGCGCGCGGCGATCGAGCGCGCCGCGACCGCGGAGGTCGAGGGGTAGAGGGGCCGGCCCGCACCGGCGAAAGAAGAAAAGCGGGCCCGCGACTGGCCCGCGACGATGATGGTGCGAGGCAAGGCCTGCGCCTCCCCCGAACCGCCGCGCGTCAGCCCGCGTCGGAGCGGAGCGGCCAGCGGCCGCGTTCGACATGGGTGGTCTTGCCGACGATGCTTTCGGTCAGGATGATCTCGTCCACCGTCCAGCCGATCGGCGCGATCGTCTGCGCGCCCAGGCGGTCGCCGCGATAGTTGATCGTGACGTGCGGTTCAGGCGTGGTGCCGTCCATGATCGGCGCCTTCGCGGCGAGCAAATGATGGACCAGCGCCTTCTGGAACGCCCGCGCCCCTGCCAGCGGATCGCGCGTGCGCAGCGTCACCGCCCTGCGGTTCTCGATCCGGTCGAAGCGAAGCGCGAAGGGCGCCGCGGCGAAGCCGTCGAGCGCGGCGACGGTCGCGGGCAGCCACTCGGGCGGCGCATAATGCAGGTCGTAGAGCGAGATCAACGTGACATGGAGGAGATGGGCCCCGCGCGAAGGATCGTTGCGTGGCAGTGCAGCGATCTGCGCCTGCACCTCCAGCGGCGGCTTGGCCATAATGTAGAGGGGGTTCCGGGCGCGCATGGGTGGGAGTGTGTTACAACAATCTCCATTTCAGTAGCTCTTGGATAATGATTTGGCTCCAACGCTCGGTAGTTTCGTCGCTTTGAGCTAAGTTGGACTGAGATATAATTCGAACGCTTTTATCGCCAAATTCCTTGGCATCCGCGCGAATTTTCATCGCATCGAAGTCTACTTTACAAATCGTGGCTACGGCAAAATGCTTTGGGAGGCCCGAATGGGATGAATCTACTATGCAGAGTGCGTCCGAAAAATCAGGTGCATAGTCGATCCCTAACTCTTCCTTGACTTCTCTCTGAAGAGCCTCTCTGAAAACCTCCAAGTTTGACAAGCCACCGGACTTGTCCTCCTGTCGAACATGGCCGCCAAAATAGAAGAGAGTTTTGTTGCGTTCTGCGGATTTCTCCGACGTCGCCTTGCGCACTTTCCTTCCAGCCAGAACTTTTGTCTCATCTAGAGAGAGAATGACCGCAACAGGTATCGGCTGCATCCATTGATCGTTTGCTTCAACTTCGGCTCTCGGTGCGAAATTGAGCTGAGCATCAAGTATGTTGGTTTCATGCAATAGATCATGGTCGGATTTGAAATCCAAACTCTGCCGTTCAAAAAAACCGATTCTTTCCGAAACTAGTCCATCAAGCGCTTGCAGTATTTCTTCTGTAACCTGAAAGCTTACTTCATTTTGATCAAGATTGTCAGTCTCTATGCTCTTTGCGTTCTGAATGTCTGGACCGTAACGTGACAGGCATTCATCGATGGACTTATTGTAGCTAGACAGAACAGTCTTATTCATAACTGATCCGTATCGGCGAGTAAGTAAGTTAGCATATTCCCGCTCTAGGGCCGTTTCGGGCGAGGCCTTCAACGCGTAAACAATGTCAATCTTTGAAGTCCATCTGCCTGCTAGGAAAAATTCTCTAAATATTTCAAAAGTCTTTTCGTCAAGGTAGTGGCGTGTTTTCTGCCAATTGAACCAACAAACGGCATCGAAAAGCCCTCTATCCAAAATTACTATATCGAACTCTTTGCTCTCATTGCTCATGATTCTAGCAAGTTCGGATAGTGCTTGGCAAGCTGTCCATATATTAAAATTTGGATCAAATTTATTCTTTATTGGGCAAATACTGGCGCGTTCAGTTAAAACTTTTACTCTAAAATTATTTCTCTTTAGGAAGATAACAAGTGAATTAATGCAAGAGCTCTTGCCAGATTTCGGGGTTCCGCAGAACTCAATGATAATCGGTCGCCTTGGACGCACTTCGCGCTTCGCGCGCAATACGGCTTCGGCTTTATCTTCTAGGGCGTCAATTCTCTTAAGAATGGTTTCTTCTTGACTGGTCATATGCCCTCGTCACGATGCTAAGTTTTCTAGCCGTCGTATAGAATTGCCCGTGATAACCGAAATTAGCGCGGCGCTGGCCGACAAATGTATGAAGAATGTTGCTCCAAATCCTTGGAAATTGAATGTGGCGCTCTCTATAATTCCACAAAGAGTAAAATTGAAGAAAAGTGCTGACACAGCGGCGAACAATGGCCTCGTTAAAAAATATGCTAAAGTCGCATTGGATGAAGTCTTAGAATTAGATTTCCCAATATCTATAGCAAATTTGTCGCGATATAATTTCCTAATATAATACACGCTGGATACGAAAATCGCTGTGTAAATTGTTATTTCTGCGATGAAGGCAAAGCTAAGTTTTTTTGGGAGGGCGCTATAAAGAACCAAGGATGCCCATCGAAAGCCCGCAAAGGCAGACAGGCCGACAAACCATGCATTCAGAACCCAAAACTGAACATGGGTCAAATACATGCCTCTTCGCAATTTTACGCCCCCCAATTAAATCTGAAATTCAGATTAATGCAGTATGTGGCTTTCGTCTAGCTCCACTGGGATGCATCAATCATGCTCCCGGCCACCCGCACCCATATAAAGCTCCCGCCCCGTTTCCTCATAAACCTCGCTCATCTGCGCCATGCCCTTCTCGGCCTCCTCCGCCGCGATGAAGCCGGCGCTGTCCTGATTTTGCAGCTTCGCGAATTCGCGGACTTCCTGGCTGATCTTCATCGAGCAGAATTTCGGCCCGCACATGCTGCAGAAATGCGCCGACTTGGCGCCTTCGGCCGGGAGGGTCTGGTCGTGGTACTGCTCGGCCGTGTCGGGGTCGAGGCTCAGGTTGAACTGGTCGCGCCAGCGGAATTCGAAGCGCGCCTTCGACAGCGCGTCGTCGCGGACCTTGGCGGCGGGGTGGCCCTTGGCGAGGTCGGCGGCGTGGGCGGCGAGCTTGTAGGTGACGACGCCGACCTTCACATCGTCGCGGTCGGGCAGGCCGAGGTGCTCCTTGGGCGTGACGTAACAGAGCATCGCGGTGCCGTACCAGCCGATCATCGCGGCGCCGATGCCGCTGGTGATATGGTCGTAGCCCGGCGCGATGTCGGTGGTCAGCGGCCCGAGCGTGTAGAAGGGCGCCTCGCCGCACGCTTCGAGTTGCTTGTCCATATTCTCCTTGATCTTGTGCATCGGGACGTGGCCCGGGCCCTCGATCATCACCTGCACATCCTGGTCCCACGCGCGCTTGGTCAGCTCGCCGAGCGTGTAGAGTTCGGCGAACTGCGCCTCGTCGTTCGCGTCGGCGATGCTGCCGGGGCGCAGGCCGTCGCCGAGGCTGTAGGCGATGTCATAGGCCTTCATGATCTCGGTGATCTCGTCGAAATGGTCGTAGAGGAAGCTTTCCTTGTGATGCGCGAGGCACCATTTCGCCATGATGCTGCCGCCGCGGCTGACGATGCCGGTGACGCGCTTCGCGGCGAGCGGGACGTAGGGCAGGCGGACGCCGGCGTGGATGGTGAAATAGTCGACGCCCTGCTCGGCCTGCTCGATCAGCGTGTCGCGGAAAATCTCCCACGTCAGCTCCTCGGCGATGCCGCCGACCTTCTCCAGCGCCTGATAGATGGGGACGGTGCCGATCGGCACCGGGCTGTTGCGGATGATCCATTCGCGCGTGTCGTGGATATTGCGCCCCGTCGACAGGTCCATGACGGTGTCGGCGCCCCAGCGGATCGACCAGACCATCTTGTCGACCTCGGTCGCGACGTCGGACGCGACCGCGCTGTTGCCGATATTGGCGTTGATCTTGACCAGGAAGTTGCGGCCGATCGCCATCGGCTCGCTTTCGGGGTGGTTGATGTTGCTGGGGATGATCGCGCGGCCGCGCGCGACCTCCTCGCGGACGAATTCGGGGGTGACGTAATCGGGGATGCTGGCGCCCCAGTCCTGCCCGTCGCGGACATATTCGGCCAGCCGCTCGCGGCCGAGATTCTCGCGCGTCGCGACATATTCCATCTCGGGCGTGATGATGCCGCGGCGGGCGTAGTGCATCTGGCTGACGTTCGCGCCCGGCCTGGCGCGCAGCACGGTCTTGCGGACGTTGGGGAAGGCGGGGACGCCGCCGCTGCGGTCGGGGCCGAGCTGGCCGTTGTCCTCCGGCCGCACCTCGCGCTGCGCCACCTCCTCGACGTCGCCGCGCGCGCGAATCCAGGCGCTGCGCAGTTCGGGGAGGCCCTGCGCGATGTCGATGCGGGCGTTCGGGTCGGTGTAGGGGCCGGACGTGTCATAAACGCGCACGCTCGGCTCGCCCGAATGCGGGTCGAGGTCGATCTCGCGCATCGCGACGCGGATGCCGCTGCCGGTGGGACACGCGACATGGACCTTGCGGCTGCCGCGGATCGGACCGGTGGTGACGCCGATGCTGGCGGCGGTCGTCTTGTCGAGGCGGGAATCGATATCGGCCATGGCAGTCGCTCCATTGCTACGGAGCAAGGCCTGGGATTCCGCGCGGAACGCCAACCCTCCCTCCGCCCGAGTTACCGGGATCAGGTTCGACGGGTCGCGGTCTATTCCGCTCTCAACCTGCGTTTGCGCGCCAGGCTCCCCGGGGATGTGTGGAGGATAGGCGCGGCGCGTCTGCAAGTCCAGCGGCAAGCCGGCCTGCTCGGGCCAGCCATTGATGGATGCGTGTTTCAGCCGAACCGCTGCTTCACATAGTCCATCACCGATGCGCCGGATAATTCCGTCGTCGCATTGCCGCCTCGCACAAAGAATCGCTGCAGATTGCCGTCTTTCACAAAGGCGGGTTTGGGACCTTTCTCGCATTGGATGACCAGTACCCTTGTGCCGTCTTCATCCCGAAAATGAGGATGCACATAGGGCAGGAAAACGTCTCCGATGCGGTCCTTGATCAGATTGACCAAGTGCAGCCCGAGCTTGTCCTCATTTGCAAAGCCATCGGCGCTCAGCCCCAGAATCTCGCCGTCATCGGCAACGCCGACCAACAATGTGCCTCCCTTTGCATTCAGGAATGCTGCAATCGTCTTGAGCGCGGATAACTGTATCTTGTCGTCAGCCTGCCCCGTGTGAAGGTTCATTCGCAAGGTCGATTTGAATTCGACAGCGCCTGATTCTCCGCCTGCGATCAGGTCGGCGACCGCCATTGGCGCGGCGACGGCGGCAGGTATGGCATCGGCGCTCAGAACCTCCCAGGCCTGACGGATGACATCCGCCATCAGCACGCGCCGCTTCACTAGAAACTCCTGATAGGGCAGTTCCCACCACAGGGACGGAAGCGCGTGCCAGCCGTACATGCGGTCGCGCTCCTCGCCGCTCAGCGCATGGTCGAGTGAGGGAACGTAGTCCGCGGGCGATTTCTTGCCGATCTTGATATTGGTCGGCCATTCGACAGCCGCGAAATTGGCGATCTGGTTGATTTGCTTCAAATCGTCGATCCCCATGTCTTCCAAATAGCCGCGTGGAAACAGGTGGTGCTGTTCCAGTGCCGCTTTCGTGCCCTTGACCGCAGGGTCGATCATCGCGGAAATCCTGAGCGGGCTATAGAGCGCGTTGGCATCCAGCTTGATGAGCGCCGCCTGATAGGCGAACAGAGACGGACTTCGCGATGCCGAGGTTGCGAGCTGGCTCGGCAAGGTGATCGTCCAATAATCGCCCGTCAGCGTCGTCGTGCAGAGTTCGCGTAGCCGGGCCAGAAACGCGGCGCCGTCGGGTAGATCGCGAATGAGCGACAGATCGGATTCAAACCGCGTTTCAGGCGAATTCGTATATCGTCCCGTCAGCGACGCCATGAAGAAGAACTCGGCGATGGCCTGACGCATCATGACGCGATCAACGCCATAGTCGCTGAGACCGATGAGATAGAGGACATAGCTGAAAATGATCGTCGTTCCGGAACTGATCATTTTTTCGCTGCGGTATCCCGCGAGTTTCAAGGCATCCATGAAATGATGCCAGTTGGCGAGGTTGAGCGCCTTTTTTTGACCTTCCCGCATCAGCGCGAACTGCGATTCCCGGCGTTCGGGATCGTCAAGCCCGGTCTTGGCGTCCCGTCCCCGCAAGGCGGCATAGACATTTTCCAGCCGTGCCCGCTTGAGCGAAAGCCCGACAGTCGCACGTAGCAGCTGATCGGGGGAGGGTTTGATGAAATGATTGAAGGGGGATGCCTGCCCATCCGACGGCAGCATTGCCGCGCGGGCGAACGCTTCGAGTTCTGCGCGACCCTCGTCCCAGAATACGGACATCAGCGTCATGATGAAATCGGCCTGATTTAGGGCCTTGCCTTTGCCGTTGATGCGGACGAACACTTCGGCGATCGTCTCTTCGTTCACCGATGAGGCCAGCGTCAGCGCGACGAAGTTGTAACTGAGAAGGTTACGCAGATGATCTATGGCATCTTCGATGCTGTCCGCCTCATCTTCGGAAAGCTCGCGAACCTCGCGGAGTTGCTTTATGAACTCCCGCTTATAGGCGCTCGGTTTGAAATCGGGTTGCCACAGGATCGAGATATCGGGGATGAAGGCCCTGTCCTTGCGGATGGCGGCGTCTGCCACGTCGAAACGGCCCGACATGGGATTGAACGCGATCTGGATGCGTTCCTTCTTGAAGTTGGCGCGAAGAATCTCGGCCCCTTTCACCACGGCATATAGCGATGTCAGGCGCTGCTGGCCGTCGACAATGGCCAATTTCGGCGCAGCCGTTTGATTTTTGACGCCGATGCCTTTCAATTCGGCTTCCGCACCCGTTTCCCAGAACAACAGAAACCCCGCAGGGTAGCCCCGATAGAGCGAATCGAATAAATCGCGGACGTTGACGTTCGGCCATACGAAAGGCCGCTGTAATTCCGGGAGGCCGATCTTGCCGAGATCAATATCTTCGATCAGGGCCGTCAAAGGATAGTTGCTCGTCGTAAATATTGCCAAGGTTGCTCCCCATGCTTCCAAGCTGCCGCAAACCGGCGTCGGGGGTAGCGAATTATACTGTGGAAGCAAATAGAGGCGCGGGTTCCGGCCGAATGAGAAGGCAGGCTTTGCGTGTAAACCAGTCCTGTTCAGGGAGCGAGAGAGCTTCTCGGCCTTTCGCCATGCTGAACTTGGTCCAGCATGGCGAAGGAGGAGAGTAAGGGGGCGGAGGTTACTCCGCCGCGACCGCCTGGCGTCGTTCGGCGCGTTTGCCATCGTAGACGAAGGCGGGGTCCGTCAGGTCGATGTGCGGGAAGGCGTCCTTTTCGGCCCAATAATCCTGATTGTGGCGCCATTCGGACTTGTCGCCGCGCTTCGGCATCTTCGACAGGCCGCGCATCAGATAGCCGGGGTTGAAATTATCCTCCTCGATCCATGGCAGGATGTCCATGCCCTGATCCTCGGGACGCAGCGCGACCTCGACCTTCCTCGCGCCGATGTCGTCCATGTGGTTGAGGAGGTTGCAGACGAAGTCGCCCATCATGTCGACGCGCAGCGTCCAGCTCGCGCGGAAATAGCCCATCACCCACGCCAGATTGGGCACCTCGGTCATCATCATGCCGCGATAGGTAACGGTCTCCCCCCAATCGACCGTCCGCCCGTCGACGCTGAAGGGAATGCCGCCCATCACCGACAGGTTGAAGCCGGTCGCGGCGACGATGATGTCGGCCTCGATCTCGGTCCCGTCCGACGTGCGGACGCCCGTTTCGGTGAAGCGGTCGATGGTGTCGGTGACGACGGTCAGCTTGCCCTCGGTCGCGGCGCGGAAGATGTCGCCTTCGGGGCAGAAGGCCAGCCGCTGCTGCCACACGCGGTATTTCGGCGTGAAATGCGGTTCGAACTGGAAGTCGGGGTTGCCCGAAAAGGCGCGGATCAGCGCCTTCAGATCCTCGAACACGGCATCGGGTTCGGTCTGGGCGCGGCGGGTGAGCTGGTCCTGATCGTACATGATCTGCGCGCGCACGACGCGGTGGATCGTCGGTTCGTCGATCCCGACCTCGCGCAGCCGGTCGGCGAGTTCGTTCTTGTTCTCGGAACAGAAGAAATAGGTCGGCGAGCGCTGGAGCATCGTCACATGCGCGGCCTTTTCGGCGAAGGCGGGAACGACGGTCGCGGCGGTCGCGCCCGACCCGATGACGAGGATGCTCTTGCCCGCATAATCGGTGTCCGGGTCCCACAGCTGGGCATGGACGAACTGGCCCTTGTAGTCCGACAGGCCCGGCCAGTCGGGGATATAGGGCTTTTCATGGTCGTAATAGCCCTGGCACATCCACAGGAAATCGGCAGTGAAGGTGACGGCGGCGCCGTCCGCCTTGCGCACCGCCTCGACCGTCCAGCGATTGTCGTCGCTCGACCAGCGGCAGGCGGTGATGCGGTGGCCGTAGCGGATATGGTCGCCGATGCCGTTCTCCTCGATCACCTCGCCCAGATATTTGAGGATCTCGGCACCGCTGGCGATCGGCGCGCCGACCCACGGCTTGAAGCGATAACCGAAGGTGTAGAGGTCCGAATCGGACCGCACGCCGGGATATTTATGCGTCTCCCACGTGCCGCCGAAACTGTCCTTCATCTCGAGGATCGCATAGCTCTTATCCGGGCACTGCTGTTGCAGGTGCCAGGCCGATCCGATGCCCGAAATGCCCGCGCCGACGATCAGCACGTCGACGTGAGTCGGTTCGGCGGCCGTGCCGGGGGTGGAGGTGGCGGCGGCCGACGCCGCCCCGATCGCTGTCGTCATGGTCTGTTCCGCTCCCATATTATCTGGCTAGGGTTTATGCCCTAATCTGTCGTGCGAGTCACGTCTCTGCATTGATCGAGGTCAAAGCCGGGATGAGGTTCAGCCTTCCGTAGGCTGACCTGTTCCTTCGTCATGCTGAACTCGTTTCAGCATCCATGGCCGGGCCTTCCCTTTTGCGTCGCCTTTTTATTGGAGGGCAGACCATGGACCCCCGGATCGGGTCCGGGGCAGGCTCTGAAACAAGTTGGCGTTTATACCCTTGAGACAGGGACGCTGCCGGGGAACGCTCACCTGTCGGAAGGGGATAATTGCCAAACAAGTTCAGGGTGACGGAAAAGAGTCATCACAGCCTGGCGCCACACTGATGGGCGTCTCGACTTCGCTCGACACGAACGGGTTCGGGTCGGGTCTTTCCCCTAGAATTGATAGGCGATGCCGACGCCGCCGACCCACTGGTCGGCGCTGCCGGCGTCGCGGACGATCGGCGATGCGGCGAAACGGCCGGTCATGCGGCCGTATTGCGCGCCGCCGAGCAGCACGAATCCCTTCCGCAGATCGCCCGACAGCGCCCAGGCGCCGGCGAGGCCGATCGTATATTTGCCCGCGGTCGCCTTGCGCCCGGCGCGGTCGTAGACGGGCAGGCCGCTCGCAGCGCTGCCGAGCGGATCGACGTCGTAATAATAGCGGCCGAAGCCCTTGCCATAGATGTTCAGCGACGCCGAGACGCCGACATAGACGCGCTTCGACAGCGGGGTGCCATAGTCGATCGTCGGCGAGACGAACCAGCTTCCGTGTCGTCCCGAAACATCGGCGAGCCCGACGACGCGGACGCCGAGCTGGTCGTAGCGGCTGGTGAAGACGCCCTGGCGGGTGACGCCCATCGCCAATCCCGCCTCGACCGCCAGCTTGCGTTCGCCGAGCGCCTCGACCTGCGCATCCTTGATGCGGCCGGTGCGGTCGCTGCGCAGGCCGATGATCGGGCCGAGCTTGAAATCGGTGCGCTGGCCGCGCTTCTGCCGGATCAGGTCGACCTGGAAATTGGTGCCGCGGGTCGAAAAGGCGAAGCCGCTGACGCGCCCGCGCAGATAGAAGGCGGGCAGGACGGTGCGCTCGTCGGAGCCGTTGTAGCTCGGCACGCTGATCACCCCGGCGGCGACCGCGAAATGGTCGCGCGCCCATCGGCGGTCGCCGTCCTCGTCGCGGTCGCGCGCGGCGGGCAGCAGGATCGAGTCGTCGATGTCGCCGCGATCCTGCGCATAGCGGACGGGCGCGGGTTGGCTGGCGGGCCCGGGTTCGCGGCCGCCGCTCAGGCTGCGGTCGGCGGGCGGCAGCTCATAGGGCAGCGCGGCTTCGTCCGCGGCGGCGGGCGATGTCGTCCCGATCGCGGCGGCGAGGAGGGCGAGGAAAGGCAGGGATGGCAAGCGAAGGGCGGGCGCGACCATGGACGGTTTATCTTCCTGTCGTGGTGCCCCTCTCGGCGCAATGTGTAAGTCATTGACGCCGCAATGCAATGGGGTAGCGGTGACTGGAATCGGGCCGCCGATCCCCGCATCCGCGTGCACCGGACGTCATTGCGAGCGGCGAAGCCGCGCGGCAATCCAGAGCAGGCGCAAGCCGCCCCGCCGGCTGCCAAGGCTTCGCCTTGCGATGGCGGGCTTTTCGTTCCACCATGGCGGCATGTCCGATCGTCGCGCCTTCGCTTTTCCATGCCGCGTCCGCGGCGCCGGTGCGGCATGAGCAGGGCGCCGCGCCTTGCCGGCTATGCGCTGATGGCGGCGGCGGCGGTGCTCGCGCTGGCGATGCGGCGCGCGGGGCTGGAGGCGGTCGGGCCGTTTCCCGCCGTCGCGGTCGCGCTGTTCGCCGGAATGGTCGGCGTGATGCTGGTGTTCACCGACCTGATGGTGCGCGGCCTCTATGCGCAGATCGGCGCGGCCGGGCGCGGCGCGGACGTGGAGACCGACGAAAAGGCTCCGCCTCTTTAGGGGGAGAGCGGGACCGGCTTTTCGTTCGACAGTTTCGGTGCTTGGCGGTATGAGGCGGCAAATGACCGACCGTCCGCATACGCCGCTGCTCGACACGGTGGATGTCCCCGCCGACCTCCGCAAGCTGAAGCCCGAACAACTCCGCCAGTTCGCCGACGAACTGCGCGCAGAGACGATCAGCGCCGTCGGCGCGACCGGGGGGCATCTCGGCTCGGGGCTGGGCGTCGTCGAACTGACCGTCGCGCTCCACTATGTGTTCGACACGCCGCGCGACAAGATCGTGTGGGACGTCGGGCACCAATGCTATCCGCACAAGATCGTCACCGGGCGCCGGGATCGCATCCGCACGCTGCGCCAGGGCGGCGGGCTTTCTGGCTTCACCAAGCGCAGCGAGAGCGAATATGACCCGTTCGGCGCCGCGCACAGCTCGACCTCGATCAGCGCCGCGCTGGGCTTTGCGATCGCGAACAAGCTGAAGGACGAGCCCGGCCGCGCGATCGCGGTGATCGGCGACGGGTCGATGTCGGCGGGCATGGCCTATGAGGCGATGAACAACGCCAAGCAGGCGGGCAACCGGCTCATCGTCATCCTCAACGACAACGACATGTCGATCGCGCCGCCGGTCGGCGGGCTGTCGGCCTATCTGGCGCGGCTGGTGTCGTCGCGGCCGTTCCTCGAGCTGCGCGAGGTCGCGCGGCGCTTCGCGCGCCGGCTGCCGCAGCCGCTGCACAAGGCGGCGCGCAAGACCGACGAGTTCGCGCGCGGTCTGGCGATGGGCGGGACGCTGTTCGAGGAGCTGGGCTTCTACTATGTCGGGCCGATCGACGGGCATAATCTGGAGCATCTGATCCCGGTGCTGGAGAATGTCCGCGACAGCGACCATGGCCCGGTGCTGATCCACGCGGTGACGCAGAAGGGCAAGGGCTATGCCCCCGCCGAGGCAGCCGCCGACAAATATCACGGCGTGCAGAAATTCGACGTCATCACCGGCGAGCAGGCGAAGGCGCCGCCGGGGCCGCCCGCCTATCAGAATGTGTTCGGCGAGACGCTGGCGAAACTGGCCGACAGCGACCCGCGCATCGTCGCGATCACCGCCGCGATGCCGTCGGGCACCGGGGTCGACAAGTTCGCGCGCGCGCACCCGGACCGCGCCTTCGACGTCGGCATCGCCGAACAGCATGCGGTGACCTTTGCGGCGGGCCTCGCGGCGCAGGGGATGCGGCCGTTCGCGGCGATCTATTCGACCTTCCTCCAGCGCGCCTATGATCAGGTCGTGCACGACGTTGCGATCCAGAACCTGCCGGTGCGCTTCGCGATCGACCGCGCCGGGCTGGTCGGCGCCGACGGATCGACGCACGCGGGCAGCTTCGACGTCACCTATCTGGCGACGCTGCCCAACATGGTGGTGATGGCGGCGGCCGACGAGGCCGAACTCGTCCACATGACCTATACGGCGGCCGAATATGACGATGGCCCGATCGCCTTCCGCTATCCGCGCGGCAGCGGCATCGGGGTGCCGCTGCCCGCGGTGCCGGAGAAGCTGGCGATCGGCAAGGGGCGCGTCGTGCGCAGCGGCAAGACGGTCGCGATCCTGTCGCTCGGCACCCGGCTTGCCGAGGCGCTGAAAGCCGCCGACACGCTGGAGGCGCGCGGGCTGTCGACCAGCGTGATCGACCTGCGCTTCGCCAAGCCGCTCGACGAGGAGCTGATCCGCCGGACGCTGGCGAATCACGAGGTCTGCGTGACGATCGAGGAAGGCAGCATCGGCGGGCTGGGCGCGCACGTGCTGACGCTGGCGAGCGACGCCGGGCTGATCGACGCGGGCCTGAAGCTGCGCACGATGCGGCTGCCCGACAGCTTTCAGGACCAGGACGCGCCGCACGCGCAATATGACGCGGCGGGGCTCAACGCGCCGCAGATCGTCGACACGGTGCTGAAGGCGCTGCGTCACAACAGCGCGGGCGTGGAGGAGGCGGGCGCGCGGGCTTAGTCCGGCCCGCTTCCCATCTCAAGCGCGTCGATAAATCTCGCGCCGATGACCGATCGCGACGACGAGGATCACCATTCGGCCGTCCTCTATCTTTGCGATCACGCGATAATCGCCGATGCGATAGCGCCAATAGCCGGTGCGTTCGCCGACCAGCGCCTTGCCGCGCTGGCGCGGGCTTTCGAGTGCGGCGACCTGCTCCAGCCCGGCAAGGATGCGCTCGCCGGCGCTGCGCGGCAGCTTGCGGAGTTGCCGCCGGGCCGCCGCGTCGACCTCAAGCGTCCAGGCCAAGCTCGCGTCGCATCTGTTCGATCGAAACGGTCTTGCCTGCGTCGGGCTGATTCAGCGCTTCTTCGAGAAGCGCGATATCTTCGAGGTCCTCGATATATTCCTCGATCGCCTTGCGCGCGAGGGCGGTCTTGGTCCGGCCCGACCGCCTGGCGGCGGCGGCGAGCCGTTCTTCCAATTCCTTGTCGAGGCGGATGGCCAGCATGGCGAAGCTCCTTTGCTATACATGTATAGCAAAGTTGCCAATTCTGCAATCCGATGGTGTGAAGACCGCGGCTAGGCCCCAGGAATGGCGGCGCTGGCGTCGCGGCCGTCGCCTTCGGGGGCGGCGATGATGTCGCGGGTGACGAGGCCCTTGTCGACCACCTGCGTATCGGGGCTGCCGATCTGGCTGCGGATGCCGGCGTCGGCGCGCGGGCCGTCGGCGTTGCCGATGATCGCCGATTCGGTCGCGCTGCGCGGCGAATCGCCGCCGAACAGCGCACGCAGCGTCTGTTCCGCGGTGGTTTCGTTGCCGGGACGCGCGGCGCCGGGGGCGGGCGGGGTCAGCGCGAAATCGGGCGGCACGACGAGCGGCGCCTGGCGCGACACCGCGAATTCGTCGGGCCGGTCGCGGCTGAACAGGCTGTTCGACCCGCAGGCCGAAAGCGTCGTCGCGAGGAGCGAGGCGGCGAGGATGACGGTGGTCCGGTTCACGTGAAAAACTCTCCTGATGCGCCCCGTTTAATCCGCGGCCGTGCCGTTCGCCGAACGGTCGGCGGCCGAAGGCGCCTTTTCGCGCAAGAGCAGCGCGCGCGCAACCAGCAAAAGCACGCCGATGGTGATGCAGGCATCGGCGACGTTGAAGATCAGGAACGGCCGGAAATCCCCGAAATGCAGGTCGGCGAAATCGACGACGAAGCCGTGGCGGACGCGGTCGACGATGTTGCCGAGCGCGCCGCCGAGGATCAGCGCGAGTGCGACGACGTCGCCCTTCGCCTGCTCGCGCGTCATCCAGAAGGCGACCGCGGCGGCGACGAACGCGGTGACGGCGACCAATGTCCAGCGCGTCGTGTCGTTGCAGTCGGAGAACATCGACAGCGAGATGCCGCAATTCTCCGCCCAGGTCAGGTTGAAGATCGGCAGTACGCCGATGACGCGCTTCGCCTCGAGCGACAGCGGGCCGATGACGGCCCATTTGCTGACCTGGTCGAGCAGGAAGGCCGTCGCGGCGACGAGCAGGCCGAAGCGCAGATAGGGGGAGCGTTTGCCGGTCATCCCCCGTCCAATACCGTCTCGCACCGATTGCACAAGCCGCCGTCCTCTGCGACCTCCGGCAGGTGGCGCCAGCAGCGCCCGCATTTGTGATCGGTGGTGGGAACGATTTCGATCTGCCCGTCCGGTCCGTCCCGCCGGACCGCGCCTGTGATGAAAATTTCGGCGAGCTGGGCATCGCTGCCGTCATCCGGCGCCACGAAGCCGCCGCCCATGACGACCTCGGCTTCGAGACTGGAGCGGATGATCTTCTCGCGCCGAAGCGGTTCGATTGCTTCGGTCACCTTGGTCCGTGCGTTGCGGATGCGCGCCCACTTCCGTTCGATATTGTTGAGGCCGTCCATGTCTCGTGAGCCGACGTCGCTCTGCGGCAGGGCGGGAAGCGCGGGCCATTCGAGCAGGTGCACGCTGCCCGCTTCGGGATAGCGTGTGCTCCACACCTCTTCGCTGGTGAACACCAGCACCGGCGCGGCGTAGCGGACGAGCGCGTGGAACAGCGTGTCGAGCACGCTGCGATAGGCGCGGCGGGTGTCCGTGCCGAGCGGCGCGGCGGGGCCGAGGTCGCAGTAGAGGACGTCCTTGCGGATGTCGAAATAGAAGGCCGACAGATCCTCGTTGCAGAAATCGGCGAGGCTGCGCGTGTAGCTGTTGAAGTCGAAATCATCGACCGCCTGCGCCAGCTTCGCATCGAGTTCGGCGAGCAGCGACAGCATGTAGCGTTCGAGTTCGGGCATCGCCGCGACGTCGGTGACGCGCTCCTCCTCGCTGAACCCGTCGAGCGCGCCGAGCAGGTAGCGGAACGTATTGCGCAGCTTGCGATACTGGTCGGCGACCCCGGTGAGGATCTCCTTGCCGATGCGGTGATCCTCGGTGAAATCGACCGAAAGCGCCCACAGGCGGAGGATGTCGGCGCCATAGTCGCGCATCAGGTCGATCGGGCTGATCGTGTTGCCGAGCGACTTGGACATCTTCATGCCCTTGGCATCCATGGTGAAGCCGTGGGTCAGCACCGCGCGATAGGGCGCGTGGCCGCGCGTGCCGCAGCTTTCGAGCAGCGACGACTGGAACCAGCCGCGATGCTGGTCGCTGCCTTCCAGATAAAGGTCGGCGGGGAAGGGCGAGCCATCGTGGCGGACGAGCGCGGGCCAGCGGCCGCTTTCGAGCACGAAGGCGTGGGTCGACCCCGAATCGAACCAGACGTCGAGGATGTCGGTGATGCGTTCGTAATCGGCGGCATCGCGATCGGGGCCGAGATACTCCTGCGCGTGCGCGTCGCTCCACGCATCGACGCCCGATTCGCGGATCGCCGCGACGATGCGGTCGCCCACCAGCGGATCGTTCAGATACTGGCCCGTCTTGCGGTCGACGAACAAAGTGATCGGCACGCCCCATGCGCGCTGGCGCGACAGTACCCAGTCCGGGCGCGTTTCGACCATCGAGCCGATGCGGTTGCGGCCCTTGGCGGGGACGAAGCGCGTATCCTCGATCGCCTGCATCGCCGCCTGCCGCAGCGTCGGCGCGGCGCACCGCCCTTCTTCGGCCGGGTTGATCGCGCCGCCTTCATTCTCCCAGCGCTTTTCGCCGGGAGACTTGGGCGAGATGTGGGCCATCACCTTGTCCATCGGCACGAACCATTGCGGGGTGCAGCGATAGATGACCTTCGCCTTCGAGCGCCAGCTGTGCGGATAGCTGTGCCGGTAATCGGCCGACGCCGCGAGCAGCGCGCCCGCTTCGCGCAGGTCGGAGCAGATCGGGCCGTCGGGGGCGTTGAATTTGGGGTTGATGACGCTGCCCTGGCCGCCGAGCCACGCCCAGTCGGCGCGATACTTGCCGTCGCCCTCGACCGCGAACTGGGGTTCGATGCCGTTCGCCTTGCACAGGTAGAAATCGTCCTCGCCATGATCGGGCGCCATGTGGACGAGCCCGGTGCCGCTGTCGGTGGTGACGAAATCGCCCGCGAGGAAGGGACGCGGGCGCGCAAAGAAGCCGCCGAGATGGTGCATCGGGTGACGGGCGATGGTTCCGGCGAGGTCGGCGCCTTTGACGACTTGCCATTTGCTCTCATGATTTGAAAACAAGCCCGGATATTCATCCCCACACCGCTTTAGAAACTCCTCAGCGAGCGGTTCAGCAACCAAATATGTGTTTACGGTCCCGCCGTCGGGAATAAGGACGTAATTCACCTCAGGTCCGTAGGCCAACGCTTGATTTACCGGGATTGTCCACGGCGTGGTTGTCCAAATGACGGCGAAGGTTTTGAGGTGGCCCTTGTCGAGCAAGGCTTGGATCGCGGGGGACTTGCTTTCGACGATCTCGAACGCCACGTCGATCTGGGTCGAGACGATATCCTCATATTCGATCTCGGCCTCGGCGAGGGCGGTCTTTTCGACCGGGGACCACATCACGGGCTTGGCGCCGCGATAAAGCATGTCGTTCGCGGCGAATTTGAGCAGCTCGCGGACGATCGTCGCCTCGGCCTCATAATCCATCGTGAGGTACGGATGATCCCAGTCGCCGCCGATGCCGAGGCGCTTGAGCTGCTCGCGCTGGGTGTCGACCCAATGCTGCGCATAGGCGCGGCATTCGGCGCGGAATTCCTCGACCGGAACCTCGTCCTTGTTGAGCTTCTTCTTGCGATACTGTTCCTCGACCTTCCACTCGATCGGCAGGCCATGGCAGTCCCAGCCGGGGACGTAGGGCGCGTCCTTGCCCTTCAGCGTCTGGGTGCGGACGACCATGTCCTTGAGGATATGGTTGAGCGCATGCCCGATGTGCATGTCGCCATTGGCATAGGGGGGGCCGTCGTGGAGGATGAACTGGTCGCGGCCCTTGCGGCTTTCGCGAATCTGCCCCTCGAGATTGCCTTCGAGCCATTTGGCGAGAATTGCCGGCTCCTTCTGCGGCAGGCCGGCCTTCATCGGGAAGTCGGTCTTGGGCAGGAAGACGGTGTCGCGATAGTCAGGAGCGTCGGTCATGGCCCGGGCGCTTAGCGCAGTTTTGCGGGCGCGCAAAGAAGGGCGAGCGGCTGCCTTTGGAAAAGATTCGCGCAGAGGCGCAAAGAGCGCAGAGATTTTGGTTCACGCGGAGACGCGCAGGCGCGGAGAGAAAGAGCCGGGCCGACCGGCCCCTCATCTTACCGATTCCGCGTCATGGCGCGGGGAGGAAGGAGAAAGCCGCTGCGCGGCGATCATGACGTCTCCGCGCCTCCGCGTGAATCTTCTTCCTTCTCTGCGATCTCTGCGCCTCTGCGCGAATCCTTCTACACGCCCGCCAGCAAGATCTTCGCCTGATCGCAGTCGGCCGCGATCTGGGCCATCAGCGCGTCCATCGTGTCGAATTTCGCCTCCGGGCGGAGGAAGGCGTGGAAGGCGACGTCGATCGGCTGGCCGTAGAGGTCGCCTGAGAAATCGAAGAAATGCGGTTCGAGCAGTTCCCTGGGCGGGTCGAAGCTGGGGCGGATGCCGAGGTTGGCGGCGCCTTTCAGCACGCGGCCATCGGGCAGCGTGCCGGTGACGGCATAGATGCCGTAGCGCGGGCGCAGATAGCTGCCCATGTCGATGTTCGCGGTCGGGAAACCCAGCAGGCGGCCGTTCTTGTCGCCGTGCTGGACGATGCCGCGCACGGTGAAGGGGCGGGTGAGCAGTCGCGCGGCGGTGGCGCAGTCGCCGGCGCGCAGCGCGTCGCGGATGCGGCTCGACGAGACGGCTTCGGCGGCGTCGTCGACCGGCGCCACCATCTCGGTGAAGAAGCCGAGGCGGCGGGCGTGGTCGGCGAGCGTCACGACATCGCCGCCGCGCCCCTTGCCGAAGACGAAATCGGCCCCGGTCACCACCCCCGCCGCGCCGTAGCGATCGAGCAGCAGTTCGGTGATGAAATCCTGTGCGCTGGTGTTCGCCAGCCCGGCATCGAAGGGGAGGACGAGCATCGCGTCGGCGCCGGCGGCGGCGAACAGTTCCTGTCGCTGGTCGAGCGTGGTCAGGCGGAAGGGCGGCGCGTCAGGCTTGAAGAAGCGCACCGGATGCGGATCGAAGGTCGCGACGATCGCTGGGCGGCCGTCGTCCTTCGCATGATGGACGGCGCGGCCGACCACTGCCTGATGCCCGGCGTGGAAGCCATCGAAATTGCCGAGCGCGATCACGCCGCCGCGCAGGGGTGCGGTGATGCGGGCATGGCCGTCGAGGCGGATCACGCGCGTTCCCCTCTCCGTTTGCCCTGAGCGTGTCGAAGGGCCGCTCTTTCTTGCCACGGTGAAGGAAAGAACAGTGCTTCGACAAGCTCAGCACGAACGGAAGGAAAGAACAGTGCTTCGACAAGCTCAGCACGAACGGACTGAGAAGGCGAGGTCATTTCGCGGCGGCCATCGGCGCGAGCCCCGCGCGGATGACACGGATCGCGTTGCCGCCCATCGCGGCGCGGATTTCGTCGTCGGTGAAGCCCGCGTCGATCAGCGCCTGCGTCACCTGCACCAGCTTCGACGTGTCGAAGCGCACCGTCGTCGCGCCGTCATAGTCGCTGCCGAGCGCGACATGGTCGATGCCGACGAGGTCGCGGACATGCTTCATCGCCTTCGCGACGCTCGTGGGCGAGGTGTCGCAGACCGCGGCGTCCCAATAGCCGATGCCGATCACGCCGCCGGTCGCGGCGACCCCGCGAATCTCGTCGTCGGAAAGGTTGCGGTTGACCCCGCACGTCGCCTGCACCCCGCCGTGGCTGGAGACGACGGGGCGGCGCGCCATCGTCAATATGTCGGCGACGCAGGCGTGGCTGCAATGCGCGATGTCGACGATCATCCCCTTCGCCTCCATCCGCTGCACGACCTGTCGGCCGAGCGGGGTCAGCCCGCCCTTTTTCAGGCCGTGCATCGACCCGGCGAAGATATTGTCGAAGAAATGGGTGATCCCCGCCATGCGGATGCCGGCGGCGTACAGCTTGTCCAGATTGTCGATGTCGCCCTCAAGGTCGTGGAGCCCCTCGACGCTGAGCATCGCGCCGACCGGCGGCGGCGCCTTGGTACGCCGCGCCGCGAGCAGCGCGTCGAGCTGCGGCTGCGTCGCGACCGCCATCAGCCGGCCCTGCGACGCGGCAACGGCGCGGTGCAATTTCTCGGCATGCCACAGCGAGCGTTCGAGCAGCGAGTTCCACGTCCGCACCGGTTGAAGCTGCGCGATGACGAGGCTGGTGACGATGTCGGTGTCGTCGCCGTTGGCGTCGTAATTCTGCCCCTTGGGCGCCTTTGTCGTGCTCGACAGGATCTGGAGCGCGACATTCCCCTCTGCGAGGCGCGGCAAGTCCATGTGGCCGCGATCCGCCCGCTTCAGAAAATCGCGGCTCCACAGCAGGCTGTCGCTGTGCAGGTCGACGATCGTCAGCGTCTTGTGCAGCGCCTTTGCATGCTCGCCGACCTGAAGCAGCGGCTTGCCGTCGATCTTGTTCGTACCGCGCTCGATCATGCCCGGCGCGAAGAGGAAGAAGGCCGCCGCCGCGACGAGCAGCAGCGCGAGAAGTCCGATCAGCCAGCGGCGCATTCTTCTTCTCCCCTATCCGGTCCTGCGGGTGAAGGTGACGAAGCTGTAGGCCGGTCGTCCGGCTTCGCCCGGGTGATCCTCGCGCGCGATTTCCTGCCATTCGCGGGCGTCGGGATAGGCGATGGTCGCGTCGCCCGCGGGTTCGAGCGCCACCTCGGTCAGCTCGATGCGCGTCGCGAGCGGCAGGAACAGGCGATAGATGTCGGCGCCGCCGATCACCATCGCCTGCGGCGCGTTGGCGAGGCGCAGCGCCTCTTCGACCGACCCGGCGGGCTCGGCGCCCTCCTCGTGCCAGTCGGGATCGCGGGTGAGGACGATGTGGCGCCGCCCGTCGAGCACCGCGGGCAGGCTGTCGAAGGTCTTGCGCCCCATGATCATCGGGCGGCCCATGGTGAGCTGCTTGAAGCGGCGCAGGTCGGCGGGCAGGTGCCACGGCATCTTTCCGTCCGCGCCGATGACGCCGTTGGCGGCGCGGGCGAGGATCAGCGTGATGTCGGGGCGCTTCATCGGGGCGCGGCCTCCGGACCGACCCCCGGGCCGACCCCCAGGCCGACCCACGTGACATGGCCGAGCTTGCGCCCCGGGCGCACCTCGGTCTTGCCATAATGGTGGACGTGCGCGGCGCCGTCGGCGAGCAGGTCGGGGACGCGGCCGATGTCGGCGCCGATCAGATTGTGCATGGTCACCGGCAGCCGCGGCACGGCGGTGCTGCCGAGCGGCAGGCCGGCGACGGCGCGAACATGATTTTCGAACTGGCTCGCCACCGCGCCCTCGATCGTCCAGTGGCCGCTGTTGTGGACGCGCGGCGCCATCTCGTTGAACAGCGGCCCGGCGTCGGTCGCGAAGAATTCGCCGGCGAGCACCCCGACATAATCGAGCGCGTCGGCGACCTGTGCCAGCAACGCGCGCGCCTCCGCCTGCTGGTCGAGGACGATCGGCGGCGGCGGCAGCGTCGAGGCGCGCAGGATGCCGGCTTCGTGCACGTTGAGCGGGCTGTCCCAGACGCGCGTCTCGCCGTCGAGGCCGCGCACCAGGATCACCGAAAATTCGTGCGCGAAGGCGACGAAGCCTTCGAGGATCGCGGCGCGCGCGCCGATCGCCTGCCACGCCGCATCGGCGTCCGCGGGCGAGGCGATCCGCGCCTGCCCCTTGCCGTCATAGCCCATGCGCACCGTCTTGAGGATCGCGGGCGCGCCGATCGCCGCGAGCGCGGTGTCGAGCGCCGCGCGGTCGGGCACCGCGGCGAAGGGCGCGGTGCGGCCGCCGAGACCGGCGACGAACGCCTTTTCGGCGAGCCGGTCCTGCGCGACCTCCAGGCTTTTCGCGCCGGGGCGCACCGCGACGTGCCCCGACAGGAAGCGCACAGTGTCGACGGGGACATTCTCGAACTCGAAGGTTACGACGTCGCAGGCGGCGGCGAAGGCGGCCAGCCGTTGCTCGTCGTCCCACGCCGCGCGCGTGTGCGTCGCCGCGACTTCCGCCGCGACGCTTTCGCGGTCGGGGGCATAGACATGGGTGCGATAGCCGAGCTGGGCGGCGGCGGCGGCGAGCATGCGGCCGAGCTGGCCGCCGCCCAATATGCCGATGGTCGATCCGGGCGGCAGCATCCGCGATCAGCCCTCGCGCACCGGAATCGGGGCGACGCCCTCGGTCTGCGCGGCGCGCCAGGCGTCGAGCCTTTGCGCAAGGCCGGCGTCGGCGTTCGCGAGCAGCGCGGCGGCGAACAGGCCGGCGTTGGTCGCGCCCGCCTTGCCGATCGCGAAGGTCGCCACCGGCACCCCGCCGGGCATCTGGACGATCGACAGCAGGCTGTCCATGCCGTTCAGCGCCGCCGACTGGACGGGGACGCCGAGCACCGGGACGCGCGTCATCGATGCGATCATGCCGGGCAGGTGCGCGGCGCCGCCCGCGCCGGCGATGATTGCCTTCAGCCCGCGATCCGCCGCTTCGCGGGCATAGGCGACGAGCCGGTCGGGGGTGCGGTGCGCGGAGACGATCCGTACCTCGTGCGCGATCCCCAGCTCCTCGAGGACCTGCACGGCATGCGCCATGGTCGGCCAGTCCGACTGGCTGCCCATGATCACGCCGACGCTGATGCCGGTGTCCGGCGCCGCTTCGCCCATCACCCCAATCTCCCTGCCGCGGCGATTCACCGCCGTCCGGTCCCCCTAGCGGGTCGGGGAGGCGGGAGCAACGCCGGCTTGGGACCCCGTTTACCGATTGGTATCAAGTGGCGGCTATCGTCGTTCCACGCAGCTCGCCGGCACCCGGCCGGGGGCGGGGGTTCGCTTCGGGGACGATGGATGGACAGCATGGGGGGGGCACGGATCGCGGTCGACCGGACCGGCGTCATATCCGTCGACTCCATCGAAGATCAGCTCCGCGACATGCGTCGCGAACGCGACGCGCTGCGCCGCGAGAACCGCATATTGAAGATCGCCGTCGCCGAACTCGAACGCGTGTCGGAACGCGATACGCTGACCCCGCTGTTCAACCGCCGCTATTTCCTGACCGCGATCCACCAGCGCATCGCCCGTTTCGAGCGCCATGCGGAGAGCGCGGCGATCGTCTTCGCCGACCTCAACCAGCTCAAGCGGATCAACGACAGCCTCGGCCACGCCGCGGGCGATTTCGCGCTGCTCGAAGTGGCGAAGCGGATGCAGGAATCGATCCGATCGACCGACGTCGCGGCGCGGATCGGCGGCGACGAGTTCGGGCTGATCCTCGACCAGTCGAGCGAGGCCGGCGCGCGCGCGCAGGTCGAACGGCTGCAGCATGTGCTGGCGGCGACGCCCGCCGTCTACGATGGGCATGCGATCACCCTGTCGGCCTGCTTCGGGGTCGCGATGCTGCGGACCGGGATGACCGAATCGGACATACTGGCCGCCGCCGACCGCGATATGTACAGCTGCAAGCTGGCGCTCGGCAGCGCCATGGGGCACCGCTGACCCGTCTTATGGGCGGCCGCCTCAACCGCCTGTTAACCAAAAGCGCGCATGATCCGCCCGAGGGGGAGGGGATGCGTCATGCACGGCCATAGCGACCCGGTTCATCACATCCAGCGCCGGATCACCGGCCAGATCGGCGCGCTCGCCGACGCGCTGCCGCATTGCGCGCTGTCGCAGTTCGTCGAAGGCGTCGACGATATCCGGCGCCTTGCGCGCGACCATGGTTTCGCGATGGTCGAAACGCTGGCGAGCCGGCTCGAATCGGCGGTGGCGGCGGGCGGCTTCCAGGCCGCGATCCGCACCTATCTCGACGCGATGAGCGACGCCGCCGGCGCGCCGCCGGGACCGCTTCCCGCCGCGGCGCAGGAGGCGTGGCTCGCTGCGGTGGCGACCCGGCTCGGGCATTGACGCCGCGCCGCTGACGCCGCACATCGCCTGTCATGGATGCCATCATGCTCGCCCTCGTCGCGGTGGCGCTCGCCAATGCCGACGGGCGCGCGGGGCGTTTCCTGTCGGACCTGCTGGCCCGGTGCGCCGACCGGCGCCGCACCGTCGCCATCGCTTTCGGAGCCTTCGGCGCCAACGCGCTGATCGCCGCGCTCGCGGGGAGCATCGCCAACCGCATGATCGGACAGGGCGTCGTCGCGCTGCTGCTGGCCCTTGCCCTGCTGACCGCCGCGGGCGCGCTCGCCTGGCGTGGCGCGGCGGCATCTCCGGTGGAGCGCGAGGTGGACCTGCCGGCACCGCTGCTGGCGGCGCGGCTGTTGCTGGTCCAGTTCGGCGATCGCAGCCACGTCCTGATCGGCGCGCTCGCGGCGACGAGCGGCGCGGGCGTCTGGGCCGCGGCGGGCGGCTTCATCGGCTGGGTGCTGGCGCTGCTGCCCGTGCTGGCTTTCGGTCCCGGGCTCACCGCGCATCGCGCCGCATCGGTCATCCGCTGGGGCGCCGCCGCGATCCTGCTGCTGTGGGGCGTGCGCGCGGCGATGACCGCCTTCGGCTTGTAGGTTTCGCCCGTTTTTCCGTCTGTCATCGAATTTCTCGATGACAGCGGCCGAGAGGTTCCATGGGAACTTTTGTCCGGCTTCGGCTATATGAAGGAAAAGCAAACGAAAGGACGATATATGCCCCAGAAGAACCAGCCCGCGATCGCCGACGCGCTCAATGCGCTCCTCGCCGACAGCTTTGCCCTCTATCTCAAGACCAAGAATTATCACTGGCACGTCCAGGGCCCGCATTTCCGCAGTCTGCACCTGCTGTTCGACGAACAGGCGGCCCAGATTCTGGCGACCACCGACCTGATCGCGGAGCGGGTGCGCAAGAATGGCGCCACGACGCTCCGTTCGATCGGCGATATCGGGCGACACCAGTCGATCAAGGACGACGACAAGGCCGGGGTCGACGCCGACACGATGGTCCGCACCCTCGCCAAGGACAATGAGACGCTGCTCGAACGGCTCCACGAAGCCAAGGATGCGGCCGAGGCCGAAGGCGACATCGCGACCAGCGGGCTCGTCGACGGCTGGGCCGACGAGACGCAGCAGCGCATCTGGTTCCTCAAGGCGACCGAGGGTTATTGAGCCCCGGGGGCGCCCCTCTTCTTCGTGGTGCGAGCGCGGCAATCTCCGGTCCCGGCAGGGCCGGAGGATAGCTGGAGATTGCTTCGCTCCGCTCGCAATAGCGATTCGGGCTGATGGCGGCGCCGTTAGAGCCTGATCGTCTTGGTTTGCAAAGCCACGTGCTCCCGCGAAGGCGCGAGCCCGGAGCTTCGAAGAGCCAAGGTCACGCCACATCGTTCTGGGTTCCCGCCTGCGCGGGGACACGGCGTGGCTCATCCAATATGATCGCGCTGCTAAAGCCGCTCCGCCTGCACTACCGTGTCCGAGGCGCGTAGCGCCGACAGGATGCGCATCACATGATGGACGTCGCGCACCTCGACGACGACGTCATAGGTGTGGAAACCGCCCTCGCGGTTCGACAGCCGCAGATTGGTGATGTTCGCCGAATTGGCGGCGAGGATGCCCGACATTTCGGCGAGCGTCCCCGGCTCGTTCATGATGACGACGCACAGTCGCGCGTTGCCGCCCTCGCTATTCTCCTGCCAGCGCAGGTCGATCCAGTCGGCGTCGATTCCGTCGGCGAGGCTGGGGCAGTCGATGACATGCACCTCGATCCCCTCGCCGGGCCGCGCAAGGCCGACGATGCGGTCGCCGGGAACCGGATGGCAGCAGGCGGCGAGCTTGTAGGCGACCCCCGGCGTCAGCCCCGCGATCGACACGGCGGCGCCCTGCCGCAGCTTGCCGGGCTTGGTCTTCATCTCGGCGGTGATGCCGGGCACCAGCGCCTCCATGACGGCGTTGTCCGAAAGCTGGCGCTTGCCGATCGCGACATAGAGCGCGGTGTCGTCGTCGAGCTTCAGCCGCTCGACCGCGGCGGCGCGCGCCTTGTCGCCGATGCGGCCGGGCAGGCGCTGGACGATCTCCTCGTAGATCTTGCGCCCCAGCGCCGCGAGCTCGACGCGCTCCTTCGACCGCACATGGCGGCGGATCGCCGCACGCGCCTTGCCGGTGACGGCGAAGCCCAGCCACGCGGGCTGCGGCGTCTGCTTGTCCGAGGTCAGGATTTCGACCGTGTCGCCGTTGACGAGCTGGGTGCGCAGCGGGACGAGGCGGCCGTTGACCTTGGCCCCCACCGTCCGGTCGCCGAGCCCGGTGTGGACCGCATAGGCGAAATCGACCGGCGTCGCGCCCTTGGGAAGCTGGAACAGGCTGCCCTTCGGCGTGAAGGCGAAGATGCGGTCCTGATACATGGCGATGCGGGTATTTTCGAGGAACTCGTCCGGATCGTGCGTCTGTTCGAGGATTTCGAGCAGGTCGCGAATCCAGCCCGCCTGTCCGTCGGGGCCGCTGCCGCCCTGCTTGTAGGCCCAGTGCGCCGCAAGGCCATATTCGGACTGCTGGTGCATTTCGCGGCTGCGGATCTGGATTTCGATCCGCATGTTCTGCTGGTGCATGATCGTCGTGTGCAGCGACTTGTAGCCGTTGCGCTTCGGCGTCGAGATATAGTCCTTGAAGCGGCCGGGGACCATCTTCCACTTGCGGTGGAAGAGGCCGAGCGCGGCATAGCAGTCGGCGTCGGTCGGGGTGATGACGCGAAAGGCGATGATGTCGGTCACCTGTTCGAAGCTGACGTGGCGTTCCTGCATCTTGCGCCAGATCGAATAGGGATGCTTCTCGCGCCCCGACACGTCGGCCTCTATGCCGTTCTTCGCCAGCAGGTCCTTGAATTCGCGGCTGATCGCGGCGACCTTGTCCTTGCCGCCGGCGGTCAGCTTGGCGAGACGGCCGGTGATCGTCGCATAGGCCTCCGGCTCCAGCTCGCGGAAGGCGAGAAGCTGCATCTCGCGCATATATTCGTACATGCCGATCCGCTCGGCGAGCGGGGCATAGATGTCCATCGTCTCCCTGGCGATGCGGCGGCGCTTTTCGGGCTTCTGGATGAAATGCAGCGTGCGCATGTTGTGCAGCCGGTCGGCCAGCTTGACCAGCAGCACGCGGATGTCGTCCGACATGGCGAGCAGGAACTTGCGCAGATTCTCGGCCGCGCGCTCATTCTCGGTCTGCGCCTCGATCTTGCTGAGCTTGGTGACGCCGTCGACCAGCCGCGTCACGTCGGGGCCGAACAGCCGCTCGATCTCTTCGGGGGTGGTCAGCGTGTCCTCGAGCGTGTCGTGGAGCAGCGCGGTGACGATCGTTTCGCTGTCGAGATGCAGGTCGGTCAATATGCCCGCGACCTCGACCGGATGGCTGAAATAGGGATCGCCCGACGCGCGCTTCTGGCTGCCGTGCTTCTGGACCGTGAAGACATAGGCGCGGTTGAGCAGCGCCTCGTCGACGTCGGGATCGTAGGCGCGCACGCGTTCGACAAGTTCATATTGCCTGAGCATTGCCGTCAATGTCGTGCAAGCGCCGTCAATTGCAATGCGAAAATGCGTCGCGGCGTTCGAACGGGGTATCGGCCGGGCGGCGGCGCGCGCCATAAACTTTTGGCGTTGGCACGGATAATGCGTTAGTGCCGAGTCATGGGAAAAAGTGCTGGGTCCATGGAAAAGCTGCGCGAACCGTTGAACGATCTGGTCGGGGGGCAGTGCGCGTTGCCGCTGGCGCTCGAGGCGATGGGCGAGAGATGGTCGTTCATGATCCTGCGCGCCGCCTTCAACGGCGTGCATCATTTCGAGGAATTCCAGCACGAGCTGAACATCGCGCGCAACATATTGTCGAACCGGCTGTCGCGGCTGGTCGACCATGGCATCATGGCGCGCGAGGTGATGGCCGAGGATCGCCGCAAGGTCCGCTACGAGCTTACCGAAAAGGGGCTGGAGCTGCTGCCCGCGATGATCGCGCTGCGGCAATGGGGCGAGAAATGGGGCGCCGGCGTGCCTTCGACCCCGGTGCTCGTCGACGTGCGCGACGAACAGCCGATCGGCCCGGTGACGATCACCGCGCACGACGGCAGGCCGCTGGGATACAAGGAGCTGCTGTGGAAGCATCGGTCCGAACTGCAGCCGCTCGGCCAGGCGCGGGTGCGGGCCGACGCGCGCGTCGATCCGGTCGCGGCCGAATGAGCCGCGCACGCGCCGCCCGCTGATCGTCCGGACTCCGCCTCTCTCATGCCGCTGTTCGGACTGACCTCGCCCGGGCCCTTTTTCGGCAACAAGATTCGCGCCTTCTGGAACCTCCAGATCCTGGGCTGGCTCGCCTGGTTCGGGCTGCGCGCGATGTCGGGTTTCGCGGGCGGGCAGACTTTCGATTTCCTTGTCCTCGTCGTCGTTTCGGCGGTCACGGGCTTTTCGCTGACGCTGCTGCTGTCGGTCTGCTATCGCGCGCTGATCAATCGCCGCACCATCCTGATGTGGGGGGCGTGCTTCGGGGTGCTGGCGATCGCGACCGCGATCTGGGCTTTCATCGACGCCTGGTTCCTCCAGATACTGAAACCCGACAGCGACACGAGCTTCACCGGCCTGCTGCTGGTCGCCATCTATATCGACGCGACGACGCTGGCCGCCTGGTCGGCGCTCTATTTCGCGATCAACTATTTCCTCCAGCTCGAGGAGCAGAGCGACCGCGTGCTGCGGCTGGAGGCGCAGGCGGCGTCGGCGCAGCTCGCGATGCTGCGCTATCAGCTCAATCCGCATTTCCTGTTCAACACGCTGAACAGCATTTCGACGCTGGTGCTGCTCAAGCAGTCCGAACCGGCGAATGCGATGCTGTCGCGCCTGTCGGCCTTCCTGCGCTACACGCTCGCCAACGAACCGACGGCGCAGGTGACGCTGGCGCAGGAGATCGAGACGCTGAAGCTGTATCTCGATATCGAGAAGATGCGCTTCGAGGACCGGCTGCGCCCGCATTTTCACATCGATCCCGGCGTCGCGCGGGCGCGATTGCCTTCGCTGCTGCTACAGCCGCTGATCGAGAATGCGATCAAATATGCGGTGACGCCGCAGGAAGAGGGCGCCGATATCACCATTTCCGCACAGCTTGCCGGTCAAAAGGTTCGGATTACCGTGTCCGACACCGGCGCGGGATTGTCAGCCGACGGCGCGGACCCCACGACGGGCATTGCAACGGAATCGACGGGCGTGGGTTTAGCGAACATCAGGGACCGGCTGGCCCAGGCGTTCGGCGACCAGCACAGGTTCGATGCGCAGTCGGGCGATGACGGCGGTTTCACGGTGACGATCGAGTTTCCGTTTCAGCCCGATGGACAGGCAAGGATTGGAACCGAAGCGACATGACGATCAGAACCATCCTGGTGGATGATGAAAAACTGGCGACCCAGGGCCTGCAGCTCAGGCTCGAAGCGCACCCGGATGTCGAGGTTGTCGACACCGCCCTGAACGGCCGCGAGGCCATCCGAAAGATCAAGACCCACAAGCCCGACCTCGTCTTCCTCGACATCCAGATGCCGGGATTCGACGGCTTTTCGGTGATCCAGGGGCTGATGGAGGTCGAACCGCCGCTGGTGGTGTTCGTCACCGCCTATTCGGACCATGCGATCCGCGCCTTCGAGGCGCAGGCGGTCGACTATCTGGTCAAGCCGGTCGAACCCGAGCGGCTCGCCGACGCGCTCGACCGCGTCCGCCAGCGGCTGACCGAAAAGCGCGGCGCCGCCGAGGTCGAGCGGCTGAAGACCGTGCTCGCCGAGGTCGCGCCCGAGGCGGTGGAGGAATTCGAGGGCGAGACGGCGGCCGAGGCGCCCGCCGCCGACCGCTATGAAAAGATGATCAACATCAAGGACCGCGGCCAGATCTTCCGCGTCGACGTCGACAGCATCGAGCGGATCGATGCCGCGGGCGATTACATGTGCATCTATACCGCCGACAACAGCCTGATCCTGCGCGAGACGATGAAGGATCTGGAAAAGCGGCTCGACCCGCGGAACTTCCAGCGCGTGCATCGCTCGACGATCGTCAACCTCAGCCAGGTCAAGCAGGTCAGGCCGCACACCAACGGCGAATGCTTCCTGATCCTGGGGTCGGGCGCGCAGGTGAAGGTCAGCCGCAGCTATCGCGACGTCGTGGCGCGGTTCGTGCATTGAGGACGGCGGCGCCCCGGTGAAAGCTGGGGCCGCTGGCGTCGTGATCCACCGTCAGCGATCCCGGCATTCGCCGGGATGACGCTTATAGTTGATGCCCCGTCCGGTCGCGCTTGGTCGCGAGATAGTGTTCGTTGTGCGGATTGGTCGGCAGCGCGAGCGGGATGCGTTCGACCACCTCGACGCCTTCCTTCTCCAGCCGCGCGACCTTTTCGGGGTTGTTGGTCATCAGCCGGATGCGCGCGATTCCCAACAGGTCGAGCATCCGCCCGGCGATCGCGAAGTCGCGCGCCTCGACCGGGAAGCCGAGCCGCAGGTTGGCGTCGACCGTGTCGTAGCCCTGATCCTGCAACGCATAGGCGCGCAGCTTGTTGACGAGGCCGATGCCGCGCCCTTCCTGCCTGAGGTAGAGCAGCACCCCCCACGGTGCGTCGGCCATCGCGTGGAGCGCGGCGTGAAGCTGCGGCCCGCAATCGCATTTGAGGCTGCCGAGCACGTCGCCGGTCAGGCATTCGCTGTGCAGGCGGACGACCGGCGGGTTGGCGTCGCGCCGGCCGATGACGAGCGCGACATGGTCCGACGCCTCCTCCGGGCTGCGGAAGGCGACGATCTCGGCGGTCTCGCTCGCCGCGACGGGCAGGCGCGCGCGCGCCGCGATCGCGAGACGCGCGGGGTCGAGCAGCGCGGCGACGTCGCCGTCGGTGCATTCGGCCTCGACGTCGCCGGCGGCCGGGCGCACGAAGAAGGCGGGAAGCAGGCCAGCGTGGCGCGCCATCGTCATCGCCGCGGCGGCGGCCGCTTCGCCGCCGGTGGCGACGGTGCGGAACGGCCCCTTGAGCGGATGCGCGAGGTCGAGCGCGGGATCGGCGACGGCGAGCGCGGCGACGACGCTGCCGCCCGCCCCGGAGAGCCGCACCGGCCCCGGCGTCGCGGCCGCGCGCTGGTTGGTGAGCTTGAGCGTCACCGCGCGCTCGCCCGACAGCAGCATGTCGGCACCGCCGAATTCGGCGAGCGCCGCATCGGATGCGCTTTCGACCGCGAGCAGGTCGAGCGTCCCGTCGGCGCCGCCGACGCGCAGCGGCCAGCCGCGGCGCAGCGCGTCGATCGCGCGCGCCGCGCGGCGCGCGCCCGCGGCGGCGGCGTCGCTCAAAAGGCGAACTCCGTGATCAGCGGGATATGGTCCGACGGCCGCTCCCAGCTTCGCGCCTGCTGGACGACGCGGTGCGCCTGCGCGCGGTCGCCGAGATCGGGCGTCACCCACATATGGTCGAGCCGGCGGCCGCGGTTCGACGCAGCCCAGTCCTTCGCGCGATAACTCCACCAGGTGTAGAGCGGGGTCGGGGCGGCGATGAAGCGGCGGCCGAGGTCGACCCAGTCCGACGCCGCTTGCAGCCGCGCCAGCGTCTCGACCTCGATCGGGGTGTGGCTGACCACGTCGAGCAGCGCCTTGTGGTTCCACACGTCGCTTTCGAGCGGCGCGACATTGAAATCGCCGGTGAGCACGGTCGGCTGGTCGAGCGCGCCTGCCCAGTCGGTCATGCGGCCGAGGAAGTCGAGCTTTTGCCCGAACTTGGGGTTGAGCGTCCGGTCGGGAATGTCGCCGCCCGCGGGAATGTAGACATTATCGACCCGCACGCCCGACGGCAGCGTCACCCCGACGTGGCGCGCCTCGCCATTCGCCTGCCAGTCATATTTGCGCACGTCGGACAGCGGCAGGCGGCTGACGATCGCGACGCCGTGGTGCATGCGCTGGCCGTTGGTGACGATGTGGGTGTAGCCGAGCCGGCGGAACATGTCGGCGGGGAAGAGGCCGCATTCGACCTTGGTTTCCTGAAGGCAGAGGACATCGGGCGCTTCTTCGCGCAGCAGCTTCTCGACGATGCCGATGCGGGCGCGGACGCTGTTGATGTTCCAGGAGGCGATGCTTGTCATGCGGCGGCTCTATCGGGGGCGGATGCGGTTCGCAATGCCGGGCAGCCCGAAGAAGAGCGAGAGCCATGGTCCGGAAAAACATAAACCCCCGTCCCAGGGGCGGTGGGACGGGGGCTCAAGGTCAGCGTTCGTCACGCTCTTGAAAGAAGGTGCCGGGCCATCCGGATGGGGCAACAGGGGGAAACCCAAAACCGGGAGCCGTGGTGGCGCCTTCGAGGGTTGGAATAGCCGCTTTTCCCTGTCGCCAAGCTGAACGAAACGGCGCCCCGCAAGCCTGTGCCTTCCGTTCGTCGGCGCCAGAACGCCGCTCGTCGAACATCGGCCCGCCTTCCCGTGGGGAAAGCGGGCCGGTGCCGCGCGACGATGGGTGGGATGGGCTGAGGGCGGGGATGGGCCGGAAAGAGTGCGCGTCAGCGGCCGCCGCGTTTCTTCGGGCGCGGGTCGGTCCAGCGGAAGGCCGAATCGGCCACCGCGACGTTGAACTTCTGGTTGCTGAGGTCGATGCGGGTGCGGTTGTTCTGCGAATCGAGCGCGACCCAGCCGCGCAGGCGCAGCCCCGCCGGCGCCGCCGCGTCGCGGATGAACACCATCGTGATCGTGCCATATTCGGGGCGCTTCGGATCGTGGACCTCGACGCTCAGCACGTCGCTGCTGTCGGTCGGCAGCACCTTCGCATATTTCGACAGGTCGCGGTCGGGGTCGAGCAGCGCGCCGAGCGGCGAATTCTTCACCGGCCAGCGCTGCACCTGCTTCACCTCGTAATCGATCATCGTCAGCGCGCTGCCGTCGCCGACGATCAGCATCGGCACGCCCTTCTGATACTGGAAGCGGATCTTGCCGGGGCGCTTGAGGGTCAGCGCGCCGGACAGCCGCTGGCCGTTGCGGTCGGTCTGCACGAAATCGGCGGTCATCGAACTGGTCGACTTGAGGTGCGCCTGCACCGCCGCCAGCGTGCTCGACGCCTGCGCAAGCGCCGGGGCGCCGGCGGCAAGGCCGACGACCGCCGCGGGCGCGAGCGTCCAGGCGGCAAGGCGGGTCAGGCGGCGGCGGAGGGTCTGTTCGGTCATCGGGCTCTCGTCATTGTGGAATCCGGGCCTTCATTGGACGACGGGCCTTGAACCCGCCCTGAACCCCGGTTTTACCTGTCGTTCAAATCGCGGGCGCGCGCTTCGGTTCCCATGTTCCGCTATCGCGGCTGGCCATATTGGTCGGTCAGCACGTCGCGCCGCCCGACGTGGTTGGGCGGGCTCACCAGCCCTTCCTCCTCCATCCGCTCGATCAGCCGCGCCGCGCTGTTGTAGCCGATGCGCAATTGCCGTTGCAGCCAGCTCGTCGAGGCCTTTTGGCTCTCGACGACGATCTGGCACGCCTTCGCATACATGCGGTCCTCGGCGCTGTCGCCGCCCGCCGGGGCGCCCTCCATCGCGAAGCCGCCGTCCTCGGGCTCCTCGGTGACGCTCTCGACATAGTCGGGCGCGCCCTGGCCGCGCCAGTGGTCGGCGACCGCGCGCACCTCGTCGTCGGAGACGAAGGGGCCGTGGATGCGGGTGATCTGCTTGCCGCCGGGGACGTAGAGCATGTCGCCCTTGCCGAGCAATTGCTCGGCGCCGCCCTCGCCCAGGATGGTGCGGCTGTCGATCTTCGAGGTGACGTTGAAGCTGATGCGCGTCGGCAGGTTCGCCTTGATGACGCCGGTGATGACGTCGACCGACGGACGCTGCGTCGCGAGGATCAGGTGGATGCCCGCCGCGCGCGCCTTTTGCGCGAGGCGCTGGATCAGGAACTCGACCTCCTTGCCCGCGGTCATCATCAGGTCGGCGAGTTCGTCCACCACCACGACGATCTGCGGCAGCGGCTGATAGTCGAGCGTCTCCTCCTCATAGACCGGCTGGCCGGTGTCGGGATCGTAGCCGGTCTGGACGCGGCGCCCGAGCGACTTGCCCTTGGCGAGCGCGGCGCGGACCTTGTCGTTGTAGCCCGCGAGGTTGCGGACCGACAGCGACGACATCATCCGATAGCGGTCCTCCATCTGCTCGACCGCCCATTTGAGCGCGCGGATCGCCTTCTTGGGCTCAGTGACCACCGGTGCGAGCAGGTGCGGGATGCCGTCGTAGACGCTGAGTTCCAGCATCTTGGGATCGATCATGATCAGCTTCACCTGATCGGGGCCGAGCCGGTAGAGCAGCGACAGGATCATCGCGTTCAGCCCGACGGACTTGCCCGAGCCGGTGGTGCCGGCGATCAGCAGGTGCGGCATCGGCGCGAGGTCGGCGATCACCGGGTCGCCGCTGATGTTCTTGCCGAGGATGATCGGCAGCGATCCCGTCTGCTCCTGAAACAGTGCGCTGCCGATCATTTCCGACAGCACGACCGATTCGCGGTGCGCATTGGGCAGTTCGATGCCGATCACGGTGCGCCCGGGGATCGGCGCGATGCGCGCCGACAGCGCCGACATGTTGCGCGCGATGTCGTCGGCGAGGTTCGAGACGCGGCTCGCCTTGGTGCCCGGCGCCGGCTCCAGCTCGTACATGGTGACGACGGGGCCGGGGCGGACCGCGGTGATCACGCCCTTGACCTGAAAATCCTCGAGCACCGATTCGAGCAGGCGCGCGTTGCGTTCGAGCCCCGCCTTGTCGACCTGGCCGGTCGGGCCTTCGGGCGCCGGGGCGAGCAGGTCGAGCGAGGGGAGCTGGTAATGGGTGAACAGCTCGGTCTGCGGCTTGGGCTTGGGCTTCGACGGTGCCGAGCGCTGCGCGGGATCGGCGATCTCGGGCGGCGCGCGGTCGCTCGGCTCGGCGCGCGGGCGCGGGCGGATAACGCGCTCGACGAGGTTCGGCGCCTTCACCTCGGGCTCCTTCAGCCGCGCCGGTTCGAGGACGCGGCCGCCCTCGGGCGCGGGCAGGCGAAAGCGCTGGTGCCAGCCCTTTTCGAGCCGTAGCGCACGCCACGCGAGCCACAGGCCGAGCACGACGAGCAGCAGGATGGTGCCGAAGCGGATCAGCGCCGCCGCCGGCTCGCCCGCCTGATCGAAAAGCGGCGCGACGGCGCCGCCGACGATCAGCGCGAGCAGCCCGCCCCAGCCGGCGGGAAGCGCCGCGCCCGAAGCGGGCGCCCACAGCTCGATCCCCAGCCCGACGAGCAGCACGCCCGCGAAGCCATAGGCGAGCTGGCGCGGCCAATAGGGCTGCGGCTCGCCGATCCACAGCCGCCACGCGATCAGCCCGAACAGCGGGACGAGCAGCGCGATCGGCGCGCCGCCGACCGACAGGCCAAGGTCGGCGAACCAGGCGCCGGTGCTGCCCATCCAGTTGGCGGCGTGGCCGCCCGCGGCGGTGTTGAGCGCTGCGTCGGTGCTGTCGTAGGTGAGGAGCGCGAGCGCGAGGAACAGGGTGAACAGCGCGAGCGCCGCGGCAGCGGCGATCACCAGCGATCGCGCGATGCTCTGCTTGAAAAGGGTGCGCCAATCGGCCTTTGCGGCGACGGGCTTGCGGCTGGCCATGCTGGTTTCGGTCCCCATCAGAGTGAATTCCGGCGATATGCGCATGCGCCGGACTCGCCGTCAAGCAGCCCACGGCGAGGTGCGCGGGGTCGCGGCGTGGAATCGGAGCGTGTCGCCGGGCGGGGCGAGTGCCGAGTGCCAGTCCGGGACGGACAGGGATCGCTGAAGCGGCCGCTTTGGAGGGTAGGAAGTCGTCGTTCGTGTCATCCACTGGTTTCCCCTCCCGCCTGCGGGAGGGGCAGCGAGAGTTGCGAGCTTGCTCGCTACTCGCAGCGGGGTGGGCCTCTGCGCCGCCGCTGCCCACCCCCGACCCCTCCCGCAAGCGGGAGGGGAGGCAGGATGCAAAAGGGGGCAATGCGCCCGCTTCCCAATCGCGCCGTTGCGGTCTAGGGCAAAGGCATGAGCGAACCCCTGCGCAGCGATGTCCTGATCTCGGGCGGCGGCCTCGTCGGCCAGGCCCTTGCCCTCGCCCTCGCCCACCACGGCCTGTCGTCGCAGATCGTCGACCCCGCCGACCCGGTCGCGACGATCGCGCCGGGCTTCGACGGGCGCGCCTCGGCGATCGCGAGCGCGGTGTGGCAGATGTTCGGGGTGATCGGTGTCGCTGACCGGCTGGCGGCGCACGGCTGCCCGATCCGCGCGATCAAGGTCAGCGACGGCGGGCAGGCGGGCGAACTCGATTTCGTCGCCGCCGAGGATGCCCCCGCGCTCGGCACGATGGTCGAGAATCGCCAGCTTCGCCTCGCGCTCGCGGCGGCGCTCGCTGATGCGCCGCTGGTGCGGCTGTTCATGCCGGCGAAGGTCGTCGACCGCGCGGTCGACGCGCACGGCGTGACGCTGACGCTCGCCGACGGCACGCGGCTGACGGCGCCGCTGCTGATCGTCGCCGAGGGACGCCGCTCGCCGACGCGCGACGCGGCGGGCTTCAGCATCGCCAATTGGTCCTATCATCATCACGCGATGATCGGCGCGGTCGCGCACACGAAGCCGCACGATCGGGTCGCGCACGAGATATTCTTTCCCTCGGGTCCGTTCGCGCTGCTGCCGCTCGTCGACGACGAGCAGGGCCGCCATCGCTCGGCCTTCGTGTGGACGGTGTCCGAAAAGGACGGCCCCGCCTTTGCGAAGCTGGGTGATCGCGGCTTCCTTGCCGAACTGGGCAAGCGCGCCGGCGGTATCCTCGGCGACATGGAACTGGTTGCGCCGCGCATGACCTATCCGCTCGGCTTCCACCACAGCGCGCGGATCGTCGCCGACCGGATCGCGCTCGTCGGCGACGCCGCGCACGGCATCCACCCGATCGCGGGACAGGGGCTCAACCTCGGGCTGCGCGACGTCGCGGCGCTGACCGAGGTGCTGGTCGAGGGCGCGCGGATCGGGCTCGACCTCGGCGATGCGGCGCTGCTCGCGCGCTACCAGCGCTGGCGCGGTCTCGACAATCTGATGGTCAGCCTCGCGACCGACGGGTTGACCCGCCTGTTCGGTATCCCCGGCCGCCCCGCCTCGCTCGTCCGCCGCGCCGGGCTGGGCGCGGTGCAGCGCATGCCGCTGCTCAAGCGCTTCTTCATGGACGAGGCGCGCGGCGAGGCGGGCGACCTGCCGCGCCTGCTCGCGGGGGCGGAGATCTAGGGTTCTGACCCTAGTCCGAGCGGAAGCCGGACAGGATGACTTCGCTCGATACGACCGGGTCATCCGGCTCTACGTATTATCCCTTGGTCGCGCGGCAGGCCGCGATTCAGCATGATGTCCTATCCCGCCGGTAACGCAGTCGTTACCGGGAGGGGCGCATGTCGGCGAAGAGCGAGGCGATCGAGGCGGCGGCGGAGGCGCTGATCGCGGCGCGCGCCGAGATGGAGGCGACCCCCGGATCGCGGACGCGCGCCGGGGTCGACCGCGCCTTCGCCCGGCTGATGGCGCTCGCGGCGCCGCGCATCCGCTATTTCATTCGCGCCCATGGCCTTTCCGATGTCGCCGAGGATGCCGAACAGGCGTGCGCGATCGCGCTGCACTGCGCCATCGGGCGCTACGATCCGCGGCGCGCGCGCTTCGCCACCTATATGGCGTGGCCGATCCGCGCCGAGTTGCAGGCGCTGCGCCAGCGACTGCGCGGAGGCCAGCGCGGCGGGTCGGCACGAGCGGGCGTCCCGTTCTCGCTCGATGCACTGGCGGGGGAGGGGGCCGACGGCTGGCTCGCCGACCCGCAGGCCGAGGCGGCGACCGAACGGGCGGCGGCCGACCGCCTCGCCGATGCCGCCGCCGACCGCCTCGTCGCGGCGTGGTCCGCGCGGCGGCGGCTGGCGCCCGGCGCGCGAGGCTCGCACCGGACCGACGCCCACCTCGCCGCCGAGGAGGCGCTCGTCCGCCGTCATCTCCTGCCTGTCGAGGCGGGGCCGCGGCTTTGCGAAAGCGACCGCCACATCGTGCGCCGCGCGCTCGCCGACATCGCGCGCCACGCGGCGGCGGGCTGAGCCGCTAGAGTACCGGTTTTGATTGAATCAAAACCGGTACTCTAGATTGTTTTTTAACGCGTTTTCCGAGTCGTCAGGCGGTTCCGCCTGACTTGAAAACACTCTATTGCAGCGTCGCGCGGCCGTCGTCGCTGTCGAAGCGGCCGAAGAATTGCATGAACTGGATGACCAGTTCGGCGCGCGCGCCGACCGGCGTCACCTCGAGCAGCGCCTGCTTCGCCGCGGCGTCGAAGGGGGCGACCTGCGCGATGCCGTTGACCAGCGTCGCATCGTCGAGCTGGCTGACCGAATCCCAGTCGACGACATAGCCCTGACGCTGCGCGAAGCGCTTCGCCTCGCGCTCGAGGCTGGCGCGTTCGACGCTGGACAGCACCGCCTCCTCCTCGCCTTCGGCCTCGATCTCGGCTTCGACCTGACGAAAGGGGGTGGTGACGTCGAGCTCGCGGCGGATGCGGAAGCGCGCGACGCCCTCGAGGACGAGGTTGAAGCGCCCCTCGTCGAGCGCCTCGACATCGACGATGCGGCCGACGCAGCCGATGTCGTAGAGCGCGGGGGGCTCGCGATCCTCCTCGCCCGGGATCTGGCGCGGCTGGATCATCCCGATCTGCCGGTCGCGCGCCAGCACCTCCTGCACCATCGCCTTGTAGCGCGGCTCGAAGATGTGGAGCGGCAGGTGCAGCCCCGGGAACAGCACCGCACCGGGCAGCGGAAAGATCGCGATCCGCTGGATGGTGAGGGGCGCGGTTTCGTCCATGCCCGGCCTAACCGAAGAGGATCAGCGACAGGCGGCGGCGCTGCGCCGCGACCCAGGCGTCTTCGAGTCCGACCGCCTCGAACAGCGACAGCAGCTTCGCGCGCGCCGCGCCGTCGTTCCATTCGCGGTCGGCGGCGATGATGTGGAGCAGATTGTCGGCGGCCGCGTCGCGCTGTCCGGCGCCGATCTGCGCCACCGCGAGGTCGAAGCGCGCCTGATGGTCGGCGGGGTCGGCGGCGACCGCGGCTTCGCGCGCCCCGAGCTCGCCCGCGTCGGGCGCATCGGCGGCGAGCGCCAGCGCGCTGCGCGCCTGCGCGATCGCGGGGTCGCCGGCGATTTCGGCGGGCAGCGCGTCGAGCACGCCCTGCGCGCCCTCGCGGTCGCCCGCGAGCAGCATGGCGCGAATCAGCCCGCCGTGCGCGGCGGCGTTGTCGGGCGCGATCTCGACGATCTGGCCGAAGATGCCGACGGCGCGCTGGCCGTCGCCCTCGGCAAGCACGGCTTCGCCCATTTCGAGCAGCGGCGCGATCTCGACCGCGCGGGCGCCCGCCTCGCTTTCGATCGGAAGCTGCGCGAGAAGCTGGTCGAGCATCGCCTTGAGCTGGCTCTCGCTGCGCGCATTGGTCAGGTTGGCGACCGGCTGGCCCTGGAAGATCGCATAGACGGTGGGGATCGACTGGACCTGGAACTGGCTGGCGATGAAGCGGTTCGCGTCGACGTCGACCTTCGCCAGCACGACGCCCTTGTCGGCATAGTCGGCGGCGACCTTTTCGAGCACGGGGGCGAGCTGCTTGCACGGCCCGCACCATTCGGCCCAGAAATCGAGGATGACGAGCTTGCTCATCGAGGGGTCGACGACGTCGCGGCGGAAGGCTTCGACGGCTTCCTTGTCCTGCGCATTGAGACCGAGCGTGGCCACGGATGATTGCTCCTGCTTGTGCGTTCTGCCGGGTCCGGCGCGGCGGTTGCGGCGCCGGGCCGGACTGTGTCGATCCGCTTATGTGGGAATTGGAGGCGGCTTGCCAACCCTTGCGCGAAAAAGCGCAAACAGGGCTTGCCGACTCTCCGAGCCGATGCTAATCGCGCGCCTCACCCGCTGGCACCACCCGGTCGCCAGCCGCCAGAGCGGGCGTAGCTCAGGGGTAGAGCACAACCTTGCCAAGGTTGGGGTCGAGGGTTCGAATCCCTTCGCCCGCTCCAGTTTTTCTAATGAAATCAGTATATTAGCGTGATTCGGTGAAGGGCTGCCGTTTCCAAAATTCCGTGGTGTCCACGTGGTGTCCACCAATTTGCCACGTCGATACAGGCGATACGCCCTATTCCAGCCGCTATTTTTCGTATGGGATCGGAAGGCGCGTAGATCGAGCCATCATCGGACTGCAACCGCCTTGGCAACGCTTTTTACGCGCTTAGTAACGCTGAGTTCGCTATTCAGGAATCAGAGGTGACGGTAATTCGCATCCATCTTGGAATCTCATCTCCTCTGTCACAAACAACGGAGCCCAAGGTCAGGAAGGCTACCGCAAAATAAGCGGCCGTTAGCAGGTCAAAACCCGCTCCCTGAAAGCGGCCGTATGTTTGGGTCTCCCCAATGCTGGCGTTGGCCGTTTGCAGCCAGTCTGCTTTCAGGTCCGCAATCCGCCATAGCGGCCGTTCCGACCACTGCCACTTAACCAACAAGCCTCTCAGGTCAGGGCCATGCTTCGAGGAATGCAGCTTAAAGGGGTCTGATGAGGCTATCAGCCCCGCGTGCTCGACGAGAGGGAAATGGCTTGCCCGCTCGCGATCTGAGCCGGCCGGACTTAACGGTCTTCAAGCTCCAGCGAGCCGGTCAGCGGACGCTCCTAATGTATCGGCAATTACCTTCCGTTCGCCCGCCGGCGATATTCTTCGACGCGACCGCGACCCATGTGGAACTCGCTTCTGGCTTCAAGGAGCCGGGGATTGGCCTATGGCGTTGGACGTAGCAGATCACGTGGCAAGATGTTGCCATTTTGTTCCCACCTGCTAAGTTGCGGGAAACAGACGGAGCGGACATATGGCATTACGCGTTTCCTCACTAACCTTTGTTGGATTTTACCTTAATTCCCTGATCCAGGAACATCCGGGCGACCTCGAATTTGACGAGGTCTATCGAATGATCGAGTCAGGATCGGTGCTTGAAGATCTGGCGGCCCGGTATCCTGGCGAAACCGACTTCAGTTTGTTTGGTCCTACAAGTGATCAGCGCGAGCCGCTTATCGCTGCCCTTCAGAACGCCGCCGGGGGACTGGAGGGTCGAGAGCGTCGTAAGGTCGGCATTGATCGTTGCGGCTTAAGCCTTCTGATGGCCTTTGTCCTGGAAGCAATCCAGCGAGTGAGCCGGGCATAGCCGGTTTCGCGCTTCTCTTGCCTTGGTACAGCTATACCCGCCACTGCCTTTCTGACGCTGACCTCGCTCCGACCGCATCCGCAAATTGGACGCCAACATAGTCCTTCGATATGTTCGCCATGAGGTCATGATGAAGATGGATTGGGACAAAGCCGATCAATATGTGCCCGACCCCGGCGCCCTGGTCAGCCTGCCCGATACTCCTCCATCGCGGTGGGTTCCGCCGCGCGAACGCGAGCGGAGGCGTGCCGAATATCAACGGGAAGACAAGGAGCGTGCCGATTGGTTCAGGCTGCTGAACAAGGCCGTTCGCATCGAGCCGCTTGCGAAAGAGCTCGGGGAAAGGCAGGCGCGCGGAGAACAGCTTTCCTTCTGGGACCAGGCGCTGTTGAAGCGGTGGAATGAGATTCGTTGGTGCCTCGATCCCGAGGCCGTCCAGGAAAGGCAGAAACATGGATCAGGAAGAACTGAATGAGGCCGAATTCAATTGGCGCCTCGCGGACGCGCTCGGCATCGATATCGATGAACTCGATCAGCTCGATTTCAGGTGCGACCCCCATGAGAGCGATGACGGCTTGCTCTACGGTTACAATGTGTATTTCTCGCCCGACTCCGATGCCGGAATTCTGAAGAAAATCCGCGGCCTCGATAACGCCGATTTCGTTCGCATCGGGCCGATCGGCTAGGATATCCGTTCGCCAGCGCTGCGCCGATATGCGCTATTCTCACCGGTGCGACAGATATCGTTCGCCGTCCACGCGTGCCTCCGCAACCGCGAGATCGAACTGAAATTCCGATCGCATGGTGTCCTGCCAGCCGCCGGGCGCGGCCGAACGCGCCACAACATATCCTGAAGGGTCGATCCAAGTGAGACCGCCATCCTCCCCGAACGGAAAGACGGTGATCCGGTCCGCGAGATAATCGTCCGCCGGACGCTCGAGCTTTGCGTCGAGCCCGGGTGGCGGCGGCCTGTCCTGTTTCGCGATATCGGGCCGCAGGCTTTCGACCCAATCCCTGATCCTGCGCGGATCTAGGCTCTCGTTCGCATCGGCGCCTTCGGGAAGCGCGGCATAATAGGCTTTCGCCTGCTCTGCCGCAGCCTGGCGATCCACGGCATCGCCGCGCGCAAGTAAAAAGGCGACAACCGGGTCGAGCGTGCCCCAGTTGATCAGTTCCTTCAGCCAGAAGGCGATCCAGGGAAGTCCGCTCTCGGGCCAGTCGTCGATACGCAGTGCTTGGATCGGCACACCGTCCGCGCCGCGATCGAGCAACACGCTTATAACGCTTCCGAGACCCCAGCTCCCCCGATAGATGAAGTTCGTAGACACGAAGCTGAACCAGAGCGCCAGTTTATCGGGCTGAGGTTGCTTGGCCAGCGTATCATTCGCGAGCCACCACCGCAGAAGGTCGGACCATTCGAATTTCGTGCTCCGGCCAAGCTTGGTATCGATTTTGAACGCGGGAATTTGGGAAAGCTGACCAAGAATTTCGACGATGAACGCGAATTTTCCGTCGACCGTCCGTTCGGCATAATCGGCGCCGGCGGCGAGCATAGCCTTTATATCGTCAACGCTTTCAAGCATCGCCTCGCCCGAGCGGGGATTGAGACTGGTCCGGTAGAGCTGCCGGCGGCGATCGGGGTCGGGATAGAGGGTCTTGATCGCCTTTCCGCGGGCGAGCCAGAAGTTGGAGAGGCGCGCTTCATCCTCCGCGGCCGCATAAGCATAGGTGTGCTGCCAGATGCGGATCAACTCGGCCTCCATCTCCGCCGCCGGGACTTCATTGGCGGTGAGGCCCTCGACTTCCTGCAGAAAAGCAAGGAGCATTCCGTCGAAGCTATCGAGGTAATTGGCCGCAGCCTTGCTCTGCGCGTCGGCATCTTCGATCGCGGTTATGGCAAGCCATTTCATGAAATCATCGTCGCCGCCTCCCGGCGCGATACTCTGCCAGGCGCCCCGAAGAGCGGTCAGCAGCACCGCAAGCCCGCTCGTCGCTTCGCTTTCACCAAGGGCGATGGCGCCTTCGGCGACCAATGCACTCGCATCCGCGAGCTTTTTGACAAGTTCGTCATATCCTTTCCAGTTCCGGCTCGATCCGCGGCTGCCGTCATATTCAACCGGGGCAATGACGAAGGCGCTGCCCTCCGTGGCGACGCCGGGCCTGCCCGCCCTTCCTATCAAATTGGCAAATTCGGCGAGTGGCATGACATTGTTCGCACGGTGCACACTGGGCAGGAGGATCGTGCTGACAGGAAGGTTCACGCCTTCGGACAGTGTCGAGGTTGCAATGATGACGCGGACATTCCCCCGGTCGATAGCGACTTTGAGCCGCCGCGCTAGCAAAGCAGGCATTTTCCCGTGATGGACGGCCACTCCGCGCTTCAACAGTCTGTATTCGAAGGATTTATCGGTAAAATAGTCCTGGGCTGCCGCGAGGCAGCGGATCCAGGTTGGATCATCGTCTTTCGCGCTCCAATAATTGGGCAGCGCTTCGTCCTGCCATTGATCCATCAAATCGGCCGCCGTCTGCGCGAAGGGAATGACATGTTGCATCAGGGAGATGAGAACAGTCGGCCTTGTTCCGTCCTCGCGCTCCGCCGCAAGATGAAGCGCAGCCCAAAGGGTGGGTGCGCGCAAGCGCACATCCGACCCCAATTCGTCATCGATACCCCCGGGAAGCGGTGGAAAGGGTTTGGGAACAAACGGCCCGTCCTCGCTGCTTTCGCTCGCAAATTCGAGCGAGTGGCCATCCATCAGGTCAAAACGCATATCGAACTCGCCCGAAGGCGCGACCTCGAGGCGGCCAAGCATTTGCCGGGTGCTCCGGTGCGATGACAGGGCCGGCGCGCGATCGTCGCCCTCGCCAAGCCAGGCGGCCAGCGCCGGAGCCGCCTTTGCGGCAACCGCGGACAATGCGATCAGCCGGAAGCCCTTCTCGTCACGGGCCCGAAGCAGCCGGGCGCTGAGCTGCTCCAGCCGAAGTGCTCGCGAATTCCCCTCTTCCAGATCGGCGGTACGGGTGGGATCCTGGTCGACCATATGCGCTTCGTCGATTACGACGGCCTTTACGCGGTCGAGAAAGAGCATGCCCAGATAGCGCAACAGCGCGTCCGCCTTCTCGAAAGTGCAGATCACGACGGCGGGGCGGTCGATGTCGATCCACGCATCGGTCGGACCCCAGTCGATCCCCCCGTAAAGCCCCGTCACCACGACGGGCTCGGCGGCAACGCCGCGCAGATCCTCGGCAAGCCTCGTTTCGACCTCCGCCGCCAGCGCTCGCGAAGGCACCAGATACAAAACGATATTGGCGGAGATTTGAAAGGGATCGGCGGACGCTGCGAACAGCCCCTGAACCGCCCCCAGGGTTGCGATCGTGGTCTTCCCGGACCCCGTCGGCGTGCAGAGCACGAACGACTCCTTGCTGGCGAGGCGCTCGATCCCCTTCTCCTGCGCCGGCCATATCAGGGCACGCCGGTTCATATAGGCCGAGCGAACAAACTGGATCAGCGCCGCCTTGACGGCGTCGCTCTCGCCTTCCGACAGGCGCTGGACATGCGGCCAGAGGCTTTTCTCGACATAGGTCCGGGCCGTCGCCGCAGTCAGGCGCGCAAGTATGAAGGAATAAGGATCGCGGCTGTGAAGATAGGTCGCGGCCAGCGCCTCGAGCTTCGTCAGAGCCCGCGAGACCAGTATATCGTCGCCGCTGCGCATATAAGCGGCGATCGCCCCGAGACACATCACGACATGTTCGCGCGCCGTCTGGGCCAGGTCGACGAGAATTGCCTCGTCGTCCGCTTCGTCGTCGTCATCTTCGCCATCCTCTTCGTCGCTATCCGCGTCTTCGAAAGAGGGGTCGGGGATATGCGATTTGCCTTCCGCCTCCTGCGGATCATCGAGATCGTCAGGCTGCTCACCGGACCAGAATCTCTGGACGGCGGCCAATGTCGCGGGAAAGTCCGCACGGATGAAACTGAGCAAAAGATCCGAAAAAGCTTCGTCCCCGGGAATGCGCTGCAACTGTCCAAGCGCCATCGCCGGATAGCCGGCGAGTTGGTAGGCGGCCGCCGACAGGAGATGGATCGGGACGCCCCGCATATATTTGCCTTGCCGCAGCGACGGCTGCGAGAGCCACTCGAGAATTTCGGCCGCTCGTTTCATCGACTGACGCCAGAACTCGTCGCCATTTTCCCGCTCGATCCAGGCGGCTTCGATGAGAAGCAGCGCCTCTTCGAGGCGCGCCGCGACATCCTCGCTGCCAAAACTCTTCAGGCCGTCGCGGCTCATGTCCCGCCTTATGCGCTGACTGTACAGCTTCGCTTGCGAAGGGGTAAGCCGGTCAGCCGCAAAGCGGCCGCGAATGTCCTGGACCAGGGCGAGCGTTTCAGTGTCCGCCATTATTTCCCCCGGTACAATATATCGACGAGCTTTTTGACGTCGTCGAACTGGAACTCCATCGCCTCGAGCGGCCGCTTGCCCTTATAGGCCTCGTGAGGCGCGTCCGCAGGCAACCAGGCCACGGCCTGCTTCGGCCGGTTGCCAATCGCATAGGCGACGCCGTCCAGGCGGTTGGCGGTGAGGAACCCCTCGGCCTGGAAAGCAAGCAGACGTCGCCGCCATTCCTGCGCGGCCGGCGTACTATAATCCGCGAGGAGATTGATGAGCTCGCGAACTCCGCTGGGCCGGGCGGCGCCTTTCGACAGCTGCGCATGGGCCTTCTTGACGATACCGCTGCTGTGTTTGGTAAGGCATTTCGCTTCCATCGTCAGGACATCGCTGATTTGCCCCTGCGCATCGATACGAAAGGCCAGCGCGTCGTCGCCGGTCCTGCCCGGACGCTTCTCATCATCCACATCGGGGTCGTGGGTGCCGCCGGTGATCAGCTTCGCATCGATGACATCGAGATGCTGGAATTCGGTCGTATGGAAACGAAACAGGAAGGCGGGGATATGCCAGTCCTCGTGCCCGAAAGCACCGAAATGTTCGACGGCCAGCCCGGCAAGCGTTTCGCCCAGATAGCCCTGGAGCGTGACTCTGTGGAGAAGGGCAGGATAATTTGCCGCCGGGTCGGCCGGCGTTCCCTTGAACGGGGACAGGTCATCGGCAAAGCCGGCGCGCAGCTTCATGCGGGCATCGTCCAGCGCCTCTTGGACATAGTCGATCGCCTGCTGGCGAAGCGGCGCGAAATTCGATCCGTCCTCTTGCCATACGCGCAAACGATATCCCTGCGGATGCGGCGGCAATTGCGCCTGTGGCAGCCAGTTCTGCAAAGGCGTCAACGGAATCCGGCTCGACCTAATCATCGACCGGTCCCCAATCACGTCCTCCCTTGCTCAACGCGAGCTTAACTTCCTGATACAACGTGCCCCTTCCCCTCGTGGCCAATCACTTGGGGCCTATATACGTGTCGGACCCAACTAAAAGAAAACCCGGCGCGATGGCCGGGTTTGCTTCACTTGCCGTTGCCGGGCAACCGCTTCCCACGCTCCGTTAGTCGGACAGGATCGGCCTCGCGCTGCCGCGACCCGAGAAAGTTGGTTGACGATACCACCTTTGCTCCCGTTTCCTGCTCGATCTGCTTACGCGCTGTGCCAGCAATCGACCCGCCAGCCTTGGCGGCTTGAGCGTTCTCATAGAGGCCCTGCGCATCGCGCTGCTTGGTGATCGCTGTAGTGGACGTTTCGCCAAGCATGGTCAGGATCAGTTCCAAATCGGTCATGTGGTCGCGGAGATTCTGAGAGTTCAGCCCTTTAATCCGCTTGTGGCGCTCCACCCCGACGCCGAATGTCTCCTGCGAGATGATATTGGACAGCATCGCGTAGTCTTTGCCGTCCTCTACCCCACGTTTCTGCCATTCGCGGGTCAGTTCCTTTCGAGCGACAATCGACCGGACGCGCTTCTCAATCCAATCGTCGCTGCGGCCCTGCAACTGATAGGTGAGGATCGCGCGCTTGATTGCGAGCTCGGGGTCTTGCGCTTCCTGGATGCGCTCATAGGCAACCTTGGCGAGCCAACGCTTGATAGGTTCTGCCTTGGGCGAGGGCACCGATTGAATGATGCGAAACAGCGTTTCGGCATTTGCGACGTCGGAAGGTCGCGCCTTCCCATCGGCTCCCGGTAATGGCAACTTTCCGATATTAGCGTAAAGTTCGTCAAACCCTTCATTTTTCGCCATTTTTGAGCGGAGGTCTGTCCAATACCCGCTGGGCCGATCCGAATCCGTGATGGCCGCAATGACGTCCACAATGGAGAACATCCACTCCCCGTTGTGGCAGATGCGACGGATTTCCTTCCCCTTGAATAGGACGAGTTCGATGCTCCCCTCTGGAACTAGGCCAGTCCCCTCCTCGCCACGCTCGGCGAGTTCCTCTTTAGTCACGTTGCCAAAGCGCTGTAGCGCTTCGTCAAAGGGCATATCGAGGCCGAAAGCCTCGTCATACTTGCGGTCTTTCGTCATGCGGTCAGGGCCTTGTAAGTGAGGCGTCCGTTGGTCTGATTGAGCAAGGCGTTGACGCGGTCGCCCTCGCTCATTTCGCGCAGATTGAAGCGCCACGTCATTTCGCCGAGATAGCGCGAAATATGCTTGGGCGACAGCCAATGGTGAGTGCCGACGATCTGGCGCTTAAACAGCGCCCAAACGCTTTCGATGCCGTTGGTGTGCAAGCAGTAATCCCGCACATACTCGCCCGCGCTATGGTTCACGCGATGATGGTAATAGGTGTCTCCCAGACCGGTGAAAGCGCCGTGCTCGTCCGTCATCAAAGCCGCGCCCGGCTTCACGTTTTCCCGGATTACCGTCTGGACGGTGCGCGAAGTGAGGTTCGGCGTCACTCCGGTGCGAAGTTCGCCTTCACGTTCAAGAAGCCCTAGAACCGCGATCTTGCCCTTGCCGCCTTGTTTGCCGCCGGTGCGCTGCCAAGCATGCTTGTTCTTTTCCTTTCCGCCGATGAAAGTCTCGTCGGCTTCAACTTCCCCTTCAAGCGGGCGATTGAAAGAACGCGTCTGTGCGGCATGGCGAAGGCGATGCAGCATGAACCATGCGGTTTTCTGCGTCACGCCAAGGTCTTTCGCGAGCTGCGTGCTAGCAATACCCTTTTTGTGCGACGTGATAAGCCAGATCGCGAGCATCCAAGTCCGCAGCGGGATTTTGCTATCTTCAAAAATAGTGCCGACGCGGATCGAAAAGCGTTTGCGGCACGCTCCGCACTTGTGGGTTTTGCCGTCGGAGAAGTGATAGACCTTCGTTGCGCCGCAGTGGGGGCAATAAGCGCCGCCCGCCCAGCGAACCGACGTGAAATGTTCGATTGCCGCCTGCTCGTCAGGGATAGCATTCATCATCTGCAAGAGGTTGTCGAACTGCGGCATCTGGCTATCCCCTGTTGATAGCCATTCTATAGCCGTTTCAGCCCCTCACCGCAAGCGCATTTGGGTCACACACGTATATAATTCCCAATCACTTCGCCAGATCAATAGAACTAGGCCGGCATGTAGGCGACAGGATATTGCGCCAATTTAGCGTCGGCTATCATTAGGCACGGGCGAGTTCCCAGTCATATCTCATATCGCTGAATACGGTTGTCGCGACATGATCGGGGAAAAGGCGTCCGGCAATCTTGCGCTTGTTGTCCCAACCCGGCTGCGTGTCTTCCATCACCATCTCGACTACTCGACGCCCGCCCGGCGTCATATGTTCAAGTATTTCGATGATGAAGGCATGCATCGCGAGATAATCATCGACGACGTCTTGCGGCCGATATCTGTCGATCAATCGCTTCCAGTGCTGGCGCAGCCGGTCACCGCCTGACTTGTAGAGCGGCCGCTTTCCGTGAAAATATACGATCTCAAGCGCGTCACGGACCGGATCGACATTCCCGTGGACGATATCATTGCGCCGATTCACAACCGTCCAGTATCGACCAAAGACAGGATTTTCCTGAGCAAGCGGCTTAGCAAAACCGTTGCATTGACCCGCCATCGCAACAAGTTTCTCGTGAAGTGGGCTCCTGACGAACGCGTTGAACGCCTCCGCATCTCGTCGCACTTCGGGCTTGATCAGCACCGCCACGATTAGCCCGATAAAGGATTCGAACAGGACGGGGATCAGCACGGATAGCTCCGTCGGCGCAGTCGTGATTGCACTCATCAGCCTAGAGTGGGACTTGCGCCGTCTCTCCGCCATCAACGCCTGCGTGGTTTGTCTTTCAGCGATAAATTTTCGCTCGATCTTGGGCAGCGCCTTCACGATCTCATCATAAAGCTCGGCGCAGCGGCTGGCGATCGACAGATATTGGTTCGGAAAGATGCTCCACTTTTCCAGACTGCCAGCAAAGCGCCCCTTATCCTTAGCAACTCTACCAAAATCGGCCCGGAGCCCGGTGATGAATTCAACGCACTGGGCATCCGCGAGATCGACGTCGAAATGCACGTGAACTTCCTCGGTGGCACCGACGAAGAGCAAGTTCGCTGCGCCTGCCTTCAGATAATAGTCCCAATGGAACAGGTTGTCGGAATCATCTCGGGCCAGCATAGTTTGCAAGCCATTCGGAGCGCCAAACCGGGCGTGCAGGTAAGTGTAGATATCGAAGGGCGAAATGCTTTCCTGAAGCACAAGCGCAGCTTCGCGGCCGCGCATTGTTTTGCGCTTCTTCTTGCGAGATTTCGAGCGGTCGCGAAGGCCCGCGTAATGCTCTCTTCTTTCGTCGGGTGAAAAGACCTTCCAGTTCGTGGGATCGAGGTAAGAAGCAATTACAGCTTTTTTCGGCATCGCATGCATTCCCGCAACAAGTAGAGCCGGCTTCTGCGCTCTATCGGTAAAAAGACAGTCACCGGCCGAACTGGGGGCATCGCGCATAGATGTCCCTACTGCCATTGTTCGCTCAGGCAGAATCGAGCTTCCGTAGGCCGTCGAGCGCTTGACGCGCAAATCGCGACTCGTTCGCGAGCCGTCTCAGCCGCGCCAGATCGCTACGATCGCCAAAGAGCTCAATGATCCCGAACGCCAAGTCCGGCGCCCTATCGCGGCCGTAGGCGCGGTGAAAATGCTGCGCCTCTTCGCCGCTATCGAGAAAGCGGCGCGCCAGCTCGAGCCACTTTGAAGCATAGGGCCGCAGCAGACTAGGTCGCGGAGCCCCTTGCCTCTCGTTCCAATGCTGCTCCCGCAATGCATCCTCGATTTCGCAAAGGCAGCCCATCACGGCAACGACGGGCAGACCGTCCAACTCATTCCAAATTCGCTCCGCTGGCCCGGGCGCATTCCCGCTTTCCGTTACGTAGAGAAGATATTGAAGTTGAATGAGCGCCCGCTCGACATTGCTGGCGCCGTCGAGTGGCGGCAGGTCCAGGCCGTGACGGCCCAGAAAGCGCGTCGCCACCGTGAACGCCCCCCATTCCTCCTGCGGAAAGCTATTGCGGGAATCTGGCAACCGCGCAAACTCCTGCATGATCGCGATGTCCCCTCGATCGCCGAACGACGCGATTTCGCGGATAATCCATCCCAGAAAAACACTCTTCCGCGCATCTTCTGCGGACGCGGCGCGCCGGATCAGCAAGCAGCGTTGGTCCAGTGTCAGAGCGTCGAATTCTTCGCTGTAGATTCCGTCATACGGATGGTCGAACATTGCAGTGCTGGTGCGCAGCGCAAGGTCACGAATATACTCGCTGTCTTCGGGCCCCGTCGCTCGCTCGAATTCGGCAGCAATGCCTTCCCGTGCGCCTTCCGCGGAATCTTCCAGTGCCCCTAGATATTTGAGCGCGTCGATGATCTCGGTGCTGATCCAGATGCCTTCCTTATCGGCGTCAATCGCCTCAATCGCTTCGACGAGCGCCGCCAGCTTGTCGGGGCTAGCAAGCCGCATGAATGGCGCCGCTTGGAGGATCGCGAGCTTGACAAGCTGAGGCTCCCAACGGAACCGCTCGATCACCACGCGGGTGAGCTCGCTGGCAGCAACATCGACGTCGACATCGTCGAGAAACAATCGTCGTCGTTCGAGATAGAAATAGAGCTGCCCGGAGGTGAGGGTTGCCATCTCATAGGATGCACTGCGACCAGGAAGATCGATGATATCGAACATGCCGCTCGCCAACTTCCCGCTGATCATGCAAAGGCCGCTTTCGCGTCCGAAGCCCGAGTAAGCGAGCCGGAACGCATAGCTCCTCAGCGCCTTGATCCCAACCGATAGAGCCGCGTCGTATAATCGGCGATGTTCGACCAGAAGCGCCGCATCCATCGCGGCACAGAGGTCAAAATATCGCTCGATCCGGTGCCCGGAACCGATTCCGCGAGCGAGGGCGGCAATGCGCGCAAGTTCGACGTCGCTCCATTCGTGGAGAGTGCCTTCCTCCCAATCGACCGATGGGCTGTCGCCTGCGACAATAGCGAGCCGCAATCCCCGGATCTCGGCCTCAATCGCCGCCTCGGTCTGTCCAAAAAGCTCGTCCACAATGCCGCGGGCAATCGGACCTGCCAGTCCGCGCGCGGCTTCATAGAGGAGCGCATGATCCTTCGTCGATCCGAGGATAGTCGTAACGACCGCCGCGTCGTCGATGACCGACACAATATCGGCTGCAATGGGGACGAGCGCGGGCAGTGCCAGCAGGACTGCAAATTTCTCGCCGGCTTCGGCCGCGTGCTGTGCGAAACTGAATGCGGCGCACCCATTCAGCAGGATCTCGTGCGTGAAGGATACCCGACCGCCACGCCGTATAAGAATGGCTGCATCGAAACAAGCATCGATATCGATGCTTCCAAGGTCGGAAGAAGCCATTAACTCATCGAAAACAGTCTCGCTCATCGAGAAGCTGGTCGTTTCGATCAGACCCTTGGCAAATCGTCGCAAGCCACGGGAAGCCCCTCGCTGCCTGCCCCCGAGTCTCTTGCGGATGAATTGATCTACCAGCAACTGCCGTGACGCTTCGGGCCGGACATCCGCTCCGATCTCGGCGACGATCGCGGCCTCGAACCCGCTCGTAACGGCCTTCAGAAGCGCCCGAATGCTGGCGCTCGTCGCAGGGAGACCTGTTGCGGCTATCCGCTCTTTGAGAGCGAGGCTCGGCGGAGCGATCGCGATCGGAACAAGGCTCGCGATCTGATCCGTCTGCGCTGCCTGCCCGGTCACGATGACCCAAGCGTCGAGCCTTCGCGCAATCGCACGCAAGCCGCGCAGGGCGATATCTTGCGCCGCGCCCAACTCATTGATGCCGTCGAGCACGATCCTGAGCGGGCAACCCGTGGCGCGGATGGCGTGAAACAGAACCCGCGGGCTGGCGTCAATAACGAGTGCAAGTTCGCGTTCGAGCAATCGCGCCCATGAGCCGTCGAAATCCTTTGCCGCAAGGAAAATCACGCATTCGCCAGACCGTGATAGCCGGCTTGCAAGCCATCGCGCAGCGAGCGTCTTGCCGCACCCGGACGGACCGGAGATGTAGCAGCCAGGTGCAAATTCGAGGGATTGGACGAGCGCATCGCGCTGCTCATCATTCTCGAACAGCCAGCGGTCGCCGTCGCGTTGCAGTTCAGGTATGATCCTGTCGCGGTAGTCGCGCACCAGCGCGAATGCAGATTCGAGCGTCGGCCCAGCCAGAACTTCGGCGAGCGACGCGGCCCGAAGCGAGCGGTCCATTGCAAAGTCCCGCCAGATATCGAGCGGCCAAGGGTTCGACAAATTACCGGCTTCCGTCGGGTCGAAGCCCGCTAGGTCGGTAACAACCACCTTGAAGTCGCCGACGGTTAGCGCTGATCCGTCGGGCAGCGGGGTCGCAAAGATAACCGCCGCATCGGGATAGAAGGAGGTAACATCGCCTCGCCCCCGCATTGCATCGCGTAACCTGTTTTTGATGCCCAACGCCTGTTGATACCCGTTTGTATAGCGATGCCACCGTCCGGTGGAGTCGAGCCGTTCCCAGTCGCCGTCAAGTCCGCCGCGAACAGGTATTCGCGACGTCTTGATCTCCAGCACCGCGACACGTCGTTCGGTGACGAGCACGCAGTCGACTTGGCGCGCAGCAATCTGGAAGTTGGCAAGTATGATGAACTGCACACCTGCTGCCGTCAGCCTCACATGGACCTGCTCGATGGTTCGACGCTCGGACCATTCCTCGATCGCCGCGCCGACGAAAATTTCGCCAAAGTTCGCGGGCGCCTCCATACTAGCGAGTTCGATCTCGCCAAATTTCTTCGGCCCTTGCGAGAATGCCGTCACGCTCGTCCTCTTCGCGCGTAAACATTCCACCATTTACGCGCACGACTTCGATACCAAGCTCGCGAACGGCTTGTTCGATGCTCATCGGCCACCGCGGATCCCAATACCGTGCGCCCGGTCCGCCTTTGCGCTTCATCGCCAAACGATGGGGAAACGCTGCAAGGTAGCTGGATGTTTCGCGACGCATGCGTTCACGAGCTTCGTCGTCAAGCGGATTGCGGCCAAATAGCAGGCGCTTCGACATGCTCATGATGACACTCCGAAGTTCGCGCGGTTCTGAAGCCATGAGCCGCTTGCAAGGTGAATGCGCGTCGACACCGCTAGAAAATCCCGGTGACCGCACCAGCCCAATGGGCCAGCGTGCCGGTGACTTCGCTAAACAAACTGACCAATTGCGCCTGATGGTTAAGCGCGTAGTTGGTGGCCCAAGCGCCTGCGCCGGTGATTGCACCCTTCACCGCAAGAGTCGGCGATTCCTTTATCAAACCCTTCACCCAATTGAGAAACCGACGAAACCGGCTTTCTGCTCGCACCACGACGTCGGCATCAGCCTCTGTCTCTCGGTTCGGTTCCGCCAGTTCACGCTCAACTTCGCCAACACTTTCAAGCACCTCATGCAAGTTAGGGGCATCGTCGTCTGGGGGGTTGTTGTGGCCGGCGGGTGGAGGTCCATCCCGCTCTTCATGCTCGCGCCTCTGGAGGGCGAGCATCTCTTGGACGTGCGCCCGAACTTCCTCCAGCTGCCCTCCTAATGCGTCGAGCCGCACCGCCAGCGGAGGCGATCCGTATCGCTCGTCATCTTCCTCATCGGGCGGCAAAACGCGGTGTCCGGCGGGCGCGAAACTGGGCCCTTCGGCATCGATACGATCAATCGCTTCGATGTGCTCATCCTCAGTCGCATCTGGGAATGCATCAGGAATGTAGTTCTGCGCCTCGTAAGGCCCCCCGTGTATGAAGAGATAGCCACCTTCGCGCCCGTTATACGGTGTTTCCTGCGCCGGATCCTCGAAGTTGTCGAAGAACCAACCCACCATGGCTTCAATTCGTTCTTCTTCGTCTAACCCTTCAAGAGATGGAGGGTCAGAGAGGGGAGCAAGGCCTAGTTCCGTACGCATGAGAGTATTCTAACTGTTCGTCGTCTTCATGATCAAGTCTCATAGGTCACTGGGAATATCCGAAGCGGGAGTAGGTATTGCTATAAATCAGCCGACGACGCTCGGTCTTCCGTATCACTTTGGCAGGATTCTACCTACGGAGCGAGGTTGACGCCACGGCTTGCAAATCAAACTCGGGCGCGATAGTTTACTTCCACGCTCCCGGCAGGAGCTAGGCACCCGTCTTACCCAAGCTGTCGTTCAGCACTGCCTTTTGAACCCGGCATCGTTCAACATGTTGTTCGTGCTTGGGTAGTGGTCGACGGGTGACGCTACAAACCAAGCCGGGAGAACAATCATGTTGATTGAAGATATTCGCCCATCGACAGTAGCTGGCATAAAGCGCCTCGCACGCCGTATCAGCAAGGCGGAGGGCATCCCCCATAAGCAAGCACTGGATCGCGCTGCTCGCGCAGCATCGTTCGAGAATCTCAAGCATGCGAAAGAGGCGCTTGCCCGTGTTCCGCTCCCACCGAGATACCAGCTATTCCTGACCGCCTATTGGACTGATCGTGAGACATATGCGATCGGCCGGGAGACACTGGAAATCTGGCTATCGAAACCGTTGCTCGACCTTTGCACGAAGAGCGAAATGCGGATCGTTCGTGGACTCGCCGGCCTACGGCTCGCTGCGCCGGACCATCTCGTCAAGGACATGATGTGCCAATCGCAGGATTTCGCTCGGGATCAGCTGTGCCAGTCCGTTAGGGCGCTCCGTTTCATGGAAGCGACTGGACTTCGCGCTTGCGACGATCGACGCCACCGCCAGAGTACTGCTGCGCTCGACACCGATCTTCCTGGAAATGATCATGGTTCTGGGTGGTTAGATCCAGCGACGGACAGTTTTGTTTTGGTTGATGAACCTTATTCCGATGCCAAGGTCAGCGACGAACGCGCTGGATGGGCAAACCGCAACGGCTGGCAAATCCGCGCCGCCGCCTGGCCGGGTATTTACTACCCTCATCGGTGCGCGCTGTTCGTTGCTGCCGAGACTACCGCAGCACTCGATCTCGAGGCCCTAATGCGCCAGATTGATGCACTCCAAGAGCCCGTAACCGCCGAAGGCTGGCCGGGGGTTTCGGTTCCCAATCACGCACTATTCTGCACGCCGCTGACGCTCTCCTCCCAAGACAGGCGGCGTGCAAAGGCGAAGGGCACAATTAATACCCGGTCGTCGAGGAAGACTGTGCCTCTTCACCGGTTCCTGATCGGTACCGCGCGGAAGCCGAACGGTAAGCTTCCGCTCGCGGGTCATGAGGAAGCTGGTCGTATGATCTCGGCCGTTCTCCAATCCCGACACAAGCCTTGGGCAGTCAACGAGCAAATGGATAAGCTCTGCCACACTCTCGTCGACTGGCTTTATGCGGATGTGCCACAGCGAGACCTCGATCGGCTGTACGATCCGATCGACCTCTATTACAACGCGGTGCCTGGAGACGCTTTGATTGCCCGGGCTAGTTCGGCGGTCGGCGTTGTCGAGATTCTCTCGGACCTCAAGGACCTACTCGCGAGAGCTTACCCCGACAGCGCTCCGCTTCGCAGGCAGCTCGCGCGAATTACGCGGGCCACCAAGCTGACGATGGATAAGATCGCGAACTAGCTATGATTGCCGCGGAGCCGACGCTTTTGATGACGTCGGTTCCGCGCTGGCTAAGTGGCTTGCGGACTTAGTTCGAGGGATCGAAATCGAATATCGACGTGACTAGCTCGGTCTCGAATGTTTCGCCCAAACGGGCTTGGCGTGCAAGATTCACAAACTGCTTCTCGGCTACCATTACGTCGGTAAACGGCAATGCTGCAGTGAAAGACAACATATCCCGAAGGTCATTTTCGTTGATGTCCCGGGGCTGGTCTTCGAGACGTACCACCAATTCCCGTTCGATATGCAACACCGGGACGTCAGCCACGATACTGCACACGAGCGACGAGCCGATATCGGTGACACTGGTCCAATTGAGACCAAGTTGGCGACCGGTAGCCAAAATGAAATCGAGTTCATCAAGCGTCACGCGTGCGCCGTAAATGCGCTTCCGCATCGCCAATTTCTCGCCGATTGCGAGTGCACGCCGGCTTTCGATCCGCGCAATTAATTCCGCCGAACCAGCACTATATCTTTGTACAGCCTTCAAGCGAACGGACTCATCGGGAAAACGCAGATACTCAAAAAGGGCGCGTCCGGGATCCTCTCTGATGAAATTCAGTGCGGCCGACGATATCGTAATGTTGAAAACTTCCGGCGAATAGTCCGCCGCAGACTCGAACCAGAGATCGGACAGAAACCAGTCCTCTGCCGGTGTTTCGCGAGCTATCGAATGCTTATCGGCAATATAGGCCGAGAGCGTCTCCGCCAATATGGCGCGACGATTCCGGAAAACCCACCCGCCGCTGATGAGCGATTGCGTCATCGCCATATTCACGCGCCGCCGCAAAACGTTGATCTTGGTTGTCTCGTAAATATTGGAGAACGTCAAAGGTACTCTGATCACGCCCGACTTCACTCCCTCGACAATAGTCGTCAGCGCAGCATGTTCTCGCGGATATTTGGCCTTGTCCCAAGCGCCCTGTGCGAGCACGACCCACGCATTCTGATCAAGGAAAACCAGACGAGCCATTTATAACCTTAACCCTTTGATCGCCACGTCATGGCGTCTATTTTGTTCCACCTTCGTTCCTAGCGCAGGAGTGCCGCCTTGGCGAACAGGATTTCAAGCTCGGGCGAAGATCCTGATCGGCGAAGCCGACCAGGAATGCAGGTTATTGAGAAGAAGGCCGAAGACGTCGACAACGACGCGCATCGTGCGAAGTCGATCAGCGAAGCGAGATCCGCAACTGCGGCCTTTCCAGGTCTCATTTCGGACATTCTCGGGGTTTTCCGCGAAGCCTATCCGCCCCACATCATCGCCACCATCGCCTTCTGGGGCTTGAGCCACGCCGGCGGCCCGCAGGGCTTCTCCACGACCGGTATCATAAAGGACGTTGAGCAGCACCACGTCGAGTTGCTGCAAGCTCTACTCCTTACGCTTGATGCCGACGAGTGGGGCCGCGAGCCGGCTTCGGCTCTGCAAATTCAAAGAGTAATCGACGCAATATTGGCGTTGACCACCGCATTCCACCGGCGCCGCGCTTTGCAACTGGAGACCTTCGCCGATGATTCGGATCGGCTGGCCGTCGCGCTAGTTCAGGAGCGTGTTCGCGATTATACACAAATGGTCCGCAACTGGAGCACGCACTCCGAAATGCTCAGCATCGTGCGGGCGATCCATGCTCCGTTGGACGCACTCTTCGAGGCCTATCACGGTTACAGTGCTAGCGATCTCATTGACGTAGTTGGCGCGCTCGTCACGCTGCAACAAGAACGTACCAGCGGACACTTCAAGCTGATGAAGGATATATTCAGCGCTCGCACTAAAAAGGCGATCGTGCACGGATTCTTTGCGCGCTTCGAAGGTGTCGAGGGCGATCCCGGTGCATTTCTGGCATCGCTCCCCAAGCGGGCGCGGCTTCGCGACGTGAAGACGATGCTGCATTGTCACGCCGACCGGTGGCTTGTGACCTATATGTGCGTCGAGCCAGCCGTATTGGCGCGGCGCATGGGCAAGCCAGCCGCCAGCATCGCAAAGATTTTTCATGTTCTTGGCCTCGAACCGGGCTCGCTCAAGGAGAGCAATCCCGAACATCTCTTTCTCGCTAATCCCATTTGGTCGGCGCCCGCGATGAAAATCGGCCAGGAATTTACATTTTTCTCGCCGCAGGGGATTGTCGGATTCCTACCGACGATCTTACGCGATCTCTTTAGACAAGCTGACCTCGCCACGCAGCTCGAAGAACGACGAGCTGTCTATCTCGAAGATGAACTCGCGACAGTTGTAGGATCGGTGCTCCCGAGCGCTGCGCTACGATCGAACATAAAATGGAAATGGCAGGGGGTCGAATATGAGACTGACCTCATCGCAGTGATAGATCGGGTCCTACTCGTCGCAGAGGCAAAGTCGGGAGCCCTTTCGACGGGTGCGCTGCGCGGAGGTCCCCGATCCGCACGCGACCATGTCCATCGACTTCTGGTCGCTCCGGCGGAACAATCCGGCCGGCTACGAGACATCCTCCTCGCCGGCCGCTCGGGCGAGCCAAACGCTCTCGACGTCGTGACGGGGCTGAATCTGGGGATTGACCCCGCCAAAATCGACTATGTGCTCCGGCTGTCGGTCACGCTCGACGATTTCTCAGCCTTGTCGTCGGCGCAAGCCGACCTCAAACGGGCGGGCTGGCTTGCTGAGGGTACGGACCTTCCACCCACGATGCAGCTAGCCGAGTTGCGTACCGTGACCGATATTCTCGATGATCCCGCAACCTTCCTCAATTATCTGTCGTCGCGTGAAGCGATCCAGCGAGGGCTGTCTGTCTTCGGTTTCGAGCACGATTTCCTGGGCGCCTATCTGCAGTCCGGACTCGACCTTCCTGAAATCGTCTCGGGGACTCACAAAGGCATCTTTCGTAATATGTCGCTCGCGATTGATCGCTATCATATGTCCGTTGAAGCCGGCTATGCACCGGAAAAACCGAAACCTCTGATCGATCCCTATATCGCAAATGTACTTGTCAGTCTCCGCAAGCTCGCGAAACCGGGCTGGCTCTCCAAGAGCATCGCGTTGCTAGACGCAGTCCCGCCTGGTCATTGTAACGATCTTGGAGGGCTTTTGGACGACGTCGCGGTTCAGGTATCCCGCAACTGGCAGGATCCGGACCACCGAGGAACTCTAGCTCTATGTGGGCCCGGTCGGCGAGCCGCGGCGATGTTTCATATTTTCCCTGAGACCTCGGGAAGAGATATGAGCCAAGAGCTGGCGCTGCTTGCTGAAAACGCCATGATAGAACTGGAAACAAATACTTGCGTAGTTATAGCGCGGGCGGTTGAGCGCTGGAATCTGCCCTTTGTCGCAACTGCGATAATGCGGCTAGATGAATCTCCGTCGCCATCGACAGGACGGCGCATTCCAATCGTCAGCTGCCCGAGGGGCTAACTAGAATAAGCTGACTGCCCACGCCGCGTAGAATGTCTGCTTTCGGGTGACAGCGACGAATTATCCCAACGACCGACATCAGGCGCGTTGCGGCCATCGCCCCAGCAGTCGGTAATATCCGCTTAGCCCAACCGTGCCGCTTTCGCGCCTCTGGGGCTAAGCGGCTCCTGCCTCGCCGGTAACCGGCATGAATTGTTCATATTCGCTCTATATCTTGAATTTCGCATAGATTATAAACATATTGTGCCCGGAAAAGGAGAAGAAGAAATGGCCGTCGCTGTCGCCGCTAAGGTGCCGGATCGCAAGGATCTGACGGGACCGGCGTTGCGGACCTTCTTCCGTATCGCCGACGCCTGGAACCTCAAGGAGCAGGAGCAGATGCGCCTGCTTGGCCTCGAGAGCCGTTCGACCTTTCAGTCATGGAAACGCGGCGCGGTCGCCGCGCTGTCGAAGGATGCGCTCGAGCGCATCTCCTATGTCATGGGCATCTACAAGGCGCTGCATATCCTGTTGCCGAAGACCGCCGACCAATGGGTGCGCAAGCCCAACAAGGCCGAGCCGTTCGGCGGCCGTTCGGCGCTCGACCGGATGATGTCAGGCAACGTCGCCGACCTCTATGTCGTGCGCCAATATGTCGACGGCCAGCGCGGCTGAGGCGTGGATATTCCCGTCACGCGGGTCGCGTGGAAACCCTGCTACCGCATCATCCCGAGCCGCTTTCCACCGATCCCGCTGTTCGAGGACGTCGCCGATCCCGCCGATCTCGAGGCGGTGTATCTGATCGAGGCGATGACCAACGACCGGCTGCGTGAGGAGGAGGGCGAGCTGTCGCTCGTTCCGCCCGAAGATCGCGTGTCCGGTCCGGGCAGTTCGGCGATCATGGCCGCCTTCACTCACCTCAATCCGCGCGGCGACCGCTTCACCGACGGCAGCTATGGCGTGTTCTACGCCGGGCTGACGCTGGAGACAGCGATCGCCGAGACGCGCTATCACCGGACGCGCTTCCTTCAGGCGACCGATGAGCCGGCACAGGAACTCGATATGCGCGTCTATGCGGTCGACCTCGACGGGGCGCTGCACGACATTCGCGGTCTGCGCGACAGCCATCCGGCGCTCTATCATCCGGACAGCTATGCGATGGCGCAGGCCTTCGCGCGCGACCTGCGCGCGGACGGCGCCGAGGGCATCGTCTATCAGAGCGTGCGCCACTACGGCGGCGAATGCGCGGCCGTTTTCAAGCCCCGCCTGCTGTCGCACTGCCGCCAGGAACGGCATCTCTGTTATGTCTGGGACGGCGGCGCCATCGCGACGATCTACGAGAAGCGATTGTTCGGCGCCTGAGTAGCGAAATCGCCGCTCATTTCGAGCGGCGTTGGTGGAAGCCCCAGACGCGGATGAAGTCGAGAGCTATGACAGCGAACTAAGCGATCTCCTGCCGCAAAACCTTGGCGCTAGTAAGCAGTATCGTTTTTTCCCGCGCTCGTATCTACCTGCTCGTTCTGGTCGATGTCGCCAGCTTCTCTGGCGTGTGCCCGAGCCTCTTGAATGCGTTCATCCATCGCCCTCTGGCAAACACATCGAGCATGATCCCGCGGCCCGCCGGCATGGCCGCGACCTCGTCGACGGCCTTCGGCAGTTCACTTGCCATCCGCTTCGTAACCTCTTCGACGCGGCACACGGTAGCCCTAGCCGCCAGCCCGCAGCCCTCAGCCCTCAGCCATACGCTACCAGTGACGGCCATAGATGTGGCGGCCGCGGCGCACCCAGAAGTGGTCAGGCTTCTACCGGCCATCCTCAGAAATTTCGATTTACCGTTTCGCAATTGGAAGCGTCTTGCGTCATGGTCATGACGTGCAGAGAAAGCGTGAATGGAGCGAAGTCGAACGAATAGCGCGGCTACCGGCCTACTTCGATGCTGCGATATTTCCCGTGCATCCGGGGCCAGCTTTCTCAGCTCTCCCGCCCATCCGCATCGCTGTCGCTAAAAAAGGCAGATAGCTGTATTCGGGCCGTCGCATGTATCTCGCGCACGGCTTGCAAGGCCACCGGTCGATCCTGGATCAGCGGTGGTAGCGCGATCTCATACATTTTGTTTTCCAGCGCGAGGCGCATGTCCCTCATGATTTGTCGGGCTTCGCTTTGGGAAAGTTCGATGGTGCGCGCCAGGGTCAGGAAGTCCTGTTGCTTCAGGCGATGATCCTTGCCTGCGAGCTTGAGCGCCATATGATCATTCTCAAGGCCGGGGAAAATGCGCGTGGTCAAAGCGTCATAGACTGGCGCCATTGTGACGCTCGAGAAATCCCGGGTCCTTTCTTTTGCGATCTTGAGAACGGCGATATTCTTCAGGTGCATGTCGCCATCGCCAATGAACCACGCGAACAGCGCGCGCGCGAACAGCGTTCGAAGATCGGTCGACGGATCGGTCGATATGCTGCGGAGTGCACGCGCCATTCGTTCGATCGTGCCCTTATATTTGTCCTCCGCGGGCACCCCGAGGATCGAGCAGAAATCCTCGAGTGCCATCCACCGATCATCGTCACGCCCATGCCTAATATCGAAGCGCTCGATCAGGAGCGCCGGCGGCATGCCATCAGGCATCGGCACCAGCACGGCATCGGGAACCGTGAAGCCGCATTCGCGCGCCAGTTCGAGACAGAACCATTCGACCACCGGCATCTGCTCGAAGCCCGAAGTCCCCGCGGGCTTCAGAATATGTGTGAAGGGAAGGTCGATCGCCGGCAGGAGCGCGCCGTCACGGCGCAGGAACATCGGCGCCTTGATCTGGACGCCCGACAGGCGCGGGGTACTGCTCTGCGAGAAGATCCGTGCGAGGTTGGCCTCGAAGCTCTTGTCGAGCGTACTGCGACCCGGTCCTTCATAGCGACCGCGAAACACCCCGCCTTCGCTGGTACTCGAAATCGTGCCGTCGAGTATATCGACCGGCAGCGCGGCCAGCTCCCGCTTGTCGACGCCGATCGTGATATTCGACATGTAGCGCTTGCCGTGGCGCAGCGCGGCGCGCTGGTCTTCGTCGCGCAATACCTGCGCCAGCCATCCTTCAGGGAGCAGGGATTCGATGAAGGGCGGCAGAGTACCCGGGATCGTCTCACGAATGAGCGGCGGGTTCGGTCCCTTCGCCGCCCGCCACCGCCATTCATGGCCATCATGGCCGAGTTGGCCCATCGGTTTGCCGTGCCAGGCGACCTCAAGCGAAAAGGCGGCCCGGTTGGCGGGCGGGGGGATGTCACGGTCGCTGCCGCGCAGATAGCGCTCGGCGCTCTCGCCTTCGCGAAACCAGTCGTTTGCGCGCGCCAGCGTCCACAGGTGATCCGCCGCTGCTTGGGCGGAGCCATGTTCGGCAATCAGGCGCTCGGCAGTCTTGCGCCGCATGTCTTCGGTAAAGGCGCTCGCCTGTTCGCTGCGCAGCCGGAATGCTTCGAGCATGCGCTGCTCGGGGGAAGACACCTGCATGCTGAACTCGCCCATCGGATCGCCGATGATGGCCTTGTCGAGCGATGGACGGGGCGGAGACTGTGTCTGCACGATCTCCAGTCCACGAAGCCGGGTGCGCTGGTTGCGCCGTCCGGCGATGAACAGGCGGCCGTCGGCTGTCGGAGCAAGATCGATCGCGCTTGCCGAGCAGAGATAGGCATTGGGATAAAGATAGTGGGCAATGCGAACCGCGTGCGTGCGCAGCTCCAGATCGGCATCGCTTCGAATGTCGAGATAGATGCCACGAACGACCGGAATGATTTCCTGCGCGCGCGCGCGCCGGTGCGCAGTTGCGGCGTCGATGGTTTCGCCGACCAGATGTAATGCCATGACAATTATTCCGCATTTCAGATGCGTGATAATTATGATTTCAGACGCAGGGTGTCAATAATTATTCCGCATCTGAAATGCGGAATAATTCGCGTAAGGCAGAACCTGTTAGAAAGATCGTCCTCGGTGCGATCTGTCTCAAGCCTTATCAACCATAAAAGCTAGGGGTGAAAGGCCCCACTCGAAAGGCCGATACGCGCATTTCTTCCCGATCGAGAAGATAGCAGTGCTATTGGTGAGCAACCAAGATAAATCTTACCGATCAGGAAGTTTCATATTCTGATAGTCCCAAATGTCTCCCAGCAAATGCAGGTTGCACAGACCCCAAAACCGCGCAACTATTCCGTTATTTGCGCAACTATCCGCGCGTCCCGCAATGAAAGTCGCTTGGGCTCCCTTTTCGTTCTGCAACGAATGTCCCTCTGCTAGGGAGCTTCGCTCGATTCAAGAGGGGCATTTTCAAGCAGATGAAGTCAAATTTCCGAAGAGAACGAAAACAGGCAATACGGCAGGGTGAAGCAAACAAAATCAGGAAACGGAGGCGCAAACCCCAGCCGGTCATCGAATTTCCCAAACCTCGATCGTTGAGCTGGAAAGATCCCGTCCCTTTCCACGAAGCGCTGGCGCTGCACATGGCGCGGCATGGGGAAACCGCCGGCCGTCTGCTCAAGGCGATCATGGGAACGGATGACCGCACCGATCGCAAGACGATCGCCCAATGGGCGGCCGGTATCAAAACACCCCGCACGGTGGCCAGTCTGGACATGCTGGCCCGAATCGAACGGCGCTATCAACTGCCGGTCGGCTATTCTCGCGCAAAGCTGCCCAATCGCGCCCATGCCGCCCGCGGTCATCGCAAACTCGAGGGCATTTCCCCGTCCGAGCGGCGGCGGCTCGCCTGGCATTTGCCGGACGATTTCGACAGGCGGTCTCCGGCTGAGCGCGCCGAGATTGTGGAATGGGTCCGGCGCGTCGTCATAACCGGGTCGACCGAATATCGCCGTTACCAGGCGCAAGCCCTCAAGCATCGTTATGCGCTACGCTTTCCCGAACTGACGGGCCGAAAGCCATCGTTGATCCACAAGCCTGATGATGAGGATCGCAACCTGCTCGACGACGTCGAATGCGAACTGGTTGTGGCGAGCAAGGATGCGCCGGCAGGCCTTGCAAAAGAAGTTGCCCGCTTTGTCGGCTTCAAGACCGCCACGCTGACCGAGATCGGATATCTGCGCAGCGGCGTATGGAACGAGCAGACGGCCATGCAGCAGGTCGAATATCTCGGACTGTTGTTCGGCGCGCTGACGTCATCGACTTCGTCCCCGGTCGCGGGCGCAGGTGTGCCACGTACGAGCCTGGCCATGGGCATGCTGATCTTTCCTGCGGTCTGGAACTGGTATTTCCAATGGCGGGAGCACCGCCGCGGCTTCTTTACCGCTTGGGAAGCCAATATGCTGCAACTTGGCCTGGCGCTGACGCGTGCAGGAACGGGCTGGTTGCGTCAGCATCCCGAGCTTGCCGACCGTCTCCGTCCCATTCCCGATCTGATCACGCCAACCGATATCGCTTCCGTGCAGGCTGATTGGGACGGAGCTTGCGACGCCTTCTACCGATACGGCTTTGCTCGCGTGGGTGAGATCCGAAGAGTCGCCCGCGTGCATCGCGATCCTTTTAAACCGATCTTACCAATCCTCGAAGCAGAGAGCCCGCTCGGAGAATATCGCCTCATCGTCCAGGAGGTCATTCGGTTGATGCCGGACGCCGATCGCTACCCATTGGCCGCGGCCGAAGCCGTCCGATCGATACTGATGCTGCGCCTGGGCCTTCACCTGGGCTTGCGCCAGAAGAATCTACGGCAGCTTCTGTTGTGCCTTCCAGGCCATCCGCCGACACCGGAGCGCCAGTTGGAGATTCGGAAATGCGGAGAACTGCGCTGGCTTGAGCGCGAAGGCGCGTGGGAGGTCTTCATCCCCGCTGTGGCGTTCAAAAATGCCGGCTCATCCTTCTTTGCCAGACGTCCCTTTCAGTTCCGTCTTCCCGATCTGGAGGGGCTCTACGGCTATATCGAAACCTATATCCACCGGGATCGACCGATACTGCTTGGAGGTTTTGCCGACCCTGGAACATTTTTCGTGAAGACCGCGAAACGGACCAGCAGAGAAGCTGCCTATGACCAGAACAGCTTCTACGAAGCCTGGCGGCTGATCATCCAGCGATACGGAATCTATAATCCCTACACGGAGCGGGGCGCCATCAAGGGAGTTTTGCCCCACGGCCCGCACAGCGTACGTGACGTGCTCGCGACACATATCCTGAAACAGACGGGCACCTATGAGCAGGCAAGCTATGCCATTCAGGACACACCGGAGGTGGTTGCGAGACATTATGCCCGCTTCCTTCCGCAGGATAAAGCGGAGTTGGCTGCGAAGGTGCTGAATCGCGTGTGGGAAGCAGCATAAATTTTTTTTGGAGGTGCTTCATCGACCTCAAAAATACGTACGATATCGCCGCCGGGAGAGCGCTATGGTAGCCGCCAGTGCCATGTCATGAATTACCTCCATCCTATTGACTTTTCTGATAATTTTGTTATTCTGGTTATGGCGGATTCCAGCGCAACTTTGCCAAGGTTGGGGTCGAGGGTTCGAATCCCTCGCCCGCTCCAGATTTTCCCAATAAATCTGTAGATTAGCGGTATTTTACCGTTTTTTTTTTGGAGACAGCGCGCTTCTGCACAGCCATTGTCTTTGTCTCCATAGTGTCTCCAGAAAATTGTCAAGAATGGGTCATTTCTGGCGTTGGCTGGCGAAGATTGCGCCCAATAGCTCTTGTCGCCTATGGCCTTTTCACTTCATCCACCGTGACTGGCGGCTGGAGACGATGGCTGCGCCATTTGGAGACAGCGCAGTCTCAAGCAAAAATGTGGCTGAGTTTGGTGGGATGGGCGGTCGCTCGGTTCGCCCCCGAAGGCAAAAAGGCTACAGATTCTTCCTGTCTGATGCTTGGCCGTCGACAGTGCGATATAGCCGCCAAAATTTATGACTACGGATCGGGAAAGCGAACTCCGCGCGCTCAATCCGCTGTTCCGTCTCGGCGTCGTGGTCGCCGCGCTGTTGGAGCGGCAGGCCTGCAGCCTCGACGTCGATGCGATTCAAGCCGATTATCCGAAGCGTTTCCGGCGGGCCGGCGGCGTGCTCGAATGCTCTGCGCCGGTCGAGCGCCTGGGGCGATGCAGTCGCCGGCCTGGCGGGCGTGCTTCAGCCGATGCGCCGCACTATGGCGCTCGTCGATCCGCCGGCGGGAGTCTCCGACCGAAAAGCCGAGTCGTCCGCTAATGGCCGTACTTCGCATCAGCTTGATTGCGCTTCATCCCGAAGACACCGTGGGCAGATCCCGACAATCTCCGCAATGATGCGTTCGGCTTTGAAACCTGCTGCGCTGCATATCCGGTCGACCTCTGCATCGATCTGGATCTCGAGCACAATCGTTCGTCCGCAGGCGCGGCAGAGTGTAATCGGACCGGGTCCGTCGGGCGCTCTGACATAGGCGTTGAGCGTCTCGACACGGCGAACGCGCGGACCCAACCGTTCGAGAGCACGGTAGACCTGGTTTGGCGCCATTGGCGCACCGAGCGCTCGCGTCTGCCGAGCGATGACATAGGCGCCGAGCGGTGCGTGGCTCGCACAAAGGACCGAGAAGACGATCGCTTCGAGTGTCGCGGACGTGCGCTTCTGGCTTCCGCCGTCCGCATCGGCCCCGCTCGTCCTGTCTCTGCGCGACCGGCGCGTATGATCATCAGGCAACGGTCCGGCGCAGCCGCCAGTTGATGAGATGGCCGCTAATCAGGAGCAGGCTGCCAGCGAGCGTGATCGCGCTCGCGGTTACCGCGCTCCAGTCCGGGAACAGCGCCAGGACGATCGAGACGACACCTGCCGCGCCGAGCAGCGCGGGCATGAGAGCGCGGTGTCGGCGATAGCCGAGAAGAAAGGCGAGAACCGCTGCCGGCACGACGAGCGCTGCCGCGGCGAAATGAAACGCCTCGGACTTGAAAAAGGCGCCGGCGAGCGCTGGCAAGGCGAGCAGCAGAAATGGCAGCGCGGTGCAGTGGACGAGGCAGAGAAGCGATGCGGATACAGCCGTTCCTTCGACGAAGTCCGTGGTTGTCTGGCGCCGGGGACGGCGCAACGAGAGAGCGCACATGAAGAAAAATCCCTATCGGGGTTGTGATATGAGATAACGTATCATATACAGCCAGCGTCCAGATAGGAAAGGGGTTTTTGTGAAGTTTCGAGTTTTTCTGCTGTCGGCTGCAGTTCCGGCAGTCGTCCCGCATATTGCCTTCGCGGCCGAATCGGTGCCGGTCGCGAAGCCCGCGGTCGCTCCGCAAGCGAGGTTCCTCCAGGCCGGCAGCACTGCCGATCCCGAGATCGTCGTGTCGGCGAACGTGCTTGGTCTCCGCGCCGACGAAACGGCCACGCCGGTGATCACCTTGTCGGGGGAGGAACTGGTCCACCGCCGTCAGGCAACGCTCGGTGACACGCTCGCCGGGCAACCGGGGATTCATTTCGACAATTTCGGTGGCGGTGCCAGCCGCCCGGTCATTCGCGGCCAGACCGCGCCGCGCGTTCAGGCATTATCCGACGGCGCGAGCGTCCACGACGCCTCGGCGATCTCGCCCGATCATGCGGTGACGACCGAACCGTTGCTGCTGCGCGGGATCGAGGTGCTGCGCGGCCCTTCGGCGTTGCTCTATGGCGGCAGCGCGATCGGCGGCGCGATCAACCTGCTCGACGAGAAAGTGCCGACATCGATCCCCGACGGCGGCATCGCCGGTACGGCCGAGGGCCGCGTCGGCACGGCGGACGACGAGCGTTCGCTGGTCGGCGGGATCACGATCGGAGGACAGGGGCTCGCGCTCCGCGTCGAGGGCGTCCATCGCTCTTCGAACGATTACCGCGTGCCCAAGGGCTTCGGCGAACGCCATGTCGACGGATCGTACAACGATACCTCGACCTTCACCGTCGGCGGCTCATGGGTCGGCAGCGGCGGCTACCTGGGCGTCGCCTATACGCGCCAGCGCAGCGAATATGGCCTGCCCGGACATAGTCACGACTATGAGGGCTGCCATCCGCACGGCAGCAGCCTGCACTGCGGCGCGCACGGGCACGACGATGAGGATCATGACCACGACCACGATCATGACCACGAGCATGAGGAGGTGCCGTTCGTCAAACTGCGCAGCGAGCGCTTCGATATCCGCAGCGAATATGAAGATCCGCTGCCGGGGTTCGAAAAGGTCCGCTTCCGCCTGTCGTTCACCGATTACGAGCATGATGAGATCGAGCATGACGAGGTTGCGACGACCTTCAGCAACAAGGCGCACGAACTGCGTTTCGAACTGGCTCACAAGCCGATCGGCCCGCTGCGCGGCGCGTTCGGCGTCCAGCATTCTGAAAGCAAGTTCAGCGCCATCGGCGAGGAGGCCTTTCTGCCCGAAAGCGAGACGCGCAACACCGCGCTCTTCCTGATGGAAACGCTGAACGCCGGCCCGGTCCGCTTCGAACTGGCGGCGCGGCAGGAATGGCAGAGGGTCGAGACGACGCTGAACCGCGAGGTCCGTCACAAGCCCTTCTCGATCTCCGGCGCGGCGATCTGGGACATTGGCGGCGACTATTCGCTTGCGCTGTCGCTCGCGCGGTCGCAGCGCGCGCCTAACGTGCAGGAACTGTATGCGCGCGGAATCCACCTCGCCACGAACACCTATGAACTGGGTACCGCCACACTCGGCAAGGAAACCGGCAAGTCGATCGACCTGACCTTCCGCAAGAAGACGGGGGCAACGACCTTCACCATCGGCGCCTATCATCAGGATTTCGACGACTATATCTTCGCGAACACGCTCGACCGGTTCGAGGATTTCCGCCTCATCCGTTACACCGCCGCCGACGCGACCTTCACCGGCGTCGATGGCGAGGTACGGCATGATTTCGGTGATGTCGGGGTGTCGCTGTTCGGCGACTACGTCCGCGCGAAGTTCAAGGGCGGGCTGGGCGACTTGCCCCGCATTCCCGCAGGCCGCCTCGGCGCGCGTGCCGACGGGCGTTGGGGAGCCTTGTCGGGCGATGTGGAATATTATCATGTATTCGAGCAGGACCGGATCGCCGCGTTCGAGACGCGGACGCCTGGGTACGACATGCTCAACGCGACGCTGGCCTACAAGGTCGAGCTCGGGCCGAAGGCCGGTGCCGAACTGTTCGTACGCGCGACCAATTTGACCAATGAGCTCGCCTATAACCACGCGTCCTTCATCAAGAATGCGTCGCCGCTGCAGGGACGGAACTTCGCCTTCGGATTGCGTACCAGCTTCTAGGAAAAGGGGGCGGCCGGAAGGAGGGGCATTTAGTCCCGCGCCCCTCCTTCCCGAGCCGGTGGGTCAGGCAGGCTCGGCGGCGAGAATATAATCGAACCCGTGACGCAGGCTTCCCTCGCGCTCGATATAAGCCAGCGCCTCGGCGCGAAGCGTCTCTCCGCGCGCGGCCAGGGAGATGGCCAGCATGCGATCGGCGATCTTCGCGATACGCGGGGTGCACATGTCGATCTGGCTATTCACGAAACGCTGTTTGTAGCGATTTGCGAAGCGCTTCGCGGCGATTACGCGATATCCCGAAGCCTCGAGATGATCGACCGCCCATTGCGACGGATATTCGCGGTAGGGTTGTTCTCCGGCGAGAAGCAGGCACGCGTCGCGAAAGCGGCCGATCTCCCAGACCAGTCGGCTCGCGGGCGTGTCGGGCTGTCCGGTGACATAGGGCTCGAGGCCCACGACATAGAGGCGTCGTCCGACGAGGGGGCGCAGCCGCGCAAACAGCCGATGCTGGAAATAGGGTGCAAAGCCGTCGATCGCGCCGAGAAGATAGTCGGCGAGTACCGTATCATATGTCTCGCCGGTGAGTAGAGCCGGGTCCGCCCAGTTGCCGACGATGATGCGGTCCTGCGGACGGCGCGTCGTGGCGACCGCATCTCGAACCTGGATGGCATGCGCTTCGGCGCCGCTCACCGCGGTCCAGCGGTCGGTCGCCAAACTGCTGATCCAGCCGATTGAGTTCGTTCCTGTCCCGGCATCGAGAACTCGCCCCCAAGGTTCGCGACCCTGAAGCCGGCCGATTTCTTCAAAAAGCGCTGAGAACGGACGAAGCGCGGTGATCTGTGAAGGCATCTTGATGATATAGAGTATCATTGATGCTGATGGAAAGTATGTTTTCACCGGGCCGCAGGCGTCAGCTGCCATTGTCTGGGCTTGCTGGAACAGGCGCCCATAGTCGTGCAACCCCCAGCCCTATGTTATCTTCGCCGCTGGGCTGAAGGTCCGCAGTCGACCGGCCTGCGGCCTTTGAAGCGTGCGGAACGAATTCCGCAGCGGTTCGCACCGACACCGTTGCTTCACAAATAATTGTCCAATCTGTCATCCTCGTGACGCCAGCCTGACATGCCGGACCTCTAGCGGCCGCTTGCGGACAGAGAATCCGATCCGCCGGGTCACGCTTTTCCAAAGGGCACCAATGCAACTCTCCCATACTGCCGTGCGCGCTCGTCGTGCAGGCTCGCTTTTGCTCACCGTCAGCGTCGCTGCGATGGCGCTTGCCGTCGATCCCGCGTTTGCCACCGAGGAGGCGGCCGGGGACGCGGCCGCCGACGGCGAAATCGTCGTCAGCGGTTCGGCCTTCCAGAATCTCGAGGAAATCGTGGCCCGGCGCGATACGACCGCGATCGTCGACACGCTGTCGCGCGACGAGATCGGCGCGCTGCCCGACATCACCATCGCCGAATCGCTGCGCCGCATCACGGGCGTGACGACGATCTATAATGACGACATCGGTCAGTTCGCGTCGATCCGCGGGACGCATCCGGACTTCATTCCGGTGACGATCAATGGTCTGTCGATCGCGACCACCGGCGACCTTGGCGAAGGAACGCGCAAGGTCAATCTACAGGTGATCCCGGGCGAGGCGGTGCAGCAGCTTCGCGCCTACAAGTCGCTGTCGCCCGATCTCGACGCCGGCGCGCTCGGCGGCCTGATCGACATCGTCACCGCCAGCGCCTTCGACAGCGCCCGCTCGCTGCTCAGCGCGACGGCGGGCGCCAGCTATACGAGCTATATGAAGGTGCCCGATGGCAACAGCGCGGGCGACGCCAAGGATTCGCCCTTCGGCCCGTCGGCCAGCATCATGCTCGCACCGCGCTTCGGCGCCGACGACGAATGGGGTCTGGTGCTGACGGGCATCTACGAGGTGCGTCCGCGCACCCAGTCGAATGACGCGATCACCAACCGTCTCTATTTCAACGATGCCGGTCAGGCCACAACGCCGGAATCCGACGACTGGAACGGCTTTGCGGCGCCGAACAGCTTCGTGTCGCACAATTACACGAACAAGTTCACCAAATATGGCGGGACCGCGCGGCTCGAATATCGCCCGAGCGACAGCTTCCGGTCGAGCCTGTTCGGCTTCGCCTATTTCTCGGACGAGCAGGAAACGCGCAACACCAACCGCGTCTACAGCCTCGACCAGGCGCGCGACCAGACCGAAACGACCGGCACGATGCGCGTTCGCGCCGCCGACATCCAGTGGCGCTACAACAGCTTCGAGCGCGACCAGTGGGGCGTGCAATGGCTCAACGACATGATGGTCGGCGAGCGCGGCACCCTGTCGTTCGATGGCGGTTACAGCCATGCGTGGTTCCGGTCGGTCCGGCCCTTCGTCTCCTTCGTCTACAATCCCAATACCCGCCTGACCTACGATCTCGCGAACAAGGATCGACCCTTCGTTCTCGACAATGGCGATGCCTATCTGGATCCAGCCAATTACAAGACCAGCGACCTCTACAAGGACGCGCGCGTCGCGCGCGAGGATGTCTACGAAGCGCGCTTCGACTATGGCTTCAACAACCGGCAGCAGGATCGCGGCTTCGGCTTCGCGGTCGGGGCGTCCTATCGCGACCTCGATCTCGAGCGCGACAATAGTTCGACCAACTATCAGACCGGAACCGTTCGGCTCACCGGCCTCAGCTTCATTCCCGATTTCGCGACGCCGGGCTACAGCCATCCGGCGCTCTGGCTCGATCAGCAGAGCTTCTGGAACGATGTGGTGCCGGGCATTCCGGTCAACGCGGCACTGTCCGACCGCAATTCGCGGATCAACGACTATGAATATCGCGAGGAAATTCTCGCCGCTTATGTGAACGGCAATTACACGACCGACCGTTTCCGCCTCGACCTCGGCGCGCGGCTCGATCGCGCCGAATTCACCGCCGACATGGCGCAGGTGCTCGGCGGCGTGCTGCAACCCGACCAGGTGCGCTACACCGGCAAGGATACGCATCTCCTCCCTTATGCGACCGCGAACATCTTCCTCAGCGATGCCTTCCGGGTGAAGGCGGCGGCGAGCCAGACGCTCGGGCGCCCGAATCCGGAGATGATCGCGACGGTCGAGCAGACCGACACCACCGAGCGGACGATCACCCGCGGCAATCCGTTCATCAAGCCGCGCAAGGCGACCAATCTCGACCTCGGTCTCGAATATTATTTCAACCGGGGTGCGGGGATGGTGACCCTGACCGGCTTCTACAAGGATATCAGCGACGACATATTGACCGTCACGACGACCGAACTCATCGACGGCGAGGAGTGGGTGGTGTCGCAGCCGATCAACGGCGAAAGCACCAGCTACAAGGGCATCGAATTCGGTATCGTCAACAACAGCTTCGGCAATGTCGCGCCGCTGCTGGCCAAGGTCGGCGCGTCGCTGAACCTTGTGTGGGTGAAGGGCAAGTCGGCCTATCTCTACAATGGCGTGCGGCGCGACAGCGACCGGTTGCAGTATCAGGCCGATATCGCGGCCAACGCCGCGCTTTTCTATGATCTCGGTGGCGGGTCCGAAGTGCGGATCGCGATGAACCACCAGGGCCGCTATCTCGAGGAATATGCCGCCAACCCGTGGCAGAACATCTATATCGAGCCCTTCACGACCTTCGACCTGACGCTGCGCTGGGCGGTGACGCCGCGGCTTCAGCTCCGCCTCGAAGGGCGCAACATCTTCGGCGCCAACCGCCAGCGCAACACCGGCCTCGATGCCGAATATTACCGCGCCGGGCTCGAGGTCGGGAACAGCTGGTTTCTGCGCGCCAACTTCCGTCTCTGATCCCTATCGACCGAGGATTTCATCATGGAACTCGAACGCCGTCATCTCTTGCAGGCCATGGGCTTTCTGGGGCTCGGGACGGTCGCCAGCGTCCCCGCCTTCGCCGCGCCGCTCACCGACTATCCCTTCACGCTGGGGGTTGCCGCCGGCGATCCCTGGCCCGACGGCTTCGTCATCTGGACGCGGCTCGCGCCGCACCCGCTCCAGCCGGGCAGCGGGATGCCGCCCGCCATCTATCCCGTGCGATGGGAAGTCGCGGACGACGAGCGTTTCCGCAACATCATCCGTCGCGGCACGTCCGATGCGCTGCCCGAACTCGGCCACAGCGTTCATGTCGAACTCGAAGGGCTCGATCCGGCGCGGCCTTATTGGTACCGCTTCCTGATCGACGGTCATGCGAGCCCGATCGGCAAGGTGCGCACCGCGCCGCTCGCGATGGCGGCGGTCGAGCGAATGCGCATCGGCGTCGCGGGCTGCCAGAATTACGAGCACGGCTTTTTCACCGCCTATCGCTACATGGCGGGCGAGGATTTCGACGCCATCTTCCACTATGGCGATTATATCTACGAAGGAGCGGCGGGAAAACGCGGCGACATTCCGGTGGTGCGCGAGCATGTCGGGCCGGAGCCGGTGCGGATCGACGATTACCGGATGCGCTATGCGCTCTATAAGCTCGACCCCGATCTGCAGGCGGCGCACGCCTCGGCCGCTTTCCTGATGACCTACGACGATCACGAGATCGACAATAATTGGGCCGCCGACAAGGATCAGGACGGCACCGATCCCGCCGTATTCCTGATCCGCCGCTTCGCCGCGATGCAGGCCTGGTACGAGAATATGCCTGTGCGGCGCGCACAATTTCCGAAGAATGGCGCGATCCAGATGTATCGCCGCCTCGATTATGGCAACCTGCTGCGCGTCCATCTGCTCGACACGCGCCAGTATCGCGACGATCAGATCTGCACCAAGGCGGATGAAAAGAACTGCCGCGATCCGAAATTGCTCCAGACGGGCCAGATCCTCGGCGACCGGCAGCAGGCGTGGCTCGGCAACGGGCTCGACCCAGCGCGCGGCTGGAACCTCATCGCGCAGCAGGTCGTGGTGATGCCCTATGAGCGGATCGACGAGAGCGGCGAAATCGCGGGGGGTGGCGATTCCTGGCTCGGCTATCCCGAATCGCGGCGCCGGCTGGTCCGTGCGATCGAGGACAAGAAATTGTCGAACGTGATCATCGCGACCGGCGACGTGCACCAGAATATTGTCGGCTACATTCCCGCGAAGGACGAGGAGCCCGAGCGCAACCAGGTCGCCACCGAATTCGTCTGCACCTCGATCAGCTCGCTCGGCGACGGACAGGATGTGAAGGTCCGCAAGCCCGACTTCCGGCCGATCATCGCGCGCAACCCGAACCTGCTCTTCGCCAACGGGCAGCGCGGCTATCACGCCTTCACTGTCGAACCGAAGGCGTGGCGGACCGACGTGATGAAGGTCGACAAGGTCAGCGATCACACCGGAGCGCTGAGCCGACTGGCGTCCTTTACGGTCGAAGCGGGATCACCATTGGCAAGCCAGGGATAGCCATGTCGGCTTTTCAAAGCAGGCCGGCGGCAATCGGCCGGTTTGAGCCAGGGCAGCATGCACCTGATCTTGGCTAGGGCCCCTTCAACTGAAGGGCTGGGCGTTGATCCTGTAGCGGCATCCAGACGATCGGAGCGGCGCAAGCCGCTTCCCGAGCGCCAATAAAAATGCCGCGCGGCCGAAACCGCGCGGCAGGTTTGAGACGCCCCCATCGGGGCGGAAGAGTGCCCGATCCCGCCGAAGACTTGGGAGACGACGGCGCGGAATGAGGCCGTGCCACTGTAACGGCGATCATCGCGGCAATCTTTCGACCATAAGTCAATTGATGTAGATTTTCGGCCAATGGGCGGCGTCAGCGTCCGTTGTCGTCGCGCATATAGGCATAAGGGCTGACGCCCATTTCCGTGCGGAAGGCATAGATGAACGCCGACGACGATCCATAACCGAGATCGAACGCGGTGCGCGTGACGTCCATGCCGCCGCCGAGCAGTTCGATCGCCTTGAACAATCGCATCCTGCGGCGCCACGAGCGCAGGCTCATGCCGATTTCCGCCTCGAACCGGCGCGTCAGCGTCCGCGACGACATGCCGAGTTCGCGGCTCCAGTCTTCGGCTGAGCGCGGATCGGCGGGGTCGGCATAAAGTGCTTCGCACAGCCGGGTGAGCGCATCGCCACGCGGCCAAGAGAGCGCTGCGGACATGGGCGCGGCGCGCCGGAGCTGGTCGAGCAGCAGCCCGGTCACACGGCCGGCATAGGCGGCATCGCCGTCCTCGCCTTGCAGTGCCGCCACTTCGGCAATCAAGGCCTTCATAAGCGGCCCGACGCCGAAGACGGTCGGCGCATCAGGGAGGTCAGCGACCGACGGGCGCGCGATCCAGAGGCTGCGGAACTCGGCGCCGAGCAAGGAGCCGACGCGATGCACGACGCCGGGGGGCAGCCACACAGCCTGCTGCGGCGAAATGACATGCGACTGACCCATCGTGGCGACCGAGAGAACGCCCGAAATGGCATAGACGAGCTGCGCCCAATCATGCTCATGTTCGGGGAAATAGCTGCGCGCGGGGAGCGTCTGCGCCCGCATCGTCAGCGGAGCCGGCGCCAGTGCATCGGCCGGCGTCTCGATCGCTTGCCAGCCGGAAACCAGCGATCTTTGTCCGATGTTATACATGGTGTGTCGGATACTCGAAAGACCGACATGCCGAAAGCGATTATCGTGGCGATTCCCCGCCGCACTATCGCGGCCGTGCCGCCATGACGATAATCTGGAAAGACGCGCATCGTGAACGCCGACAACCACGGGCTTCCCCTCTCGACCGCATCGGACAGTGCGGCGAACCATTATCGCGAGGGTGTGGCGTTGATGCACTCTTTATGGCCGGGTGGGGCGAAGGCGCTGGACGCGGCGATCGCGGCCGACCCCGATTTCGCCCTTGCCCATGCGGCGCGTGCGCGGCTGCACGCCAATCATGCCGAGATGGCCCAGGCGCGAGAGCGGATCGCGGTCGCGCAGGCCAAGGTTGCGATGCACGGCGCCGAACGGGAAGCGAGCCATGTCGAAACGCTGGCGCTGGCGTTCTCCGGCAAGTCGCGGGAAGCATTGAAATCGGCGCTCACCCATGTCGAACGCTGGCCGCGCGATACGATCATCCTGTCGTTGCCTATCGGCGCCTTCGGGCTTTACGCCTTCTCCGGCATGATCGAGCATAACCAGGCCAAGGTCGATCTGTGCGAGAAACATGCAGCGGTCTTTGCCGAAGACGACTGGTGGTTCCTTACGTCCTACGGCTGGTCGCTCGCGGAGAACGGCGAGGTGTCGCGAGGCCGGGCCATGCTGGAACGCGCCATCGAATTGCGGCGCGAGAACGGCAATACGACCCACGCCCTCGCGCACGCGATGTTCGAGGGTGGTAACAATCACGAAGCGGAGGTGCTGCTTGCGGACTGGCTGCCGCACTATGGCCGGAACGGTCTTCTTTACGGCCATATCGCGTGGCACGCGGCGCTGGCCGCACTGGAGCGCGGCGATGCCGACACGGCGCTCGCCATCTATAACGATAAGGTTCGGCATGGCGTATCGCACGGAACACCGATCAATATCGTCAGCGATGCCGCCTCGCTGCTGTGGCGGCTGGAAGCCTATGACCACGCCGTTCCCGATGGTCTGTGGCAGGATGCCGCCGACTATGCCCGCCGTGCCTTTCCTAAAGCCGGCCATGCGTTCATCGACGCGCACATGCTGATCCTCGAAGCAGCGACCGATGGCGCTGCGGCGGGCAGCCGCCTTGCGGTGCTGGATGACATGGTTGCCAAGGGCCTGATCGGCGCTGGCGCGATCATGCCCGCGATCGGCCGCGCGGCGATGGCGTTCGCGAGCGAGGACTATGGCCGATGCGCGCAAATCCTCGAACCGATGCAAGCCGACTTCGCGCGGATCGGCGGCAGCAACGCGCAGCGCGAGATTCTTGACGACATGTTGCTCGTTGCGTTGATGCGTGACGGCGAGGCGGGCAAGGCGCGGGCTCTGCTCGATGCCCGCCTGAACCGGCGTCCGTCGCCGCGCGATACCCTCTGGCGCGCCGGGCTGACGGCATGAGCGGCGCCCAGGTAGGCGACCGGCGCGAACAGCGCGGCAATATCGCGCGGCTTGCGCTGGCGCAGGCGCTCGCGGGCGCCAATTCGGCGGTCATCTATGCGGTCGGCGCGATCGTCGGCGCCGCGCTCGCGCCGGATGCGGCGCTGGCGACGCTGCCGATCTCGATCTTCGTCGTCGGAATGGCGGCCTGCATCCTACCCGCCGGGACCGTCGCCCGCCATCACGGCCGCCGCTTTCCTCGCCGGGACCGCGGGCGGCGTGCTGGCAGGCCTGTTCGCGGCGCTGGCGGTTGTGCTGGGGTCGTTCTGGCTGTTCTGCCTCGCGACCTTCTTCGGCGGTGCCTATGCGGCGGTGGTGCTGTCGTTCCGGTTCGCCGCGGCCGACTGCGTGGAACCCGAATGGCAACCGCGTGCGCTGTCGATCGTCATGGCGGGCGGCGTCGCGGCCGGGGTGATCGGGCCACAGCTCGTCACCTACACGATGAACCTGTGGCCGCCGCATATGTTCGCGGCGACCTTCATCATGCAGGCGATCGTTGCCGCTCTGTCGGCCTTGGTGCTGACAGGCGTGCGGCTGCCGATGCCGACGACCGCCGAGATCGCGGGCGGGCGCCCGCTGTCCCAGATCGTGCGGCAACCGCGCTTCATCGTCGCGGCGACCTGCGGCGCGGTGTCCTATATGCTGATGAACTTCCTGATGACCGCGGCACCGCTTGCGATGCGCATGTGCGGACATAGTCAGGAAAGCTCCAACCTCGGCCTCCAATGGCACATCATCGCCATGTATGCGCCCAGCTTCTTCACCGGCCACCTCATTACCCGCTTCGGAGCGGGGCGCGTCGTGGCGGTCGGGCTGGCGCTTATCGGATTGTCGGCGGCGGTGGGGCTGGCGGGCATCGACGTTCCACATTTCTGGGGAACGCTGATCCTGCTCGGAGTGGGATGGAACTTCGGCTTCGTCGGCGCGTCCGCGCTTGTCCTCGAATGTCACAGGCCCGAAGAGAAAACGCGCGTGCAGGCGCTCAACGACTTCCTCGTCTTCGGGACGATGGCGGTCGGCTCCTTTTCATCGGGCGGCCTCCTCGCCGCTTACGGCTGGGACATGGTGCTTTGGGTGTCCTTCGCACCGCTGGCGCTCGCCACAATCGCTCTGGGACTTGCCGCAATGGCGGGCCGCACGTCCGCGGTCGAAAGGGAGGGCGCATGACGGCGCCGGAGATCATCATCAGGGCGGTGCTGGTAGGCGTCGGTGGCTCTCGTTCCGCTGCATATCGCAGCCGCAGAACCGCTCGGTGTCCCGTCATGTCGATAGATAGGCAGCCAGGAGAGATTTGCGCTTGGTCCGCGGCCGCGAGTTCACGCGGTGATGTTGGCGCTGCCGCCGTCGCTGACCGTGATGCGGTGCCCCAATTCCAACTCGATGGATTTCATCAGGCCGGTGATGCCCCGTTGCCGCCGCCTGCGGCAACGTCGTCGCCCGCCAATACACCCCTAAGTGAGACACTGCCGATCGCGTTGGTGGTGCCGTCATAGGTCTTGCTGGCGACATTGACGGTTCCGGTTAACGCTTTGCGCAAGAGGTCAGCGACGGCCGAGGTCGCGCTATCGACAACAGCGCGTAGCGGCCTTCTGCGCGATCGTGCTTCACTGCTGCTGCATGAGCTCGTCATCAACACGATCCAGTATGGCACGCTGTCGGTCAATGACGGCGTGGCGCATCTCGACTGTTCGGTCGACACGAGCGGTTTCGGATGCGTTGGCGCGAACAGGGCGGGCCGAGAACTCCGCAGGGCCCGCGGCGCGACTGCGGATCACGGCTTCCCGACAAACGCGCTATTCGTGTCTCAGTGCATCGATCGGATTGAGACTTGCTGCTCGCCTCGCCGGGAAATAGCCGAAGACGACGCCGATGACCGCCGAGATTACGAAGGCGATGATGTTGATCTCCGCATCGAACATCCAGCTCACCTGCATGAGCGGCGACAGGATCGCGACCGCGACCTGCGCGATGAGGAGGCCGGCGAGGCCGCCGAGGCACGAAAGGACGATCGCCTCGACGAGGAACTGCATCAGCACCTCGCGCGCGACTGCGCCGATCGCAAGGCGGATGCCGATCTCGCGCGTGCGCTCGGTCACGGATACGAGCATGATGTTCATGATGCCGATCCCGCCAACGAGCAGCGAGATTGCCGCGACGGCCGCTACGATGCGCGTCAGCAGCGTCGTGGTTCCGGTCAGCGTGTCCGAAATCTGCTTGGTGTCGAAGATGTTGAAATTATCGTCCTTGCCGTCCGTGATCTTGCGTCGCTCGCGCAGCAGGTCGGTGATCGAGGCCTGCACCTGCTCGGTCGAAAAGCTCTGGTCGACGCCGACGAGCATCACCGAGACGTCCTGATTGCCGGTGAAACGGCGCTGGACCGCCTTCACCGGCATGATGACGATATCGTCCTGGTCGCCGCCGAAGCCGCCCTGGCCGCGCGTCGACAGCACGCCGATCACGTCGCAGCTCACGCCCTTGATGCGGAATCGGGCGCCGACCGCGCTGCCGCCGCGGAACAGGTTCTGGCGGACGGTGTTGCCGATGATGCACACTGCCTTGCCGGCCTCCTCCTCGGCGGGCGCGAAGGTACGACCCTCGGCCAGCGGCCACGGCTGCACCGTGAAATAGGCGTCGGTGGTGCCGTTCACCGTCGTCGACCAGTTGGCGCCTTCGTAGATGGCGGTGCCGCTGGTCTGCGCCTGCGGCGCCACCGCGGTGACGCCGGCGATCTGCTGTGCGATCGCGTCGAGGTCGGCCATCTCGAAATCTGGCGGACGCGGACCGCCGCCGCCGCGGCCGAAGCCCTGGCCGGGGCGGATCTGCAGGATGTTGGTGCCGAGTGCCGATATCTGGCTCTGCACCGCGGCGGTCGTCGCATTGCCGAGCGTCACCATCGTCACCACCGCGGCGACGCCGATGACGATGCCGAGCACGGTCAGGAAGGAGCGCAGCATGTGGCGGCGGATCGAGCGCAGCGCGAGGAGGAGAGTCGTGCCGATCATGGCTGCAATTCCCTGCGGGCGCGCGACGCCTCGTTGACCTCGATGCTCTCGACCAGCCCGTCCTTGAAATGCACCAGCGTGTGCGCGAACTCGGCCATGTCGGGCTCATGTGTCACCATCAGCACGGTAATGCCGCTGTCGCGATTGAGCTCCGACAGCAACTCCATGATCTCGATCGAGCGTTCGGAATCGAGATTGCCCGTCGGTTCGTCGGCGAGCAGCACGTCGGGGCGGGTGACGATCGCGCGTGCGATGGCGACGCGCTGCTGCTGCCCGCCCGACAACTCGGCGGGGGTGTGGTCCCACCAGTCCTTGAGCCCGACCTTGTCGAGCGCGGCCAGCGCGGCGTCGCGGCGTTCGGCTTTCGGATCGCCGCGATAGAGAAGCGGCAGTTCGACATTCTCGAGCGCGCTGGTGCGCGCGAGCAGGTTGAAGCCCTGGAACACGAAGCCGAAATATCTCCGCCGCAGCAGCGCGCGCTGGTCGCGCGTCAGCGCCTCGACATGATGGCCCCGGAACAGGTAGGAGCCGCGCGTCGGCACGTCGAGGCAGCCCAATATGTTCATCGTCGTCGACTTGCCGGAGCCCGAGGCGCCCATCACCGCGATGAAATCGCCGGCCATGATGTCGAGATCGACCCCCTTCAGCGCCTGAAAGGCGGTCGGGCCCTCGCCATAGGTCTTGGTGATGCCAGAAAGGCGAATGATCGGCTCGGCCATCGCTCAGCCGCCTTTCCGGGCTCCGGATCGGCCACCGCTCGCGGACCCGTCCGAACTCCCGTCGGAAAGTTGCCCGGTGATCACCTTCATCCCGGCGCTGAGCTTGCCCGACGTCACTTCGGTCAGCGTTCCGTTGGTGTCGCCTGTGGTGACCTGGACCGCCTGCGGCTGGCCGTCGGCGCCGAGGACATAGATGGTCTGCTGGGCGCCGCGATCGGTCGTCACGCTGCGTTCGGTACGGTTGCCGCCGCGCCGCGGTCCGCGCGGGACGATTGCGCTGGTGATGCCGCCCTTCGACGCATCGCCGCCTTCGGCGGTCGTCGTCGGGCGGAAGCGCAGCGCGGCGTTCGGGATCAGCAGCGCATTCTGCTTTTGCATCGTCACGATGTCGGCGGTCGCGGTCATGCCGGGGCGCAGCGTCTGCTTCGCATTGTCCACCGACAGGATCGCCGTATAGGCGACGACGGTTCCGCTGCTGCTGCTCGCCGTCGAGGAGGAGGACGACGAAGAGGAGGAACTGCCGCTGTTGTTCGACCCGACATTGACCCGCGTGATCTTCGCGGGAAAGCGCTGGCCGGGGAAGGCATCGACGGTGAAGGTCGCGTCCTGCCCTTCCTTGACCTGCCCGACGTCGGCCTCGTCGATCGACACCTCCAGCTCCATCTGGCTCAGGTCCTCGGCGATGGTGAAGAGGACTGGCGCGTTGAGCGACGCGGCGACGGTCTGGCCGGGCTCGATGTCGCGCGACAGCACGACGCCGGTCACCGGCGAATAAATGCGCGCCTTCGACAAGTTGGTCTGCGCGGTGCCGAGCGCCGCCTGCTGCTGCGCGACTTGCGCGCGGGCAGCCGCCAGCGAGGCGACCGCGCGCTTCTGATCGGCGCGTGCCGCGTCGAGTTCGGTCTTCGAAGGAACCCGGCCGCCGGACAGGCGCGATACTTCCTCCTGCCGCGCGAGCGTCGCGTTCGCCTGCGCGAGCGTTGCCTGCGCCTCGCCGACATTCGCCTGCGCCGCCGCCACGCTCGCCTGCGCCTGGACGACCGAATCCTGCAGGCGCGCCGTGTCGAGCGACGCGAGAAGCTGCCCCCTGGTCACGCGGTCGTTCACGTCGACATAGACATGGGTGATCAGCCCCGACTGTTCGGAGCCGACGTCGACCTGATTGATCGGTTTGATGTTACCGGTCGCCGATACTGTGACGGTCAGCGCGCCGCGCTCGACCGCCTGCGTCGAATAGCTTGCTTCATCGGCTGGGCCGAAACAGCGATAAAGGAGAAACAGGATCAGGATCGTGAGCAGCGCGATGGCAGGCCATTTGCCCCGGCGTAGCCACGGGCTTGCGGGTTTCACGCCGAGGAATTCGTCGAGATTCTGCTTTGCCGCCTGTGCTTCGGTCATTCGCCGTTTCCATTCTCTATGGTCTGCCATCCGCCGCCGAGCGCGTTGTAAAGCTGCACCACCGCCAATGCCTGCGCCGCTCGCGAACTGGCGAGGCTGTTGCTCGACGAGAGCAGCGAGGTTTCGATGTTGGACAGCGTCTGGAAGTCGGTGAGCCCCGACTGATATTGCAGCCGGGCGAGGATGGCGCTGTTGTTCGCCGCTTCGCGCGCGATCGCGAGTTGGCCGCTGCGTTCGTCGGCCGATGAAACGGCGGTCAGCGCGTTTTCGACGTCTTCGAGCGCGGTCAGCACCGTCTGGCGATAGGCGGCGTAGGCGCCGTCGACGGCTGCTTGCTGCGACCGCACCTGCGATGCGCGGGCGCCGCCGTCGAACAATATCTGCGAAATGCCGGCGAACAGCGAGCCGGTGATCGCGTCGAACAGGCCGCCCGTGGTGAGCGCGCTCGTCCCGAGCGATCCGCTGAGGCTGAGCGACGGCAGCAATTGCGCCTGCGCGACACCGACACGCGCCGTGGCGGCGGCGAGGCCGCGTTCGGCGGAGCGGACGTCGGGGCGCTGGCGCAGCGTATCGGCGGGGAATCCCGCGGCGATGCCCGATGGTGCGGCGGGGATCGGCGCGGCCGCTTCGAGCGATGCGGTCGCGGCGCCGGGCGCCTGGGCGGTCAATACCGCGATCCGATTGAGTGCTCCCCTTATGCTCGTCCGCAACTCGGGAAGGCTGGCTTCGGTTTGCGCAAGCTGGGTGCGCGCCTGCTCCTCGTCGAGCGAGGAGGCGAGGCCTGCCTGCACGCGCCAGCGCGCGATGTCGTGATTGTCGCGCTGGTAGCGGAGGGTGTCCCCGGCGATGCCGAGTTGCTGCTGCGCAAGGCGAAGCTGGATATAGTTGGTCGCGAGCTCGGCGATGATCGCGATGCGCACGGAGGCGAGGTCATATCCGCTCGCGGCTTCGTCGGCGCGCGCCGCCTCGAGCGCGCGGCGGCCCCCGCCGAACAGATCGAGCTGCCAGTCGGCGTCGATTCCCAGCGAATAGCTGCTGCTGTCGGGGCCCTGGCTGTCGATACTGCGGCCCGCCCTTCCGCTCGCGCCGGCGGTCGGGAGCAGGTCGGCGCCTGCCTGAACCGACGCTTCGCGGGCTTGACGCAGGCGCGCCTGCGCCTGCGCGATGTCGAGATTGGCCGCGATGGCCTGATCGATGAGTCCGTCGAGCGCGGGGTCGTCGAAGCCTTTCCACCAGGCGGCGAGCTCTGCGGGGTCGGCTGCCGTAGCGCGGCCGTCGCTATAGGTGGCCGGGACGCCGAGATCGCCTGGGGTCGAGGGCCTATAATCGGGGCCGACGCTGCATGCGGCGAGCGCCGCCGATGCGGCCAGAGCGGTCATATATCGCCATCGAACGATCACCCGGTGACCTCCCTTCTCGACGTTCGACGGTGCAGGGGCCGCCGATCGGTCCTGATAGCCTGAAAAATCAGGCTGTTCCACAGATTGCGGATAGCCCCCCCGCAGCCGGTAACGTCGCAGCGCCGACTTCGTTTCCTTGCTCGCCGCGGCGGCTCCATGCCCTACGGGTTTTCCCGAGGCTGCGGCGGTTGGCCGGGAAGGAAGCCCGTGACGCCGCCCGGAAGCCGGCCTTCGGGCTGACGGCCTTCGCCCATCGAGGTCATGCCGTCATGGTTGTGATAGGCTTCCTAGAAACGCTTGTCTTCATAGGCGATGATTTCGTCGCGCGAGAGGCCGGCTTCCGGGCGGCGGCAAGTTCGGTGAGGGAACATTGTGGGCAATCAATGGTTGGCCTTGCATGATCAACGGCTAGGGAGTTCTTGAGATGAAAAGACCATTCTGGATCGCGGCCGGCGTCCCGTTCCTGTTAGCCGGCTGCAACGCGCCGGATACGTCGCAGTCGTCCGCCAGAGATAATAGGTCGGCTGCGGAGCCGACGGTAGCGAATGCGGAAGAGGCGAAATCAGGCGAGCAAGCCGTAGCCGACCTCAGGACTGCCGACGGTGCGGCGGCGGGCCAGGCGACGGCCGCCAGCAGGAACGGAGGCGTGATGCTGACATTGCAGGTCGAAGGGCTTCCTCCCGGTCCGCATGGGGTGCATGTTCATATGACCGGCAAATGTGATGCACCCAAATTCGAGAGCGCTGGAGGCCATTGGAACCCGGCTAACGCCCACCACGGTCTTGAAGCTCCGGCCGGGCAGCATGCTGGCGATATGCCGAACCTCGTCGTGGAGAAAAATGGGCGCGGCACACTGACATATGAACTGAAGGGGGCGACGTTCGCCGGTTTGATGGACGCGGACGGGTCGGCCATGGTCGTGCACGCATCGGCCGACGATCAGAAGACCGATCCATCAGGCAATAGCGGCGACCGCATCGCCTGCGGCATATTCAAGGCGAATTAGGCGCTCAGGAACGGAGACGGCCGGTCTTTGCGATTGACGGTTAAGCGGGCAATCGGGTCGTCCGCTTCATAAAGGCCGGCTGATTTGGTGACCTTTCAGCCTGCTGATGCTCGGCGAATAAGGTGGAGTCCACCCCGTGGGAATCAAGGTCGATCACGACCTTTTGGGGACGGAGTTTGCCATCAGCGCCCGCATGGTCCCTCTCCGGGCTCAGGCCAGATGCCGTTCGAAGAAGGCCTGCAGCCTGTCGAACGGGATCACATCCATGCGGTCGTAGAGATCGACATGGCTGGCGCCGGGGATGATCATCAGTTCCTTCGGCTCAGCCGCCGCCTCGTAAGCCGTCTCGCTGAAATAGCGCGAGTGGGCCTTCTCGCCGTGGACGAAGAGGATCGGTCGCGGCGAGATCTCCTTGATGTAGGTCAGGAGCGGCATGTTCATGAAGGACAGGGGCGTCGTCTGCGTCCAGGCGTTCCCCGAGTTGACCGCGCGCGGGTGATAGCCGCGCGGCGTCATGTAATAGTCGTGGTAGTCGACCAGGAATTGCGCCTCGCCGCCGTGCAGCACATTGTAAGGCGGCTGGTAGGCCGGGGCGCCCTTTTCCGCGTCCGCCCAGCGCTGTCGGCTCAGCTGTTCCAGCATCTGTGTGCGCTGTTCCAACGTCACGCTGTCGTCGTAGCCCTTCGACATGACGCGGGTCATATCATACATGGTGCTGGCGACGACGGCCTTGACCCGCTTGTCCACGGCGACGGCGTTCAGCGCCATGCCGCCCCAGCCGCAGATGCCGATGACGCCGATCCGCTCGCGATCGACCGACGGGTGCAGGCCGAGGAAGTCGACCGCGGCGCTGAAGTCCTCGGTGTTGATGTCCGGCGAGGCGACATTGCGGGGCTCGCCGCCGCTCTCGCCCGTATAGGAGCCGTCGAAAGCCAGGGCCGCGAAGCCGCGCTCGGCCATGATCTGGGCGTAGAGACCCGATGACTGCTCCTTCACCGCGCCGAACGGACCGCCGACGGCAAGGGCCGGCAGGCGACTCTCGGCGCGAGCCTTGGGCAGATAGAGGTCGCCCGCCAGGGTGATGCCGTAACGGTTCTTGAACATCACCTTCTGATGGTCGACGTTCGGGCTCTTGGGGAAGGTCTTGTCCCATTCATTCGTCATGGTCGGCGTCTCCTGGGTCTGGGCCTCAGCCCGGAAAGGGGCGAACAGCGAGCCGGCGGCGAGGACGACGGCGCCGGCGCCGGTCAGTTTCATCAACTCGCGGCGGGCCAGGGGGTTGACCTGCGCTATCCGAGGGTTCGTCTCGGTCGTCATCGTCGTCTCCTCGCTTCTGTCGATCATCGGGGCTTCAAAATCTTGCGGCCGTCCCCGATCAGTAGCAGCGCCGCCGCGGCGAGAACGATGCTGCCGATGAAGGTCGCCTGGATCGAAAGACCATCGAGCAGCATGCCGCCGACGACCGCGCCGAGCAGGATCGAGGCCTGGATCGCTGCGACCATCAGGCTTCCCGCCGCCTCGGGGGCGTCGTCGGCGTTCTGCGACATCCAGGTCATCCAGATGACGGAGAACATGGTATTCATCGCCCCCCAGATCGCCATGAACAGGGCTGCCGCCACGACCGAAAAGCCGAGCAGCAGGAGGCCGATGGTCGCGCCGCCCATCACCAGGGCGGGCAGTTTCAGGAAGGGCGCGACGTTCCCCTTCAGGAAGCGTCCGGCGGCCCATGTGCCAATGAAGCCCGCGCAGCCGAGGATCAGCAGCAGGATCGACAGCGTCGTCACATCGACGCGCGTCACCTGTTCCAGGAAGGGGCGCAGATAGGTGAACATGGTGAAGGCCGAGCCCCACGACAGCATGCAGGCGATCAGGCCGCGCTGGAAATAAGGCCGCTTCAAGAGGCCCAGCATGCTCCGGAAGTCCTGCTTCTCGGCGGTCGGCAGCGACGGCAGGGCGACGACGTGCCAGACGAGGTTGATCGCGACGATCGGCGTCAGCGCCCAGAAGACCTCGCGCCATCCGAACAGGCCGCCGAGATAGCTGCCGATCGGCGCGGCGAAGGCGGCGGCGATGGCCTGGCCGCCGTACATCAGGGCCAGCGCCTTCGGCACGTCGCCTTGTGGCACGAGGCGCATGATGACCGCGGTCGCCAGCGCCCAGAAGCCGCCGATGCAGACGCCCAGCAGCGCGCGGCCCATCATCAGCATTGCGAAGTTCGGCGCGGCGGCGACCAGCACAAGCGACAGCAGCATGAAGCCGGTCATCGCCACCAGCACCCACTTGCGATTGAGCTTGCCGGCGACCGTGGTGATCAGCAGGCTCGCCGCGACGGCGAACAGGCCGCTGATCGAGATCGCCTGTCCCGTCTGGCCTTCGGTCGCGCGAAGCCCCTCGGCCATCGGCGTCAGCAGGCTCACGGGCATGAACTCCGAGGCGATCAGCATCGCGACGCACAGCGCCATCGACCAGACCGCACCCCATGCCGCGACAGGCTTGTTCTTCACCTCCGATGCGGCGGCTGCGTCCATGCGTTCTGCTCCTTCGAAATTGGTGCAGCGCGGACTTAATCGCCCTGGATGGAAATGATTACCCGTCGAGATTCGAACGAACCTATCGCTCTCACCGATTAATCCGGATAGGGAGGCTGCGGAGGACTCGCCATGGCCGGAACCGATCTCAACCATCTCCGGTGGCTTCAGGCCGTCGCCGAGGAGCGCAGCTTCACCAAGGCGGCCGCGAGGCTCGGCATCGCGCAGTCGACGCTCAGCCAGACGATCAAGCAGCTCGAAGCGCGCATGGGCGTTCGCCTGCTCACGCGCACGACGCGCAGCGTCTCGACGACGGAGGCCGGTGAACGCCTGCTCCAGATGAGCATCCCGCGCATCGCCGAGATCGAGGAGGAAATCTCCGCGTTGGCGGCTACCGGCGACAGGCCGGCGGGCTCGATCCGACTGACGCTATCCGACCATGCGCTTGAAAGCGTCGTCTGGCCGAAGCTCAAACCGGTGCTGAGCGCTTATCCGGATATCCAGGTCGAACTCATTCTCGACAGCACGTTCCGCAACATTGTCGAAGAGAAATTCGACGCCGGGGTGAGACTAGGCGAAAGTGTCGAGAAGGACATGATCGCGGTGCGGATCGGCCCCGACTGGCGGCTGGTGGCCGTGGCGTCCCCCGATTATCTTGCCAGACACGGCACGCCAGAACATCCGCGCGACCTGGTCCGACACAGGTGCATCAATATGCGTCATGAGAGCGCCGGCGGCCTCTATGCGTGGGAGTTCGAAGAGAATGGCAAGGAACTGCGCGTTCGCGTGAGCGGCCAACTGGTCTTCAACAACAGCTACGCGATGATCGACGCGGCGGTCAGTGGCTACGGCATCGCCTATGTCCCCGAAGACATTGTGGAACGTCAAATCGCTGCGGGCGAGCTGGCGCTGGTTCTCGACAAGTGGTCACCCAGCTTCGACGGCTATTTCCTTTATTATCCCAGTCGCCGCCAGAATCGGCCCGCCTTCCGGATTATCATCGACGCGCTGAGACGCCACTGATGCGGCAAGCGCTCAGCCGTGCGCGATAAAGATGTTCCAGAGAATGCGGCTGCGCGCGTCCGGAGTCTGTTCGACCCGGCCCCTGCTGCTGCGGCCGTCGCACCTTCGTGAAGGTCCGCGCTGACAATCTTCGTCGATCGCGAAAGGAAAATTCGCGCTCGTGGCTCTTATGGTCTCAAGACGATAGAATCCCAGGGAGAGGGAGAAAAGCCCACGACCAAGGGCGTGAAGTTCGAGCGGCGACGCCGCATGGCCGCGTGGGTGACCGAGCACGTCATTCCCCACGAAGCGGCCGTGCGCGCGTGGCTGGCCCGCACGCGCGCATCCCAGGAGGATATCGACGAATTGATCCAGGAATCCTATTCGCGGCTGGCGGCCTTGGAGAGCGTCGATCATATCGACCGTCCCGATGCCTATTTCTTCTCGATCGCCCGCAACCTTCTCGTCCGCCGTCTGCGGCGGGCCCGGGTCGTGCCGATCGAGGCGATCGCCGAGATCGACGCCTTTCAGGACGACATGCGCCCGTCGCCCGAGCGCGAGGCGGGAAGCCGGATCGACTATCGGCGCCTGCTGGCGCTGATCGACGCCTTGCCCGAGCGCCGCCGCCGGATCGTCCGGATGCGCAAGCTGGAGGGCTGGTCGCAGCGCGAGATCGCGGCCGCGCTCGGCGTCAGCGAAAGCATCGTCGAGAATGAGATCTATCAGGGCGTGCGGGCGGTCCAGCGCGCGTGGCGCGACGGCGAAGCGCTGAGCGCAGCGCGCCTCGCCGCCTTCGAAGGCGGGGAGCGGCCGCGATGACCGGGCGGCGAGCCAGCGACATCGATGCCGATGCCGCGCGCTATGTCGCGCGGATGGACGGCGACGACTGGTCCGATGCGCAGGAGCGGGAACTCGAACGCTGGCTGGCGCGCGATCCCAGGCATCCCGGCGCGCTGCTGCGCGCCCAGGCCGCGTGGATGACGCTCGACCGGCCGTTCCCGGCGCAATCGGCGGTGCGCGAGGATGCGGGCGTCCGGGTGGGATGGAGCCGGCGGCGCGTGCTGGCGGGCGGCGGCGCGGCGGTCGCGGCGGCGGTCGGCGGGGGCGTGCTGCTGTTCGGCGGCACCAGCTATGCGACCGCGGTGGGCGAAATCCGGCGCGTGCCGCTGGCCGATGGCTCGATCGCCGCGATCAACACCGCCAGCGCCATCGACGTCAGTCTCGATGACGCGGCGCGCAACGTGCGGATCGATCGGGGCGAAGCCTGGTTCCAGGTCGCGCGCGACAAGCGGCGTCCCTTCGTCGTCGCGGCGGGCCGCGCGCGCATCCGCGCGGTTGGCACGGCCTTTTCGGTGCGCCGCCGCGCCGGGGGCGCCGACGTGCTCGTCACCGAAGGCGTGGTCGAGGTCTGGGCCGAGGGTGCGGAGGGCCATCGCGTCCGATTGAAGGCCGGGTCGCGCGGTTTCGTCGCGGACGATGCCGCGATCGAGCAGGCGCCCGCCGCGCCGTCCGCGATCGACCGCGCGCTCGCATGGCGCAACGGCAAGGTCGACCTCGCCGGCGACCGGCTCGACAGCGCGGTGGCCGAGTTCAACCGCTACAACCGCCGCCAGCTGGTCGTCGCCGATCCCGCCGTCGCGGCGGAGCGGTTCGACGGCGTGTTCCGAACCGACGACCCGGAAGGATTCGCGCAGGCGGTCGAGGTCAGCCTGGGGGTGCCCGTCGACCTGTCCGATCCCGCGCAGATCCGCATCGGCCGGCCCGGTCTTTGAAGAATCGGCGCACCGGAAAAGGAAAATCCGGGCCGGGGTCTCTTGTGGGGCAGGGGCGCAGGGAAGCGCCCGACAAGGGAGGGACATGATGGGGATTGGAATCGGCCGCGCCGCGCTGATGGCTTCGACCGCGATCGTCTGCGTCGCGACGGTGAGCCCGGCGCAGGCGCAGAGCAAGACTTTCGACGTGCCGGCGCAGGCGGCGGCAACGGGGATCGCGGAGCTGGGCCGGCAGGCGGATATCCAGATCGTCGCCGCGCGGCGCTATACGCAGAACAAGAAGACCAACGCGGTGCGCGGCGACATGACCGCCGACCGCGCGCTGGCCGTTCTGCTGGACGGGACCGGGCTGGTCGCGCAGCGCACGGGACCGCAGACCTATTCGGTCGTCCCGAAGGCGGCGCCCGCCGAAACGTCGGAGACCGACGCCGGCACCTATCGCGACGACATCATCGTGGTCACGGCGCAAAAGCGCCAGGAATCGATCCAGGAGGTGCCAATCGCGATGACAGCGCTCAGTCAGGAAGACCTGACCACGCGGCAGGTCGCGGGCGGCCCCGACCTGATCAGCCAGGCGCCGAACATCACCTTCAGCAAGACCAATTTCACCGGTTACACGATCCAGATTCGCGGCATCGGAACACAGGCCGTGTCGGCGACGACCGATCCGGCGGTGGCGATCGCGTTCAACAACACGCCCTTTGTTCGCAACCGCTTCTTCGAGCAGGAATTCTACGACGTCGAGCGGATCGAGATTCTGCGCGGCCCGCAGGGCACGCTCTATGGCCGCAACGCCACGGCAGGCGTCGTCAACCTGATCTCTGCCAAGCCGGAATATCACCCCGACGCCTTCGCGTCGGTCGATGTCGGCAATTACAAGAACCGCCGGGTCGAAGGGATGATCAACGTCCCGCTGGTCGACGACAAGGTCGCCTTCCGCCTCGCGGGCGCGCTGACCAGGCGTGACGGCTATGCCACGAATGAGTTGACGGGGAAGCAGATCGACGGGCGCGACCTGTGGTCGGTCCGTGCTTCGCTGCGCTTCGAGCCGACGCCCTGGCTGCGCGCCGATTTCGTCTACGAGCATTTCCAGGAAAATGACGACCGCCTGCGTAGCGGCAAGCAATTGTGCAAGAAGGACCCGGGGCCGGACGAAATAAATGGTATACCATTATCGTCGGAGACGGGCGGGACATTCGGAAACAGGACGTATCTTAGCCAAGGATGTCTGCCCGTATCGCTATATTCGGATGAGGCTTTTCAGACGCCTAACGGATATGCCCTGCCATTCTATGGACCGACGGGCAATCTGGGCAATCCCGTTTACCAAAACCGCGACCCCTATGCCAGTACACTTCAATCGCGCAACCTACGTGTCATCGAATCGACTCTTGAACCGCGATATCGAGCGAAAACAGATATCTTCGAACTGCAACTCAGCATGGACATCGGTGATACGCTGACACTGAATTCAGAAACTGCCTATAGCACGGACAGCTTGTTTTCCACGCAGGATTATAACCGCTTCAATACCAAACCCGACGCGTTTAACCCCGACAGCAGGATCGGCGCTATCGGAATGCGGCCCGGCACATTTGATGAAAACGGCATGTTCTGCGACCCACAACTCGGCTGCTCCAATCGATTATTGCTTGGTGATCTGTCGACAGCCAAATCCAGACAGTTCAGCCAGGAATTACGTTTATCGTCGGATTTTGACGGACCGTTCAATTTTAGTCTCGGTGCCAATTATCTGCGCTACAAGACCGAAGATAGATACTATGTCTTCGTCAACAGCCTGACTCTTTTCGCATCCCAGCAATGGGGTATGTATGCCGCTGGAAATCCATACATAGCAGGGGTTTCGGATAACAGCGAGTGTCAGGGCGCCCCCACGGGCGCACCGCCCGATCCAAGCGGTCAATATGGAATCACCAGTTGCGTCTATATCGATCCCAATCCGATCGATAGCCTGAACGGCGAGGGGCGTAATTATTTCCTAAGCCGCAATCCCTATACGCTGAACTCTTATGCAGCATTTGGTGAAGCTTATTATAATATCACACCCAACCTGAAATTGACCGGCGGTCTTCGTTTCACGGTTGACGAGAAAAAGGCGCCTCAGATTCCAAGCTGGTTGCTGGCATCGTATGTCACCGGCGAATATCCCACAAAGAAAATTATCGCGCAGAAATGGAGTGAGCCCACCGGGCGTATCGCGATCGATTGGCAACCAGATTTGGGGTTCACCGATCACACATTGATTTATGGATCCTTCGCGCATGGCTACAAAGCGGGCGGAGCTAACCCGCCACCGCCGGTGATTGCAACCTATGGTGGTTTTGATCCCGCCACTATCGCACAGCTTCAGGGTGCACCCGAAACTTTCAAGGCCGAATATGTCAACGCCTTTGAAATCGGAACCAAAAATACATTGTTCGACGGCGCCTTAACGTTAAACCTCGGCGCCTTCTATTATGATTACAAAGACTATCAGACGTCCGAAATCATCAACCGGTCGGCGGTAAACTCTAACTTTGATGCTGAAATATGGGGGCTTGAAGTCGAGGCCGATTGGAAACCGACGGACCGTTTGCGCTTGGGCTTCAAGGGAGGGTATCAAAAGACGCGCATCGCCGATGGGGCAAGCGCCATTGATCTGATGGATCGAACTGCTGGCGACCCCAATTATGTCGTAGTGCGGCCGTTCCCGACGATCCCGTCCAACTGCATATTGCCAACCTATGTCGTTACGGCGGGAGGCGAAATCAATGTCCGTACCAGCTATAGCAATGTTAGCCCCAACGGCATTTGTGTTGATGCCTATTATTCGGGATTGGACCCCATCACGGGTTTGCCCTATGTAGCCAATCCGACGTTGCAGCGTGGGTTTCAGCCAGGTACCACTGCGCCTCTGGATCCAAGATATGCGGGCTATATCGGGTTTGATCCTTCCACGGTTCCCAACGGCGGCCAAGGTATTTCCAAGGATTTGAGCGGCAACGAATTGCCCAACGCACCGCGCTACACGGCGACGGTGACGATGGATTACACGATCCCGCTCGCCACCGACTGGGACCTGACGCTGCACGGCGACTATCATTACCAGTCGAAAAGCTGGGCGCGGGTGATCAACAACAATCCCTATGACCGGCTGCGCGGCTATTCGACGGTGAATGTCGCGGCGATCCTGAACATTGCCGACAGCTGGCGGATCATGGCCTATGTCAAGAATGTCTTCAACAAGACGGCATTGACCGGCGCTTTTCTCAACAGCGATGACACCGGGCTGACTACTAACGTCTTCCTCACCGAGCCGCGTCTCTATGGTCTGCGCATCAACAAGAGCTTCGGCGAAGCCTCGCTGCCCTGGGGCAGCGGCTGGCGGCAGCGCGGGCCGGGTGAACGCTATCCGGTCGAGCTGGAATTCGGCATGGGTGCGAACAGCATGACGGCCAAAAACGCCCTGTATAAGCCAGGCTTTCTGGACAGCTATCTCGAGAGCCTGCCCTTTGCCGATACCGCGACGGCGACGCAGCGGGCTGATATGGGCATCAGCCATGTCCGCGACGCCAGGATCACCTTTAACATGCCCGACGGGTGGCACGTTTGGGGAGCGTATCGCGGCAGGAAGTTCGACGCGCGGCATAAAGGCATCAGTTCTGAACAGGCGAAGGGGGGCTATGCTCAACCTTTCTTGCCCACCGATCCGCCGCGCTATGTTACCGGTGAGAATTTTGGCACCATTGAGGTCGACCAATTTGAAGATCACAGCATCGTCGATTTCATGGTGGGGAAGGATGTCGGTCTCGGCCTGATGGGAGAGGGCGGCACGTCGACTATTGGTCTGGGGATGACCTATGCCCAGTTCCGGTCCGCCAGCGACATTGACATGGTCGGCGTTCCCGATCGCTATTTCGCCGATTACACGGAAATCAAATATCCCACCCAGCACCGCAGCCTGTACAATTCTTCTCTGACCAGCAAACGCAAGTTTGAAGGCTTTGGCCCCTCGTTGTCATGGGAAGCGTCGAAGCGGTTGGCCGGGAACGACACGGACGGCAGCCTCGCCCTCGATTGGCGGGTCAACGGCGGCCTGCTGTTCGGAAAGCAGACCATGGCCAGTCGTGAAGAACGCGACGGCACCTATTATCACTTTGAACCCAACAGACCGAATCCGCCGCAACTCAAGGACAGTCTCTATGACGAGCAGATCGACCGCAGCCGGTCGCGGCGCGTCACCGTGCCCAATCTGGGCGCCAGCATGGGCCTTTCCTATCGCGTCGGCGGAGTGAAGGTCGCTGCCGGCTATCGCTGGGAACGCTTCTTCGACGCCATCGACGGCGGGATCGACAAGGCGCAATCCTTCGACCGGACGATCCGGGGCGCCTATGTGAAGTTCGGCATCGGTTTCTGATGACGGCGGACCGCCCATCCTTTCGCTTGTTGCCGGGATGGGCGGTCGTCTAAAGTCTGTCCTGTTTAGAGCGGCGTGCCATAAACTGGAATCGCCTCAGTTCCGTTCGTGCCGAGCTTGTCGAAGCACCGTCCTTTTTTCAGCTACGCCGGACGAAAGAACGGCCCTTCGACAAGCTCAGGGCGAACGGATAGGGAATGTTGCAGATTTACGGCACGCCGCTCTAGAAAGCTGTGTGTCCCCGCAATGGCTTGACTTCTGGGTCAGACTCTCAGGACAAACGGGGGTCTTTTGAATCCACCTGAACAGGACGGACACTCCAGGATGACCGGCATGGAAGACATTGGCATCATTCAGGCATGGCGGCGGGACGATCCGCGCCCCGTCGCCGACGCCAAAGCGTTCTGGCGACAATTGGGGCTGCCCGAGGACGTCATCGAGGAACGGGCGACCCAACTGTGCATCGTCGCTTATCTGGGCGACACGCTGGCGGGCGTCTCCACCGCGCGCCTCGCCGAGTTCGCGCCGCTCAAGGGCCGGTTCGCCCACATGCGCTGCGCGGTGTCGCCCGCGGCCCGGCGCAAGGACGTCGCCGCGCGGATCATGGGCCACACCCGCACGGTGCTGGAGGCATGGGCGGCGGACAACCCGCAGGAAAAACTGCTGGGCATGATCGCCGTGCTGCAATCCCACGAACTGCGCGAGAAGCAGCGCGAGCCGATCTGGCCGATCTATGGCATCGACCTGACGCTGATCGGCTATACGCCGCGCGGCGAACAGGTCCGCGTCGGCTGGTTCCGTCATGCCCGCCTCGATTGAGCGGGACGAACGCCGCGACCGCGACGAGGCGCCGGGGACGGCGGCGGCGCCCAGCGGCATCCTGTGGATCGCTTCCTATCCCAAGTCGGGCAACACCTGGACGCGGGCGTTCCTCAACAATCTGCTGAAGATCCTGCAGGACGACGACGCGGGCGCGCCGCAGAGCATCAACCGGATGACCGAATATACGCTGTGGGACATCGCGGCCAAACCCTATGAGCGCCATCTGGGCAAGTCGGTCACCGAAGCCGACCGCGACGAGATCGCGCGCATCCGCCCCGCCGTGCAGGCCGAGATCGCCGAGCGCACCGAGGGGCTGGCGATGATCAAGACCCACCACGCGCTGGTGGCCGACCGCGGCGTGCCCGCGATCAACTTCGCGGTGACGTCGGGCGCCGTCTATATCGTGCGCAATCCGCTCGACGTCGCCATATCCTATGCGCATCACCTGGGCAGCGACATCGACTATGCGATCGGGGAGATGGCGCTGCGCAACAAGGAAACCGGCGTTTCGGACAAGAGCGTCTATGAAATCTACGGATCGTGGAGCCAGCATGTCGAAAGCTGGACCCGCTCGCCCCATCGCGCGATCCACGTCATGCGCTACGAGGATATGCTGGCCGATCCGGCCGCGGCATTCGGAGCGCTCGCCCGTCACCTGCTGCTTTCGCCGTCGCCCGAACAACTCGCCACCGCCGTGGAGCGGTCGTCCTTCGCCGCGCTGAAGCAGCAGGAGGATGCGGCGGGGTTCAGCGAAAAGCCCGACAGCGCCGAACGCTTCTTCCGCGAGGGGCGGGCGGATCAGTGGCGGGACAGGCTGACCCCGCGCCAGGTTCGCGCAGTCGTGACCGCCCATCACCAGCAGATGCGCCGCTTCGGCTATCTGACCGACGAATTGCTGCCGCTGCTCGAATAGCCGCCACCGATCGCATTCCGGTCTTCTCCGCCCCACCACTGGGGAAACCTTGGGCCGATGCCATGCCTGCCCGTGCAGGCCGGCATCGGCCCGTTTTTCAGAAGCTGTACCGGGCTTCGAGTCCGACGACGCGCGGCTGGCTGTAGCGGTTGATCGTCGGCGCCTGCGCGACATAATAGACCTTGTCGAAGACGTTGTTGGCGAAGGCGGCGATGCCGAACCCGCCGAATTCGACGCCGAAGCGCAGGTTGACGAGCCGATAGTCGTCGAGGTCGACCGAGGTCGGCGTCAGTTCCTGTTTGCCGCCCCACTGCGCGCTCACCAGGATGTTCCCCGTAAGCGTCACGTCGCGCGCGACCGGGTAGCGCAGATTGAGGTTCGCCGACGCCAGCCAGTCGGGCACCTGTGCCAGGTCGAGACCCGCATAGCGTCCGCTTTTGACCTCGCCGCCCTGACGCGAACCGCTGAGCGCGAGGCGCCCGCTTCCCGCGCCGATGTCGAATCCCTGGCTGTATTCGGCCTCGATGCCCCAGCTCTTCGCATTGCCGGCATTGGTCAGATAGCTGACCGCGGCCACCGGGCAGGTCGGATTGGTCAGGGCGCAGCCGTCGTCGACCTGCGCGATCAGGTCGCGAAGATCGGTGTAATAGCCCGCGATCGCGAAATAGCCGCGGCGGACAGGCTGGCCCTTGATCCCGACCTCATAGCTCGTGCTGTTCTCGTTGCCGAACAGCACCTCGACCGGGCTCGGCGCGCGCGGGTCGGACAGGCGCGTGTTGAACCCGCCGGCCCGATAGCTGCTTCCGGCCTTGGCATAGGCGAGGATGCGGGGCGCGAGCTTGTAGGACAGCGTCGCATTGTAGGAGAGGTTGTCGGCTTCGATGCTGTCGTCGATGACGCGGGTCGGTCCGCCGGTCGGAAGCCCGGTCCCCAGATCGTAGAGCCGGGCGCTGATGCTGCGGCTGTCGCGGGTGTAGCGCAGCTCGCCGGTCAGGTTGAGCCTGTCGGTGAGGTCGAGGCCGAGCGAGCCATAGGCGGCATAGCTTTCGAAATGGAGCCGCGCGGGCGCGACGTTGCCCGGCGATGGATTGGCCAGCGTCGGCGTGCGGGTCGTCGTCACCGAGAAGTCGCTGTCGAGCAGCATCGCCTCGACGCCGAACAGCCAGGTCAGGCGGTCGCTGCCGCCGGTGACGTGCAGATCCTGCGACAGCAGGTCGGTCGCGTCGACGACATAGGAGGCGCTGCCAGGATCGATCGGCGTCGCCGGCCCGACCTGCCCGGCGGCGCGGGCGCGCGCCAGCTCCGCGGCGCTGACGCCGTCGTTGTCGAGATCATATTCGCTGTGCCGCTTGCGGAAGAAGGTCGTCGCGTTGAGCCGGGCGCCGCCGAGGTCGACGCGCACGATCGCCTGCAGCCCGTCGATGTCCTGGCTGGCGCGCGGCGCGGTGCTCCAGGGATAGCGGAAGCGATCCTGGATATAGCCGCCGGGAAAGCCCGGCGTGCCGGCCGGAATGAAGATCTGATAGTGGATCGCGGGGGTCGTCAGCCGCTGCGTCTCGGCGAGCAGGACGATGTCGACGGGGCCGCGCGCGAGGCGAAGCTGGCCGCGCAGGCCGTGCCCCTTCTGCCGGTCGAAATAGACGTCGTTGTCGGGGTTGTAGAAGAAGCCCTTGTCCTGCTGGACCAGGTCGCCGCTGATGCGCACGGCTGCGCCCTCGCCGAGCGGCACGTTGACCGCGCCCTGCATCTGGAAGCTGTTGGTCTCGAAGCCGTAGCGGGCGCTCGCCCAGCCGGAGAGGTCGAATCCGGGCTCGGCCGAGATGATGTTGATCGCACCGCCGACAGCGTTGCGGCCATAGAGCGCCCCCTGCGTGCCGCGCAGCACCTCGACCCGGCCGATGTCGAGCATGTCGAGGCGGCTGAAATTGCGCCCGCCGACGGCGCCGCCGCCGATATAGGACCCGTTGCGATAGAGGCCGACGCTGGGGTCGCCGTTGGTCGCGCGCGCGGTCGATGAGGCGCGGATCGATATTTCCGAGGTCACCGACGAGCTGAGGTTGTTGAAGCGGATGCTCGGCTGATCGGCGAGCAGTTCGCCGCTCGTCTGCGCGCCGCCGCGATCGGTCAGCGCGGCCGCGTCGATCACCGAAGCTGCGGTCGGAACGTCCGACAATCGCTCTTCGCGGCGCCGCGCGGTGACGACGATGGCGCCGTCGTCGCCCGCCTCGGACGCCGCGTCGGCCGGGGGCGCCGCGGGCGCGACGTCCTGCGCGAAGGATGGGCCGGCCATCGCGGTCCAGGCCGCGGTCGCGCAGAAAAGAAGATGCGTCTTGCGTTTCATGAATCCCTCCCAAAGGCGTTGTGCAATTATTATCGATAATTTTGTGCAATCGGCGAGCGCGAGTCAAGCCGGAAACATCGCGATGCGGGCGGCAGCGGTCAGCGGTCGGCGGGAATGGCGGCGGTCAGAAGATCGCGAAAGCCGCGCGCCGTAGCGGCAAGCGGTTCGGCCGCGACGGTCGACAAATCGTCGGTCGCGGCATGGTGGTGGCGATGGGCGCCGAAGATTCCGGCGTGGCGGGGGTAGCCCGCCCGGACGACCTCGGCCAGTTCCCCCGCCGCGCCCTCGCCGGAGGGATAGGCCATTTCGATCCCCGGCTGCCCCTTGAAGATCCGCCGCGCGGGTTCGACCAGATCGGGCGATGTCATCAGGAAGCGATGGCTGTCCGCGCTCGGCAGCGGCAGCAGGCGACCCGGGATTTCCTGCCAGTCGCGCGTCGCGGCATTGGCGCCCAGATGCAGCCAGAAATCGCTCTCGCCCGGCGGCGGCGCGATCGCCTCGACAAGGTGCGCGGCCCCCAGATTCTCATATTCGTGGCCGCTGTTGCAGACGAAGAGCAGATTGTGCCGCGGGAAGGCGCGCGGCGCCCACCGGGCGAGTGCGAGCCAGATCGCGATCCCCGGCCCGCGCTCGCCGGCGCAGTCGGTCCAGCCCGATCGCGGCGTCGACACGATGATCCAGCGCCCCGCCGATACCCGGCGCCGTCCGACGATATTCTCGGCGATCCGCCGGCCGCCGTGCCCGGTCAACCGCAGCGTCGCCTGGCTCCCGTGCCGCGCGGCCTCGATCGCGGGTGCCGCGCGCTTCGGCGCCAGCAGGACGATCGGCCTGTCCGCGAGCGGCTTGTCGGCGGGCGCATTGAGCAGCAGCGCCTCGCCCGTCGGGCCGGTCGTGACGAGGAGGACGGCGGCGGCCCCGCGCGCGATCGCGTCGGCGATCGGCGTCCGGGCCGCCGGTTCGAGGAGGCTGGACCAGCGACGGTGCGGCAGCCGGACGAGCGCGATCGCGCCGTCGAGGCGCCCCGCCGTCTCGGCCAGCCGCAACGGCGCGGACAGGCCGTCCGGCGGCGTGGGGACCGCAAGCGGCTGTGCGGTCGACGCAATCGCGAGGTCGCCGATCGTCAGCGTGCAAAGCGATGCCTCGAACCACGGCACCTCGAACGCCTGCCGCTCGACCGCGAAGCCCGCCGCGTCGAGCCGGTTCGCGGTCCAGTCCGCGGTCCAGCGATCGCCCGCGCCGCCCGACTGCTTGTTGCCCGCTTCGGCATAGGCCCGAACGTCCGCGAACAAGGTGTCGGGGTCGAACAGCGCGCCATCGGGCGAAGCCGCCATGGCGGGCGGCGCCTGCCATGCGATCGGCGCCGCGAACCCCGCCTTCAGCAGCGTGCGGCGGTCGGTCCCGTCGCGCTTCACGATCGCGCCCGGCGGCGGCCCGTTTTCGGCTTGCCGCGCCGCGCCTTGTATTCCGCGAGCGCCTCGGCGAAATTCTGCTGCGACGTCGCGATCAGGTCGCGCGCCACCCGGTCGGCATCGTCGGGCTCGCGGGCGACGATATGGCGGCACAGCTGTTCGTAGAGCACCGCCGAGCGCCGGCCGACCTCTCCCTCGCCATGCGCCGCGACGAACTCGTCGGTGTAGACATTGTGCTGCCACCGGGCGAGCAGCGCCAGCCGGTCGAGCAGTTCGAGCGCCAGCGGCGCGTTGGAGCGCTTGGCGATGAAGCGGCCGATCCGGTTCGACACCCGCAGATGCTCGGCCGAGTTCGTCGTCCGCTCGGTCACGTCCTTATATTCGACGAGCCGGTGCATGAGTTCGCGCCCGTCGCGGTCGCTCATCGCCGTGCAGGCGAGGCGGCAGACGACGCCGAACAGCGCCTTCCACAGCTCGTAGATCTCGTCCGCGCCATGATCGTCGACGTCGATCGCGAACGCGCCGCGCCAGGGCACGACCTTGATCAGGCCGATGCTCGCGACATGGCGGAACGCCTCGCGGACGGGGGCATGGCTGACCCCGAAGCGGGCCGCGATCTCGCGCTCGCGGAGCCATGAGCCCGGCGGAATGCGCCACGCGACGATGTCGTCGATCAGCAGCCGCGCAATGACGCGGTCCTGCGTCGGTGCATTGTCCTCGTCGCTCGTCGTGACGGCCATGATCCCCGATCGTTCCTGTTGAACGCCCCATCCTAGCTTGCGCGCCCGACAGGACAATCTTCGATTGCAGTCGCACTTATTATCGATAATAAATGCGAACACAACCCAGCGCATGTGGAAAGGGCAGGCCATGATCGGGCGTCTTCTTCTTCTGACCGTCGCCGTGACGGCGACTCCCGTGGCGGCCGGAAGCGCGCCCGCCGCTCCCGTGCCCACGGCCGAAGACGCGCGGTCCGGCTGCGCCGCGGCGATCGCCTATTCGGATGCGCACAAGGGGCTTGCCGTCCTCGTCCTGCGGCATGGCGAGGTCGTCTGTGCGTCGCAGGACACCGCCCGGCCCCACGAACTCTGGTCCGGCACCAAGAGCCTCGTCGGCCTGATGGCGGCGGCGGCGGTGCAGGACGGGCTGCTCGCGCTCGACGAACGGGCGTCCGACACGATCGCCGAATGGCGGGACGATCCCGGCAAGGCGGCGATCACGCTGCGCCAGTTGCTCGCCATGACCAGCGGCCAGCCCTCGGCGATCGGCCGCCCGCAGGGCTATGCCGATTCGCTGCGGGTCGCGCTGACGGCGGCGCCCGGCACCCGCTTCCAATATGGCCCGACGCCGTTGCAGATCTTCGGCGAGGTGATGCGGCGCAAGCTGGCGGCCGCGGGGCGCGACGCCGATCCGCGGCGTTATGTCGAGCGGCGGCTGCTGGCGCCGCTCGGCGTGACGGTCGGCGAGTGGAGAAACGGGCCCGACGGGCATCCGCTGATGCCGCAGGGCCTCGTCCTTGCCGCCACCGAGTGGGCAAAAATCGGCGAGTTCGTCCGCATGGGCGGCAAGGTCGACGGCAAGCCGCTCGTCGACGTGGCGGCCTTTGCCGAGCTGTTCGAGGGGAGCGAGGCCAATCCGGCCTATGGTCTCACCTGGTGGCTCCCGCGCGCGACGCCGTCCAACGACCCGGTCACCCGCTCGACCGACATCACCGATCCCGCCGCGGGGCTTCCCGCCGACCTCGTCGTTGCCGCGGGCGCCGGCGACCAGCGGCTGTACGTCATCCCCTCGCTGGGATTGACCATCGTCCGCCAGGCCCGCCTCGACGTCGCCGCGCTGCTTGCCGGCCGCAAGAGCGACTGGTCCGACCGGCGGTTCCTTGCGACCCTGCTCGCCCCCCGAAGCGCGGCGGTCGATTGAACCGGGCGAGGGCGCGCGCGCCTCAATCGTTCGGTCCGACCTCGGTGAACCGGAATCCGTCCTGCGTCCTGTGGAAATAATATCCCAGATCGCCGCAGAAGATCACGAAGGTTTCGCCGCCATCGGGCTCGCGATCGTGGATGGCGTTCCGGCGCGCAAGGCATCGGCGCGCCTTCGCGGCCAGGAAGCGCGGATAGCTTTCGGCGCGAAACGCGGCGGCGTCGCTGCTGCCGCCCTCATCGAGATAGGGCATGAACGGGAACTGCGTCATTCCCGCAACCGCGGTCGCATCATCGGCCGCGAGCGCGGCGCGGAATCGGGTCAGGAAGGCGTCGAATTCCTGCTGTACGGCGGCGGGTACGACGGGCTCCTCCTCCGCCGACGCCGGAACGGACGAGGCGAGCAGGACGCCGGCCAGAACGCCGGAGAGCGGATTAATTTTCAACGACATCATGGTCTCGCCTTTCAGGATCGGCACTGGATATGCGGCGGCGTCGGCGCAGCATCGATCGCAAGGCCGAAAACAGCAGTCCGGCGGCGGTATAGATCAATGTCGCCACGGCGATCGCGGGGATGGTGACGTCGCGCGGCGCGCCGTCCTCTCCCGCGCACAGCAGGTTGCGCGTGACGCCTTGCTGCCCCGGTTTGTAGCTATAGTCGCGCGACAGCGTGTCGAGGCCGCCCGGGCAGACGATGGGTTCGGCGACCGTCGACACAATCGGCGGATAGACGGCGCCGCCCGCGACCGCGAAGATCATGGCGACGAACCCCCAGCCCGCCGCCGCGGGCACGAGGTCCAGCGGCCGGAACCACCACGCGCGATGCGTCTTGCGAAACTTTTCCAGCGCCACGATGAGAAACATCAGGGCGAAGATCGCGGCGACGATCCCCGGCCCGATCAGCGCGCGCAGGATCATGCCGGAATCGCCATCACTCATCGCGCCGCTCCTTCCCCAGGCGGCAACAGCGGGACCGTTGCCGCCTCGCACGTGCAGGCGGCCTGCTTGGCGATCGGGGCCTCGAACGGGCAGAAGCAGAGATAGTCGGCCTCATGCCCGCATCCGGCGGCATGGAATCCCTCGGTATTGTGGTCGAAACCGGGCGAGAAGGACCCGTGATACTGCTCGATCCACTGGGCGAGCCGCGCCGGATCGGCGCGGACCTCGGCGGGCGGATCGGGCACGGGGTGCGCGCGCCGCATCACCTCGCTCCAGCGCACGCCTTCCACCTTCGTCGCCGTCACCCGTTCGACCGGGCAGGTGAAGGCCTGGGCCAAAGTGTCGCGCGCCGCTTGCTCCCGGCTCGCACAGCCCGCGACCAGCATCGCCGCCAACAGGAGGACGATGCCCGGAAAGCGGCGATCATTCATCATTCGCGCCCCCTTGTGGGATCGGCGCGGGCGGGTCTTCGCACCCGCAGAAATCCTGCCGCGATCCGCTGCCCTGCGTCGCGCCTGTCCTCTGCGGCGGGCAATAGCAGGCATAGTCCACCGCCTGGCCGCAGCCGCTGACGCGGAACAGCTCATAAGACTCGACGCCGCGCAGCGGGCCTTCGCGCTCCTTGTCCTGCGCCCGCCGCCAGACGGCGAAGCGCGCCGGGTCGGCGCGCACATCGGCCGGGGGCTCGGGCAGCGGGTTGGCGCGCAGCCACAAATCGCGCATCGTCACGCCCTTCACGGGCGCGACCGTCATGCGCTCGCGCGGGCAGGAATAGGCTTCGGAAAAGGTGCGGAACGCCGCCTCCTTCTGGCTGCCGCAACCCGCGACGGCGGCGGCGAGCAGGACCGCAAGGCACAGGCGGACACGGCGCTCCATCATAGGCCCCCCAATATATCGGCGCGCTTGGCTCGATATTCCTCTTCGCTGACCAAGCCCCCGTCGCGCAGCGATTGCAGGTGGCGCAGCCGGTCCTCGACCTTGCCCCCCTCCACGTCCGGCGCGGCGGGGCGGCGCACGATGTCGGCGTCGGTGTGCAGCCTGTCGGCCATTTTTTGCCGCAACTCGGCGAGGACCGGCGAGTCGATGCTGGCGGGACGGCGCGGCTTCAGCAGCCGGACAAGAACCAGCAGCACCAGCGCGACGGCAAAGAAGATCAGCGTGTAATAGATCGTCGCCGCGCCGATCGCGCGCAGCGTGATGTCGCGCCGCTCGCCGTCGGCGCCGATGCAGTAGATATTGCGCGTGACGCCCTGCTGCCCCGGCTTGTAGCTGTAATCCCGCGACTGAAGCTCCAGCGCCCCGTCGCAGGCATAGGGCGCGGCGGTCATCACCAGCGGCGGGTGGATCGCCCCGCCCGCCGTCGCGACCATCAGGCCGCAAAAGGCGCAGATGCCGAGCAGCACCGACAGCCCGCACCCCCGGCGCGCGGCGGGCCCGGGCAAGGCGCCCTTGGCCATGCCGCGCACGGTCGTGCGCCCGATCAGGCCCACGACCAATATGATCGCCGGCCCCAATAGCATCATGCCCACCATGAATATGGTCGCGTCGTTCATCGCCTGTCGCCTCATCCCATTTGCCGGGTCGCGCTCTTACAGCCCGGACAAGATGTCTGCCCGTTTGGCCCGATACTCCGCATCGTCGATCAGACCGCCGTCGCGCAGCGACCGAAGGTGGCGCAGCCGGTCTTCGGCGTCCTGCGCACCCTCCTGGCCCGCGGATGTCGTGCCCCGTCCGGCGACCCGTCCGTCGCCGTTCAGGTCCATGCCCGTCATGGCTTCCAATGCGGCGATGGTCTCGCTCGTCGCGGGTTGTCCGTTGACGGTGATGCTGGTGTGCATGCCGGATCGGTGTCCGCTCGCGCCCGGCTCCGCCCGGTCCCCGGCGTTGAGCCGGTCGGCGATCTGCCGTGCCCGTTCCGCGCCGCTCTCTGCGCCGGACGAGATCCGATCCCACAGGATCGCGTATCTTCGCGGATCGGTCCGCTCGGCGAGGACGGGCAGAATTGCGCCGGGCATCGGCCATTGCGACAGCTTGACGATGCTCGCCTTGCGGACCGCCACGCTGGGCTGGCCCGGAATCGTGATGACGAGGTTCATCACGCACATGCCGCCGCCGCGGCTGTGATAGGGCGGCATGGAGGAGGAGACGACCTGCGCCGTGCCCTGCACCGGGTCGGTAAGCCCCGGCTTCGAGAACGCATCGAACAGGTTCGCGAAAAACCCCATGGCTCAGGCGCCGCCCGTCATTGCGCCGAGGCAGAAGCGTTCGGGCGCGTTGGGGTCGGGCTCATGCTCCTCGCCGCAGGCGTTGCGCGTCGCCCACAGCAGCGTGCCCTGATCGGCGGACACGGCATAGGGCTGGTCGCCGCGCCAGGTGCCCGCGATGCGGCGCTCGGTGCGCGTCGCCATGTCGAACCGCGCGATCCCGATATCGGCGGGATAGGTCAGGCGCGAGCGCGCGTCGTCGAACAGGAAGGACGCCAGTTCCCACCCGCCCCACGCCACCAGATAGGGCGTGCCGAGCGGCTTTCGCGTGCGGATATGGAGGTCGACGGTGCCGTGACCGCGATCCGCCGTCCAGACCAGCCAGCCGGCATTGCCGCGCAGCGAGTCCACGGCGTCGAGGTCGTCGGAAAACTCGTCCTCGCGATACACGAGCCCGCCCGTCACCGATTCCCACAGATTGTCCGCCTCGGCCGGTTCGTCGCGCAGGCGTCGGCCGCCCGCGACCGTCGCGGCGTAATAAGCCTGCGGGCCGTCGAGGCCGTCGCTGCCGTCACCCCACAGCGAGGCAATGGCGAACAGCGTCCCGCCGCGCCAGGCGAGCGAGGTGATCGCGGACACGGCATCGGGGGAATGCTTCGCACCCGCGTCGGGGCGCGGCGTCACCGGCGTCAGCTTGCGGTCGGCCACGCGATAGAGCCACAATTGATCGGGATAGTCGATTTCTTGGCTGGGCAGCAGGATGGCGACATGGCTGCCGTCGGGCGACAGCCGCAGCCCCGCAATCGGCACGCGCCCCTTCTCGGCCAGTTCGGGCCGCGCGCGGGCGAGGGGAGCAAGGTCGATCTCGCCGATCACGCGCGTCGCGACCGGTGCGGCGGCGCGGTCGCCCAGTTCCTGGCGGCGGCCGAGATAAACGACCGTCATGCAGTCATAGGCCTGGTCGTGGACCCACGACGCGGCATCGTTCAACTCGGCGAAGCTGCGGTCGGCGGCGCAGCGGCGATCGCGCTCGCCCACCCAGTCGCGCTGCTCCGCCACCAGCGCCGCGCGCGCCGGGCCGGCCAGTTTCGCCAGCACGGCGCGATAGCTGCGCGACAGGGCCAGGTCCTGCCAGCGCAGCGCGGCGTTGGCGCAGATGAAGCGATCGACCGCGCGCGTCGCCTTGCCGCAATCGAAGCTCGCTGGAACGGTGGCGGACGGCGCCGGCTGCGCGGTCGAGGGGGCCGCGCAGCCCAGCGCCAGCGCGCAAAGAAACAGGCCGCCGAGGCGTGCGCCCGATTTGTGCCGCTCAGTCATGGACGATGATGCGCGGATCGTCGCACAGATCCTGCTGGGCGATGGGGATGGGGTCGCTGCAGCAATCCTCTTCCTTTTCCTCGAACAGGACGGAGATTTCATAGGTGCAGACGCCCGCGCCGCCGGGGATGGTGAAGGTCCGCGTGCGCCCCGGCGCCAGCCCGTCATAGCCGAAGGCGTCCGAATCGCTTTCGATGCCGTCGGGTTCGCGCAGCGCGAGCTGCTCGAGGCGGCGGCGGCTCCTGTTCGTGACCGCGACCTTCAGGTCGGCGGCGGGCGCCGCCCGCGCGGCGGTGCCGCACAGCGCGATCAGCGGCCGCGCCGCCGCGGCGACGCCGTCCAGCGGATAGCGCGCCGACGACCCGGCGACGCTGACCGACATCCGGTCATCCGCCGCCAATATCGCTTCGAACGATGCGTCGAGCGGCACCTGCCCCTCCAGGCGCAGCAGGCCGTCCGCTTCCGGCGGCTGAACCGTGGCGGGAAAGGTCAGCGTCGCGCTGCCGTCGCTCAGGCGGACCGGCACGCTCGTCCCGGCCGCGAGGCGCACCGGCGGGTGGGTGATATAGGCCGAAAGCGCCGGAACGCCCTTGTCGCAGATGAAGTTCAGCAACGTCATGCCGCCGTCGGGCACGCCAAAGACGAGCCGCGCCTGCTGGGCGCCATGATTGACGCCATACCAGCGCGGCCGCTCATCCTGCGCCGCGGCGGGTGCGGCCGCGAGAGCCAGCACGGAGGCGAGCAGGATGCGCCGATACCGCCGCGTCGGCGATCTGGGAAATCCGGCCTTTGTTCGCCCTTTGCGGGTCATGGTATCTGTCTCCAGCCTGTTCGGATCAGGGGCCTGCCCGTGCCGCACAAGGCACGGACAGGCCCGACGGGAGCGGCCGGACCGGGGTGGAGGGAAGCCGATCGGCAGTGTCCCCCTGTCCGGCCAGCAGATACGCCGACGGGTCGCTGTCGACGCACCCGTTCCCGCATCAGCTTCCGGGCGCCCGCGAGGGGGCGGCGGGCGTCGGCTCAGGCAATGGATGTTCGCGCATCGGAGTCTCCCTGTCCCGCCGTGATGCCATGGACAGCGAAAGCCTGTCTCGGACCAGAAGGAACGCGAGGTGGACCAGACGGCACTTCGGCGATACGGTGCGCCGGACGGGAGGGGACATGGACGCGACCGGTTTTTCCCAGATACTGTCCACCGCCTCGGTGCCGGAGCGCGAGCGGCTGCCGATGTGGCGCGAGCTATTCGGGCAGGCGATGGTCCGGCTCGACATAGAACCGGCCCGGAACGTGCCCTTTCACGCCGAAGGGACATTGTGCGCGCTGCCGGGGGCCGCCTATGCCTCGGTTTCCGCATCGCCGGTGCAGGTCACGCGGACGCACCGCCTGATTGCCGCCGATCCGGTCGAGATGCTCTATCTGATCACCGCCGATGCGCCGCTGGAGCTGAAACAGCGCGGGCGCGAGCATGTGCTGGCGGTCGGCGACTCGATCTTCGTGCGCGGCGGAGAGGTCAGTACCATCCAGTGTCGGAAGCGATGCCGTTTCACCAACATCGCGGTGGCGCAGGACGACCTGCGCGCGCTCCTGTCGGGGGCGGACGATCTGGCGATGCGCGTCGTCCCGCGGCAAAGCGATCTGCTGGGGCTGCTCCACGCCTATGTCGACATGCTGCGCCTGCGCGCCGACGCGGCGTCGGGCGTGGCGGCGGCGCTCACGGCCGGGCATATCCGCGACCTCATCGGCGCGGTCGCCGCCACGGCAGCCGAAGATGGCGCGCCGGAGCGGCCCGGCGTCAAGGCCGCGCGGCTGCGGGCGATCAAGGCCGACATCGCGGTGCGCTCGTGCGATCCGCGTCTCGACATCGCGGGCGTGGCTACGCGCGCCGGAATCAGCCCGCGCTATGTCCGCCGCCTGTTCCAGGATGAGGGAAGCAGCTTTTCGGCGCATGTGCTGGGCGAGCGGCTCGACCGCGCCCATCGCCTGCTGCTGCATCCGGGGCAGGCGCCGCGGACGATCGCGGCGGTCGCCTATGCCTGCGGTTTCGGCGACCTGTCCTACTTCAACCGCACCTTTCGCCGCCGCTTCGGCATGACCCCGTCGGATCTGCGCGGCGCGGGTTGAATGCTATCCATTTCCCGTTCGTGTCGAGCGAAGTCGAGACACCCATCAGCGTGGCGCAAGGCCGACAAGTGTCTCGACTTCGCTCGACACGAACGGGACGATAGGCAGATTTACGGCCCGACGCCCTAGGACGATCCGTCCGAACGACAGCCCCGCTGCCAGTCGAAGAACACGCCCTGCCATCCCCATCCCGACTGGTGGACCACCTCGGTCAGCACATGCGCCAGATTGGCGGGGTCTGCCGCGGCTTCGCTGTCGCCCGCGATCTCGACGCGATCGTCGGCGATGCGCGGGGCGATCCGGCGCCGAATCGCTTCGCTCGGCGGGGTCAGCGTCAGGCTGGCGTCATAGATCAGGTCGGCGTCGGGGCGCGTGCCGTCGCGCGGGCGCAGGCTGCTGCTCATCCGCGCCTCGCCGGCGTTCATCGGCTTGTCGCCGCGGACCAGCGACACCTCGCGCGCCCGCACGCAACGACCGGCGGAAACGAAGGTCAGCCGCACCCCGATCGTTCGCTTGCCGTCCCGAAAGTCGCGCGTCACCAGCAATTGCTGCGGCTGGTCCGCCGGGCGCTCGACGCGAAGGTTCAGCCCGGCATTCGCCAGCGATTCGATCCGCCGCTTCAGACGGTGCTCGGGCAGCGGCATGGCGCCCGGCGCGGGCGGCACCCACGCCGTCCAGGCGGCGAGCCACAGCATGAAAACGACCATGATCGCGAAATAGGCGACGCCGAAGGCCACCATGAACCGCCATTGCGCGAGCCAGTCATCGGGGCCGCTTCGCATCACGTAAATAGCGGGGACGAGCGCCCCGAACATGGTGAGCGCCCAGGCCGTGATGCCGATCTGCGAGCGGTCGGTCCCCCAGACGGTCACGCCGCCGATCAACAGCGCGACCGGCAGGAACAGGATGCCGATCGCGGCAGGCGTCATCCGGCCGTCGCGCAGCCACAGCCAGCCGAGCGCGCCCGCGCCCGCGAGCAGCAGCACCAGCGCGGCGACGATCACCGGCGGGCTCGACAACCGGCTCATCGCGCCTCGCCGCCCGTCACCCGGCCGGTGATGACGACCGCGCCCGCCTCTATTCCGCCGGGGATGTCGCCGCGCCGGAAGCGGGGCAGGATCACGCTGTCCATGATGGCCTGCGCGGCGGCGTCGGGCAGGCGGTCCGACAGCGCGCGCCCGACCATGATCCGCGCCTGCCGTTCGTTCGGCGCGACGAGCAACAGGATGCCGCTGTCCGCCATGCCGCGGCGGTCGGCGACCGTCGCGGCAAAGCGGGCAATGTCGATCCCGCCGAGCGAGGGCGTGGTGACGATGACCAGCGGATGTCCGCTTTGCTGGTCAAAGGCCGTCAATACGGCATCGAGCCGCGCCTTGCTGTCGGCGGACAGAATGTTCGCTTCGTCGGCGATGCGCCCCTGCACGATGCGGAAGGCGACGCCGCCTTCGCCTTGCCGCACGGCATCGGCGGGGCTGCTGGCGCCCAGGTCGATCCGGACGATGCGCGGCGGCTTGCCGGGGCCGTCGATCGGCACATACCAGATGCGCGCGGCCATCCCGTTCGCCAGCCGGACCGCCGGTTTCTCCTCGGTGCTGCCGCGATTGGCGAAGCCCGCTTCCGGCGCGCCCCAATTGATGCGGAACGCGACGGGGCCAACGGAAAAATACTCGTAATGGCTGTGAATATTGGCGTCCGTGCTCTTGCGCTTGTCGGACACGCGCACCAGGCGCCAATCATGGATCGGGCCTTCGACCTGCTGCGCCTCGCCACGCGCGACGGCCTCGGTGACGCGGCGCTGGTCCCACCACGGCACGGCGCCCGTGGCCAGGATCAGGAACAGGCCCAGCCCCATCAGCGGATAGCTGTTCCAGCCCGATTTGCCGAAACCCCATTTCATCACCGCGCCGGCGATGATGCACGCCAGCCCGATCAGCGGGAACTGCAAGCCCACGCTGTCGTTCGCAATGTCATAGACCGTCATATAGGTCATGGCCGCGCCCCGTTCGCGCGACTCAATCCTTCAGATAGCGGTCGCCGCATGCGGCCATCACGGCGACCGGCGGCCCCAGTCGCACCGCCTTGGCCAGCGCGCGCATCGCGATCTCGCCGATATGGTCGTCCTCCTCCGCCGGATAGACTTCGCTGTTCGACAATTGCTCGAGCTGGCCGTTGAGCTTGACCCAGGTCGCGGTGCGGGGATCGGGCGCGATGTCGCTTTGCGCGAAGATCTGAAGCAGCACGGTCGACAGCACATAGCATTGGATGCGCGTGTCGCGGGTATCGGGCGGCAGGCCCTTGAACGCGTTCGCCTGCGTCTCCGGGAACGCCTTGGCGCAGGGGCCGGTGTAGCTTGCGGCATTCTTGTCGGCGACGAACCTGTCCTGCAATCCCTTGTCGTGCGTGCCGATGCGCTCGATCCGGCCGACGACCTTGGCCGGGTCGTCGAGGTCGCCGTCCGTCCCGGCGAGCAGCGCGAAATGCAGCGCCTGGCTCGCGGTGTCGAGCGGGACGGACCCCTTGCCGACCTTTTCCTGCGCCAGCGCCATGGTGGCGCCATAGCAGAGCGAGGCGCTTTCCGTCCGGTCGGCGGGCAGTTGCACGTCGGGCGCGCCGCCGCAGCCGGAGAGGGTCAGGCCCGCGCAGGCCGCGATTCCCAGCGCCGCGCTGTACCACGTCGTCGTTCGGTGCGGCTTGCCATGCATCTCGATTCCCCCGCTAAACTCTGTCCTCGCGTCGGCCGACCATGGGCGCGGGATCGTCCGCTGTCATGGACCATGCGGAACCGGCATGGGATTTTACGGCACTCGCGGCCTCCGCCTCGCGCGGGGAGGGGCCGTGCCGGTGCGTCCGCATCGGGTTCCGCCCCGTCCGCGACGGCGGATCGCGAAGGCGCTACGATGAACCCGTGGGCCGATCGATGCGGAGGAAAGCGAATGCCCCATGCCCGATGGATAGCGGTCGGCGGTGCGATCGCGCTGGCGGCGGTCGCCGCGCCGGCCGGGGCAGAGGATGGCGGACGCGGTGCCGGCTATGCCGCCGAAGGACCCGCCTTCGACCTGCCGGCCGACATGCGTGTCGAACGGCAGGAGATGTACGTCGCGCTCGATTCGATCCGGCTCGTCTATGTCTTTCATGCATCGACGCGCCGGACCGTCCATTTCCGCTTCGTGCTGCCCGCCATGCCGGTCGATGCCAGCCCCGACGCCATCGGGCTCGACGGGCAGGGCGAGGTCACCGGGCTTGCCGCCGACCGGCGCCCGCTCAACTATCTGGACCTGTCGGTGCGCGTGGACGGCGCGCCGCTGGCGCTCTCCGGCCGCGGGCGTGCGCTGCATCGGGGCAGGGACGTGACGCGGCAATTGCTCGATGCCGCCGTGCCCCTGCTCTACCATTTGGACGAAGAAGCGCCGTGGCGCCGCCTTCCGGCCCGCACCCAGGCGATGCTCGACGCCGACGGCCTGCTCGTGCTCGACACCGCGGACTGGAGCTATCAGGCGGTTTTCGAATGGGATCAGCGCTTCGAGCCGGGGGATACGCGGGTCGAGATCCGCTATGTCCCGGTCGCCGATTACTGGAGCGACATCAATTCCGCCGAATTTCCCGAGATAGCCCCCGGCGGCCCGGCGACGCGGACCTATTGCATCGACGACGCGCTGCGCCGGGCCTATTTCCGCCATCCGGCCTACGACCTCTTTACGATCGCCCACGGCTGGGCCGCACCGGCCGGACGGCACGGCCGGGCCGCCCACTATCGCCTGGTGGTCGACAAGGGCGCCGCCGCCAACATGGTCGCCTTCTGTCCCGCGGCGGCCCGAAAGACCGCCGCGACGACATTCGAATGGTCCGCCGCCGACGTCACGCCAGACCGCCCCTTCGGCGCCCTCTTCTTCATCGCGCCCGATAAACAGGAGCGCGAGAGAAACCCCGATCAATAGCGGGCGCGCAGCGTCAGATAGAGCGAACGCCCCGGCTCGGGAAAGCCGTCGGTCAGGCTGTATTCCTCGTCGAACAGGTTGCGCGCGCCGACGCCGATCTCGATCTTCTCGGTGACGGCATAGTCGATACGCAGCGCCGTGTTCACATAGGAACCCGTGCGGTAATAGCGCGCCGGCTGCGATGCGGGCGTTGCGGTGAACAGCGTCCAGCGGTTCGATGCGATCTCGACGCTCGGCTGGACGTGCAGGCCCGCCAGCGGTGCCCAGTCGGCATAGATCAGGCCCTTGTGCGTCGGCACCCCGGTGGGCCGGAACCCCGGATTGGCGGCATAGGACAGGTCGCGCTTGATGACCGTGTAATTGGCCCCGAGGTCGAGGCCGGGCGCGAGCGTCGCCGACAGCGACGCTTCGGCGCCGTAATATTCGCCGCTGCCGACGTTCCGGCTCTGGCTGAGGTTGGTAAGCACGCAGCCGGGAGTCGGCGTCGCGGGCGGCGTGGTCGACGCGGTGCAGGGATAGCCCGGCGTCAGGACGCTGAAGATCGCTTCGTCGACCCAGCTGTAGAAGAGCGCACCGTCGACCCGTACGCCGCCGGCCGTCCAGCTTCCGCCGATTTCGGCGTTGGTCGCGCGTTCGGCCTTCAGTTCGGGGTTGGGGATGGCGGTGTTGAACCGTTGGCTGAAGCGTTCGAAGATCGTCGGGAAGCGCGCACGCGACGACAGGCTGGCGTGCAGCGTCAACGCGTCGCCCGCATCCCAGTCGAACCGGCCCTGCAGGTTCCAGGCGTCGGCGTCGCGGCGCGGATATTGATAGAGGACCGCCGGGGTGCCCGAGGTTCCGAGCGGCGAACCGAACTCCTCGGCGCGCTTGAGGTCGCGCCAGTCGAAGCTGCCTCCGACCGTGAAGCGGAGCGCCGTCGTCAGGGCAAGCTCGTTTTCGAGCGCGATGGAGAAGGTGTTTTCGGTCTGCGTCTGCCGCGGCTCGGTCGACGGCATGCCGGCCGTCGAGAAGCTCGTCTGCGCCTCGACATGCTTGTCGTGACGGTAATGGAAGGCGAGCCGCAGCGTGTCGGCGTCGCTCATCCGGAAATCGAGCTGCGCCGATCCGCCCCAGGCCTTGTCGAAATAGGGGCTGTCGAACGCGAAGGGGCGGCTCTGCGTGGATTGGGTCCGGTCGTTGAACGAGCGCAGCATCGAATCGAAGCGGTTGTAATAGGCGCGCGTCTTGAGCGTCGCGCGGTCGCCGAGCGCGGTGGTCGACAGGAAATAGATGGATTCGATTTCCCACTTCGGCCAGGTCCAGAAACGCGGCGTGTTGACCAGGTCGCTGACGTGCAGCGGCGCGTTCTTCGATCCGTCCTGCCGCGTGTAGCTGATCGCATATTCGTCGCTTTCGTTCGGCGTGAAGCCCAGCTTCACATTGGCGCGCCAGTCGCGGGTCCGCGAAAAATCGCGCTCGCCGCCGTCCTCGAGCGCCGGGACGATCGGCGTGAAGCTATCCGGCAGATCCCAATGGTCGGTGAAGCTGCGCGCATAGCTGGCCTGCGCATACCAGCGCTCGTGCCGCGTCCCGATCAGCGCCGACGCCGAATAGCCGGCATAATCGGCGTCGTTGTCGAACGTGACCATGCCGCGCACGTCGATATCGAGCGCCTTGGTCGGGCGCCGCGTGACGAGGTTGATCGCGCCGCCCATCGCGCCCGGCCCGTCGAGCACCGACGCATAGCCCTTCGCCACCTGCACCTCCGAGATGTCGGTGGTCAGGAAGCGGCCATAGTCGAGCCGGTTGTCGGCGGGCAGGTACACGCGGATGCCGTCGATCGAGAGCGGCACCTGGAACCGGTCGAAACCGCGGACGAAGACGAGGCGTTCGTTGCGCGTGCCGCCGCTGTTGCCCGCGACGACGCCGGGCATCAGGTTGATCGCATCGTCGAGCGCGGTGCGGTTGAACTTGTAGATCGCCTCGCGCGACAGGCTTTCGCCGTCGATGCCGATCCCTTCGCTTCGCGGCGCGGTAACGACGATCTGCCCGAGGGCGAAGCGATCGTCGCCGGTGTCCGGCGCATTCTGGTCCTGGGCCTGCGCCTGCGACGTCGCGAGGCAGCCTGCCGACAACAGGAGGGAGAGTATGGTCCGCATGATTTACCCCTTTTTTTCTCACCGAATCACTATATACGGCCATATATAGTGATATCGCACGGAGGAAAGATGTGATGCGCCCTTCTCTGCTTTTATTTTCCCTTGTTCTCCCACTGGCTCTCCCGCTGGCCGCCGGCAGCGCGCTGGCGCAGGCTCCGGCCGGCGCCGATCCGGCCTGTGCCGGAAAGCCGCCGGCGGCGCTGCCCGCCTCGCTCGCCGATTGGCGGACGCCCGACGCGATGAAGGCGGCGGGGAATGCGAAGACCGCGGCAAAGGCTGCGCTGAAGCCGGGGGCCGCGGTCCGCGCGACGCTGCTGCCGACGCCGAAGGTCGCCTATCCGGTCCGCCCCGAAAAGCCGGGGGGAACGGTCAGCTATGGCGGGCTGTTCCGCTTCACGGTCGCCCGCGAAGGCGTCTGGCGCGTCGCGCTCGGGTCGGCGGCCTGGGTTGATGTGGTCCGGGACGGCAAGGCGATGCGGTCGGTCGCGCACGGCCACGGCCCGGCCTGTTCGGGGGTCCGCAAGATGGTCGACTATCGCCTGACCCCCGGCACCTACACGCTCCAGGTCGCGGCGAACGGTTCGGACAGCCTGACCCTGCTGGTCACGCCGCAACCGTGAGACGGCTGTGGGCCGCGGCGGCGCTGCTGCTCGTCGCGGCCGTCGCGCCCGGCTGGCAATGGCCGCAGGACACCGGGTTCGATCCGCCACCGGTGCCCGCGGGCAATGCGATGAGCGCCGCCAAGGTCGAGCTCGGCCGGCGGCTCTTTTATGACGCGGATCTGTCGAGCGACGGGACGCTGGCCTGTTCGAGCTGTCACGAGCAGCGGCACGGCTTCGCGGACAGCGTCGCGACGCGGTCGGGCGTCGGCGACCATGCGGGCAAGCGCAACGCGCCGGGTCTCGCCAATGTCGCCTGGCTGCCGCGGCTGACCTATGCCGACCCCGGCGCGACCAGCCTCGAAATCCAGGCGCTGACCCCGCTGCTCGGCGAAAATCCCGTCGAGATGGGGATGAAGGGACAAGAGGCGGAGCTTGCCCGGCGGTTGAAGGCGGATGCCTGCTATCGCCGGTCGTTCGCCGGAGCCTTCCCCGATGCCCGAATCACCCTTCCGAACATCGTCGCCGCGCTGGCCGCGTTCCAGCGGACGATGATTTCGTCCGATGCGCCTTACGACCGCTTCCGCCGCGGCGAAGCCGCCGCGCTGACCGGGCCGCAGCGCGAAGGCGAACGCCTGTTTCGGACCAGCGGATGCAGTTCGTGCCACGCGGGTCCGCACCTGACCGACGCCGCCTATCATCGGCTTGGCGATCCGGCCCCGTCCGACGCGGGGCTGGTCGAGCAAACGGGGCTGGAGGAGGATCGCGGGCGCTTTCGCACGCCATCGCTGCGCAACGTCGCGATCACCGGCCCGTGGTGGCACGACGGCACGGCGACCAGCCTGGAGGACGCCATCCGCCGCCATCCGGTCTCCCTGGCCGATCGGGACATCGCGGCGCTCGTCGCTTTCCTGCATGGCCTGACCGACGAACGGTTCCGCACCGATCCGCGGCTTGCGCGGCCCGATACGGCTTGCGGCAAGCGATTATGAGGTCTCGGTCTGATGTGCCGCGGGAAGCGGTTCGGACCGTATCATCCCGGCCAGGCGATCGCAGGACGGCCCTGCGATGCTGGCGCGTGCCGATGCCTGTATGGCCCGATAGGCGGCAAGCACCTGCTGTCCGGTATCGGTCAGCCGGGCGCCCCGGTTATGGCTCCCTCCCGCCACCGTCTGGACCAGCCGCTCGTTCCAGCAGCGATTCATGACGTCGACCAGCAGCCAGGTGCGCCGATAGCTCATGCCCAGCGCGCGGCCGGCCGCTGAAATCGAACCATGGTCCTGAATCGCTTCGAGCAGATCGGCCTTGCCGGGGCCCATCGCGATTTCGTCGCCGCACAGGAACTGGATCTTGATCTTGAAGGGAGGTTTTCCGGACATGCCGCATGATAGGCCCGAAATGGCGCCCATCGCAATCGGCGTCGCCATGTGCCGGGTTTCGGCCCCGGCGTCGCCGTGCGCAAGCCGGGATCAGCAGGGAAGGGCGGCTCCGCCGATACCCCGGCGCGCCCGCGCCAGCAGCACGCGGGTCGAGCGCACCGCACTGTCGAGCATCGCGGCCACGGCCCCCGTATCGGCGAACCGCGCGCCGCGATCGCCTGCCCCGTCGAGCAGGCCGAGCAGCATCCGCTCGTCGGCGGACAAGGCCGCCGACTGGCCGGCGACGAGGCGGCGGCCGAGCGACAGTTCGTACAGCATCAGCAGGCTGTCGAATGCCGGGGCGAGCATCGCGCCGCGCACCGGCGCCAGCAATTTGTGCAGGCGCTGCTGCACCGGCGCGCCGGCGTCGCGCGCCGCGCGCCAGCATCGCAGCGCCGCCGGAACGAGCGTCGTTCCGGAATCGGACAGGTCGGCGATCGGGGAAACCGGACGAAGCGCAGCCATGGCCTTGCCTTCCTTTGCTGGGGTGTCCGTTCCCGATATAATATTTGCGAACGATTCGCAATAAGAAACAGTGCGCCGGCGGCGCGAGCGGCGCTTTTTATGCCGGAAGTGCGCTGGATCAATTTCGGCCGGAGCGAAACATCCTACTCTTCGCTTCCAACAGCCAAGGGGCGAATGCGGCATGTTCGACACATCACTGGCAGAGCAGATCTGGACCAAGAAATATCGCTTCCAGCCGACCGAGGGCGGCGGCGACGACAGCGTGCAGGCGACATGGACGCGCGTCGCCCGTGCCATCGCCGCGAACGAGGCGCCGGCCGAACAGGCGCGCCGCGAGCGGGAGTTTCTGGAGGCGCTGACCGATTTCCGTTTCATTCCCGCCGGCCGAATCCTGGCCGGGGCGGGGACGGCGCGCAACGTGACGCTGTTCAACTGTTTCGTGATGGGGGCGATTCCCGACGACCTCGACGGCATCTTCGCGCATCTGCGCGAGGCGGCGGTGACGATGCAGCAGGGCGGGGGGGTCGGCATGGACTTCTCGTCCATCCGCCCCGCCGGCGCGGCGGTTCGCGGCGTCGGCGCACAGGCTTCGGGGCCGCTCAGCTTCATGGACAGCTGGAACGCGATGTGCGGCACCATCATGGCCGCGGGCCAGCGGCGCGGCGCGATGATGGGGTGCCTGCGCATCGACCATCCCGACATAGAGGCGTTCATCGACGCCAAGCGCGACCCGGCGCGCTTCCGCAATTTCAACCTGTCGGTGCTGGTCAGCGACGCCTTCATGAAGGCGCTCGCCTGCGACGGCGAATGGCCGCTCGCCTTCGGCGGGGCGGTGCATCGCACGGTCGGCGCGCGCGACCTGTGGCGGCGGCTGATGCAGGCGACCTACGACGTCGCCGAACCGGGGGTCATCTTCATCGACCGGGTGAACCAGCAGAACAATCTCGCCTATTGCGAGGATATCCTGGCGAGCAATCCGTGCGGCGAACAGATGCTGCCGGCCTATGGCGCCTGCCTGCTCGGCTCGATCAACCTCGCCCGGCTGGTCCCGCAGCCCTTTTCGGCGCATGCCGCGCTCGACGAGGAGGAACTGTCGGCGCTGACCGCGACCGCGGTCCGCTTCCTCGACAATGTGATCGACATCTCGCGCTATCCGCTGCCGCAGCAGGAGGCCGAGGCGAAGGCGAAGCGTCGCATCGGCCTCGGCGTCACCGGGCTCGCCGATGCGCTGCTGTTCTGCAACACCGTTTATGGCTCGGCCGACGCGATCGCGCTGACGCAGCGTTGGCTGGGCACCATCAAGCAGGCCGCCTATCGCGCGAGCGCGCATCTGGCGGCGGAAAAGGGACGGTTCCCGCTCTACGATCCGGCGATCCTCGACCGGCCGAACCTGCGCTCGCTCGACGAGGCGACCCGCGCGCTGGTCGCGGAAAACGGCCTGCGCAACGGCTGCCTCACCTCGATCGCGCCGACCGGCACCACGTCGCTGCTCGCGGGCAACGTCTCTTCGGGCATCGAGCCGGTCTTCGCCTACAGCTACAGCCGCAAGGTCCGCCAGGCCGACGGCTCGACGCGCGAGGAGGCGGTGGAGGACCACGGCTATCGCGTGTGGAAGCAGGTGAAGGGCGACGAGGCGCCGCCCGACGCGCTGTTCGTCAGCGCGCAGTCGCTCGACCCGTCGGACCATCTGGCGATGCAGGCGGCGGCGCAGCCCTTCATCGACAGTTCGATCTCCAAGACCGTCAACTGCCCCGAGGACATCGATTTCGAGGCCTTCGTCGACATCTATTCGGAGGGCTATCTGCTCGGCTGCAAGGGGCTGACGACCTATCGCCCGAACGACACGACCGGATCGGTGCTGAGCGTCGCTCCGGCGGCGCCCGCCGCGCCCGCGGCCGAGGCCGAATTGCAGCCGCGCCCCGAATCGCTCCATGGTACGACCTACAAGATCAAATGGCCCGACAGCGCCCATGCCGTCTATGTCACGATCAACGACATCGACAGCGGCGGGACGCGGCGCCCGTTCGAGATCTTCATCAATTCCAAGAATATGGAGCATTATGCATGGACGCTGGGGCTCACCCGGATGATATCCGCGGTGCTGCGCCGCGGCGGCGACATCGCCTTCGTCGCAGAGGAACTGAAGGCGGTGTTCGATCCGCGGGGCGGAGCGTGGATGGGGGGCCGTTACGTTCCGTCCCTCCTCGCGGCGATCGGCGACCTGTTCGAGCGGCATCTGGAGGCGCTGAGCGGCCGTGAGGGGCCGCGCCCCGACCCGGTCGACGGCGCCCCGGCCAAGGCGCGGGTCGCGGTTCCCGCGATCTGCCCGCAATGCAGCGCCGCGGCGGTACAGCGCACCGAGGGCTGCGACAAATGCCTCGAGTGCGGCTATTCGCGATGCGGCTGACCGGCCGGGCCTGACGCCCCGCGCGGAGCGTCACGCGGGGCCTGCGGCCGGGGTCAGGCGGCGAGGCCGCAGGCCAGCGCGCCGATCCCGCGTGGGTCGAGGATTTCGATCAGCGTCAGCGAATGCGAGCGGATGACCCGCGCCTTGCGCAGGTTGGTGAGTTCGCGGCTCACCGTTTCCTTGGTCAGCCCCAGATAGTCGGCGATGTCGCCCCGGCTCATCGGCAGCGGAACCAGGTTCGCCCCGTCGCGGCCGCGGAATCCGGCGCGGCGCTGAATATCCGACAGGAAGCCCGCCAGCCGTTCCGCCGCGGTCTGGCGGCCGAGCGTCACCATCCTTTCCTGCGCGATGGCCAGTTCGGCGGCCGCGCGCCGATAGCGCGCCTCGGCCAGCGCCGGATAATGATCGACGAACCATTCGAACCGCCGCTTCAGGACGCGGCACAGGGTCGTGTCGCCGATCGCCTCGGCCGCGAAGCCGTGGCATTGCCGCGCTTCGAAGCCGACGAAATCGCCCGGAAACAGAAAGGCGACGATCTGCCTGCGTCCGTCCGACAGGATCGCGTAAAGCTTGATGACGCCGCTGGTCAGGCTGAACACGCAGTCGGCGGGGTCTCCCTGATGGAACAGCGTCTGTCCGGCGGTCAGGTGCAGCCGGCCCCCCTGGTTGCGGAAATCGGCCAGCGTCTCGACATCCAGCGCGCGGCACAGGGCCTCGGCGCTGACGTCGCAACTGCGGCAGGGGTGGTCCTTCGACAGCATCGCGCGCTTCGTCATGATCGGCTTTCCCGCGGCATGTTTCTCCCTGCCGCTCGCCCAACGGGCCGGCTTTCGCAATCGCAAATCGCTGTCCGATTGATATGAATCAAGCGCAGGATGCGCGGCCGCCCGGACGCCGCGCGCCGGTCGTTTTCGCTCTTTCCCGTCGCCGCCTTTTCGTCAGATCGAGGCGGCGTGCAGCCGGGCCGGCCAATAGCGATGCCCGGCGATTCCGTGCCAGAAGCCGTTGGAAAAAGGCGCCCCGATATCGAGGGCCTCGATCCGCTCGGCGGCCTGCGCGGCATCGGTGCGCCCGGCGGCGCGGTCGGCGAAGATCGTCGCCACCGCCACCATGTCGACGCCGTGCGGCATCAGGCGGTAATGGTCGATGCCCATCGCCCGCATCTCGTCCAGCTCGGCGATCAGGTTGACATAGCTGTGCGACAGGGTCTGGATGCCGTTGATCGCCAGCATGGCCTGACCGTCGAGGGTACGCAGCGGCATGCCGTCGGGGTCTTCGCCGCAGACGAACTGGCAATCGTCCTTGGTGCGCCGGTGCGCGCGCGCGTGATAGCAGCGGGCCGAAACCGCCAGCGACGCGCGCCCGAACACCTGCACCTCGGTCGCTGCGCCGAGGTCGGCGGCGGTCCGCGCCAGCCCTTCGGCCGCGCTGCGCGGCAATTCCGCGGGCAGGGTGAAATGCGCCGCCCCGGCGCACGCGAGATACGCCATCGAGCGTTCGTTGTAGACGTTCATCATCGGCCCGATGCGGTGCGGCCGGCCACTCGCCGCGGACAGGCCGGCGGCGTTGTTGACCTCGACCGGATAATCGGCCTGCGCGCACAATTCGGTGATCGCGCGGCGTTCGCGCGGCAGCACCACCTCCGCCAGCGTCGACAGCACGACCTGCTTGCCCGCGCGTTCGAGCCGCTCGATCACCTCGGGATAGTGGCGGTCGAAAAAGGGGCTGCGCTTCGAACAGACGACCTCGCCCAGATAGACGGTGTCGATCGGGGCCTCGTCCGCGATCCGGGCATAGAAATCGCGCTTCCGGTCCGCGTCCCAGTGGAACAGGATCGGGCCGAGGGTCAGTTTCGCCGTGGACATCGCCGTCACCGCCATTTCTTGGTCGCAAAGGCGCCGTGGGTCTGCTTCTGCCCCTCGGTCAGCGCGATCAGGTCGGCGGATGGCGGCGTCTGCCCGGCCATCACCGCGTCGATCGCGGCGCGAAAGGCGCCGACCACCGCGCCGACGTAGGCGCGCGACCGCTGCCGCCCCTCGATCTTGAAGGCATCGACGCCCGCGCCGATCAGGCTGGGCAGCATGTCCATCAGGTTCAGGCTGACGGGCTCCTCGAAGGCGTAGTAGGGATCGTCGCGCACCGGCGCGCGATACCGCCCCTTGCAGATCGTCGGATAGCCCGCCTGCTGACCGGCCTCGAAGCGGTCGATGACGTGACAGCCCAGCTGCGCGGTGAGGGCGCCGTTCTCCGCCCGCTGATAGTGGACCTCCGAAGCCGGGGAACACACCCCGTCCATGTTGGTCGAGCGGCCGACGGCATAGTTGGTGAGGCTGCACCGGCCCTCGACCATCAGGCCGTGATTGCCGAACACGAACGTCTCTATCTCGCACGGGATCTCGGACTTGAGCTGGCGGATTTCGGGCACCGTCAGGATGCGGGGCAGCACGACGCGCCGGACGCCGAACCGTTCGCAATAATAGCTGATCGCCTCGGGGCTGGAGGCGGCCGCCTGCACCGACAGGTGCAATCGGCAGCCGGGATGATGATCGGCCAGATAGGCCGCCACCCCGATGTCGGCGACGATGAAGGCGTCGATGCCCATCGCCGCCCCGTCGTCGGCCGCCTGCTGCCACAGGTCGAACCGGCCCGCCGGGGGAAAGGTGTTGAGGGCGAGCAGCACTTTCGCGCCCCTTGCATGGGCGTAGCCGACCGCCGCCTGCATCTCGTCTGGCGTGAAGTTGAGGCCGGAGAAATTGCGCGCATTGGTCGCATTCTGGAAGCCGCAATAGACGGCGTCCGCCCCGGCATCGACCGCCGCGCGCAGCGTCGCGGGGGTTCCCGCCGGACAGATGAGCTCGGGGCTGCCGGTCATCGGCCTCCCCCGCGGCCCGGCCGGGCGTGGCGCCTGCGCAGCAGCGTCCAGGCGATCCGGCTGGCCGGTCCCAGCGCGTCGGCCACCTGGTCCGCGATCGACCCCTCGACATCGTCGATCGCGTTGCGCAGGCACACCACCGCCTCCAGATCGCCGCCGATGTCGAGGTCGCGCGAGAAGAAGAGCGCGTCGCCGTCGCGCTGGGCGTCGATCAGGCCCAGCAGGTCGCGGAGGCGGCCCGATATGCGCGTGTCGTGCGGCGGCTCGGCGCGGCGCGGCCAGGCGACCAGTTCCGGCCGGTCGGGGTCCGGCCGCAGCAGCAGCACGAAGGGCAGGTCGCGGGCGTCGATCAGGAAGCGACTGTGCCGATGCGGGCCGAGCCGCTCGAACAGTTCGGGAAGCGTGCGCGTGACGTCGCGGACGATCCGGTTCAGGATCGGCTGGATCATCACCCGTATCGGCGAGGGCGGCGGCGACCGAAGCGGCTCGAACCGCCGGCGCAGCGGAAGGGTGGGCGCGATCAACATGCGGCACGCCTATCACGCCGCGCGACGCCCGGAGTGACATGGATCAAGCGGCTCGCATATGCCGGGCGGCGAAGCGGGTTTGCGCGGGCCATCTATCCCTCGTCATGCTGAATTTGTTTGGCAATTATCCCTTTTCGACAGGCAACCGTTCCCCGGCGAAAGCCGGGGTCCACGCGGGGCAGCGCTGTGCCATCTGGACCCCGGCTTTCGCCGGGGAACAGCTCCTTACTTGCCTGAAGGATTCCATGATCTGGCCCCGTGACAAGCACTGCGTAAACCGAAAAGGCGGACCGTGGATGTTGAAACAAGTTCAGCGTGACGGATGGGGGAATGACGACGGATTCCACTGAACCCACCGCCATGGCCCACGCGCCGTTGACCGCTCCGACCGGGCGTGGAAAGATCGAGGCGATGACCGCTCCCATGCCTCTTGCCGCCGTCCCGTCCCTTGGCCTTTGAGCGTCCCGCCATCGTGATCGCGGCGGGCGGGGACGGCGCGCGCATCGGCGGCGGCAAACCTGCGCGGATGCTCGGCGGGCTGCGGCTGATCGACCATGCGGTGGCGTGGGCGCGCCGCCACGGCGATGCGGTCGCGCTGGCGGTGCGGCCCGGTGACGGCGACTGGGGCACCGGCTGTCCGCTCCTGTTCGACGATCACCGCGATATCGGGCCGATCAGCGCGCTGGCGAGCGCGTTCGATCACGCGTGCGCGCAGCGCCGCGCCGCCGTGCTGATGATCGGCTGCGACATGCCCTTCCTGCCCGACGATCTGGTCGAACGCCTGTCGTCGGCGCTGGACGGCCACGGCGCCGCGCTTCCCGTCAGCCGCGGGCGGCTGCATCCCACCGCCGCGCTGTGGCGACCCGACAGCGGTGCGCTCGACGCCTATGTCGCGCGCGGCGGCCAGTCGTTGCGGCGCTTTGCCGGAGAGGTCGGGATGGTCGAGGTGGCGTGGGATGCCGCCGGGCCCGATCCCTTCGCGAACATCAACGATGCGGCGGCGCTGGCGGCGGCCGAAGCGCGGATCAGAACGCCAGCGCGCTGACCGGTGCGCCGGGCTCCAGCGCCGCCTGGTCCGGCGGACAGCGGATCAGGCAGTCGGCGACGACGAGCGCCGCCTGCGCGCCGCTGTCCTGATTGCCGAGCGGTGTCAGGCCCGCCTCGTCCCATCGCGCGCGCGCGAAGGTTTCGCGCGAGCCCGTCGCGGGGAGGGGGGCGGCGAGCGGAAGCGTCCGCCAGCGTAGCGCCCGCTCGACGCCGCGCGCCTGCAACTGCGCGAGCAGCGGCACCAGGAACAGCCGCGCCGTGACCATCGCCGACGTCGGATTGCCCGGCAGGCCCAGCACCCATCGGCCGCGCGCCCGGCCCAGCCACACGGGCTTGCCGGGCTTGATCGCGACCTTGGCGAACAACAGGTCCAGCCCGTGCGGCGCGAACATCGGTTTGGCGAAATCGCGTTCGCCCACCGATGCGCCGCCCGTGACGATCACCACGTCGGCCTGATCGAGCGCGCGGTCGGCCAGCGCCTCGAGCGTCGGCAGGTCGTCGACGCCCGTCGCGCGGCTCACGACCAGCGCGCCCTGTGCCTGCGCCATCGCCATGACGCCGAAGGTCACGCTTTCGGGAATCGCATCCTCGCGCTCCAGCGCGCTGCCCGGCGGCGCCAGTTCGTCGCCGGTGCCGACGATCGCGACGCGCGGCTGCCGGATCACCGCCACCTGCGCGACGTCGGCCGCGGCGGCGGCGATCATCGCGCGCGGCGTCAGTTCCGTGCCGGCGTCGAGCAGTAGCGCCCCCGCCGCGAAATCGCTTCCCGCCGCGCGCACATGCCAGCCGGGGCCGTATCCCTCGGCAAATATGACGCTGTCGCCTTCGCGCGTCGCATATTCCTGCATGATGCAGCGGTCGGCGCCGTCGGGCATCGGCGCGCCGGTGAAGATGCGCACCGCCTCGCCCGGCGCGACGCGCTCCGCGAACCCCGCCCCGGCACGCGATTCGCCGATCACGCGCAGCGGCGCCCCCGGCTGCGTGCCCGCGTCGACGACCGCATAGCCGTCCATTGCGGCAACCGCCCGGCGCGGCGCGGCGGTGCGTGCGTGCAGCGGCTCGGCCAGCGTGCGGCCCGCCGCTTCGGCCAGATCGACCCGCTCGGCTGCGAGCGGCCGGACCTCGCGCGCGATGCGCGCCACCGCGTCGTCGAAACCCGTCATGGCTTGCGCATCGCGCCCGATCGCCCGCCATCCTTCGCCGTCACCCGGATCGCCTCGATCGTCATCGTCTTGTCGACCGCCTTCAGCATGTCGAAGAGGGTCAGCGCGGCGACCGAAACGGCGGTCAGCGCTTCCATCTCCACCCCGGTCTGCCCGCTGGTGCGCACCTCCGCCCGGATGCTGAAGCCGGGCAGGCTGTCGTCGATGGCAATCTCCACCAGCACCTGCGACAGCGCGAGCGGATGGCACAGCGGAATCAGCTCGGCGGTGCGCTTGGCGGCCATGACCCCGGCCAGTTCGGCGGTGGCGATGACGCTGCCCTTGGGCGTTTCGCCGGCACGCACCTTGTCGAGCGTCGCCGGCGCGCAGAGAAGTTCGCCCCGGCTCTCGGCCCGGCGCGTCGTCACCGGCTTGTCGCCGACGTCGACCATGCGCGCGCGCCCGGCGGCATCGATATGCGACAGGTCGTTCATGCGCACAGTCCGGCGAGCCGCGGCACCTGTCCGGCGATCGAGCAGGGGCGGTGGCGGCTGTCGAACTCGGCGGCGAGCACGAGGTCCCACGCGTCGCGGCAGGCGCCGGTCGAACCGGGCACGCAGAAGATGAAGGTATCGTCCGCCTGGCCCGCGAAGGCGCGTGATTGCAGCGTCGATACGCCGATGGTTGTCATGCTCGCCTGGTGGAAGACGACGCTGAACCCGTCCATCACCCGGCGCAGCAGCGGCATCACCGCCTCGGGCGTCACGTCGCGCGGCGTGAAGCCGGTGCCGCCGGTGCTGACGATGATGTCGATGCCGGGGTCGGCGATCCACGCCGCCATTCGGTCGCGGATCGCCTGCACCTCGTCGGTGACGATGGCGCGCGCGGCGAGCTTGTGGCCGGCCGCCGTCAGCCGCTCGGCGAGCAGCGCGCCGGAGGTGTCGGTCTCCATCGTGCGCGTATCCGACACGGTCAGCACCGCGATATGCAGCGGGTGGAAGGTCAGGCTGTCGTCAATTCCGGGCATGCGTCATTCCCATGTTGCGGCTTCCCAGCGCGCGACGGCCGATCGGTCGGCGTCGGTGGGTTCGATCCAGCGGCTTCCCTCGGGCGCCTCCTCGCGCTTCCAGAACACCGCTTCGGTCTTCAGCCGGTCCATCAGATAGTCCGCCGCCTCGAAGGCGGCGCGGCGGTGCGCGGCGGCGGTGGCGACAAAGACGATCGCCTCGCCGGGCAGGATGCGCCCCGCCCGGTGCACGACGAGGCTGCGGGTGATGCGAAAGCGCGCCCGCGCGTCGGCCGCGATCGCCCGCATCGAGGCGAGCGTCACGCCGCGATAGCTTTCCAGCACCAGCGAAGCGAGCGGCGCGCCGTCCTTTGCCGCGGCGCGCGCGTGGCCGGTGAAGCTGACCACCGCGCCCTCGCCGGAGAGCGAGGCCGTGAACGCCGCCAGCCGCGCCGCCGAGTCGATCGCGTCCGGCGTCAGTTCGACCGCGCCGGTCATCCGCCCGACACCGGCGGGAAGAGCGCCACGAGGTCGCCGGGCGCGACCCATGCGTCGCGCGGCGCCACGACCTCGTTGATGCAGGCGCGGATGCGGCCGCGCGCCAGCGGCTGCCGCAGCGCGGGATGCGTCTGCTCGAGCGCGGCGAGCATCGCCGTCACCGACAGGCCCGCGTCGGGAACCGCGATCTCGACGACCCGTCCGCAGGGGTCGGCCAGCCGTCCGCACAGTTCGATCTGCAACCGGGCTTCCTTTCCGTCCGTCATGTCAGCCCCCGATGGATGCGAGGTGCGGCGTCGCGCCGCTGTTGTTCTGGTGCAGCCGGTGCGCCGGCGCCTTGGTGGCGGTGAGCGCGCGGATGCGTTCGATCAGCGCCTCCGCGTCGGCATCCTGCTGCAAAAGCGGCCGCAGGTCGAGCCCCCCGTCGCCGAACAGGCACAGATGCAGCTTGCCGTCGGACGAGATGCGCAGGCGGTTGCAGCTGGCGCAGAAGTCCCGGGCATAGGGCGCGATGATGCCGATCCGGCCGCGCGAGGCGGGGTGCGCATATTCGACCGCCGGCCCGGCGCCCGCCGCGCGCGGCAGCCGCCGCCAGCCGGCCTGCTCCAGCCGGTCGATCACCGTCTGGCCGGCGAGGTGGCGCGCCTTGAAGAAGGCGGTGTTGTCGTTGGTGCGCATCACCTCGATGAAGCGCAGCGACAGGTCGCGCTCGGCGATGAAGTCGGTCATCGCCGCCAGTTCGTCGTCGTTGATCCCGCGCATCAGCACCGCGTTGATCTTGATGCTGTCGAACCCCGCCGTGCGCGCGGCCTCGATGCCGCGCAGCACCTCGGCCAGCCGGTCGTGCCCGGTGATCGCGGCGAAGCGGGCCGGATCGAGCGAGTCGACGCTGATGTTGATCGCGCTCACCCCTGCATTGCGCCACGCGGCGGCGCGGTCCGCGAGCCGATAGCCGTTGGTGGTCATCGCGATCCGGCGGATGCCGGGCACCGCCGCGATCGCGCGCGCCGCATCCTCGAAATCGGGGCGCAGCGTGGGCTCGCCGCCGGTCAGCCGCACCTTCCACAGCCCGAGCCGGGCGAAGGCGCCGACCGCGCGCCGCATCTCCGCCACCGACAGGTCGGCCGGGCGCCCGCGCCGCTTGCGATAGCCGTCGGGCAGGCAATAGGTGCAGCGAAAGTTGCAGACGTCGGTCAGCGACAGGCGCAGATATTCGAACCGCCGCCCGATGGCGTCGGTCAGGCCGCGGTCGCCGTCCGGCGCCGTGGTCAGCCGGTCGCGGATGCGCTCGATCGTCACTGCACCAGCGGCCCGTCGGCCATCGGCAGCGCGACGCCCTCGACCGTCGTTTCGCTGGCGATGATGGACAGATATTGCGCCATGGCGCGGCGCGTGCTCGCTTCCTCCAGATAGTCGCGGATCGTCGCCTCGACCGCATCGAAGGGAAGCTGCTGCCCGTCGATCCGCCGCCCGGCCCGCACCACATGCACGCCATAGGGGGAGCGCACGGGCTCGCGGCACAACTCGCCTTCGCCAAGGCCGAACAGCGCCTGCTCGAACGCGGGCACCGTCTGGCCGCGCCCGATCTGGCCGAGGTTGCCGCCCTGCGCCTTCGACGGGCAGGCGGAATGCTCGCGCGCCAGCGCGGCGAAGCAGGCGGGATCGGCCTCGATCTTGCGGATCAGCATCCGGGCGTCGCCGACCGCCAGCCCATAGGCGAAGGAATCGGCGGGGTCGGCCGACAGCAGGATATGCTCCGCCTCGATCAGCGTCTCGCTGGCGAAGCGGTCGCGGTGGCGATCGTAATAGCGGCGCGCCTCAACGCTGGTCGCCTGGGGGACGCGCACCGCGCCGGCCAGCAGCGCGTCGATGCGGGCGTCCTCCTCGGCCAGCGTGCGGCCCTCGGCGTCGGTGCGCTCGTCGGCCACGATGCCCTGGCGGTCGGCCTCGTCCAGCAGCAGCTGGCGGATGACGAGCGCTTCGGCGGCCGCCGTCCACGCGCTGTCGGCGTCCTGCGCCGGGTGGTTCTGCGCTTCGGCGGCGATCGCGGCGGCCGGGATTTCCACCCCGCCGACCCGCACCGCGGCGCGTTCCAGTGTGTCAGCCATGGCTCAGGCTCCGCCGCGAACGGACGATCTGATAGCCGCCGCGCCACAGATAGCGCACCGGCGCGGACAGCATGTGGACGAGGCGGGTGAAGGGGAAGATCAGCAGGATCGTCAGCCCCAGGAACAGGTGCGCCTTGAAGATCGGGTGCACGTCGGCGATGTAGTCGGCGGCGCCCGCGCGGAAGGTGAAGATGCCCTGCGCCCAGTTCATGAACTTGACCATCTCGCTGCCGTCGAGGTGCCCCGCCGACAGCGGGATGGTGGCGAGGCCGAGCGCCAGCTGGATCCACAGCAGCAGGATGACCATATTGTCGCTGAAATTCGACGCCTTGCGCACGCGCGGATCGAAGAAGCGGCGGTGGATCAGCATCGTCGCGCCGACGATCGCCATCACCCCGGCGACACCGCCGGCGACGATCGCCAGCAACTGCTTCGCGCCGTGGCTGATACCGAGCGCATCGAACAGCGCGATCGGCGTGAGCAGGCCGACCAGATGGCCGAAGAAGATGAACAGCACCCCGACATGGAACAGCACCGATCCCCACATCAGCTGCCTGCGCCGCAGCAGCTGGCTCGACCCGGACCGCCAGCTATAGGGCTCGCGGTCGAACCGGATGATCGAGCCGATCGCCAGCACCGCCAGCGCGATATAGGGATAGATGCCGTAAAACAGATTGTTGAGAAAGGCTTCCATGGCTCAATTCCTTGCTGACGTCGGGGCGGGCGAAAGCATGCGGTCCAGCATGCCGCCCACCTGCGGGCAGGGGGCATTGGGGTCGGGTGCGGCGTCGGCGGTGAAGCGGATTTCCTCTTCGGCCCATTGCCGGTCGAGCGCCTCCAGGTCGGCGGGGTCGTCGACGGGCGACAGCGCCTTCTGCGCGTCCTCGTCCTGCTCGACGCCGGCGATGTCGCAGAGCAGCGCGAGCAGCGGCGCATAGTCCGACTCGCGCTCGGCCAGCCGCGCCGCCAGCGCGACCAGGACAACCCCCGGTTCGGCCAGCGCCTCGCGCGCCGCCTCGGGCGGCAGCGTCGAGCAATAATCGAGGAAGAGCGGCAGATAGTCGGGCAGCTCGTTCCCCGTCGGCTCCAGCCCCGCGCCCAGATAGCGTTCGTGCAGGTCGACCATCGCCTGGCCGCGGTCGCGGCTTTCGCCGTGGACATGCTCGAACAGGTGCAGGCTGTGCGCCCGACCCCGGTCGAACAGCTCGACATAGGCTTCCTGCGCGGCATAGATGTCGCTCGCGGCCAGCCGGGTCAGCAGCGGATGGAGCCGGCGGACGGTGTCCGGCGGCAGGTCCGCGTCGGCCGCCAGCCGCTCGCGGATCTCGCCGCAGACGGCCTGCAGTTCGGGCGTCGGATATTGCAGCAGCAGCGACAAGAGGTGCAGCGCGCGCATCAGAACACCTCCGTCGGCGTTTGCAGCTTCTTGCGCGCCGGGGCGCCGAACAGGTTCGTCTCGCTGGTCCCGCTCGAACAGCCGTTGCCGAACGAAAAGCCGCACGATCCGCGCTCGTCGAACATGTCCTCGGCATCCTCGCGGTGGCCCGTCGGGATGACGAAGCGGTCCTCATAGTCCGCCAGCGCCATCACCTTGTACATCTCCTCGATCTGCGCGCCGGTCAGGCCGACGGCCGAGGCGATGCCCTCGTTCCGCACGCCCTCGACGGTCTTCGCGCGCATGTAGCCGCGCATGGCGAGCATCCGTTCGAGGCAGCGCGCGATCGGCTCCTCGTCGCCCGCGGTCAGCAGGTTGGCGAGATATTTGAGCGGGATGCGCAGCGACCGGACGTCGGGCATGCCGTTGTTGACCGAAATCTGCCCCGCGGTCGCCGCCGAGTTGATCGGCGACAGCGGCGGCACGTACCAGACCATCGGCAGCGTGCGATATTCGGGATGGAGCGGGAAGGCGACCTTCCATTCCATCGCCATCTTGTAGACGGGCGAATGGCGCGCCGCCTCCAGCCACGCTTCGGGGACGCCGTCCTTGCGCGCCTGTTCGATCACCGCCGGATCGTGGGGATCGAGGAAGATGTCGAGCTGCGCCTGATAGAGGTCCTCGACATCCTCGACGCTCGCCGCTTCCTCGATGCGGTCGGCGTCATAGAGCATCACGCCCAGATAGCGGATGCGCCCGACGCAGGTTTCGGAACAGACCGTCGGCTGCCCCGCCTCGATGCGCGGATAGCAGAAGATGCACTTCTCCGACTTGCCGGTTTTCCAGTTGTAATAGATCTTCTTGTAGGGACAGCCCGACACGCACATGCGCCAGCCGCGGCATGCCTCCTGATCGATCAGGACGATGCCGTCCTCCTCGCGCTTGTAGATCGCGCCCGATGGGCAGGCGGCGACGCACGTCGGGTTGAGGCAGTGCTCGCACAATCGCGGCAGATACATCATGAAGGTGTTCTCGAACTGGCCGTAGATTTCCTTCTGGACGCCCTCGAAGTTGTAATCCTCCGACCGTTTCGCGAATTCGCCGCCCAATATCTCTTCCCAGTTCGGGCCCCATTTCACCTTTTCCATCCGCTCGCCCGAAATCAGGCTGCGCGGCCGCGCGGTGGGGAAGGCCTTGCTTTCGCCCGCCTGCTGGAGGTGGGCATAGTCGAAGGTGAAGGGCTCGTAATAATCGTCGATCTCGGGCAGGTCGGGATTGGCGAAAATCTTGGCCAGCAACCGCCACTTGCCGCCCATGCGCGGGCGGATCGAACCGCCCGCGGTGCGGACCCAGCCGCCGTTCCAGCGCTTCTGATTCTCCCAGTCCTTGGGATAGCCGATGCCGGGCTTGGTCTCGACGTTGTTGAACCAGGCATATTCCATGCCTTCGCGGCTGGTCCACACATTCTTGCACGTCACCGAGCAGGTGTGGCAGCCGATGCACTTGTCGAGGTTGAGCACCTTGCCGATCTGGGCGCGAATCTTCATGCTACCGTCTCCCCTTCGGCGAGGGCCCCTTCGAGCCAGTCGACCTTCTGCAGTTTGCGGACGATCACATATTCGTCGCGGTTGGACCCGACCGTTCCATAATAGTTGAAGCCATAGGCCAGATGGGCATAGCCGCCGATCATGTGCGTGGGCTTCAGGACCGCGCGCGTCACCGAATTATGGATGCCGCCGCGCTGTCCGGTCAGCGGCGATCCGGGGACGTTCACGATCTTCTCCTGCGCGTGATACATGAACAGCGTGCCCTCCTTCATGCGCTGCGAGACGACGACGCGCGCGACGAGCGCCCCGTTGCTGTTGAAAACCTCCACCCAGTCGTTGTCGACCAGCCCCGCCTTGGCGGCGTCGACCTCGCTCATCCACACGATCGGCCCGCCGCGCGACAGTGTCAGCATCAGCAGATTGTCGGTGTAGGTCGAATGGATGCCCCATTTCTGGTGCGGGGTGATGAAGTTGAGGATGACGTGCGGCGCATCCTTCGCCTCGTCGATCATCGGCTTCACCGCCTTGGTGTCGATGGGCGGGCGATAGACGCAGAAGCCTTCGCCGAAGGCGCGCATCCACTTGTGATCCTGATACAGCTGCTGCCGTCCGGTCAGCGTCCGCCACGGGATCAGTTCGTGGACGTTGGTATAGCCGGCGTTGTAGCAGACATGCTCGCTCTCCAGCCCCGACCATGTGGGGGAGGAGATGATCTTGCGCGGCTGCGCCTGGATGTCGCGGAACCGGATCTTCTCCTCTTCCTTGGGCAGCGCCAGATGGGTGTGGTCGCGCCCGGTGTTCTGCGACAGCGCGCCCCAGGCCTTCACCGCGACCTCGCCGTTGGTTTCGGGCGCGAGCATCAGGATCACCTCGGCCGCGTCGATCGCGGTGTCGATCCGCGGCAGGCCCTTCGACACGCCTTCGTCGAGCACCGCGCCGTTCAGCGCCCGCAGATTCTCGACCTCGTGGTCGGTGTTCCAGCCGATGCCCTTGCCGCCGTTGCCCAGCTTTTCCATCAGCGGCCCCAGCGACGTGAAGCGCTTGTGGAGATTGGGATAGTCGCGCTCGACCAGCGCGACGGTCGCCATCGTCTTGCCGGGGATGGGTTCGATTTCGCCCTTGCCCCAGTCGGCGACGTCGAAGGGCTGCGCGATCTCGTTGGGACTGTCGTGCTGGATGGGGGTCAGCACCACGTCGTGCTCGACCCCCAGCACTTCGGGCGCGACCTCGGAGAATCGCTTGGCGATGCCCTTGTAGATTTCCCAGTCGCTGCGCGATTCCCACACCGGGTCGACCGCGGCGGACAGCGGGTGGATGAACGGGTGCATGTCGGACGTGTTGAGGTCGTCCTTTTCATACCAGCTCGCGGTCGGCAGCACGATGTCCGAATAGACGCAGGTCGTCGACATGCGGAAATCCAGCGTGACGAGCAGGTCCAGCTTGCCCTGCGGCGCCTCGTCGCGCCACACGACTTCCTTGGGCTTCTGCCGGCCGGCCTCGCCCAGGTCCTTGCCCTGGACGCCGTGCGCGGTGCCCAGCAGGTGCTTCAGGAAATATTCGTGCCCCTTGCCCGACGAGCCGAGCAGGTTCGAGCGCCAGACGAACATGTTGCGCGGCCAGTTGGCCGGATTGTCGGGGTCGAGGCAGGACAGTTCCAGCTCGCCCGATTTCAGCGCCGCGGCGACATAATCCTTCGCCTCCTTGCCCGATGCCCTGACCGCCTTGCCCACGTCCAGCGAATTGGTCTTGAGCTGCGGTGCGGACGGGAGCCAGCCCATGCGCTCGGCGCGGACGTTGTAGTCGATCAGGCTCGCGTCCCAGTCGCCTTCGGGCGCGGTGGGGGACAATATCTCCCCGACGTCCAGCGTCTCGTAGCGCCACTGGTCGGTGTGGGCATAGAAGAAGCTGGTGCCGTTCATGTGGCGCGGCGGCCGGTTCCAGTCGAGCGCGAAGGCGAGCGCGGTCCAGCCCGTCTGCGGCCGCAGCTTCTCCTGCCCGACATAGTGCGACCAGCCGCCGCCGGACTGGCCGACGCACCCGCACATCACCAGCATGTTGATGATGCCGCGATAGTTCATGTCCATGTGGTACCAGTGGTTCAGGCCGGCCCCCAGGATCACCATCGACTTGCCCCTGGTGATCTCCGCATTGTGCGCGAATTCGCGCGCGATGGTGATGATCTGGTCGGCGGGCACGCCGGTGATCCGCTCCGCCCACGCAGGCGTGTAGGGCATGTTCTCCGCATAATCGCGCGCGACATTCCCGCCGCCCAACCCCCGGTCGAGGCCATAATTCGCGCAAAACAGGTCAAAAACCGTAGCAACATACCCCTTGCCGTCCTTCAGTGCCATCTCGCGTACCGGCACGCGGCGCGGCAGCACGTCGGCATGATCGGTGCCCTTGAAATGATCGTGCTCACGGTTACCGAAATAGGGAAAGGCGACATCGACGACATCATCGTGATCGCTATCGAGGATCGCGGTCATGCGCAGGTTCGTATCCGCGCCCTGTCCGTCCTTTTCCTCGAGGTTCCACTTGCCCTGTTCACCCCAGCGGAAACCCGCCGAACCGAGCGGCGCCACCGGCTTGCCGGTCCTGGCGTCGATCGCCACCGTTTTCCATTCGGGGTTGTTGGCCTCGCCCAGCGCATCGGCGAAATCGGACGCGCGCACCAGCCGTTCGGGGACCAGCCCGCCCTTGCCGGGGACCAGCCGGACCAGCATCGGCATGTCCGAATATTTGCGGCAGTAGTCCTCGAAATATTCGGCCTGCCGGTCGAGGTGGAATTCGCGCAGGATGACATGCCCCATCGCCATCGCCAGCGCGGCGTCGGTGCCCTGCTTGGGATTGAGCCAGAGGTCGGCGAACTTGGTCGCCTCAGCATAGTCGGGGGAGACGACGGCGACCTTGGTGCCGCGATAGCGCGCCTCGGTCATGAAATGGGCGTCCGGCGTGCGTGTCTGCGGCACGTTGGAGCCCCACATCATCAGGAAACCGGCGTTGTACCAGTCGGCGCTTTCGGGGACGTCGGTCTGCTCGCCCCAGGTCTGCGGGCTGGACGGCGGCAGGTCGCAGTACCAGTCGTAGAAGCTGAGGCAGGTGCCGCCGAGCAGTGACAGATAGCGCGCGCCCGCGGCATAGGAGACCATCGACATCGCGGGGATCGGTGAAAAGCCGACCACGCGGTCGGGGCCGTGGGCCTTGACCGTATAGGCGTTGGCGGCGGCGATGATCTCGTTCACCTCGTCCCAGGTCGAGCGGACGAAGCCGCCGTGGCCGCGGATCGCGGTATAGCTCTTGCGCTGCGCCGGATCCTCGACGATCGACGCCCAGGCGGCGACCGGCGTGCGGATCGCCCGCGCCGCGCGCCACAGCTTGAGCAGGCGCGAGCGCACCATTGGATATTTCAGGCGTTGCGCCGAATAGATGTACCAGCTGTAGCTTGCGCCGCGCGGACAGCCGCGCGGTTCGTGGTTGGGCAGGTCGGGCCGCGTGCGCGGATAGTCGGTCTGCTGCGTTTCCCAGGTGATGATCCCGCCCTTGACGTAGATCTTCCACGAACAGGAGCCGGTGCAGTTCACGCCGTGCGTCGAGCGCACGATCTTGTCGTGCTGCCAGCGCTTGCGATAGCCGTCCTCCCAGTCGCGGCTCTGGTTGGTGGTGACGCCGTGCCCGTCGGCAAAGCTTTGCTTCGTCTTGCGGAAGAAGGTCAGGCGGTCGAGCAGCTGGCTCATGCGGAAACTCCCTGGGTGAGGGTGGATGGGGTGGATGGGGCGGAGGGGGCGGGGACGCGTCCCCGCTCGATGTCATACAGCAGTCCGCCGCGCCGCGTGTAGACGAACCAGGTCAGCGCGGCGCAGCTCGCATAGAAGAGGAGGAAGCCGATCAGCGCCGCTAGCGGCGACCCCGTCGCCGAAATGGAGGAGCCGAAGCTCTTGGGGATGAAGAAGGCGCCATAGGCCGCGATGGCGGAGGTGAAGCCGACGATCGCCGCCGATTCCTTCTCCGCCTGCCGCAGCTGGTCGGCAGCGGACAGATGCGGCATCAGGCGCGGCACCTCCAGCCGCATGATGTTGGGGATCATCTGGAAGGTGGAGGCGTTGCCCACCCCGGTGACCGCGAACATGAACACGAACATGCCGAGGAAACCCCACCAGCTTTCGACTTCGAGCGCATAGATCACGCCGACGACGCCGGCCATCATCAGCAGGAACACCCACAAGGTGACCCGTGCGCCGCCCCAGCGGTCGGAAATCCAGCCGGTCGCCGCACGACTGATCGCGCCGACGAGCGGGCCGAGGAACACGAACTTCAGCACGTCGACATCGGGGAACTGATGCTTGGCGAGCAGGGGAAGGCCCGCGGAAAAGCCGATGAACGACCCGAACGTGCCGGTATAGAGCCAGCTCATCAGCCAGTTGTGCTTGCGCTGGAAGATCACCGCCTGCTCGGCGAAACTCGCCTTCGCGTCGGCGATGTCGTTCATCCCCAGCCAGGCGAGGATCGTCGAGGCGATGATGAAGGGCACCCAGATGAAGCCCGCGTTCTGGAGCCAGAGCTGGCTGCCGTCGGTGGCGATCTGCGGCGTGCCGCCGAGGGCGCCGAATACCCCCGCGGTGATGACGAGCGGGACGCCGAACTGCATCACCGATACGCCTAGATTGCCGAGCCCCGCGTTGACGGCCAGCGCGCTGCCCTTCTGCGCCTTGGGAAAGAAGAAGCCGATATTCGCCATCGAAGAGGCGAAATTGCCACCGCCGAAGCCGCACAGCAGCGCCAGCACCAGGAAGATGAAATAGGGCGTCGCGGGATTCTGCACCGCATAGCCGATCCCGAAAGCGGGGATCAGCAGCGATGCCGTGCTCAGCGTCGTCCACAGCCGGCCGCCGAAGATCGGCACCATGAAGCTGTAGAAGATGCGGAAGGTCGCGCCCGACAGGCCGGGAAGCGCCGCGAGCCAGAAGAGCTGGTCGGTGGTGTAGTTGAAACCGATCAGCGGCAGCTTTGCCACGACCACCGACCAGACCATCCACACCGCGAATGCCAGCAGCAGCGCGGGCACGGAAAGCCACAGGTTGCGGTGCGCCACTTTCTGGCCGACCTCCTTCCAGAAGGCGGGGTCTTCCGGCTGCCACTCCTTGAGCACACGCGGCGAGCCGGTCGCGGCGTGAACGGCCTGCTGCGCCTTGACGCGCTCGGCATGGACCTTCGCCAGTTCGGGGAAAGGCGGCAGGGTGGTCGCTTCGGCGGCTTCGCGCTCCATCTGGCGGACCGCCGTGTGCATCCAGATGAAGGCGACGGCCACCAGCAGGAACAGCACGACGAAGCAGCTCGTCCAGATGCCGGTCAGGTCGCTGACGGCGCCGAAGACGATCGGCAGCACGAACCCGCCCAGCCCGCCGATCATGCCGACGAGGCCGCCGACCGAGCCGACGTGATCGGGATAATAGACGGGGATATGCTTGTAGACCGCCGCCTTGCCGAGCGACATGAAGAAACCGAGGACGAAGATCACGACCACGAAGGGAACGAGCCCCATCGACGTCGAGAAGCGGATGTCGCCGTGGATGCCGTGAACCGTATAGTCGGTCGCCGGATAGGAGAGCATGAACAGCAGCACCAGCGACATGCCGAAGGTCATGTACATGACGCGCCGGGCGCCGAAGCGATCGGACATCATACCGCCATAGGCCCGGAAGACCGAAGCGGACAGCGAGAAGGCGGCCGCCAGCATGCCGGCGACCTTCACGTCGACGCCGTAGACCCCCATCAGATATTCGGGCAGCCACAGCGCCAGCGCGACGAACGCGCCGAAGACGAAGAAATAATAGAGCGAGAAGCGCCAGATCTGCTCATTCTTGAGCGGGGCGAGCTGTTCCCGGAACGAACGCGGCGGAGTGCCGCTGCGTCGCCGGGTCGCGAGCGCCGGGTCGTCCTTCGCAAACAGGAAGAACAGCACCGCAACCGCCGCGAGCCCCGCCGCCCAGAACTGCGCCACAGCCTGCCAGCCGAGCGCGACCATCACCCAGGGCGCGAAGAATTTGGTGACTGCCGCCCCGACGTTCCCCATTCCGAAGATACCGAGCGCCGACCCCTGTTTTTCGGGCGGATACCATTTGGATACATAGGCGACGCCGACCGAGAAGCCGCCGCCCGCGAGGCCCATCCCCAGCGCGGCGAGCAGCATCAACGGATAGGTTGCGGCGTGCGACAACAGGAAGGTCGCCCCCGCCGATGCCAGCATGGTCAGCGGAAAGACGATCCGGCCGCCGAACTGGTCGGTCCACACGCCCAGAAAGACGCGCACCAGCGATCCGGTCAGGATCGGCGTGCCGATGAGCAGGCCGAACTGGGTCTCGCTGAGGCCGAGCTCCCTCTTGATCTCGATGCCGACAATCGCGAAGATCGTCCATACCGCGAAACACACGGTGAAGGCGACGGTGCTGAGCGTCAGCGCGCCGTTCTGCTGACTTCGGGTCGGTTGCACCTGTGCTGTCGATGCCACTTTATTTTCCCCTTCGGGCATATGGTGGCCGTACCCATGCCGACGGGGCCGAAAAGCGCCGTTGACCTGCGTCAAACTTCGTCGGCATCAGCAGTAAAATCGCCCCCGCCTGATGCGGCGCAATCCAGACTTCGTCGAAAGCTGAAAATAGGGTGATAATAGTCAATCGAATGATTGACATTGCGCAATCATCTACGTAGCCGAGAGTGATGCGCAGCGAAGAAATCCCTGAAATCGCGACCCTGCCGATGTTTGCGGCGATGCAGCCCGAACTGCGCGATTCGGTCTTTGCCGCCGCCTTCCTTCAGGTGTTTCCGCCTGCCCTTCGTTTGTTCGAGGTCGGCGCGCGCGCCGATTTCCTGCATATCCTCGTCGACGGGCTGGTGGAACTCTATACCGCGAGCGCGGGACGCGAAGTCACGGTTCAGCTGGTGCGGCCGGTTTCGAGCTTCATATTGGCCGCGGCCTATACCGATCAGCGCTATCTGATGTCCGCGCGGACGTTGTCGGCGTCGCGCATATTGATGATCCCGTCCTCGCTGCTGCGCGACGCCATCGTCCGCGACAGCGCGTTCGCGCAGAGCGCGCTGACCGAAATCGCGTTGCGCTATCGCACCGTGATTCGCGCCCTCACCGACATGAAGGTCCGGCAGACGCTCGAACGCCTCGCCAATTTCCTGTTGCTGGAAAGCAAGGCGCAGGGCGGCGCGGCCCAATTCACCCTGCCGGCCGAAAAGCGCGTGATCGCCTCGCTGCTCGGCATGGCGCCGGAAAATCTGTCGCGCGCTTGCGGCGCGTTGGCCGATCACGGGGCGCTGATCAACGGACCGACGGTGCGGATCGTCGATCGCGCGAAGCTCACCGCCCTTGCGCGCCCCGACATGGTCATCGACGACCAATGAATATCAGGTCGCGCAAGGTGCGAAGGAATTGGGGTGGGATCGCAATAGGCCGAAGGACCCCACCCCGCCCGCTCCCCTGAAGGGGAAGGGGGATATCGTGCCAGCCGGGTCTGCCTCTAATAACGCGCCTCGATCGACAGCCACGCCTTGGTGGTGTCGCTGGCGAATCGCTGCGCATCGTAATGCGACAGCTTGAAAGAGGTCGTGATCCGCCGCGTCACCGGCACGGTCAGCCACGCCCCGGCTTCGCGGCCGTAGTTTCGTCCGCCGTGCGTCGCGTTGAAATCGTGCCACTGCAAACGCAGTGTCGCCGGCGCATCGGTGAACACCGGACCCAGACGCCATTGCAGATCGCCATACAGGTCGCGCAGACCGTCGGCGGGCGTCGTCAGGAAGCGGTCGGTCCAGCCGTTGAACGCATGCAGCGTGGCGAGCGGGGTCTGAAGCGCCGTCGTGCCGTCGCCCTCCAACCGTTCATAGCCGACGCGCGCGACGACCGGCCCGACCCCGATGCCCGGCTCGATCAGCCAATAGTCGTGACCGAAGCGGCGCGGATTGGCGCCATGGCTTCGCTGATGCGCATATTCGCCGGCCAGATGCAGCTTGATGCCGTCGCGCAGCGCGTGCTCGCCGGCGAAGCGGACGCCCAGGCTGCGCGACGACAGGGCGGGCGCCGCCGGCAGGTCGAGCCAATAGCCATAGGCGGTCAACGTGCCGGCGGCCGGCACCGTCGCCGAGCCGCGCAGCAGGTGGATGTTCGAATCGCGCCAGATTCCCTGCGGCGAATCGGGCCCGAACACGCGGTTGACCCGCCAGCTGTGCACATAGTCGATCCGCGCGCCCGCCGCGGGTTCGATCCCGACCCGCACCGCGTCGAGCGTCTGGTCGTTCTGGCGCCAGTCGACGCTGCCGACCCAGCGCTGGTTGTCGAGATTGACGGACTGCCGTCCGGCGACGACGCCGAGTTCCCGCGCCGGCTGCCAGCGCACATAGGCCTGGTTGAGCAGGACGTCGGTCGGGTCTGGCACGGCCGGATACGTGGTGCGGCCGTTGACCGTGTCGTTATAATCCCTGGGGCCTAGCCGCACGACCGCCTCACCCTCGACCACCGCGCTCAGCCCGTTCCAGACCGCGGTGCGCAGCCCGGCGCGCAGCCGCAGCGTGGATGCCGTGGCCGACTGGGCGATGTCCGCCTGATCGACCGTTTCGAGGCGATAGCGGGCGTGCAGATAGGGGGTGATCGGGTCGGGCGAGGCGGGCGATGCCGCGGGCGCCGATGGCGCGGACGTGCCCTGTGCCGCGGCGCTCGACCATGGCGCGACCGATCCGATCAGGACCATCGCCAGTCCATGGCGCCAGAGCGGGGATGACGATGCGGATCGGTTCTGTGTCATGGCGGCGCTCTTGCACCTTCGCGCGCTTGAGGAATTGATATCCGTCAATTGTGGTCGGGATTATCGACCCGGACCCGTCTCAGCGCCCGATCAACGCGAGGAGGCGGTAGGCGGCGACGATACGGTCGGCCTGTGCCCCGGCCTCGCCGACCGCCGCCGCGGTTGCCTCGCGCTCGGCGTCGAGCCAGTCGAGCTGGGGTTTCATGCCCACCCGAACCTCGTGGCGGACGCTTTCGCGCGCTTGGTCGGCGGCGAGCCGCTGCCGGGCGGCGGCGGCTTCGACCAGTTCGGCGGTCCGAACATCCTGAAACGCACCGATCGTCTGCTCGTCGACGGCGGAGCGCGCCGCGCGGACCCTGGCGTCGGCCGCCCGGACGGCGCCGTCCGATTCGGCGATCTTCGCGGCGACGCGTCCGCCGGCGAACAGCTGCCAGCGCGCGCGCACGCCAACCGTGGCGCCGTCGGCGCGATAATCGGGAAAGAACTGGTCGCGCACCGTCGCCCCTTCGGCGAAGGCCCCGACCGTGGGCAGCCGTTCGGCGCGCGCGCCCCTGGCCGCCGCGCGCGCGACTTCCAGTACCGCCCCGGCCTGAATAAGGGCGGGGTTGTTCGCGCGCGCGCTGTCGAGGGCCTCATCGAGCGACGCGGGCAGGGCTGGATTCGCCGGAAGCGGCCGCAGGTCCTGCGGCGCAAGGCCGGTCAGGTTGGCGAAACGCACATCCGCCGAGACGGCAAGGCCGCGCGCGCGTTCGAGCGCCGCCTGCGCCTCGGCGAGGCGCGCGGCGGCTTGGGCGACGTCGGTGTTGGGGCTTTCGCCGGCAGCGAAACGAAGCCGGGCGTGACGCTGGATTTCCTCCATCTGCCCGACCATCTGTTCGTAGAGCGCGATCATGCGGCGCGCCGTCAGCACGTCGCCATAGGCGCGGACCGTATCGACGACGATCCGGCTGCGGGTCATCGCTTCGCCGGCGCGCGCGGCCTCGCTGCCCGCCTTCGCCTGCGCGATCCCCGCGCCGACCCGTCCGCCCGTGAACAGCGGCTGCTCGATTACGAGCTGCGCGGCGCGTGGGGTGACGCTCGCCGCCGGAAGGCCGAAATAGCCCTGTGGGTCGAGCCGCCCCTGGCCGATCGTCCCGCTCAGCACCGCGTTGGGCAGGCCGTGGCCCCTGGCCTCCGCGATGCGCGCGTCGGCGGCGTCGGCATCGGCGCGCGCAGCCTCGATCTCGGGCGCATGGGTCATGGCGGCCGTGATCGCTTCTTCCAGCGTCGTCGCCTGCGCGGGCATGGCAACGCTCGCGAGCAGGCCGGCCAGCGTGGGGAGGGCGATCGACCGCACCGACATCACCGGAACGCGGTCCCCGGGCGCACGCCGAACGCCTTGAACAGCCGGGCGGCGGGGCAGAAGCCGGTAAAGCTCGCCTGGAGCATGTTGAGGCCGGCGAAGGCTGTCAGCGCGATCCACCACGGATGCACGGTGAGCGACAAGGCGACGCCGATCAGCACGACGCATCCGGCGAATGCCATCACGGCACGGTCGAGGGTCATCTTTGCACTCCTTCTTTTGCGGACAATCAGAAACGCAGCTTGCGGATACCCATGACGTGGAGCGCCAGCTTCTCGTAGAAGGGCTCGCTCTCGCCCCGGCGGATCTTGCGCAGGAAATATTTTTCGAAGCCGATCTTGGCGAGATGGACCCATTTGCCGCTCGCCGACCAGTTGACGTTGCGCGGCGGAATCTGCGGCTGGGCGACGAAGGCAACGCCGCCGTCGCCGAAGTCGGCGAGGCACACCGCGTTCCACGTCGCTTCGGCGGCCGGTTCCTTGCCGTCGAGGATTGCCGCGATGTTGGCGGCGATCGCCGTCACCATCGATTCGATCATGAAGCCGGTCTTGGGAACGCCGACCGGCACCGGGGTCGGACCCGTCGGCGGAATGGCGACGCAGACGCCGAGCGCGAAGATTTCGGGAAAGGCGGGGTTGCGCTGGTGACTGTCGACGATGACGAAGCCGCGCGGATTGGTCAGCCCCGCGATGTCGCGGATGGCGGGGACGCCACGGAAGGCGGGGAGCAGCATCGAATAGCCGAAGGGCAGGTCGTGCGTTTTCCTGACCGCGCCGTCCTCGCCCACTTCTTCGACATGCATGACATCGGGCTCGACCCCGGTCACGCGCGCATTGGTGATCCATTTGATGTGGCGCTCGCGCAGTTCGCTTTCTAGCAGCGACTTGGTGTCGCCGACGCCGTCGAGGCCGAGGTGCCCGATATAGGGTTCGGCGGTGACGAAGGTCATCGGCACCTTGTCGCGAATCTTGCGGCGGCGGAGCTCGGTATCGAGGATCAGCGCGAATTCGTAGGCCGGACCGTAGCAGGAAGCCCCCTGCACCGCGCCGACGACGATCGGCCCGGGGTTCGCGACAAAGGCGTCGAAAGCATCGGCCGCGTCGGCGGCATGGGCTGTCTGGCAGATCGAGACGGTATGGCCCTGCGGCCCCAGCCCCTCGATTTCGTCGAAGGCGAGATCGGGGCCCGTCACGATTACAAGATAGTCGTAATTGATCGATGTTCCATCCTTGAGTTCGAGTCGCTTCTCTTCGCAATGAAGCCGCTGGGCGCCGACCGCGGAAAAGCCGATCTTCTTCCTTTCGAACACAGGCGGGAGATGGATCTGGATCGCCTCCGGTTCGCGCCAGCGCACCGCGACCCAAGGGTTGGAAGGGACGAAACTATATGTATCCGTGTCGGACACCGTCATCACGTCGGCGCGATTTCCGACGGCCGCCCTGATCTCGTATGCGGCGAGCGTGCCGCCAAGTCCGGCGCCCAATATCACGATCAGCGGCTTGTCCATCTGCAATCCCTCCGTCCATATATTGACTATATAAGATTTACATATTATATGCAACTATCAAGTCAAAAGGGGAGAAAATCCATGTTCGGGTTGCGAAAGCGCGACACTCACCGCGAGGTCGATCCCGCCGAGCTGCACGCGATGCTGGAGGCTGGTCGGGCGCTCCTGATCGACGTGCGCGAAGCGGGCGAGTTCGCGACCGGCCATATCGCGGGCGCAGTAAACATGCCGCTGTCGAGCTTTTCACCTCGTAATATCCCTGATCCCGAAGGGCGGACGGTCGTGCTGCAATGCGCGGGCGGGCGGCGCTCCGGGCAGGCGCTCGATCAATGCGCGCGGGCGCGCAGCGCGATCGATACGCATCTCGCAGGCGGTATCGCCGCGTGGAGGAATGCCGGGTTCCCGGTGGCCGCCGACTGAACAGCGTCGGAAGAAGGGGATAGGCACGATGGGCAAGGGCTATTGGTTGGCGGGCACCGTTCTGGCGCTATCGGCCTGCGGCGGCGAACCGGAGCGCGGCGCGGCGGCTGCGGCGCTTCCCGCCGGTACGACCCTGCGCCTCGCGGCCGCCCAGATCGCCGACATGAAGGCGGTGGGCGCGGAGATTGCCACGCGCGATCAGGCCGAGGCGTTGGCGCGCATATCCGGAACGCTCGTCACCCTGTCCGTCCGCGAAGGCGACACGGTCGAAAAGGGCCAGCGCATCGGTATGATCGTCGATTCGCGGCTCGGTTACGAAACGCGTGCTTATGGCGCGCAGGTCGCCGCCGCCCAGGCCGAGGCCGCGCGCGCCAATGCCGATCTTGCCCGCATCCGCGACCTTTACGGGCACGGAGTTTATGCGAAGGCGCGGCTCGATCAGGCAGTGGCGGCGGCGCGCGCCGCCGATGCGCAGGTCGCCGCGGCGCGCGCGCAGCAGGGCGCGAGCGCCAGCGTCGCGGGGCAGGGCGCGGTGCTCGCACCTGCGAGCGGTCGCGTGCTCCGCGCCGATATTCCGGCGGGCTCGGTCGTCGCGCCGGGCATGTCGATCGCGACCGTCACCGCGGGTCCGCCGGTCCTGCGCCTGATGTTGCCCGAATCGGCCGCCGGGCAGGTTCGTCCCGGCGCCCGGGTGATCGTCGGCGATATGGGGTCGAACGATGCGGGCGCGCCTTCCGCGCCGCGCGAGGGCAGCGTGACGCAGGTCTATCCCGCGGTCACCGGCGGGCAGGTCCGCGTCGATGCGACGCTGCCCGGCCTCGACACCCGGTTCATCGGCCGCCGCGTGAGCGCCTCGGTCGAGGTCGGGACGCGTCGGGCGCTGGTGGTGCCGCGTGCTTTCGTCACCACGCGCTATGGCATGGATCAGGTCCAGCTCGTTACCGGCGGCAAGCGGCTGAGCATGGTCCCGGTCCAGATCGCCCCCACCACCGATCCGGATCGGGTCGAGATATTGAGCGGCGTGGCGGCGGGCGACACGCTGTTCGCTCCCGGAAAGCCCGCCAAGGCCGTGCGCCCATGAATCTCGGCATCTCCGGTCGCCTCACTAAAGCCACCATTGCCTCGCCGCTGACGCCGCTGTTCCTGCTCGCGGCGATCGCCGTCGGCCTGCTTGCCCTCTTCTCCATCCCGCGCGAGGAAGAGCCGCAGATCAGCGTACCGATGGTCGATATTCAGGTGATGGCCCCCGGCTTCTCCGCCGCCGATGCGACCGAACTGGTCGGCATTCCGCTCGAGACGATCGTCAAGAGCGTCGACGGTGTCGAGCATGTCTATACGCAGGCGCAGGACGACGGAGTGATGGTGACGGCGCGCTTCCTCGTCGGGTCGAACCCCGAGGATGCCGCGATCCGCATCGAGGAGAAGCTGCGCGCCAATTGGGATCGGAAGCCCGTCGGCGTTCCCGATCCCAAGGTGACGGTGCGCGGCATCAACGACGTGCCCGCGGTCGTCCTGACGCTGTCGCCGAGGCCGGGCGCCGCGGGGCAATGGAACGACGGCAGCCTATACGAACTGGCGGCGAAGCTGCGCACCGAGGTCGCCAAGGTCGACGACGTCGGGCTGACCTTCCTCGTCGGCGGTCGCCCGGAGGAAATCCGCATCGCCCCCGACCCCGCGAAGCTGCGCCAATATGGCGTGCCGCTGGGCAGCGTGGTCGAGGCGGCGTCGCAGGCCAACCGCAGCGTCCCACTCGGCACCGTCCGCGAGGACGGCAAGGCGGTCGGCGTGACCGCGGGCCGCACGCTGGCATCGGCGCAAGAGGTGGGGTTGCTGACGGTGCGATCCGCCGGCGAAGCTCCTGTCTATCTTCGCGACGTCGCGAGCGTCACGCAGGGGCCGCGTGAGGATCAGGCGCGGGCGTGGCGCTGGGCGAAGTCGGACGATGGAACCGGGGACGGCAAGTGGGACAGCGCGCCCGCTGTCAGCATTGCCTTCGCCAAGCGGGCGGGGGCCAACGCCGTTGTCGTCTCCGACGCCATCCTCGAACGCGTCGAAGGCCTGAAAGGCAAGCTGATCCCCGACGGCGTGGAGGTCGCCGTCACCCGCAACTATGGCGAGACGGCGAACGAAAAGGCGAACGAACTGCTGTTCCATCTGGCGCTGGCGACCGTTTCGATCGTCGCGCTGATCGGCTTCGCCATCGGCTGGCGCGAGGCGGCAGTGACGGCGGTGGTCATCCCGACGACGATCCTGCTCACCATGTTTGCGTCGAACCTGATGGGCTACACGATCAACCGCGTCAGCCTGTTCGCGCTGATCTTCTCGATCGGCATTCTCGTCGACGACGCGATCGTGATGATCGAGAATATCGCGCGCCATTGGGCGATGGACGATGACCGCAGCCGCGCCCAGGCGGCGATCGAGGCGGTGGCGGAGGTCGGCAACCCGACGGTGGTCGCGACGTTGACCGTCGTCGCGGCGCTGCTTCCCATGCTGTTCGTTTCCGGCCTGATGGGCCCCTATATGGCGCCGATCCCGGTCAACGCCTCGGCGGCGATGATCTTCTCCTTCTTCGTTGCCGTCGTCATCGCGCCGTGGCTGATGATCCGCTTCGCCCGCAAGGCGCTGGCCCACGGCCATGACGAAAGCGGCGGCAGGCTGGGGCAGCTCTACGCCCGCGTCGCGCATCGCGTGATCGACACGCGGCGGTCGGCGCGCAATTTCCTGATCGCGGTCGGCGTCGCGACGCTCGTCGCCTGCTCGATGTTCTATTTCAAGGCGGTCACGGTGAAGCTGCTCCCCTTCGACAACAAGTCGGAGGTTCAGGTCGTGGTCGACATGCCCGAGGGGACGGCGCTCGAAAACACCGGCCGGGTTCTGGAGGATGTCGCGGGGATCGCGCGCACGCTGCCCGAGGCGACGGCGATGGAGCTTTACGCGGGCACATCGGCGCCGTTCAACTTCAACGGCCTCGTCCGCCATTATTTCCTGCGCACGCAGCCCGAACAGGGCGACGTGATGGTGACGCTGCTTCCCAAGGGCGACCGCAGCCGGTCGAGCCATGACATCGCGCTGGACCTGCGTCAGCGGTTGAAGGCGCTGAAGCTGCCGGACAGCGCCTCGATCAAGGTGGTGGAAACGCCGCCGGGGCCGCCCGTGCTCGCGACGCTGCTGGCCGAGGTCTATGGCCCCGACGCCGCCACGCGCCGAAAGACGGCGACCGAGCTGGAGGCGATCTTTCGATCCATCCCCTTCATCGTCGACGTCGACAACAGCTTCGGCGCGCCGCGGCCCCGGCTCCGCCTCGACATCCAGCGCGACCGCATCGATTATTACGGGCTTTCGCAGCGGCAGGTCACCGACAGCATCGCCATGCTGATGGGCAGCCAGACGGTGGGCTATGCGCCGCGCGGCGACGGGCGCACGCCGCTTCCGATCACCGTCGCGCTCGAACAGAAGAACCGGAGCTGGACGCAGGCGCTGTCGAGCACCCCCGTCGCGCAGGCCCCGGGGGGCCAGCTCATCGACCTGGGCGCCGTAGTCGAAGCGCGGGCCGAGGCGGGAAGCCCCGCCATCTTCCGGCGCGACGGCCGCTATGCCGACATGGTGATGGCGGAACTGGCGGGGGCCTATGAAGCGCCGATCTATGGCATGCTGGCGGTCGATCGGGCGGTGGAGGCCCATGACTGGGCCGCGAAGGGACTGACGAAGCCCGCCATCCGCCTCAACGGCCAGCCCGCCGACGAAAGTGCCCCGGCGCTGCTGTGGGACGGCGAGTGGGAGATCACCTGGGTCACGTTCCGCGACATGGGCGGCGCCTTCATGGTGGCCTTGCTCGGCATCTATATCCTCGTCGTCGCGCAGTTCCGCAGCTTCCGCCTGCCGCTCGTCATCCTGACCCCGGTGCCGCTGACGCTGGTCGGCATCGTCATCGGCCACATGCTGTTCCGCGCGCCGTTCACGGCGACGTCGATGATCGGCTTCATCGCGCTGGCCGGCATCATCGTGCGCAACTCGATCCTGCTGGTCGATTTCATCCGCCACGCCGCGACGCCCGACAAAGGCTTGCGCGACGTTCTGCTCGAAGCGGGGACGATCCGGTTCAAGCCGATCCTGCTCACCGCGCTCGCGGCGATGATCGGCGCGGCGGTGATCCTGACCGACCCGATCTTTCAGGGCCTCGCGATTTCGCTGCTGTTCGGCCTTGCCTCCTCGACGTTGCTGACGGTGCTGGTTATTCCCGCGATCTACATCCTCCTTCGAGACGACGGGAAGCCCGCGACCAGATGATGCCGCTCGACACGCCCCTGGCCCAACTCGCCCAGCACGCCGCGCATGCCGCGAGCGTGCTGAAGCTGCTCGCCCACGAACAGCGCCTGCTGATCCTGTGCCGGCTGATGGAGGGGGAATATGCGGTCGGGCAGCTGGTCGAGCTGTGCGGACAATCGCAGGCCAGCATGTCGCAGCATCTGGGGCGGCTGCGCGAGGGCGGGCTGGTCAAGACCCGCCGCGGCGGCACGACCATCTATTACAGCCTCGCCGATGACAGCGTCCGCAAGCTGATCGACATGCTGTGCGACCGCTTCGGGCCGCCCGACTGAGGCCGTTGGAGCAAGCTTCGATCCCGTCGCCATCGCTTAAAGCCACAAAAGCCCCGCATGCCCATGGTGATTCTGCGTCCTTTGTGGCTTCGGGCTTCGGCACGCGGCCTCATCCGTTCGTCATGCTGAACGCGTTTCAGCGTCCATGGCTGGACCTTCCCTTTTGCGCCGCCTTTCAGTCGAGGGCGGGCCATGGACCCTGAAACAGGTTGGCGTTTATACCCTGGAGACAGGGACGCTGGTGATCCCCGGCGAAAGCCGGGGTCCATGCGAGGCAGCGCTATGCCATCTGGACCCCGGCTTTCGCCGGGGAACGCTCACCTGTCGGAAGGGGATAATTGCGAAACAGGTTCAGGGTGACGAGAAGATCTGCCGCTATCCGAATCCCCACAAACCTCAAACCATCTTGGCGAAGCTGGCCGCCGATCCCAGCACGCGCGATCGCGCGCCCGCCTGCTCCGGCCCGGGCGCTTCGGGCGAAGAAGCCGATAGGGCGCGCAGCAGCTTCGCCGTGCCTTGCAGCGTTTCGGGGACGAGGCTGTAGAAAACCAGCTTTGCGTCGCGGCGCGTCCGCACCAGCTCCGCCTTTCGCAGAATCGCAAGCTGCTGCGACAGGCCCGGCTGGCCGATACCGGTCAGGCTTTCGAGCTCGCCCACCGACGTTTCGCCTCTTTCGAGCAGCGTGTGCACCAGCTTGAGCCGCACGTCATGCGCAAGCGCCTTCAGGAGCGTCGCGATCGTACCGAGTTCGGTCTCCGTGAAGCGCGTCACCGGCCTGCCTTTCCATCGCTGTCGGCCCGCGTCTGGTGGAACCAGCAGGGGCCGTCCGCCGCATCGAGCGCCGACGCCTGGTCCTGGCAGGGCGGCAGCAGCACGTCGTCGCCCGGACGCCAGCCTTCGGGCGTCACGACATTGTCGCGGTCGACCCGTTGCAGCGCGGCGACGACGCGCAGCAGTTCCTCGACCGACCGTCCGACGGTGGCGGGATAGCAGATGCGGGCGCGGACGACGCCGTCCGGGTCGATGAAGAAAGTCGCGCGCAACGTCGCCGCGTCGGTCGCGTCCGCCGCGATCATCCCATAGGCGCGGCCGATCACCATAGACGGGTCCTCGACGATCGGAAAGCCGACCGTCACGCCGAAATGGTCGCGGATCGCGCGAATCCAGCCCAGATGCGCATAAAGGCTGTCGACCGATATCGCGACGAGCGCGCAGTTCAGCGCCTCGAACCGATCGGCGGCGCGCGAGAGGGCGACGAATTCGCTGGTGCACACCGGCGTGAAGTCGCCCGGATGCGAGAACAGCAGCACCCAGCGGCCGCGATAGTCGGACAGGCGCAACTCGCCCATCGTCGTGCGCGCCTGAAAATCGGGCGCGACCTCGCCGATCCGGAGCGGCCTGGGACTCAGGCCGGGGTCGTCCATGCTCGCGCTCAATATCGGCTCCCGACAGGTTGAAGAGTGAAGGAACAACCTACACGCTTACACCATCATGATAAACGACGAAGCCAGCGCACGCGACGGAACTGCCGCGAAATTCGACGAGCGGCAATTGCGCCGGGCCGAAGCGCGGTTACAAGCGATACCATTCGATCAGGAGAATATGATGCGTCTGGCCCTTGCTCTGTTGCTGTTCCCCGCGCTGCCGTTCGGCCCCGCGATCGCCCCCGCGCTGGCGCAGGTGGCGCCGGCGGGCGCCCAGGACGAAGCGCTGCTCGAATTTCTCGACCGCGCCTATGACGAGCGGGTGAAGCTGAGTCCCGAAGAGCAGACACGGCTGGGGTTCAAGACCGACTATGACCGGCTCGACGATTATACCGATGCCGCCGCGGTGCGCGAACAGGCGTTGGCCGAACGGCAGCTTCAGGACCTGCATGCCCGCTTCCGGCCTGAGCAACTCGGCGAGCGCGCCCGGGTCAGCTACCGGTTGTTCGAATATGAGGCCGAACGCGGCCGCGAATCGGCGCGGTTCCGCAAACTGCGATTCCCGGTCACGACGAACGGCAGCCCGGCGGGCCAGATTCCCGTGCTGCTCATCAACAACCACAAGATCGACAGCGTCGCGGACGCCGAAGCCTATATCGCCCGCCTGCGCGATACCGAGCGCGTGATGCGCGAGGTCGCGGCGTCGATGCGCGAGCAGGCCGCGGCGGGAATCGTGCCGAACAAGGTCAATTTCGCGCCCGCGCGCGCCGATGCGCGCAAGGTCATCACCGGCGCGCCCTTCGATGGCGGCGCCGATTCGACGCTGATGGCGGATTTCCGCAAGAAGGTGACCGCGCTCGACGCACCGGCCGCGGCGAAGGAAAAGCTGTTGCAGGAAGCCGGCGCCGCGCTGACCGGGCCGTTCCAGCGCGGCTACGACGCGCTGATCGCGGCGCTCGACGAGATCGAGCCGCAATCGAAGGGCAATTTCGGCGTGTGGAGCCTGCCCGATGGCGAGGCCTATTACGCCGATCGGCTGAAGCGTTCGACGACCACCGACCTCACCGCCGACCAGATTCACGGGCTGGGCCTCGCGCAGGTGGCGGCGATCCGGCAGGAGATGGAGGCGATCAAGCGCGAAGTCGGCTTCGACGGCACGCTCGAGCAGTTCTTCGACCACATCCGCACCGACCCCCAGTTCAAATATCCGAACAGCGAGGCCGGCCGCGAAGCGTATCTGCACGATGCGCGCGGGGTGATCGCCGCGGCGATGGCGGCGGCACCGCGCTATTTCTCCGTCCTGCCCAAGGCTGCGCTGGAGGTGCGCGCGGTGGAGAAGTGGCGCGAAGCGACCGCGTCGACCGCTTTCTACAATTCGCCGTCCGCCGACGGTTCGCGTCCCGGCATCTATTACGTCAACCTGATCGACATGAACCAGACGCAGAAGGTGCAGGTTGCCGCCATCGCCGCGCACGAAGGCGCGCCGGGACATCATTTCCAGATCGCGCGCCAGCAGGAACTGGCGGGGCTGCCCAAATTCCGCCGGTTCGGCGGCTATGGCGCCTATGTCGAGGGCTGGGGTCTCTATTCGGAGCGGCTGGCGAACGAGATGGGGCTGTACAAGGACCCCTATGACCGCTTCGGGATGCTGTCGTTGCAGGTATGGCGCGCGATCCGGCTGGTGCTCGATACCGGCATCCATTCCAAGCGCTGGACCCGCGAGCAGGCCATCGAATATTTCCGGTCGAACAGCTCGGTGTCGGATACCGACATCGCGCGCGAGGTCGACCGCTATTTCAACTGGCCGGGACAGGCGACGAGCTACATGGTCGGCCAGCTCAAGATCGCCGAACTGCGGGCGCGCGCCGAACGCGAGCTGGGGCCACGCTTCGATATCCGCGAATTTCACGAGGCGGTGCTGGGTGAAGGTGCATTGCCGCTCGATCTGCTCGAAAATCAGGTGGAGCGGTATATCGCAGCCAAACGCTCCTGAGAGTGGGCGGACGAGGCTGCGTCCGCCTTCGCTTTCCCAGCGCCCGGAGAAGACGGCCTAGAGCCGGCGGCCGGTGATCCGGCTGATCTCCTTTGCGACCATCGTCTCGACGATCGCCGGCAGGTTGGCGTCGAGCCAGTCCTTCAGCATCGGGCGCAGCGTATCGATCACCACCTCTTCCATCGTGCGGCCGCCGGTCGGCGGTGCGGGCGATGCGGCCGTGCCGGGCGCGACGGCGGCGGTCAGCGCGTCGAGCGACTGGCGCGCGGCATCGGCGCTGGCGGCCGACACGAGTTCCTCGCCGCCCGGCGCTGCTGCCGCGGCATCCTGAGGCGCGTCCACCGCTGCTTCTTCCTCCTGCAGGTCGAGAATGTCGTCGGCCGGGGTGCGCGTGGCGCGCGCGGCGCCCGGCGCCTCGTCACGGGCGATGACGCGCCGGATCGACGACAAGATATCTTCCATCGACGGTTCTCGCGACAGATCGCCCATCCTTGCCCCCTTCGGTGAACCCGCGCGGCGGGCGTTAACCACGATCATAAAGGTCCGGGGCGGGGCTTGCCAAGCCCCAGATTGCGGATTTCACGCCCGGCACCCCGGATTTGCGTTTCGCCGCGTTTTCGGGGTCGTCGGCCGTTTTCGCCCGGCTGGAGCCCTATTGGTGCGGCAGGTTGCTGGCGTCGGCCGGGACGCCGGCATCGGCGGCGGGCACCGCGCGCGTATCGGTCGCCTGCTGCTGCGGCGCGGGATCGTCGGCCCAATCCCAGATCTGGCCGCGCACGCGCTCGTAATTGACCGCCGGATCGTAGAGGGGGCCGCCCTCGATCCCCAAGTCGCGCGCCTCGGCCTTGCCCATCGCCGCGAGGACCGAGAAGGCCGCGACATAGCTGTTGCGCCGCGCCGAGACGAGCTGGACCTGCGCATTCAGATATTCCTGCTCGGCATTCAATATGTCGAGGATCGAGCGGGTGCCGACGCTGTTCTCGGCACGAACCCCTTCCAGCGACAGCGCGTTGGCGCCGACCGCCTGCTCGGTCGCGGCGATGACGCGCTCGTTCGCCTGCCACGCGGCATAGGCACCGCGCGTCTGCGCGATCACGTCGCGCTCTGTCGCGACATAGGTCTCGATCGCCTGGCTCGTGCGCGCCTGTGCCTGACGGACCTGCGCCGATGGCCGCCCGCCCTGGAACAGCGGCAGCGTCAGCGTGACGCCGGCGGCGGCGCTGGTCTGGCTCTGCGACACGCCGACGCCGGGAACGCCGCTCGACGCCGAGCCGAGGAAATTGGTGTAATTGCCGCTGACGGTGCCGTCGAGCTTGGGCATGCGCGAGGCGCGCGCGACGCCGATGTCGGCGCGCGCGGCGTGGACGAGCTGGTCCGCCGCGTCGATGTCGGGATTGTCCCGCAGCGCGATCGTGACCGCGTCCTCGGCGCTGGCGGGCAGGCCGGGCAGCGGCGGCGGCGGCTGGAGGTCGACCGGCGCCTCGCCGACGAGGCGGATATAGGTTTCGCGGCTGGCGATCAGATTCGCCTCGGCGCTGCGCAGGTCGCCCTCGGCGAGCGCGAGTCGCGCCTGCGACTGGGCGACGTCGGTGCGCGTCAGGTCGCCGATCTCGAACCGGTCGCTGGTCGCCTGCAAGTTGGTGCGGAGCACCGACACATTCTTTTGATTGAGCTGGACGATCGCGGTGTCGCGGATCACGTCCATATAGGCGCCGACGACCTGCGCGAAGACGCTCGCCTCGGTCGCGCGCAGGTCCGCCTGCCCGGCCTCGACGCGATATTGCGCGGCGCGCACCGCATTGCGCACCGCGCCGCCCTGATAGATGGGGACCGAAAGCCGGCCGCCGGCATCGATCAGCCGCGTCGGCGAGGAAAAGCTGTTGCCGGGCTTCACCAGATTTTCGCTATAATCGCCCTGCGCGCCGAGCGACGGCAGGCCCTGGCTCCGCTGGATCGGAACATTCTCGTCGTTCGCCCGCTGTCCCGCGCGCGCGGCGGTCAGCGTCGGGTTGTTCTCATAGGCCTTGGCGAGCGCGCCCTGCAGCGTCTCGGCGGCCGCCGGCGTCGCGGTCAGCAGGAACGCCCCGGCGGCGATGCCGGCAAGCCAATATCCCCGGCGAACGGGTTTCATGTCGGAGTCGTGCATCCTGTTGCCAGCCTGAACCAGAGGGAAGGGGAGAATCAGAAGCGGAAGCCCCGGGGCGCCGCGAAACCCGGCAGCAGCGCGACGTCCATGTCGGCGAAGGGACGCAGCGCCAGCGTGCCGTCGGTCTTGATGCCCTGCACCAGCCGCGTGACCGCGCCGTCGCGCCGCGCCGCGACCAGACGGCCGCGCCGCGCAAGCTGGCCGACCAGCGTGTCGGGCAGCTGCTCGATCGCGCCATCGATGATGATGCGATCGAAGGGGGCGGCGTCGGGCGCGCCGGCGGTCAGCGGCCCCTCGATCCAGCGGATGTCGGTGTCGGCCGTGGCGGCGCGGGCGACCGCAATCAGCTCGGGCGATTCCTCGACCGCATGGACCTTGGCGCCCAGCATGGCGAGCAGCCGCGCCACATAGCCGGTCGCGCCGCCGATCAGCAGCACCTTCTGCCCCGGCTGGATATCGGCGGCGACGAGCATCCATCCGGTGACGAGCGGCGGGTTGAGCATCCGGTCGCCGCCGAGCGCGATCGCGCGGTCGATATAGGCGACGCTCGCCAGCTGCGCGGGCACATGCGCCTCGCGCGGGACGGCCCCCATCGCCGCGACGATGGCGGGATCGATGACATCGCTGGTGCGAAGCTGGCTGTCGACCATCGCCGCCCGCATCGCCGCCGCGCTCAATTCGCTGTATTTGGTTGCCATCAGCCGGTTTCCGATTCTGCTGTTTCGTTCGTTTCCGCCGGGAGCTTCTAGCCCATGTCGCGCTGTATTGCAATGATAATACAGCGACGAAGTCCGGCTGCCGCCGCGCATAGCCGCCCGGACGCCCTGCGCCAAGCCTCGTCGCGGCCGAAGCGGCGGCGTGCTACCGAAAATTGCGCAACAAGCGGATTGCCAGTGCGCGACGAAATCGCTAGGGGCGCTTCTCCACGCATTTTGAGCGCCTGAGGCCCGATGGCGGAGTGGTGACGCAGCGGACTGCAAATCCGTATACGCCGGTTCGATTCCGGCTCGGGCCTCCAAATATCGCATGAGCGCGCACTGGCGCTGGCCCCCCGCTCATGTTGACTGCGATGCGTCCGGTCATCCGGCGGACGGAGGGGAGGGGGCATGCTGTATTTTCTGCTGATGAGTCCGGTGCCTCCCTGGATTCCGGACCCGGAAAACCTCACCCAGCCGATCGTCCATTACCAGTGCGAAATGGTGGACGAGCGGTTCGACCGCCACACGCTCAAGTTCAGGCACGAGGGTGGACGCGGTTATTGGTGGGCGCCCGGCGAGGCGGCCGTTACGCCCGGAAAACATGTCATTGAAGAAGATGGCATGGGGCTGTTTTCGGGGATGATCGAGGTTCCACGACCGGAAAGCGAAAGGCGGGGTGCGTATTTCCGTGATACCGAACGGATTGTCGATGCATCCAGGACGATCGTCATGGAAGAGGTGACGCCGATATTGAAGACGCTGGAAGATGGCGTGAGCTGGCGGGCGAGTCTTGTCCTGACGATCGATCACGGCCTGCGTGTCGAGCGCACCCTGGGATTTTGCGATGTGCGCCCCGAAGAGCAGGAGCCGCTGAACGATAAGGAAACGCGGGCCCTGCTGGCAGGTTGAGCGGACAGACGCCGACTCTCGTCTCCAGGCGGGAAACATCGATGGGAAGGAGATGGTGGCGGTGCTGGATTGGCTGTTGAGTTGGTCGGGCGTGCTGGGATTCGCAATGGTCCTCGCCGCGCCGGTTTTGATTATCCGTTACGGCGTCCCCGGTGCCGGATGGTCGATGCTTCTCATCGGGCTGCTGAGCGCCGCGAGCTTCCGCTATTTCTGGAAGGCCGATATCGAGGACGAGGTGCTGACCGGCCATTCGAACGCGGTGGGATTGCTGATGTCGGTCCTGCTTGTCGTTCTCGGTTTCGCGGTCGTCGCCGTCACGCTCGGAATCCGCAAGCTCATGTCGTCCGGAAACGATGCTCCATAGGCGTCGCCTCGTCACGGCTTCGCTTCGCTCGCCGTGACGAAGGAAAGCCGGGACGGCAGTCCTAGCCTTTCTTGCCCTTCTGCCGATCCTCGGCTTCCTTGAAGATTTCGGCCAGCTTGGCGCGGGCTTCGTCGATCTTGCTCTCGTCGATCAGGTCGACGGTCGCGCGGATCTTGTTTTCCTTTTCGGTGCCGTGCGCGGCGAAGGCGATCGGTGACAGCACCGATCGCGCGAGGTCGCCCTTGTTCTCGTCGAGCAGCTGGCGCGCCAGGATCAGCCGATAGAGCGCGTCATATTTGGCATAGTCCCACGCGCTTTCGAGGATGACCAGTGCGTCCTCGGGAATCGGCTCGCCCGCCTCGCGATAGGACATGTAATAGCCGATCATCGGCCGAGGGTCCTTCTGGTCGAGCTTGTGCGCCTTGACCAGCCAGGGGCGCGCCTGCGCGTACAGCGTCTTGTCCTTGTTTTCGTCGGCGCGCGCCAGGAAGATCGAACCCATCAGGAAATTGGCGAAGGAGCTGTCGGGCGCCAGCGCCAGCGCGCGCTTTGCCGCGGCTTCGGCCTCGTCGAAATTCCTGGCGTCCAGATGCGCCTCGGCGACGATCAACTGCGCTTTCAGATTGTCGGGATAGGCCGCGCCCTTGCCGGACAGGTCGCGAGCGACATCCTTTGCCTCCTTGCGGTCGACCCCGCGCTGCGAACGGATATATTCGCGCATCAGCGCTTCCTCGGCCGGGGGCAGCTGACGCAGCGCCACCGCGGGTTCGGGAACCGCGTTGGGCGGCGAGACCATCACCGGGAACTTGTTGCCACCCTTGTACTTGCGCAGTTCGGCCTGCAGCGTGTCGAGGTTGCCGAAGATCCGTTTCGCCGCGGTCAGGCTGTCCTCGCCCTTGTTGAGCGCCGCCAGATAGGCGGGAAGCTGCCCCCGGCGCTCTTCGTTGAAGTTCAGATAATGCGACAGCAGCCAGCCGAAGGCGTAGGATTGATACTGCTCGAGCCCGGTCAGCTTCACCTTGTGGTCGAACAGGCGGGACAATCGCACGTCGGGCAATTGCTTGAGCGCGGCGCCGCGCGCCTGCGGCACCAGCCCGCCGACGAAGCTGCCGTCGTCGCGGAACTCGACCGTGCTGTACAGCTCGGCGAACCCTTCCGAATACCAGGCGGGATAGGCGGTGCTGAAATTGGTCAGCATGAAATGGTGCGTATATTCGTGGAACAGCACCTGCTCGGTATCGAGGGTCGGGCCGCTGCTGCTGCGCCGGACGCTGCTCATGTCGCGGCGCTTTTCGCGCGCGGGGACGAAGGCGACGGTCGAGCCGGCGCGCGGGATATAGAAACCCGCGATGCCTGACCCCGGCGCTCCGGCGACATAGGCGATGTCGTCGATGTCGCCGCTGCGGAACACTTTCACCTTGTTCGCCTCGCCCATGTCGGGCCCCGGAATCGGATAGCCCTGAAGATAGCGCAGCGCGTTGTCGTAGCGTTCGAGCAGGCGCGCGAACTGTTCGGCGTCGTCCTTCTTGCTTTCGGAATAGACGATGAAATGCGCGGTTTCGGCCTGCCACCATTCGGCGCGCGCGCTGGCGCCGATCGCCATCGCCGCCAATGCCGTCCCGACGCCGATCGCGCGTACCCAGCCTTGCAATGTCACTCGCCCGCTCCTCGAACAGATGTCCTGAAGCCGAGGGCTAGCAATTACGGCCCGCGATTCCAATGCCCTGATCGGTCGTCAGACGAAGCTGTAGGGGTCTATGTCGATCGCGAGGCGCGCCTTGGCGGGCCAGTCGATGCGTCCGACCCAGTCGCGGATCGCGCCCTGCAGGTCGAAGCTGCGCGGGGCGTGCAGCAGCAGGCGGAAACGGTGCCGTCCGCGCAGCATCGCGAGCGGCGCGGGGGCGGGGCCATAGATGGCGAGGCCGTCGGCGACCGGTGCCTTCTCCCCCAGCCGCTGTGCGACGCCGCGCGCCACCTCCATCTCCTCCGACGAGATGACGAGCGCGGCGAAGCGGCCATAGGGCGGCGCCCCCGCCTGCCGCCGCGCGGCGGCCTCCGCGGCATAAAAGCCCTCGCGGTCGTTCGCGACCAGCGCCGCCATCACCGGGGCGTCGGGGACGCGCGTCTGGATCAGCACCTCGCCCGGCTTCACCCCGCGTCCGGCGCGTCCGGCGACCTGCGCGATCTGCTGGAAGGTGCGTTCCGACGCGCGCAGGTCGCCGCCGTCGAGGCCGAGGTCGGCATCGACCACCCCGACCAGCGTCAGGTTCGGGAAATGATAGCCCTTGGTGACGAGCTGGGTACCGATGATGATGTCGACAAGACCACCCTCGACCGCGTCGACGAACTCGGCCGCCTTGGCGGGCGACCACAGGGTGTCGGAGGTGACGATGGCGGTGCGTGCTTCGGGAAAGCGTTCGGCGACCTCGTCGGCGATCCGCTCGACGCCGGGGCCGCAGGCGACGAGGCTGTCCTCGTCCTCGCACTCGGGGCACAGGCGCGGCGGCGGCATGACATGGCCGCAATGATGGCAGGCGAGGCGGTGGACGAGCCGGTGCTCGACCATCCACGCGGTGCAGTTCGGGCACTGGATGCGATGGCCGCAGGTGCGGCAGAGCGTCAGCGGCGCGAAGCCCCGCCGGTTGAGGAACAGCAGGCTCTGCTCGCCCTTCTGCAACCGGTCGGCCAGCGCGTCGACGAGCGGCGGCGCCAGCCAGCGGCCGCGGTCGGGCGGATCGATCCGCATGTTGATCGCCGCGAGGTCGGGCAGCGTCGCGCCGCCATAGCGCGCGGGCAGGACGATGTGGCGATAGCGTCCCGCCTCGACCTGCGCGAGGCTTTCGAGCGCGGGGGTCGCGCTGGCGAGGATCACCGGCAGTTTTTCGAACGCCCCGCGCATCACCGCGACGTCGCGGGCGTGATAATGGACGCCGTCCTCCTGCTTGAAGCTCGTTTCGTGCGCTTCGTCGACGACGATCAGGCCCAGCCGGGCATAGGGCAGGAACAGCGCCGACCGGGCGCCGACGACGATCTTCGCGTCGCCGCGCGCGATCGCGTGCCAGGCACGGCGGCGCTCGGTCGAGCGCAGCCCCGAATGCCATGCGACCGGCTCGCAGCCGAAGCGCGCGGCAAAGCGCGTCAGCATCGGCTCGGTCAGGGCGATCTCGGGCAGCAGGACGAGCGCCTGCCCGCCCGCTTCGACCGCCGCGGCGATCGCCTCCATATAGACTTCGGTCTTGCCTGATCCCGTAACGCCATCGAGCAGCAGCGTCTCGAAGCGTGCGGCGGCGACGGCGTTGCGGAGTTCGCTGGCGGCGGCGGCCTGCTCGGCGGAGAGGGCGGGCGGCGCGAAGGCCGGATCGGGCTCGGGATAGGGGGCGTCGGCCGACACGCTCACCGCCTCGAGCGCGCCCGCCTGGGCGAGGCCGCGGATTACCCCGTCGCTGACCTCGGCGAGCGCCGCCAGTTCGCGCACGGTACCCTGCCGGCCGCCGATCTTCTCGAGCGCCACCGTCCGCTGCGGCGTCATCCGCGGCGGAAGCGCGCCCGTCGCGCGATATTCGACGATCGGGCGGCGCGCGTCGGCAAAGGCGGCGCCGGGCAGCACCATCCGCAGCACCGCGCCCGGCGGGGCGAGATAATAGTCGCTCGTCCATTCGACGAGGCGGCGCAGCGGCGCGGGCACCGGCGGCACCGGCACGACCTCGTACAGGTTGCGCAGCCGGTTGTCGCCGACCGGATCGGGCGCGCCGAAACTCGCATCCTCCCACACCGCGCCGCCCATGCGCCGCGGCCCGAGCGGCGCGACGACGACGCTGCCGAGCGGCGCCTCGGTGCCCTGCGGCACGCGATAGTCGAGCGGCCCGAGGGCGGCAGTCAGAAGGAGGACGCGGGCGCGGGTCATCTGTGGGGAGGATATAGGGCGGCCGGTAAAATAGGAAAGCGGACGCGGCGCCGGAAAATGGATGCGCGCAGAGACGCAGTGATTTCGGTTCACGCGGAGCTGCGGAGACGCGGAGAATATGGCGCGAGCCATAAATCTGCACCGTTCGCCCTGAGCTTGTCGAAGGGCCGTTCTTTCTCTTTGGCGCCGCAAGAAGAACGGTGCTTCGACAAGCTCAGCACGAACGGAAACAGATGTGATCCAGATTTAACGCACGGTCCTCTAGAAAGCGGCTAACGCCGCTTCCTTCACCCGCGGTTTCGCGGGCTTCGGGCGCCGGAACCAGAAGGTCCAGACCGCGAGGCTTCCCAGCATCGTCATCGACAGGCCCGAAATCGTCAGGACGAGCCGCCACAAAAGGCCGCCGACCTTGCCCGAATGGATCGGATAGGCCTTGTTGAACGCCTGTGCGCCCGCGGGCATCGCGAGCGCGTCGCGCGCGCCGAGCAGCTTTCCCGTCGCAGCGTCGAACCATAGGGTCGAGCGGCCGTTGGGCAGCCATTCGGCCTGCTGGCGCATCCGCAGCATGATCGGGCCGCCGTCCTTCGCGGGCAGGCTGAGGATGCGGAACTCGGCATCGGGGAAGCGGCGGCGAGCCTCACCCAGCATCGCGGCGTAATCGGGCTTGGCGGCGAGCGGGCCGCCCGTGTATTTCGGCGGTTCCATCGCCTTCACCGTTTCGGCGACCGAACCGAAGGGCGCGACCATCGCCATCGCAAAGGGGCGAAAGATCATCATCGTGCCGGTGACGACCGACAGCAGCAGCAACGGTGCGACGACGATGCCGAGGTCGCGGTGGTGCATGACGATCGCCGGCCGGCTCATTCGCTTCGGCCACAGCCGGAAGCGGAAGGTGCGGCGCGTGCGCCACCACAGGATGACGCCCGAAAGGATGAAGAACAGGCCGCACAGTCCCGCGGTGCCGATCACCCATTCGCCGGTGTCGCCGGTGAACAGATGATGGTGGAAATCGAAGATCCACAGCTCGGGCCGCTCCCACTGGCTCGCCCACTGCGAAGCGACTCGCCCCGTCTGGTCGGCGTAGAGGCCGGCGCCGTCGCCGAAGCGCGCCTGGTGCAGTCCGAAGCCGTCGCTGGCATAAATGATGCCCTGCGGCGCCTGCGGCAGCGCCATGATCCGCTCGGTCGCGGCGACGGTGCTCGCAAGGTCGGTGCGCAGCGGATCGCCGGCATGCGTGACGCCGATCCACGCATATTTGTGTAGCAGGATGGTGCCCGACAGGCCAAGCAGCGCCAGCACGAGGCCGATCAGGCCGCCGGTCCAGCGGTGCAGCGTGTCGAGCAGTTTCATCATCGGTGGGTCATGCCTAGAAACGATAATCCCAGCCGAGCGTGAAGGTGCGTCCGCGGCCGGCGAAGTTGAAGAAATTGTCCGTTGGCCGCTGGGTGTCGCTCGCATAGCTGATATATTGCCGGTCGAACAGATTCTGCACCGCAAGGCTGATGCCGCCGAGCCGCGTCTGATAGCGCAGGATGGCGTCGGTCAGATTATAGCCCTCGAAATCGTTGCGCGCGTCGCGGCCCGGCCCCCGGAAGGTGCGCGCGAGATAGAATTGCGTCTGGACGCGCGCCGAAAAGGGGCCCTTCGCATAGGCGGCGGCGAGGTTGAGACGATCGGGCGAGATGTTGGCGCCGTCGAGGTCGGTGTCGACCGCCCCGTCGCCGTCATTGTCAAACCGGCCTTCGATATGCGCATAGCCCGCCGACAGCGTCAGCCCGTCGATCGGCATCCGCACTGCCAGGTTGAGTTCGAGCCCCTCGATCTCGACGCGCTGGCGCACGACGTCGAAAATGCCGTCGGGACGCGCGATCAGAAGCTGCCCCTTGGTGCTCGTCGACCAGAAATAGGACGCGGTCGCGTCGAGCGGTCCGCGCTTCACCTCAACCCCGATCTCGCGGTTGTTCGAGACGATCGGCGCGATATCGAGATAATTGTCGATATCGACCCCCGTCCTGCTCACCGCGCGGGTGATGCGGCCGACGTCGGGGACGGTATAGCCCTCGGCATAGCTGGCATAGGCGCGGATGCCCGGCGCCGGCTCGACGATCAGGCCGCCGTTGATCAGGACGTCGTCGAAGCTCGGGCTGCCGCCCCCGACGTCGACACCGCCATAGGTCGACGGGCCGCAGGGCCCGGTCGGCACCGCCGGGGGCGCGGGGCACGCGACGAAGGTGTTGGCGGCGAGCGTGTGATAATCGGCAATGCTGATCTTCACATCCTCATAGCGCGCGCCGCCAGCCAGACGGACGACGCCGTCGAACAATTTGAGGTTCGCCTGGCCGAAGGGCGCAAAGCTGCGGAACTTGGTCGGCGGCACCCATGCACGATTCGTGGTGATCAGCCGCTGCTCGCTTTCGTCCCACAGCGCGTCGAAGCCCGCGATCAGCGTCAGTGCCTCGAAACCCGGAACCGCGCGCTCATAGCTGATCTTGGCGCCGACCTTGCGGCTGCGGTTCTGCGACTGGTCGAACAGCGTGCCGACGGGCGCGATCGCCGGGTCCTGAAAGCTGGCGATCGGATTGGGTTCGCCGCCGAACGTGTCGCGGGTGCGGTTCCAGAACAGCTGGCTGACGAAATTGCCGCCGCCGAGCTGCGGGTCGGTCAGCGACAGCGCGACGCTTTCGGTCCGGCTCGCGGCGGGAACACCCGGCGGCGTTCCGCGCGCCTGGGTGGTGGGGATACCCGCCACCTTGTTGCCCGCGACCGGCGCATAGTCGCCGTCGCCCTTCATCTCGTAGCGGCTGGCGATCAGGTCGAGCCGCATCGTGTCGGTGACGGCATAGCCGAAGCGGCCGAAGAGCGAGAGCGTCTTCGAATCCATCGTTTCGCCCTGCGTCAGGTTGATGCCGACCGGACGTCCCTCGCCGTCACGAAAGATGCCGCGGATTTCATAGGCGGCGCCGACCGTGGCGTCGAAGCGCCCCGCCTTGTACTGGACGAGCCCGGCCGCCTTGCCGCCCATGCCGGCGCCCGAAAATTCGTCATCGGCGGTGCCCTGGAGCAGGAAGCGGCCGGACACGCCGTCGGCCTTCGGCGCGCCCACCGTCACCTGGTTGACGATGCCGCCGGTGCCGCCGATCCCCTGCAATGCGTTCGAGCCGTAGATGACCTCGACCCGGTCTATGAAGAAGCCGTCGATGGTGAAGCCGTCGCGGCTGCCGTCGCGCAGCGGGTTCGACTGCGGAATGCCGTTGATCGCATAGAGCGGCGCGCGCCCGCGCAGCGTTTCGCCGGCGCCCGACAATTTCTGTCGGGTGGGGGAGAAGCTGGGGGTCAGCGTCGCCACCGCGTCGGCGATCGACCCCGAAATCGCGATCTGCTGTTCCAGCGCCTGCTTGTCGATCAGGTCGATCGTCAGCGGCAGCGCATTGGGCGGCAGGACGGTGCGCGCCGCGGTGACGATGATGGCCTCGTCGGCGTCGGCGCTGTCGGGCGCTGCCGTGCTTTGGGCATGGGCGGGCGACGAAAGCGCGGTGCAGGCCAGCGCTGCGGCGAAATATCTGCGATTCATTCTTGGCTCCTGTTCCGGATGCGCTGCTAATGCGAGCCATTCGCAGACGCAAGGGCAAAGCAGGATCGATGCCGCTTCGGTTCGCTTTCGGACCCGGTGTGGAAAATTCGCCACAGTGCGCAAAGCGCGCTATCACCGCCGCCATGCGCGAGAAGGAACTGCGTTTCGCCCTGATCTGCTATGGCGGCATCAGCCTTGCCGTCTACATGCACGGGATCACCAAGGAGATATGGCGCCTCGCCGCGGCGTCGCGCGCCTTTCACGACGGTACCGACGCCGCCGGGTCGGGCGTCGTCTATCGCGAACTGCTCGCCGCGATCCAGGCGAAGAGCGGGGTGCGGTTGCGTGTGCTTGCCGACATCGTCGCGGGGGCCAGCGCGGGGGGGATCAACGGCGTTTTCCTGGCACGCGCGCTCGCTGAGGGTCTGTCGCTCGATCCGCTGACCGAATTGTGGCTCGACGATGCCGATGTCGATCGCCTGCTCGACCCCGACGCGCGGCCGCTGTCCGCCGCGACCAAATTCTGGGCGGTGCCGATCGCCGGCTGGGCGATGAAGCGGCGCGGCAACGTCATCGACCGCACGGTGGGCGGGAGCGCGCAGGACGAGGTGCGCGCGAAGCTGTCGCGCTTCGTGCGCGCGCGCTGGTTCGAACCGCCCTTCGGCGGCGCGATCTTCTCCAACCTGCTGCTCGACGCGTTCGACGCGATGGACAAGGCGCCGCGCGGCCCGACGCTGGTTCCGGCGGGGCAGCCGGTCGACCTGTTCGTCTCGGCCACCGATTTCGCGGGGCACAGCATGCCGCTGGCGCTCAACAGCCCGCCGCGCGTCACCGAGCAGGAGCATCGGCTGGTGATGCATTTCCGGCAGGACGGGCGCATGGGCAAGCGGCTCGACGATGTTCCGGGCCTTGCCGCGGCGGCGCGGGCGACCGCCAGCTTTCCCGGCGCCTTTCCGCCCTTCACGCTGCGCGAACTCGACGGCGTCCTTGCCCAGCGCGGCATCGACTGGCCGCACCGCGACGCTTTCATCAAGGTGCAGCTTCCCGCCGGCAGCGAGGCCGATCCCGCTGACCGGGTGCTGATCGACGGATCGGTGCTCGCCAATGCGCCCTTCCGCCCGGCCATCGCCGCGCTCAAGCAGCGGCCGGCGCGGCGCGAGATCGACCGGCGCTTCGTCTATATCGACCCCAAGCCGGATTATCGTTCGATCCGCTTCGGCCGGCACGGCGAGCCGGTCGAGGGCGCCGAAAAGCGGCTGCCCGGCTTTCTGACGACGATCCTGGGCTCGCTCTCCGAAATCCCGCGCGAACAGCCGATCCGCGACAATGTCGAGGTGATCGAGAGCATGTCGCGGCGTATCCGCCGCATGCAGCATATCGTCGACGCGATGAAGGTCGAGGTCGAGGAACAGGTGGCGGCGCTGTTCGGCACCACCTTCTTCCTCGACAGCCCGACCCCGGCGCGCCTCGGCAAGTGGCGCGCCAAGGCGCAGACCGAGGCGGCGGCGCGCGCGGGCTTCGCCTTTGCGCCCTATGGCCACCTCAAGCTGTCGGCGGTGGTCGAGGAACTGGTGGCGCTGGTCGAGCGGCTGGCGCCCTCCGAAGGCGCGATCCACCGCGCGCGGCGGCGCGAGGCGCTGTGGGAGGAGGTGCGGCAGCGCGGGCTCGACCGCATCTCGGGCAAGCGCGGCGCGGGGGCGAGCGGCGACGCCATCGCCTTCTTCCGCATCCACGACCTCGGCTTCCGCGTCCGCCGGCTGCGCTTCCTCGCGCGCGAACTCGATGCGATCGAGGCGACGCGCGACGCGCCCGACCCGGCGTGCGAGGCGATGCACGAGGCGATCTTTGCCGCGCTCGGCCTCTATCTGGAACGCGAAGGCGACAACTGGCTCGCCGACCTCGACGTCGCCGAGGATGCCGGGATGGGCGAATGGATCGATGCGATCGGCGACCGGCGCGACCTCGTCGACGTCGATACCGAGACCGACGAACTGATCGCCGCGGCGCTCGCGGCGCTGCCCAAGGACGACCGGCGGACGATGCTGCTCGCCTATCTCGGCTATCCCTTCTTCGACATCGCGACGCTGCCGCTGCTGCAGGGCGAGGGATTCGACGAGTTCGACCCGATCAAGATCGACCGCATCTCGCCCTCCGACGCGACCGCGATCCGCCCCGGCGGCGCGGCGGCGATGCTGAAGGGGATCGAGTTCAACAGCTTCGGCGCCTTCTTCAGCCGCGCCTATCGCGAGAACGACTATCTGTGGGGGCGGCTCCACGGCGCCGACCGCCTGATCGACATCGTGGCGTCGAGCGTGACCGGCGACGGCGCGCTGACGAGCGAGGAACTGGCGGCGATCAAGCGCCGCGCCTTCCACGCGATACTCGACGAGGAGGATGGCCGGTTGCCACGAGTGCAGGCGCTGATCGACGAGATCCGGGGAGAGATCGGAGCCGTCTGAGCCCTTCCGCAAGAGGAAGGGACGGGACGATCATTCGGTCAGGTCGTCCCACATTTCCTTGATGCGGCCGAAGAAGCCTTGGCTCGCGGGGCATTCGTCGCCGGTCTCGGTCTCGCGAAAGGCTTCGAGCAGTTCCTTCTGCTTCGCGCTGAGCTTCGTCGGCGTCTCGACGTCGATCTGGATGACGAGGTCGCCGTTGCCGCGGCCGTTGAGCACGGGCATGCCGGCGCCGCGCTGACGCAACTGCTTGCCCGACTGGATGCCGGCGGGAATGGCGATGTCGTGCTTGCGGCCGTCGAGGCCGGGTATGGTGATGCAGCCGCCGAGCGCCGCGGTGGTGAAGCTGATCGGCGCGCGCGTGAACAGCGTCGTCCCCTCGCGTTCGAACAGCCGGTGCCGCGCGATGTGGAGGAAGATGTAGAGGTCGCCCGGCGCCGCGCCGCGCGCACCCGACTCGCCCTCGCCCGACAGGCGGATGCGCGTCCCTTCGTCGACCCCGGCGGGGACGTTGACGGTCAGCGTCTTGCGCCGGTCGACGCGGCCCTCGCCATGGCACTGGTCGCACGGATCGGTGATGACCTCGCCCGATCCCTGGCAATGCGGGCAGGTGCGCTCGACCATGAAGAAGCCCTGCTGCGCGCGCACCTTGCCGTGGCCGCCGCACGTCGTGCAGCGATGGGTCGAGGTGCCGGGGCGGGCGCCCGATCCGTCGCACGCATCGCAGCGCGCCGCGACATCGACCTGAATCTCGCGCACGCAGCCCGAAAAGGCGTCCTCGAGCCTGATTTCCATGTCGTAGCGCAGGTCGGCGCCGCGCGCCGGGCCGCGCTGCTGCCGCCCGCCGCCGCCGAAGGCCGAACCGAAGATCGATTCGAAGATGTCGCCGATGTCGCCGAAATCGGCATGGCCGCCGAAGCCGCCCTGCGGCATGCTCTTGCCGAAACGGTCGTAGGCCGCGCGCTTCTGCGGGTCCTTCAGCACCTCATAGGCTTCGTTGATCGCCTTGAAGCGCGCCTCGCTGTCCTGGCACCCCGGATTGCGGTCGGGGTGATATTTCATCGCCAGCTTGCGATAACTCGCCTTGAGCGTCGCATCGTCGGCGGTCCGCTCGCATTCGAGCAGTTCATAATAATCGATGTCGAGCGACATGCTGCAAAGCCCCTTACTTCAGCCCGTCGCCCCGGCGAAAGCCGGGGCCGCTATCGGTTCGGCGGAGCCTTGCCGGGAGCGATGCCGGCCTTCGCCGGCATGACGGGTGAAGCCCATTCCTTACTTCTTGTCGTCCTCGACTTCCGAGAATTCGGCATCGACGACATCCTCGTCGGCCTTGGCGCCGTCCGCATTCGGGCCCGCCTCGGCGCCGGGCGACGCCGCGGCCTGCTGTTCCTTCTCGTAGATCGCCTGGCCCAGCTTCATCGCCACCTGTGCGAGCGCCTGCGCCTTTTCGGTCATCGCGGCGGCATCGCCGCCCTCGACCGCCGTCTTGGCTTCGGCGACCGCGGCCTCGATCTCGGACTTCAGCCCCGCATCGACCTTGTCGCCATGCTCTTCGAGCTGGCGCTCGGTCGTGTGGATCAGGCTTTCGGCGTTGTTCTTCGCCTCGGCTGCCTCGCGACGCTTCTTGTCCTCTTCGGCGAACTGTTCGGCGTCCTTGACCATCTGGTCGATGTCGGCGTCCGACAGGCCGCCGCTGGCCTGGATCTTGATCTGCTGTTCCTTGCCGGTGCCCTTGTCCTTCGCCGAGACGTTGACGATGCCGTTGGCGTCGATGTCGAACGTCACCTCGATCTGCGGCACGCCGCGCGGCGCCGGCGGAATGCCGACGAGATCGAACTGGCCGAGCATCTTGTTGTCGGCCGCCATCTCGCGCTCGCCCTGGAAGACGCGGATCGTCACCGCCGACTGGTTGTCGTCGGCGGTCGAATAGACCTGCGACTTCTTCGTCGGGATGGTGGTGTTGCGGTCGATCATGCGCGTGAACACGCCGCCCAGCGTCTCGATGCCGAGGGACAGCGGCGTCACGTCGAGCAGCAGCACGTCCTTGACGTCGCCCTGCAGAACGCCCGCCTGGATCGCGGCGCCGATCGCGACCACCTCGTCGGGGTTGACGCCGGTGTGCGGTTCCTTGCCGAAGAAGTCCTTCACCACTTCGCGCACCCGCGGCATGCGCGTCATGCCGCCGACCAGCACGACCTCGTCGATGTCGCTCGCGCTGACGCCGGCGTCCTTGATCGCCTTCTTGCACGGTTCGAGCGTCCGCTTGATCAGCTCCTCGACCAGCTTTTCCAGGTCGGCGCGGGTGATCGTCTTGACGAGGTGCTTCGGTCCGTTGGCATCGGCGGTGATGAAGGGCAGGTTGACCTCGGTCGACTGCGCTGACGACAGCTCGATCTTCGCCTTTTCGGCGGCTTCCTTGAGCCGCTGGAGCGCCAGCTTGTCGCCGCGCAGGTCGATGCCTTCGTCCTTCTTGAAGCCATCGGCGAGATATTCGACGATCTTCGAGTCGAAATCCTCGCCGCCCAGGAAGGTGTCGCCGTTGGTCGACTTCACCTCGAACACGCCGTCGCCGACTTCGAGCACCGAAATGTCGAAGGTGCCGCCGCCGAGGTCATAGACCGCGATCGTCTTGTTCTCCGACTTGTCGAGCCCGTAAGCGAGCGCGGCCGCGGTCGGCTCGTTGATGATGCGCAGCACTTCGAGACCGGCGATCTTGCCGGCATCCTTGGTCGCCTGCCGCTGCGCGTCGTTGAAATAGGCCGGGACGGTGATCACCGCCTGCTCGACCTTCTCGCCGAGATAGGATTCGGCGGTTTCCTTCATCTTCTGAAGGATGAAGGCCGAAATCTGCGACGGCGAATAATCCTCGCCGCCCGCGCGGACCCAGGCGTCGCCGTTCGCGCCCTTGACGATGTTGTAGGGGACGAGCTCCATGTCCTTCTTGGTCATGGGGTCGTCGAAACGGCGGCCGATCAGGCGCTTCACCGCGAAAATCGTGTTTTCGGGATTGGTGACGGCCTGGCGCTTCGCCGGCTGGCCGATCAGCCGCTCGCCGTCCTTGGCGAAGGCGACGATCGACGGCGTCGTGCGCGTGCCTTCGACATTTTCGATAACCTTGGGCTTGCCCCCCTCCATGACCGCGACACAGCTGTTCGTGGTGCCGAGGTCGATCCCGATCACTTTGGCCATAATCTCAACGTCCTTGTTGCTTCTTCGGCGCCCTGATGCGGCACGCCTGATGTTCGTCTGATGGGCGCGATATAGGTGCGCTGATCCTTGGCACAAGGGTTTCCACAGCGTATCTGGGACAGGAAATTGCAGCTTTTCGGGAGTCCGCACATCATGAAAGCCCTTGCCATCGCCGCGCTTGCCGTCGCCACCTTTGCCATCGGGGGGTGCCAGGAAAATCTTGGCGCCGGTCCGCAGCTCAATGTCGTCTCCGGCTATATCCAGATGGGGGCGACCCCCGACCGGCCCGCGGTCGGCTATTTCACCGTCGAGGGGGGGCCGCAGCCGGTCGAGCTGGTCGCGGTGACCGCCGACCTCGCGCAGCGCGTCGAGATGCACGAAAGCGTGCGCGAGAACGGCGTGGTGACGATGAAGCCGCTCGCGCGCGCCGCGGTGCCCGCCAAGGGCAAGCTCGAGTTCAAGCAGGGCGGCAAGCATCTGATGATCTGGCACATCAACGGCGCCGCGGTGCGCGCGGGCAAGCTGCCGATGGCGTTCGTCTTCACCAACAACAACAACGACCGCATCCTGTTCGACATGCCGATCAAGCCGGCACCCGATGCCGGCGCGGCGGATCATGGCGGCATGGACCATGACGCGGGCGAAGGCGCCGCGAAGAAATAGTCCCGGCCGCCTTACGTTTCGCCGAAGGGCCTGCCCGGATCAGGCGGTGCCGAACGGCAGGATGCTTTCGAGCGTTGCGAGCGGCGGTGCGCCGGGAACGACGACCTTGTGGCGAAGCAGGAAGGTGTGGCGGACGATTTCCGCCTGCTGCTCGATCCCGTAGCGCTCCAGTTTCCAGCCGGGCTTGATGCTGTAGCTGTACCGGCAGAACGGGTGTCGGCGCAGGACGAGGTTCATGCCGTGCTGGAACTGCCAGACGTGAACCAGTTCGTGGATCAGATGCCCCTGCCAGCCGAGCGAGGCATGAGCGAAACAGTCGCAATAGCCCGGTCCCTTCGGGTGGAAGTGGATGCGGCCGCGCGGGGCCATCGTGATCCGGCGCGGCTGGAACGGCCACCATTTCCGATGGACGATGCGAACGGCGTCGAGATCGAGCGCATCACCGAACATGCCCTGCGCCATCGCACGTTCTGCGTCGGTCAGCGGTCGTCCCTCGTCCAGCATGGCGCCACCATAGAGGCAAATGGACGGGAGGAAAGACGGTGTGCGCCGCGTCCCGATTTTTCGGGGCGCCAACTTCCCGCCCATGCGTCATATAGACAGGGGAGGAAGAATTAGCGGATGGCTGCGGAAGCTGCCTCTGATCTGGAACGCTTGAGCCGGAAATTCCGGCCGGCCCTTGTCGCGTTTTTCTCGCGGAGAATATCGAGCCATGCCGAGGCCGAAGACATGACGCAGGAAGTGTTCATCCGCCTGGCCCAGACGCAGACAGACCATTTCGATTCCACCGAGGCGTTCATCTTTCGCATCGCGACGAACCTGCTGCGCGACCGCTCGCGCCGCGACCGCGTGCGCAATGCCTATCGCCAGTCCGTCGAGCAGGATGATGCGGGCGAGGTCGATCCCCTCGATCCGCACCGTATCGCCGCCGCGCGCGAAACCATCGGCAAGCTGTGGGCGGCGATCCAGGCGCTGCCTGAACCGACCCAGCAGATCTTCATCCTCTACCGCGTCGAGAATATGGACAAGCAGACGATTGCCGACAATTTCGGCTATAATGTGCGGACAGTCGAAAAGCATATTTCTCGCGCGCTGGTCTTTCTCGCTCGCCGGGTAGGGGGAAGGCCATGATCCATTCGGCAGACGACGACATGCCGCTCGCTCATGATGAGCAGGCCGCCGAATGGTGCTGGCGCATCGCCGATCGCGCCCTGAGCGAAAGCGAGCGCGACGAGTTCGATGCATGGCTCCGCGCCGATCCGCGTCACCGCGAGGCGTTCGACGAGATGGTGACGGTCTGGAAAGGCACCGACGCCATCGCCGAGATGCCGGGCTTCCTCTCGCTCCGCGCCAAGGCGCTGACGACGATGGAAGCCGCGCGCGACGCGGGCGATTCGCGATCCGGCTGGCGCAGAAGCCGACAGCGCGTTCTCGCCCTTGCGGCGGTTCTGGTGCTGATGGTGATCAGCGGCGCATGGTATCTGGCGAGCGGCCCCGACGTCTATGCCACCGGCATCGGTGAGCGGCGCGTCGTTCGGCTCGACGACGGGTCGCGCGTGTCGCTCGACGCGTCGAGCCGGGTCACGGTCGCCTATTCGGGCGACAGGCGCACGCTCGTCCTCGAACGCGGGCGCGCGAAATTCGACGTGGCGAAAGACCCGCTGCGTCCCTTCACCGTCACTGCCGGGCAAAAGACGGTGGTCGCGACCGGCACGGCGTTCAGCGTCGAACTGCTGCGAGACCAGATGCGCGTCCTGCTCTACGAGGGCCATGTCGCGGTGCTGGCGCATCCCGCGGGTCAGGCGCGGGCGCCAGAGCGCATCGGCGGACGTACCGACGCGGGATCGCGGCTCAGGCCGGGGCAGGAACTGACCCTGATCCTGTCGTCGGGCGCGGCGAGCATCGCTCCCGCCGACGCCGTTCGGTCGCTGTCGTGGGAGGGCGGACGGCTGACCTTCATCGACGAACCGCTGGCGCGCGCGGTCGAGCGCGTGAATCGCTACGCCGACACGCCGATCGTCGTCGGCGACGCGACGGCGGGCGGCTATCCGGTCAACGGCGTGTTCGACGCAGGCGACACCCGCGGCTTCATCAGCGGCGTGACCGCGATCTTCCCGGTTTCGGCCCGCGCCGAGGGCGGCAGTATCCGGCTCGATAGCGCGGCAAGGGCCGCACCGGAAAAATAGAGGGGCGCAAATCCGGCGGCCGTGCGTCTCATTTTACAGTGGGGCGTGAATCGACCCCTCGTAACTTGGGGGAGTATCTCATGTCTTTCAGGCCGCACCTGCTGTCCGGGCTTGCCACCGCCGCTATCGTCGTTTCCGCCCTTCCGGCGCCCGCCTTTGCGCAACAGGCCGTCGCGTTCGACATCCCGGCGCAGGACCTTGGCGGCGCATTGCGCGCCTTGGCGCAGGCCAGCGGCATTCAGGTTGTCTTCGATGGCGCCGCGCTGCGCGGCAAGCGCAGTCCGGCATTGAAGGGTAGCTATTCGGTCGATGCCGCCCTGACGGCGTTGCTGCGCGGCAGCGGGATGAGCGCGCACCGCAATGCCGAGGGTGTGTATGTGATCGCGCGGGCCGCGGCGGAAAACAACAGCGCCGAAGGCTTCCGCCCCGAGGAAATCGTCGTCACGGCGCAGAAGCGCAAGGAGGCGGTTCAGGACGTTCCGATCGCCATTTCCGCGTTCAGCGAAAAGACGCTGGAGGAACAGAAGATCGAGGGCGGTTTCGACCTGCTGAAAGCCATCCCCAACGTCACCTTCTCGAAGAGCAATTTCACCAGCTACAATTTCTCGATCCGTGGCGTCGGAACCAAGGCAGTGTCGGCGACGACCGACCCCGGCGTCGCCGTCGCCTTCAACAACAGCACGCTGATCCACAACCGCCTGTTCGAGCAGGAATATCTGGACGTCGAACGCGTCGAGGTGCTGCGCGGGCCGCAGGGTACGCTTTATGGTCGCAACGCCACCAGCGGCGTCATCAACATCATTTCGCGGCGCCCGAAACTGGGCGTGTTCGAGGGTTCGATCAAGGGCGAGGTCGGCAACTTCGACACAAGGCGGATGAGCGCGACGCTGAACGTTCCGCTGGTCGATGATGTGTTCGCCGTGCGCCTCGCGGGCTCGATGACATCGCGTGACGGCTACGACTACAACAGCATCACCGAGAACCGTGTTAACGGGCGCGATCTTTGGACCGGGCGGGTCAGCGCGCGGTTCGAGCCGTCAGACAATTTCCGCGCCAACTTCGTCTGGGAACGCTTCAACGAGGACGACAACCGGTCGCGCACCGGGAAACAGCTTTGCCATCGCGATGACGGGCCCACGCATGTCGGATCGGTCGATCTCGCCGACAATGTGAACATGTTTACTAATCTTGAGCAACGGAGGGCCCTCTTCGGGCAGGGTTGTAAAGCTGGGAGCCTCTATGACGACGCTGCCTTCGGCACGCCGAACGGTCTGTCCTATAGCTTCATCCTCGGAACAATCGCCCTGAGGGATGCGGGGACGGGGATCGGTTATCTGCCGGGTGTCCCCGGTCTGCAGAGCGTCATCAAGGCGACGGATCCTTATGGGGGGGTGATGCAATCGCGAAATTTGCGTGAGATCGCATCCGTGCGGGATCCGGTTTATCGAGCCGGAGCCGATCTTTTCGAATTCAATATGGAATATGATATCACGCCGGCTCTGACGTTCACATCGCAAACCGTTTTCAACAACGATCACACCTATTCATTCCAGGACTATAATCGCTTCAACAGTCTTCCTGCGTTCAACGATACGTCCATCATGACGCGCCCGATCGGGCAGGGGGGCAATCCATCCGATCCTAATCAGTTCGCCAAGCTGGCCCCAGGAGGTATCTTCTGTGACCCCCAAATCGGTTGTTCGAATACGATTGCGGGGTTCGACATAAGCTCTGCCAAATCCAAACAGTTCAATCAGGAATTCAGGCTCCAATCATCCTTTGATGGGCCTTTTAATTTCAGTATCGGAGCGAATTATACAAAATTCAGCACCGTCAACGAATATTATGTCATGTTCAATTTATTGACGGCCATGGCGTGGAGTCCGCCATTCTATACTTCACCCGGAGCAGCTGGGCCAACCTGGGATCCCTCTATTTGCTATGCAGCGGCGTATTTTCCATCTCCCGGTGTGCCTATTGACGATCCTCTGGCCGATTGCCCCTATGTCGATCCGAATCCGGTGGAGAGGATCAGCGGCGAAGGCCATAATTATTTTCGATCGAGCAACCCCTATAAACTGCGATCAAAAGCTCTGTTCGGCGAGGCTTATTGGAACATCAGCGATGATCTGAAGCTGACGGCGGGTCTGCGTTATACGCAGGATCGAAAAACCTTGCGCGTCGTGCCTTCCCAGACTTTGACAGGTCGGTCGCTGACGTCGGGCGGCCTGGTGTCCAAGGGCTATCCGGAGGAAGCGCCCATCCGCCAGAAATGGGGCGAGCTGACCGGCCGCATCGGTCTGGATTGGAAACCGGATATTGGTTTCACCGATGACAGCATGATTTATGGCTTTTATTCACGGGGTTATAAGGCAGGCGGCGCCAATCCGCCCCAGCCGAAGTTCGCCACGGCCGAAGAAACCCGGCAGGATATGCTCGATTCCGGCGTTCCCCAGGCGACTGTCGATTTCTACACCTCTTTTTTCGACATCCTGCCGGTGCTGCAACTGACCGCAGTCGAATATGGCCCGACCTTTGAACCCGAGTTCGTCAATGCCTTTGAAGTCGGGATGAAGAACAGCCTGTTGAATGGGAAATTGTCGCTGAACCTGACCGGTTTTTATTATGACTATAAAAATTATCAGGTGTCGCAGATTCGCGACCGCACCGCGGTAAACGAGAATTTCGACGCTAAAAGCTGGGGCCTGGAACTGGAATCGGTGTTCGCGCCGACGCCGAACCTAAAGATCAATTTCAACATGGGCTATCTGAACACGCGGATCGCCAAGGGTGAAACCTCGATCGACATCATGAATCGGACCCAGGGCGATCCCAATTACACCTTGACCAAGCCATGGATGCAGTTGCCATCCAATTGCATTGTTCCGACCCATGTCGCCGAAGGCTGGGCGAACCTGAACTCCGGCCTTATCGGCTTTTGGGGCATGTGTGGCGGCCTTAAAGGCTTCGTCAATGGCTTCTTCCCCGCGCAGGTTCCGGATTCCAAGTTCGGCGGTGCGCAATACGATCCCGCGAATTACCCCGAGATCAATGGCGGAGCCGGCATCCGCGCCGATCTGGGCGGCAATGAACTGCCCAATGCGCCGCACTGGACCGCTAACTTTGGCATCCAGCATAGCTGGTCCATGTCGGACGACTGGGAGGTGACGCTGCGCGGCGACGCTTACTGGCAGGGCAAGAGCTGGGCGCGCGTCTATAATTATGCGCCTTATGACCGTCTGCGCGACTGGACCAATTTCAACCTGTCGGTCCGCGTCGATGGTCCCGAAAATCTGACGTTCGAGGCTTATGTGAAGAATGTCTTCAACAAATCGCCGATCACCGACGCTTTCCTGAACTCGGACGATACGGGCCTGACGACCAACGTCTTCACCCTCGATCCGCGCATCATCGGGTTCAGCATCGCGAAGAAATTCTGACGTCCTCTCCACCCACCACTGGGGGAAACCTTGGGTCGATGCCTCCTTGCTCCCGGGCAAGCATCGGCCCAGCTTTTTTGGGGAGGGCCGACGGGATATGGACTCGCGCCCGCCGAGTGTGCCGATCGGCGGTGCGGCGCGGGTGGAGGCCTGTCGGGCGGTGCTGCCGTTCGGGCCGATGCGTTGACCGGAGCCGGCCGCCGTCGAAACCTCTGGCCAAAGGCACAGCGTTCATTCTATGTTCCGCGCATGGATATGATGCTCGCCGCCGCCCTTGTCGCGCTCTTCCTTGGCGCTCTGATCGGCTGGTTGTTTGCCGGGCGGCAGGCGGGGGCGCTGCGGGCCGAGCGTGACGGGCTGGCCGAGCGGTTCAAGGCCGCCGTGACCGACCTTGCCGCAGAGGCCGATGCGCGCAAGGCCGCCGACCTGCAATTGTCGGCGCTGCTCGCCGAGCAGAAGGCGCGCGATGCCGCGCATGACGCGCAGATCGCCCAGCTTCGCGAGGCGCAGGCGGCGCTTACCGCGCAGTTCCGCGAGGTCGGGCAGGCGATGCTCGGCGAGGCGCAGAAGGCGTTCCTCGAACGCGCCGAGGCGCGCTTCCGGCAGAGCGAGGAAAGCGCGGGGCAGAATCTGAAGGCGCTGCTGTCGCCCGTCCACGAGCGGCTCGAGAAATATGAGCGGGCGGTGACGAAGGTCGAGGCCGACCGGCAGAGCGCCTTCGGCATCCTGCAGGGGCAGATCGAATCGATGCGCGCACAGAATGAGCGCGTGTCGAGCGAGGCGGCGAAGCTGGTCAACGCGCTGCGCAATGCGCCCAAGGCGCGCGGCCGCTGGGGCGAGCAGCAGCTTCGCAACGTCCTCGAAAGCTGCGGTCTTTCCGAGCATGCCGATTTCCAGACCGAGGTCAGCGTCGCCGATGGCGAGGGCGGGCGGCTGCGCCCCGACGTGGTGGTGCGGGTGCCGGGCGGGCAGAATCTGGTCATCGACGCCAAGGTGTCGCTCAACGCCTATCAGGATGCGTTCGGCGCGGTCGACGAGGGCGAGAAGACGGCGCATCTCGCCGCGCACGCCGCGGCGATGAAGGCGCATGTCAACGCGCTCGGCGCCAAGGCCTATTGGAACCAGTTCGACGACACGCCCGACTATGTCGTGATGTTCGTCCCCGGCGAGCATTTCCTCGCCGCCGCGCTCGACCAGGATACGGGGCTGTGGGACTATGCGTTCGAGCGCAAGGTGCTGCTCGCGACCCCGACCAACCTGATCGCGATCGCGCGCACCGTCGCCGCGGTGTGGCGGCAGGAAAAGCTCGCGGGACAGGCGCGCGAGATCGCGGCGCTCGGCAAGGAACTTTACGCGCGCATGGCGACGATGGGCACACACATCGCGCGGGTGGGCAAGAATCTCGACCAGGCGACGGGCGCCTACAACGCCTTCGTCGGCAGCTTCGAAAGCCAGGTGCTGACGCAGGCGAAGCGTTTCGAGGCGCTCGATATCGAGACCGGCGGCAAGGAAATCCCGACGCTGCCGGTCGCCGAACAGGCCGCGCGCCCGCTCGCCAAGCTGGCGGTCGCGCCGAGCGCGGTGAACGACGCGGGCGAATAAGTCGCCATTGTCGCGCGGGCGGCATGCCGGCTTGGAAGCGCATGCCCGACCGGCATCGCTCCCCGATCCCCGCTCCCCAACAGGGCGATGGATCGGATTTACGCCCGCGGTTCTATATCGCCCGCTTGAGCACGGCCGTCTTGCCGTCCCTGCCGGTCAGCACCATCGTGCCGTCCGCCGGGAAATCGACGCGCACCGGCGCCTCCATCAGGGCGAAGAAGCCGCGTTCCTGTTCCATCGCGGGGCCGGGGCAGGCCATCAGCGTCGCCGCGAGTTGCCCCGCGGTCAGCATTCCGTCCTTGACCGAATAGCTGCCGCCGAAGCGGTTGCAGCCGGCGCTGCCGCTCATCCGGTCACCGTCGAATTGCAGCTCGGCCGGCCGGTCGCCGGCGATCGCGACGCCGCCGATCGACACGAAGGTCCAGTGGGTGCCGGCCAGTTCGCCCGGCGGCAGGATCGCGCCGCCGCAGCCCTTCACCGTCTTGCCGTCGGCGGTCACCGTCACCGTGTCGCGATAGCGTCGGTCGCTCATCCCGTCGCTGCACGCGGCGTGGGCGACGTCGACCGTCAGACGCGGCGTGACATAGCGTGCGCCGCCCGACGACGCGCGCGCGCCGGGGTTCGGCACGACGATCTTCGTCTCGCCGTAATCGCCGGCATAGTTCAGCCTTTCGGGGGTGATCTCCAGCGTCCAGCCGGGCTCGGTGCCGACCGCCATATAGGCGCCGGCGGGCGGCGGCGCATCGCCGGGCGCCTGCGGCGTCCCGGCGGGGGCGCAGGCGGCGAGAGCGAGGGAAAGGGCGAGCAGGGGCAGCGTCTTGGTCATGATGGTCTCCAGCAGCGCGTTCGCGTCGGCGGGGGCCGGGATAGCGCGCCATGTCCGGCGCGCGTCCCGGCTCCGCTCGATACGAACGGAAAGGCGCGCCTCTAGTTGCATGGGGCTGGCGCTTTTCTGAACGATCCGGCCAAGCGCCGTTCATCTTCGCTGCTGGTTCAGCACCTCATAGGCCATCACCGCCGCGGCAACCGCGGCGTTCAGGCTGTCGGCCTTGCCCAGCATCGGCATCTTCACACGCACGTCGGCGGCGGCGGCATAGGCGGGCGGCAGCCCCTGCGATTCGTTGCCGATCAGCAGGAAGGTCGGCGCGGCATAGCGCACCGCCTGATAATCCTTGCTGTCGTCGCCGAGCCACGTCGCGACCAGCTCGCCGCGGCCGGCGCGCAGCCAGGGCAGGAATTCGTCCCAGCGCGCCTGCACCAGCCGCTGGGTGAAGATCGCCCCCATGCTCGCGCGCACCGCTTCGACCGACCAGGGGTCGGTGCTGTCGTCGAGCAGGATCAGCCCGCCCGCCCCGACCGCATCGCCGGTGCGCAGCATCGTGCCGAGGTTGCCGGGGTCGCGCAGCCGCTCGGCGACCAGCCAGATCGGCGCGGCGTCGCGGTCGATGTCGGCCAGCGCGGTCTGCGGCTCGGCATAGATGCCGACGACGGTCTGCGGATTGTCCTTGCCGGAGAGTTTGGAGAGGATCGCGGGCGTCGTGTCGAGCACCTCGCCGCCGGCCGCCAGCGTCGCCTCGACCAGCGCCTTCGCCAGCGGATGCCCGGCGGCGCCTTCGTCGGCGAGGAACAGCCACTGCGGCAGCACCCCCGCCTCGCGCGCCTCGGTCGCGATCCGCAGCCCTTCGGCGAGGAACAGCCCCTCGGCGCGGCGGTGCCGTTTCTCGCGCAGCAGCCGCATCCGCTTGACCAGCGGGTTGGAGAGGCTTTCGATGCGGCTGCGGCGGACGCTTCCCGCGCGGGGAGGGGCCATGGGCTCAATCCTCGCCGAAGCTGTCCTTGACGAGGCCGACCAGCTTGAGCAGCGCGGTGTCGGCGCCATCGCCGCTGGTGTGGATGGTGATGCTGTCGCCCTTCGCCGCGCCGAGCATCATCAGCCCCATGATCGATGTGCCGTTGACGCGCGAACCGCCCTTTTCGACCTCGACCGTCACCGTTTCGGGCAGGCGGCTGACGAAGGTGACGAACTTGGCGCTGGCGCGCGCGTGGAGCCCGCGCTGGTTGGTGATCTCGACGGTCTCCGACGCTTCGCTCATGGCCCCACTCCCAGCATTTCCGACGCGACGGAGATATATTTCTGGCCGGCTTCCTTCGCCGCGATCACCGCGGAGCGCAGGTCCATCGCCTTGCGCGCGCTTTCGAGCCGGATCAGCATCGGCAGGTTGACCCCCGCGATCACCTCGGTCCGCCCCTGTTCGAGCAGGCTGATCGCGAGGTTCGACGGCGTGCCCCCGAACAGGTCGGTCAGCATGATGACGCCGCGCCCCTCGTCGACCTTGCGGATCGCCTCGGCGATCTCCTTGCGCCGCATCTCCATATTGTCGTTGGGGCCGATGCACACGGTCGCGATCGCGCGCTGCGGGCCGACGACATGCTCCATCGCCGTCACCATTTCCTCGGCGAGCCGGCCATGCGTGACGAGGACCATACCAAGCAGCGGCAGCGCTTTATCGGTGGGCATGAAATCGACGACCCTTATGCTTGTCCGCCGGATGCGGGAGATGCGGGCGGGGGCTTGCCCTCAAGCCCATCTTGCGGGGCGGAGTCAAGGTTGCGGTGGGTGACGGTCGGAAGGTGGCCCGCGGCCTGCAGCGTCCGGGCGACGCGTTCGGCGACATGGACCGACCGGTGGCGCCCGCCGGTGCAGCCGAAGGCGATGGTGACATAGCTCTTCCCCTCGGCGCGGTAGCGCGGCAGCAACGTCAGCAGCAGCGTCTCGATCTGCGACACCGTCGCCTCATAGGCGGGGTCGGCGGCGACATAGGCGGCGACCGCGGGGTCGAGCCCGGTGCCGGGGCGCAGCGCCGGGTCCCAGTGCGGATTGCGCAGATAGCGCATGTCGAAGACGAGATCGGCGTTGCGCGGCAGGCCGCGCGCGAAGCCGAAGCTCAATATGTTGAGCGCCGGTTCGTTGTCGCCGTCGTCGCCGAACCGGTGGCGGATCTCTTCCTGCAGGTCGTTGCTCGAATAATTGGTCGTGTCGACGACATGCTCGGCCCAGCGACGCAGCGACTCCATCATCTCGCGCTCGCGCGCGATGCCGTCGGCGGCGGGGCGGTCCTCGGCGAGCGGATGGCGGCGGCGCGTCTCGGAAAAGCGGCGTTCGAGCTCCGCTCCCGCGCAGTCGATGAACAGTGTCTGGATGTCGCGCCCGCCCGCGGCGCGCAGGTCCTTGATATGACGGACGAGCAGCGAGGGGCGGAAGCCGCGGCTGCGGCTGTCGATGCCGACCGCGAGCGGCCGGTGCGCCTCGCTGCGCTTGACCGGCGCATCGATCAGCGGTTCGAGCAGCGACAGCGGCAGATTGTCGACCACCTCCCAGCCCAGGTCCTCGAGCACCTTGAGCGCGGTCGACTTGCCGGCGCCCGCGAGGCCGGTGACGAGCAGCAGGCGCGGTTCGGCCGGGGCGGTCATGCCGGGGTCGCCAGACGGTCGAGCGCAAGCATCACCTTGATCGGTGCCGACGCCTCGAAGGCCGAAAGCCGCAGGGCGGGCAGCGGATGGCCCGCGACCGTCTCCACCTCGCCCGGGTTGGGCATGCGGTCGTAGCGGTCGGCCAGCCGCACCGCGAGCGCGAGCGGCACGGGCGCGGCGAAGGGCTGTTCGACGATGCCGATCCCGCGCACCTCCAGCTTGCCCTCCAGCGTCTCGGGCGGGCGGCACCACAGCGCGCCGTCCTGGCGCCAGACGTCGCAGCGATCGTCGGCGACCAGCCGCGCGCCCCGGTCGATCAGCCGCAGCGCGAGGTCGGACTTGCCCAGCCCGGACGGGCCGAGCAGCAGGATGCCGCGGCGCCCGGCGGCGACGCAGCTCGCATGGATGTTGACGATCTCTGGCACGGTCCGGCTCGAAAGCATCGCCTAGGCTTAGCTGCGGCGGGGTAGGGTAGCAAGGCGGCAAACCGGCGGGTAGTGGGTTTGCGCCAACTCTGGATTGCCGCGTCGCTTCGCTCCTCGCAATGACGATTCCAGCTCATGGCATCAGGCTCTATGGTCCTTGGGGATTCGGAGTTCGGCGCACCGCCTCATCCGTTCGTCATGCTGAACCCGTTTCAGCATCCATGACCGGACGTTGCCCTTTGCGCCGCCTTTCAGGCGAGGGCAGACCATGGACCCCCGGATCGGGTCTTCAGGCAAGTCAGGCGCTGTTCCCCGGCGAAAGCCGGGGTCCAGATGGCACAGCGCTGCCTCGCATGGACCCCGGCTTTCGCCGGGGAACAGCGACTTGTCGAAAAGGGATCATCGCCAAACAAGTTCAGGGTGACGGAAGGGAAAACCGTGCCGGAAACCCGAATCCCCACAGATTATAGCGAACAAGTGCGCAAGCCTCGCTGCCCCTCCCGCTTGCGGGAGGGAAGATTGGGTGAATGCCGCCGGACTCAGGCGACCGTTTCGTTTCCGTCGCCGGCCGGCAGGGTGATGAGCAGGCTCGCGCCGCGCCGGCCGTCCTCGCGGTCGCGCGCGGCGATGGTGCCGCTGTGACCCTCGATGATCGTGCGCGCGATGGCGAGACCCAGCCCGCTGTGGCGGCCGAAGGCTTCGCCGTCGGGGCGCTCGCTGTGGAAGCGGCGGAAGATCGCCTCGCGTTGCGCCGGATCGATGCCGGGGCCGTCGTCGTCGACGCGCACATGCACCTCGTCGCCCAGCCGCGTCGCGGCGATGCAGACGAGGCCGTCCGGCGGCGAGAAGCTGATCGCATTGTCGATGACATTGTCGATCGCGCGTTCGATCCGGTGTCCGTCGCCCATCACCATCGTCGTGCCGCGACGCGGGCGCGCGAAGGCGATGCGCGGCCCGTTCGCCTTCTGTCCATCCGCCCCCTGCCCGGCGCGCGCAGCGCGGCCCGCGAGCATCGATTCGATCATCAGCCCGATGTCGATCGGCTCGAAATGGGTGCGCGAAAGCTGCGCGTCGATGCGGCTCGCGTCGCTGATGTCGGTGACGAGCCGGTCGAGTCGGCGCACATCCTCGTCGGCGATGGCGAGCAGCTGCGCGCGCTGTTCGTCGGTCCGGACGCGGCCCAGCCCCTCGATCGCCGAGCGGACCGAGGCGATCGGATTCTTGAGCTCGTGCGTAACGTCGGCGGCGAAATGTTCGCCCGCGTCGATGCGTTCGCGCAGCGCCTGCGTCATGTCGCTCAGCGCGCGGGCAAGGGTTCCGATCTCGTCGCGGCGGCTCGGCAGGCGTGGGACGACGACCTCGCGCGCGCGGCCGAGGCGGACGCGCACCGCCGCGCGCGCCAGCCTGCGCAGCGGGCGGACGATCGTGCGCGCCAGGAACAGCGACAGCAGCACCGATGCGACCAGCACCATCGCCATCACCACCGCGAGGCGAAAGCGTTCGGCGCGCACGGTGCGCGTGATGTCGCGCGCGTTGAGCGTCATCAGCATCACCTCGGGCGTTTCGAGGTCGACGACGCGCGTCGCGCTGAGCAGCGGCGTGCGTTCGGGGGCATAGCGGAACCGCGTCGCTTCCACTCCGCTGCGCAGCGCTTCCACCACCTCGGGCCACGCAGCGGCGCGATCGTCCAGCGGCTCCTCGAAATCGGGATAGGTCGGCGCGCCGACGATCCAGTCGATGCCGCGGTCCATCGCGCGCGCGGCGTCGCGTTTCCACGGCTGCAGTTCGGGGTCGCGCAGCGTATAGGTCGGCGGGGCGTGCGCGAAGCTGTCGTCGACCTTGCGCCCCGCGGCATCGTAGAAGCGCAGCCGCGATTCGGTCGCACGGGTGAATTCGCCGATCAGCCGCTGCCGCTGGTCGGGGCGCGCCGCCTCGAGCGCGCTGTCGAGCATCGCGAGCTGATCTTCCATCACCGCGATGCGCGTGTCGACCAGCCGGGTGCGATAGGTGTCGAGATAGAAGAAGCCGCCGGCGAGCAGCGCGACCGCCAGGATGTTGACCGCCAGAATGCGCGTCGTCAGCGACCAGCGCGCCGACCAGACGAGCGGGGCCTCCTCCTGCTCGGCTGCGGATGCCTCCTCCGACCTGCGCATCGCCCTAAGCATCGTCGGAGAAGCGGTAGCCCGCGCCATAGAGGGTTTCGATCGCGTCGAATTCGGGATCGACCTCGCGGAACTTGCGGCGCAGGCGCTTGATATGGCTGTCGATCGTGCGGTCGTCGATATAGACGTCGTCCTGATAGGCCGCGTCCATCAGCTGGTTGCGGCTGCGGACGATCCCGGGGCGGCTGGCGAGCGTTTCCAGGATCAGGAATTCGGTGACGGTCAGCGTCACGTCGCGCCCGTCCCAGCTCACCTTGTGACGCGCCGGGTCCATCGTCAGCCGCCCGCGCGAAATGGGTTCGGCGACCGGCTCGTCGTCGGCGCCGGCGCTGCTCCGGTTGAGTTCGACGCGGCGCAGGATCGCACGGATGCGGGCGATCACCAGCCGCTGCGAAAAGGGCTTGGCGATATAATCGTCGGCGCCCATCGCCAGCCCCAGCGCTTCGTCGATCTCGTCGTCCTTGCTGGTCAGGAAGATGACCGGAAGCTGGCTTTTCTCGCGCAGCCGGCGCAGCAGTTCGAGCCCGTCCATGCGCGGCATCTTGACGTCGAAGACGGCGAGGTCGGGGGGATTGTCGATCAGCGGCTTCAGCGCCGCCTCGCCGTCCGAATAGACGCGCGTCGCAAAGCCTTCGGCCTGAAGCGCGATCGACAGGGATTGCAGGATGTTGCGGTCGTCGTCGACCAGCGCGATGGTTGCCGTCATGCTCTTTCCAATGGCTGGGCGCCCCGCAGGCGAACTAGCCGATCCGGCGGCCATCGACAACCGCGCACGGCCCGGCCGCGATTCACCCTTTAATCTTTTGACCTGCCCCGTCATCCTCGCTAACGCGACTGGATATCTACGGAATCGGCGTCACGTCGGCACCCATGACGCATGCGGGCCAGCCCTTCTGCTCGGCAGGCCGCGCATCGCGAACCAGGCGGGCCGCAGCGCCAGGGAAAGGCGAAGACAGATGACCAGGATTGCGATCGGCGATGCGACCGTCGAAACGAAAGCGGACGTCGCCGACAATTGGGGCACGGCCCGGCTCGTCGAGGATGCCGTCCGCCATGGCGAAGGCCTGCTGGCCAAGGACGGCCCGCTCGTCGTCGCCACCGGCAAGCACACCGGGCGCAGCGCCAAGGACAAGTTCATCGTCCAGGACGACGAAACCCGCGACACCATCTGGTGGGGCAAGACCAACGTCGCGATGACCCCCGATCATTTCGCGGCACTGAAGGCCGATTTCCTCGCGCATCTCGCCGCGGCCGACCGCCTCTATCGCCAGCAGCTGTTCGGCGGCTCGCAGCCCGAATATCGCGTCGGCGTGCAGGTGCTCACCGAATATGCGTGGCACAGCCAGTTCATCCGCACCCTGCTTTGCCGCCCGACCGCCGCCGAGCTGGCGGCGTTCCAGACCGACTATACCGTCATCGACCTGCCCAGCTTCCGCGCCGACCCGGCGAAGCACGGGACGCGGAGCGAGACGGTGGTCGCGGTCAATTTCGCGGAGAAGCTCGTGCTGATCGGCGGCACCGCCTATGCCGGCGAGATGAAGAAGTCGGTGTTCGGCATCCTCAACTATCTGCTCCCCGCGCAGGGCGTGATGCCGATGCACTGTTCGGCGAACATCGGCGCGGGCGGCGACACCGCGGTCTTCTTCGGCCTGTCGGGCACCGGCAAGACGACGCTGTCGGCCGATGCGTCGCGCACGCTGATCGGCGATGACGAGCATGGCTGGTCCGACACCGCGGTCTTCAATTTCGAGGGCGGCTGCTATGCCAAGATGATCCGCCTGTCCGAAGAGGCGGAACCCGAAATCTACGCGACGACGCGGCGCTTCGGCACCGTGCTCGAAAATGTGGTGATCGACCCCGAAACGCGCGCGCTCGACCTCGACGACAACAGCCTCGCGGAAAACACCCGCGGCGCTTATCCGATCGACTTCATCCCGAACGCGTCGGAAGCGAACATGGGGCCGGTGCCGAAGACGGTGATCTTCCTGACCGCCGATGCCTTCGGCGTGCTGCCGCCGATCGCGCGGCTGACCCCCGACCAGGCGATGTATCATTTCCTGTCGGGCTACACCGCCAAGGTCGCCGGCACGGAGATCGGCGTGACCGAGCCGGAGGCGACCTTCTCGACCTGCTTCGGCGCCCCCTTCATGCCGCGCCACCCGAGCGTCTACGGCAATCTGCTCAAGGACCGCATCGCGAAGGGCGGTGTCAGATGCTGGCTCGTCAACACCGGCTGGACCGGTGGCATGGCGACGATGGACGGCATCAAGCGCATGCCGATCAAGGCGACGCGCGCGCTGCTCAACGCCGCGCTCGACGGCAGCCTGAACGACGCCGAATTCCGCCGGGACCCGAACTTCGGCTTCGACTATCCGGTCGCTGTGGCGGGCGTCGACAGCGCGATCCTCGACCCGCGCGAAGCCTGGGCCGACAAGGCCGCCTATGACCGCACGGCGCAGTTGCTGGTGCAGCAGTTCATCGACAATTTCGCGCAGTTCGCGGGCCATGTCGACGAAGGCGTGCGCCGGGCCGCCCCGCAGGCCGCCGTCGCCGCCTGACGCCGGATCAGAAGGGAAGCCATCCGTGGCTTCCCGCCACGGCCCCCAGGATCGTCGCCATCGCGAGCACCAGCAGCACCACGTGCACGCGGTGCAGCGCGGTGAAGGCGCGCTGCGGGTCGCGTCGCGCCCATGCCGGGAAATAGCGGTGCAGCACGAACGGCTCGCCGACGAACAGCAGCAGCGCGAACAGCGACCAGACGATCACCATCGCGTGCATCCACCAGAAGCGGGCTTCGGCGAAGCGGTCCCACAGGTCGAGGCGCTCGATCATGTAGAAGCCGGTGAGCCCGACCAGCAGCACCGCCGCGCGCGCCTGCCATACGAAGCGGCCCTCGAAGGCGTGGAACGCCGCGACGCGATCTTCGCCGAACGTGCCGCGCCGCACCGCGGGCAGCGCGACGGTGGTCGCCATCGACACGCCGCCGATCCAGACGACGACGCCCAGGACATGAAGCGCACGCGCGAGCGCGAGATCGTCGATGCCGGTCATCGCGCCACCTGCGCCGCCGCCGCGGGCGACAGCGCCCCGCCCCGCACCAGCACGACCTGAAGCAGCACGTCGCCGTCGCGGGCCGCGGCCCAATGCTCGCCGCCCTCCGCGGGGATGACGATCACGCTGCCCGGGCCGAAGCGGCGCTCGGCCGCCTCGTCGAGACTGGCTCCGTCGCCCCAGGACAGCGTGCCCGACAGCACCGTCAGCAGGCGCACCGGACCCGTCGCGCCGTGCGGCGGCAGCATCTTTCCCTTGTCGATCCGCAGCAGAAAGCTGAGCGGCCGGCCGTCGGCGTCGGTCGCGAGCACCGCCTGCTGCGCGGTGCCGTGAACGACGGCATAGGCCAATCGGTCGAGATCGAGTCGCGTCGATTGCGCCGACGCGGACCCCGGTATCGCGATCAACGCGGCGGCGGCGAGAAGCGGAAGGCGGCGGAGCATTGGCGGATCCTTTCCGGTGTCGAACGATCGGCCGGCGCCATGCGTCGGCGCAGAGCATATGATTGCTGTTGCGAATGGATTGCATATAAACGGTGTTGGCGGCGCCGGCTTTGTGCCAGCGCAAATCGTGGGCGCATCGGGCCGGCCGCTGCGGTGATGTGATGCGTGAGAGAGTAAGGCAGGGGATGGACATGGAGCCCGCAGTGTCGCTCGACCGGATCGGCGCGCTCGAGCTGTTCGCCTCGCTGCCGGCGGAGGCGCTCGAGCCGGTCCGCGCCGCGATGCGCACGGCGCGGGTGGAGAAGGACGCGGTCATCTTCCGGCAGGGCGACCCGGTGTCGCGCGCCTATGCACTGGCGTCGGGCAGCGTCCGCATCGTGCAGGGCGGCGCCGACGGCGGACAGGCGATCGTCCGCTTCATCGCGCCCGGCGAGATGTTCGGCACGGTGCCGCTGTTCACCGATCACCGCTTCCCGGCCGATGCCGTCGCCGTCGAGCCATCGACGGTGCTGACATGGTCCGAGCCGCAGCTCCTCGATCTGATGACCCGCTATCCGGCGATCGCGATCAACCTGATCCGGGCGCTCGGCGAGCGCATGGCGCAGCTTCAGGAGCGCGTCCGCGAACTCACCACCTGGCGCGCCGAACAGCGCATCGCCCAGGCCGTGCTCCGGCTCGCCGCCCAGTCGGGGCGCGACGGGTCGCGTGGCACGACGATCGAGATACCGCTGCGCCGCAAGGACCTCGCCGAATTCGCGGGGACCACGCTGCATACCGCCAGCCGAACCGTCGCGGCCTGGGAAAAGGCGGGGCTTCTGGAAAGCCGCGGCCAGCGCCTGACCATCCACGACCTCGACGCGATCCGCCGCCTGGCCGAGGGCGAGGAGGATTAGGGTCCTGACCGTAAGGGGCGTCCCGCCCAAAGGATGCCCGCGTTCCGGCCTCTTTTCGGCTCGACCCCGCAAACCGCCGGGCAGTTTGATCCAGCGCAAACCCATTGCCCCGAACTCTGCTATCGTCTCTCATAGTCGAATGCGCGTCCGGCGGTCCGGGTCGCGCGGATGGAGGATGGGCGATGCTCTGTCCCGAATGTGGTGAAGTAACCGGCCCCGGGCCGCTCGATGCCCGGCGTGGCGCACGCGAAGGCGCGCGTGGGACAGGGGCGGTGCGGCGCTGGTGCGTCGCGGCGCTGCGTGGCGTCGGACGCGGCCTCTGCCTTGCGCGGCGCGGCGATTCGCCGTCCGCGGGGGAGGCCTGACATGGCGCTCCATCATTGCCGATCGGGCGAAGTGGCGCGGCTGGGCACGCTCGACGATCCGGCGACACGGACCGCGGCGCTCGCCAAGAATGCATCGTTCGAGGCGGTCCATCTGGTCGTGCGCGCCGGCGAGTCGATCGCCCCGCATCAGGTCGCCGGGTCGATGACGCTTTACTGCATCGCGGGGCATGTGCGGTTCGAGGGCGGCTCGCCGGCCGAGCTTCGCACCGGCGACTGGCTGTTTCTCGAACCCGGCGCGCGGCACGCGGTCGAGGCGGTTGCGGACAGTTCGCTGCTGCTAACGATCCTATTCGACGAATCCGACAAACGTCAGGCGCCCGACCGGGCCGCCTGACGCACATGCTTTTCATATAGACGGGGGCTCTCGTGGGCGAATATCGCAAGCTTTGGTGGACGTTGATCGCGGTCCTGACGGTGACGTTCGCGATCCTGGGGATCTCCGGGGTAGAGGTCTATCGCAAGGCACCGCCGATCCCCGAACGGGTGACGACCGCCTCGGGCGAGGTGCTGATGACCCGCGACGACATCATGGCGGGACAGGCCGCGTGGCAGAGCACCGGCGGAATGCAGCTCGGCTCGATCTGGGGGCATGGCGCCTATCAGGCGCCCGACTGGTCGGCCGACTGGCTGCACCGCGAACTGACCGCATGGCTCAGCCTCGCGGCGCAGGAAAGCTATGGCAAGGCGTTCGACGCGCTCGACGTCGCGCAGAAGGCGGCGCTGACCCATCGGCTCAAGGAGGAATATCGCCGCAATACGCTCGATCCGGCGACGGGCGTCGTCACCGTGTCGGACCTGCGCGCCCGCGCGATCGACCAGACCGCCGACCATTATGACCGGCTGTACGGAAACGACCCGGCACTGCGCGAGATGCGCGACAATTACGCGATGAAGGAAGCGACGCTGCCCGACGCGGCGAAGCGCGCGGCGCTGACCGACTTCTTCTTCTGGACCGCCTGGGCCGCATCGACCGAGCGGCCGGGGACGGTCGCCACCTATACCAACAACTGGCCGCCCGAACCGCTGATCGGCAACCAGCCGACGCCGGAGAATATCCTCTGGTCGCTCGCCTGCGTCGTCATCCTGATCGCGGGCGTGGGCGCGCTGATCTGGGGCTGGGCCTTCCTGCGCCGCCACGACGACACGCCGCTCGTCGCCGCGGACAAGGACCCGCTGACGCTCGCGGCGCTAACCCCGTCGCAGCGCGCGCTCGGCAAATATCTGTTCGTGGTGCTAGCGCTGTTCATCTTCCAGGTGTTCATCGGCGGCTTCACCGCGCACTACACGATCGAGGGGCAGAGCTTCTACGGCGTCGATGTGTCGCAGTGGTTCCCCTATGCGCTGACCCGCACGTGGCACGTGCAGAGCGCGGTGCTGTGGATCGCGACGGCGTTCCTCGCCGCCGGGCTGTTCCTCGCGCCGGTCATCCACGGCAGCGATCCCAAATATCAGAAGCTGGGGGTCGACCTGCTGTTCTGGGCGCTGATCCTCGTCGTCGTCGGGTCGTTCGTCGGCAATTACCTGTCGATCGCCCAGACGATGCCCGACGGGCTCGGCTTCTGGCTCGGGCATCAGGGCTATGAATTCCTCGACCTCGGCCGCGTCTGGCAACTCGCGCTGTTCGCGGGTCTGCTCTTCTGGCTGGTGCTGATGCTGCGCTGCATGCTGCCGGCGCTGCGCCGCCACGAAGGCGACAAGAGCCTGCTCGCGCTGCTCACCGTTTCGACGATCGCGATCGGCCTCTTCTATGGGACCGGCCTCTTCTATGGCGAGCGCACCCACATCACGATCATGGAATATTGGCGCTGGTGGGTCGTCCACCTGTGGGTGGAGGGCATTTTCGAGGTGTTCGCGACCGCCGCCATCGCTTTCATCTTCGCGTCGATGGGACTGGTGTCGAAACGGATCGCGACCGCCGCCAGCCTCGCCTCCGCCTCGCTGTTCATGGTCGGCGGCGTGCCGGGCACCTTCCATCACCTCTATTTCTCGGGAACGACGACTCCCGTCATGGCGGTCGGCGCGGCGTTCAGCGCGCTCGAGGTCGTGCCGCTGATCGTGCTCGGTTACGAGGCGTGGGAGCATTGGAGCCTGCGCGACCGCGCGCCGTGGATGCGCGCGCTGCGCTGGCCGCTGATGTGCTTCGTCGCGGTCGCCTTCTGGAACATGCTCGGCGCCGGGGTGTTCGGCTTCATGATCAACACGCCGGTCGCGCTCTTCTATCTCCAGGGGCTCAACACCACCGCGGTTCACGCCCATGCGGCGCTGTTCGGGGTCTACGGCTTCCTCGCCCTCGGCTTCACGCTGCTGGTGCTGCGCTACATCCGGCCGGAGATCGCGTTCAACGAGCGGCTGATGCGCGTCGGTTTCTGGGGGCTCAACGCAGGGCTGGTGCTGATGATCTTCACCAGCCTGCTGCCGGTCGGCCTGTTCCAGTTCGAGGCGAGCGTGACCACCGGCATGTGGTATGCGCGCAGCGATGAATTCCTGCAGCAGGGCTTCCTCGAAACGCTGCGCTGGATCCGGACCTTCGGCGACGTGGTGTTCATCGTCGGCGCGATCGCCGTCGCGTGGCAGGTCGTGATCCTCGGCCTGGCACGCCGGGGCGCGCGGGCGTGACGATCGCCACGACCACCGGCGGGGCGCGGGGCGGCGCCGGCTCGCCGCTCTGGCTGCGCGGCGCCTACCGCCTGTTCTTCGGGGCGGGCGCGCTGTGGGCGGTCATCGTCGTCACCCTGTGGGTCGGCGCGCTGGGCGGCCGCTGGGTCTTGCCCACCGCGATGGAACCGCTCGCCTGGCATCAGCATGAAATGCTGTTCGGCTATCTGAGCGCGATCATCGCCGGCTTCCTCAGCGCCGCCATCCCCAACTGGACCGGGCGGCCGACGGTGACCGGATGGCGCGTCGCCGCGGTCGTCGGCCTGTGGCTTGCGGCGCGGCTCGCGATCCTCTTTTCCGCGACGGTGCCGCCGCTGGTCGGTGTCGCGCTCGACGTCGGCTTCCTGGCTGTTCTGCTCGCCTATGCGACGCGGGAGATCGTCGCGTCGGGCAACCGCAACAAGCCGATCCTGCTCATCCTGCTCCTGTTCGCCGCCGCCTCCGCGCTCGATCATGCCGGGGCGATGGGGATGCTCGCCGATCCGGCGCTGGGGATGCGGACCGGCTTCGCGCTGATCCTGCTGCTGATCTCGATCATCGGCGGCCGGATCACCCCGGCCTTCACCCGCAACTGGCTGATGCGGCAGGGGCGGACCGATCGGCTGCCGACAATGGCCAACCGCTTCGACACGGCGGTGATCGGGGCAACGGCGCTTGCGCTCGCGCTGTGGACCACCCGACCCGACAGCATCGTTTCCGCAGCCCTTCTGCTGGTCGCAGGAGCCCTTCAGGCCGCCCGGCTCACCCGCTGGGCGGGCCTGAAGGCGCGGGACGACGCGCTGGTCTTCGTCCTTCACCTGTCCTACGCGTGGCTGCCGCTCGGGCTGGTGCTGCTCGGCTGCGCGATCATCCACCCGTTCATCCCGGTATCCAGCGCGATCCACGCGCTCGGCGCCGGCGCGATGGCGGCGATGACGCTGGCGGTGATGACGCGCGCGACGCGCGGCCACACCGGCCGGCCGCTGGAGGCCGACCGGCTCACCGTCGGCATCTATATTCTCGTCCATCTGGGCGCGCTGCTGCGCGTGGCGGCGCCGCTGTTGCCGATCGATTACATGCTCGCGATCCGCATCGCGGGCGGGTTGTGGAGCGCGGCCTTCCTGCTGTTCGTCCTCGCCTATGTGCCGATGGCGGTACGCCCGCCCCCGGGCGCCCGGCGCTGATCCGGCGGCCCGCGCCGCCCTTTCATAACCTGGATCAGGAAACCGGACGCGTCCGCGGCTGGCGGCGCGCAACCTGTCGACCGGCCGGGCGTTGCCATGACGGGACCGCCGTCCGACGAATGCGGAGGACGCGGCCCTTGTTGCTTGCGGGGAGAGACGGTTTCAATCGGGGGAACGGACGGAAGGCCTGCCATGAAATATGATGCCGAGGACAGCTTCTTCGCTCGCTTGCTCGACGACGATCACGCCATCGCCGAAACGCCTGCCTCGTGGACGCATCCCCGCACCCGCCGCATCGCGCTGATCGGCTGTTTCCGGCCGCGGCGTTGCGGGATCGCGACCTATACCGCCGACGTTCACGATCATCTGCGGCGCGAGCATCCCGAAATCGGCATCGACGTCTATGCGATGCGCGCCGATCCCGAACAGCCGGACGATGCCGACGTCGTGGCGGCGATCGACGCCGACGACCCCGAATCCTATGCCGCCGCTGCCGCCGCCATCAACCGCAGCGGCGCCGACGCCGTCTGGTTGCAGCATGAATTCGGCATTTTCGGCGGCCGGGCGGGCGCGATGGTGCTCGAACTGGTCGAGCGGCTCGCGGCGCCCCTCGTCGTCACGCTGCATACGGTGCTCGCCGCGCCCGATGCCGATCAGCGCCGGGTGATGGACGCGCTCGTCGCAAGGGGCTCGCGGCTGATGGTGATGAGCGAGCACGGTCGCCAGACGCTGATCGACGTCTATGGCGCGCCGCCCGGCAAGGTCGCGCTGATCGAACATGGCACGCCGGTGCGTCCCTTCGTCGCGCGGTCGCCGCTGCGCGAGCGGCTCGGCATCGGCGATCGTCCGATCCTTTCGACCTTCGGGTTGCTCGGGCCGGGCAAGGGGCTCGAAACCGCGATCCGCGCGCTGCCGGCCATCGCCGAACGGCACCCCGACATCCTCTATCGCATCGTCGGCGCGACCCATCCCAACCTGATCGCAGCCGAGGGCGAGGCCTATCGCGAAAGCCTCGAACATCTTGCCGCGACGCTGGGCGTCGGCGACCATATCGCCTGGGACAATCGCTTCCTCGATGCCGGGGAACTGCTCGACCAGATCGAGCTGTGCGACATCTATCTCGCCCCCTATCCCAACCTTGCGCAGGTCACGTCGGGGACGCTTTCCTATGCGGTGGCCTTGGGCCGCGCGGTGGTGTCGACGCCCTTCATCCACGCGCGCGAGTTGCTGGCGAACGACGTCGGCGTGCTCGTCGCGCAGGGCGACAGTAGCGCGATCGCCGATGCCGTCCTCGCGCTGCTCGCCTCGCCCGAAGAGCGGCACGCGCTCCAGATGCGGGCCTATGAGCGCGGCCGCCGCACCGCCTGGCCGCAGATCGTCCGCCAGAGCGCCGCGCTGCTCGACCAGGTGATCGCCGCGCCGCCGCGCCTGCTTTCGACGCCGCGGACGGCCCCGTCGCTGTCGGGTGTGTGGGCGATGTGCGACGACGTCGGCATCCTCCAGCACGGCCGTGGCCCGGTCGCCGACCGCGATCACGGCTATTGCATCGACGACAATGCGCGCGCGCTGATGCTCGCCGACCGCGTGCGCTTCGACACGGTGCAGGCCTATGAGGAGCGGGCCTTCCGCTTCGCCTCCTTCATCCAGCATGGCTGGAACCCGGAGCTGCGGGCCTTTCGCAACTTCATGGGATACGACCGGCGCTGGCTGGAGGATCGCGGGTCGGCGGACAGCAACGGCCGCGCGATCTGGGCGCTCGGCCGTTGCGCCGCGCATTCGCCGTCGAACGACCTCGCGCGCTGGGCGCGCGAATGGTTCGACCGCGCCGCGCAGAGTGCGGCCAGCGTCGAAAGCCCGCGCGCGGTCGCCTTCGCGATGCTCGGCGCCGACGAACTGCTCGCGCGCTTCCCCTCCGATGCGCTGGCGGGGGAGATACTGGGGTGCGGCGCCGCCTTCCTCGAACAATTGTGGTCCCGCTGGGGCACCGAGGGATGGAACTGGTTCGAGCCGACGCTGACCTATGACAACGCCCGCCTGTGCGAGGCGCTGCTGCGCGCCGGGCGCACGCTCGGCGTCGCGGCGTGGCAGCAGGCGGGGCTGGCCACGCTGGCGTGGCTCTGCGATCGGCAGACAGCGACCGCCGGCCATTTCCGCCCGGTCGGCTCCGACGGCTTCGGCCGCCTCTACCAGGCGCTGCCCTTCGACCAGCAGCCGCTCGAAGCCTGGGCGTCGATCGAAGCCTGCGGCGCGGCGCTGGCGATCAGCCGCGATACGCGCTGGCGCCGCCATGCCGACGCCGCGTGGCGCTGGTTCTTCGGCGCCAACGACCGCGGCGAAGCGCTGGCGAGCATCGAGACCGGCCGCTGCTGCGACGGACTGACCCCGCGCGGCGTCAACACGAATGCCGGGGCCGAATCGACGCTGGCTTTTCACCTTGCCTATCATGCGATGGACGCCCTAGTCTGGCCGGGGGGTGCCAGGAAGGACACCGGCTTCGCGCATGCTGATATGCAGACCTGATCAATCGCCGCTACATATCCTCGATGAAAAGCTGAACGCGGACCCTTCGCGGGTCGTGCTTCGGCCCTTTCACCTCGCCTGGCAGGCAAGCGTGTCCGAACCCTCGCGCGCCGCGCAGCTCGTCAGCGACATATTGACGCTCGACGACGATCAGGCGGAGGCCGAACTGGACATCGTCTGGCAGGATTTTTCGGAACGTCACTGGCAGATCGGGCGCATCTTCGACCAGCGTTTTGCGGAGATCGCGGAGGACGTCCGGCTGGCCCGGGCGTCGGTGTCGCCGGTCAAGCAGCGGCTGATCGGCGCCTATTTCTGCCACGAATACAGCTATGCCGCCGCGGCGCTGATGAACCCCAGCGTCGTGCCCCATCCCGACCAGAGCGGGCTGAGCGGCGGGCAGCAGCGCTTCCTGATGTCGCTGCGCGCGGTGGGCGAGGGGCATATCAGCTCGATCGCCTTTCGCGAGGGCATGATCGGGCCGGGCGGCGATTTCCGGCTGTGGCCGCAATCGGGGCCGGCGATGGCCGCGGTGGTCGACGACCGTCACCGGATGGAGGCGGACGAGGCGGTGACCGTGCACCGCCAGCCCGACAGCGCCATATCGAACAGCGTGCTCTTCCCCGTGACCGAGGCGCAGCGCAACGGGCTGGAGGACCTGCGCCTCGTTTCCTTCACCCACGACGACGGCCGGCGCGAATATATCGGCACCTATACCGCCTATTCGGGTCGGGCGATCCGGTCGGAAATGCTGCGCACGACCGATTTCGCGAGCTTCTGCCTCGAACCCTTCACCGGCCGCGCCGCGCGCAACAAGGGCATGGCGCTCTTCCCGCGCAAGATCGGCGGCCGCTATCTGATGGTCGGGCGGCAGGACGGCAAGAATGTCACCCTGCTGTCGTCCGACAGCCTGACGCACTGGGACGACGAGGGCGAACTGCTGCTCAGCCCCGAATTCCCGTGGGAATTCGTCCAGATGGGCAATTGCGGCAGCCCGATCGAATGCGACGAAGGGTGGCTCCTGCTGACCCACGGCGTCGGCGCGATGCGCAAATACAGCCTGGGCGCCGCGCTGCTCGACCGCGACGATCCGTCGCGGGTGATCGGCCGCACCGCCTGTCCGATCCTGACCGCGGCGGAAAGCGACCGCGAAGGCTATGTTCCGAATGTCGTCTACAGCTGCGGCGCGATGCGCGTCGGCGACGAACTGTTCATCCCCTACGGGATTTCGGACAGCGCCATCGGTTTCGCCACCGCCTCGCTCGACGACCTGCTCGACCTGCTGCTTTAGACCCTGATGCCATCGAATGGGATCGTCATTGCGAGCGGCGAAGCCGCGCGGCAATCCAGAGTGTGCGGTAACTGCTCTGGATTGCTTCCCCCCCGATCAGGTCCGGGGTCGCAATGACGAAGTGGGGCAATCCAAAGTCATCAGAGTCTAGGGCCTGTGGGGATTCGGGTTTCGGTGCGGTTTCTCCCTTCCGTCACCCTGTTTCCTCCCCTTTCGTCACCCTGAGCTTGTTTGGCGTTTATACCCCTGAGACAGGGGCGCTGGTGATCCCCGGCGAAAGCCGGGGTCCATGCGAGGCAGCGCTGCGCCATGTGGACCCCGGCTTTCGCCGGGGAACGCTCACCTGTCGGAAGGGGATGATTGCGAACCTGTTTCAGAGCCTGCCCCGGACCCGATCCGGGGGTCCATGGTCTGCGCTCGAATGAAAGGCGGCACAAAAGGGAAGGTCCGGCCATGGATGCGGAAACGAGTTCAGCATGACGAAGGAATCTGAGCCACTTGTCCGTTCGGGCGCGCCCGGCTTGCAGCCGGGCCCGGAAGATCACAGCCCGAAGGGATAGGTATCGGGCCAGTCCTTGCGGTCGCCATCGCGGAGGCTAGCCTCCGGCGCGGCGGCGGCGCGTTTCCCAACCCTTTTTCGCGGCCGCCGATCGCTTCTCCGCGCTCTGGCTCGACCCGCCCTTGTGGCCGCCCTTGCGCGATGAAGCGTGGCTTTCCTTCTTGCCGCGGCCCGACCCCGATTTCTTGCCGCCGCCCGATTCCTTGTTCACCGTCGCCCAGGCGCGGCGCTCGGCCTCGGCGTGACCGACGCCGCGCTTCTCATAACCTTCCTCGATATGCTCGGCCTTGCGTTTCTGCTTGCCGGTATAGCTCGATTTGTCGCCGCGGGGCATGATCGCTCTCCTTCGTCTTCTCTTCCCCGACAACCGTTCGATCAAGGCGAGGTTCCGCGCGTGGGGGAGCGCATTTCGCCGCCCGCCGAACGGGCGGACGGCGGCATCTCATGCAAAAAAACGGGACGATCCAGAGGGTTGCCGGTGGCGCCGCAAAGGGCCGCTCGCATTCTTATAATTTGGATCAAGTTTATGAAAAATAAAAATAATCCTCGGCAGGAACCCGGCCGGGTCGCGCGGCGTCGAGCCTGCATAGACACGGGAGACTGAACATGGCCTATTCACGCATGACCGGGCTCGCGGCCCTCGCGCTTCTCGCTGCCTGCGGCAGCCCCGACACGGCGCGGCAGGACGATAGCGGCGCCATGCCCGACGGAGAGATGACCACGACCGAAGGGAGCATCGCGGCCGTCGATCCCCAGACCTTCGCCAACCGCATCGCCGCCAGCGACCAGTTCGAAATCGAATCCGCCAAGATCGCGCAGAGCAAGGCGAAGTCCAAAGCGCTTCGCGATTTCGCGGCGAAGATGGTCACCGACCACACCGCATCGAGCGCCAAGCTGAAGGCCGCCGCGACGACGCAGGGGTTGACGGTGGACGCGTCGCCCAACGCCCAGCATCGCACCGACCTCGCCGCGCTGCGGGCGGCAACCGCCGACGATTTCGACAGCCTCTACAAGGAACAGCAGATGCGGGCGCACGAGGCGGCGCTCGCCGAACTCAACGCCTATGTCGACAGCGGGACGCAGGACGCGCTGCGCGATTTCGCGCAGGCGACCGCGACGGTGGTCGACGGGCATCTCTCGATGCTGCGCGGCATCGACGTTCCCGCCCGCAGTGCCGCGGCAACGGGCGCCGTTCCGTCGACCCCCGCAGCGCCGCCGCCGGCCGCACCCGTCGACAAGACCCCGGCGCAGTAGCGCCGCGCTGCGCAGGCCCCGTTCTTCGCGGCGGGCGGGGCCGGAATCGTCGAACGGGCCGGGTACGAAATGCGACGAAGCGAGCGCCCCGGCTAACATGGGTGAGGGACCCCCGTACATCGGGGGTTCATCATCCGGGCCGGTTCCGAGGTACCATTTCCATGCCCTTCCGCGAAATTCTCGACAGTCTGCTGACACCGCGCGAACGCATTGCATGGGAAGCTTGCCTGGCGCGCAACGCCCGCGATCATGGCAAGGGCGCCGATCTGATCCGCGAGGGCGAACGGCCGCGGGCGCTGCATGTCGTGCTCGACGGGTGGGCGCAGAAATACAAGCAGCTTCCCGATGGCCGGCGCCAGATACTGGCGCTCTATCTGCCCGGCCAGCTTTGCGACCTCGACCTGTTCACCGTCAGCCGCAGCGATCATTCGCTCGCCGCGATCCGCCGCCTGTGCGTGGCGGAGATCGGGCGCGCCGAGGCGTGCGATCTGCTGCACCGCTGCCCCAGCCTTTCGCAGATATTCTGCTGGAGCGAGCTTGTCGCCGGCGCGATCCAGCGCGAATGGATGATCAGCATCGGGCAGCGTAACGCGCAGGAGCGCGTCGCGCACCTGCTGTGCGAGCTGTATGTCCGCCAGCGCGGCAAGACGCCGCCGAATGCCGGCGCGTGCGATTTCCTGCTCACCCAGTGGCAGATCGCGGAGGCGACGGGCCTGACCCAGGTCCATGTCAACCGCACGATCCAGGAGCTGCGCCGGTGCTGCGGGGTCGAGATCCGCCAGCTGCGGCTGGAGCTTTCCGACTTCGAGGGGCTGGCGGCGCTCGCGTCATTCAACGCAAACTACCTCCATTTCAACGAAGCCACCTCCGCCGCCGAGCGCGTCGCGCCGCTGTTCGAGCCCGTCGAGACGATGGCGCCGCTGGGCCGCTTGCCGCTGGCGGCTCCTATTCTGCAGGCGTCCGTGCCGGCGCGCAGGATGTGATTTTGGTTCCGGGGGCGGCACGAAGGAGAGAGACATGAAGGTCGCCGATTGCATGAGCCGGAACATATGCGTCCTGTCGCTCGACAATTCGCTCCAGTCCGCGGCGCAACTGATGGCGGAAATGGATTCAGGATTCCTGCCCGTCGCCGACAAGGATGAGCTGATCGGCATCGTCACCGACCGCGACATCGCCATTCGCGGCGTCGGCATGGGACTCGCCCCGTCCGCGGGCGTCGAGGAAGTGATGAGCGACGAGGTGCGCTATTGCTTCACCGAGGATGAGGTCGAGAAGGTGCTCCACACGATGGGCACGCTGCAGGTGCGCCGCCTGCCCGTTCTCGACCGCGACAAGCGGCTGGTCGGCGTGGTGTCGCTCAGCGATCTTGCGACGAACGGCGCGGCGCCTGCGGCCGGCGAGGCGCTCGGCGATATCGCGCAGCCCAGCGAACACCATTCGCAGCGCCTGTAAGGCACCGGGGTCCGGTCAGGACGTCGGCGCGTCGCCCTCGTCTTCCGCCTCCAGCCCCTGATATTTGAGCTGGAGATAGCGCTCGCGCGTCGCGAGCTTGTCGAGTTCGCCCGCGGCCAGACTGCGCGCGGCCTCGCCGATCTCGCGTTCGAGCATCCTGAGGCCGCCGACCAGCGTTTCGTCGGGGGTACGGCCGGCGTGCGCCTCGCCGCGCAGCCCGGCGGGGATGCGCTGATAGCCCGCGACCAGCTCGGGCAGATCCTCGCCGACGAGCTTGCGGATGTTGCCGGCCGCCGGGGTCGCGGGGTCGAGCGTCTGGAGCTGCGGCGCGAGCAGGTCGAGCTGGACGCCGATGCCGTCGACGAGTTGGCGCGCCGGCGCGGGGAGCGCGGGGCGCTGCGCCTCCAGCCATATCTCGGTACGCCCCGCGAGCTGCTTGAGGTCGGCCTTGGGCAGGTCGGCTTGGCGCGGTTCGGGGAAGGGCGGCCATTTGCCGAACAGGATCGCGACCCCGATCAGCAGCAGCGTGACCGCCATCACCCCGGCAAAGCCGAGCGGCTGGATCAGCATACCGAACAGCGCCGCCGCGATCAGCACCGCGCCGCCCGCCATGCAGATGCGGCCGATCTTCCGGAACAGATGCTGGCGGCGCAGCGCCATGCTCTTGGTGCCGATCGGCCGTCGGCGTTCGCGCGACCGCTCGATCGCGGCGTTGCCGAGCATGATCGTCTGGTCGGTCTCACTCATCGCCATCGCCGCCTCGTCAGCCCTCGAGCGCCGCGAGCGGGCTGTCGGCGCCGCCGACGCTCGCTTGTGCCTGGCTCGCGCCCTCGGCGCGCGCGATATAGCCCTTCGACTTGGCGACCTCGCCTTCCAGCGCCGTCACCGTCGTCTTCATCGTGTCGAGCGCCTTCAGCTTGAAGGTGTCGATTGCGTCCATCGTGTCGTAGATGTTCTGGAAGGCGCGGCTCAACGTCTCCATCGGGATCGTGCTCGATGCCGCCTGTTCGTGGATGCGCGCGGTGTTGTCCTTGAGCATCTTCGACGTGCCGTCGATGATGTTCGCCGTCGTCGTGTTGAGCGCAGTGATCTGTTCGAGCACCAACTTCTGGTTGGTCATCGCCTGCGCCACGGTGATCGCGGTCTTGAGCGCCCCGACGGTGGTCGTGCTGGCGCGGTCGACCCCCTTCACCAGTTCGACATTGTTCTTCTTGACGAGATCGAGCGCGAGATAGCCCTGCACCGTCACCGCCATCTGGGTCAGCAGGTCCTGCGTGCGCTGACGGGCATAGAAGAGCGCATTTTCGCGCAGGATCTTCGCCTTGGCGGGGTCGCTGCCGTCGAGTTCGTTCGCCTTCGCCTCGAGCCGCTGGTCGAGCGTGTTTGCGATGTGGACCATCTGCTCCAGCTTGCCCATCGATTCCCACATTTTGCGGCGTTCGACGTCGATGGCGGCATTGTCCATCAGCAGCTCGTCCTTGCCGTTGGCGAGCGCGGTCAGGATGCCGCTGATGTGAGTCTGGGCGCTGCGATACTGCGCGAAATAATTGCTGACCTTGCTGCCGAAGATCTTGTCGAGGAAACCGCGCTTGGTCAGCAGCTTGCCGTTCGCCGACGGGTCGAGCCGTTCGACGGTGGTGCGCAGTTCGATCAGATTCTGGCCGATGTCGGTGTCGCGGTCCATCGCCCGGACCGGGCGGTCGAGGAAGCGGTTGCTGTGGCTCGCTGCCTCCAGCATCTCCTTGCGGCCCATGTTGGTGATCTGGTCGATGCGCTTGCCGAACTCGGGCGAATTCTCATCCTGCGCGACGAGATCGTCGATGAAGCTGTCGACGCGTTCCTCCAGCTTCGATTTCTGCTCGGTCGACAGCGGCACCAGCCCGGCGGCCTTTTCGGGCGACACGGCCGGGACAGGTTCGGGCGGCGTCAGCTTCAGTTCGTCGGTGGCGGTCGCCGTCGCGGTGTCTTCGCTCATTCCACTTCCTTCCAGCCCTCAACTCGGCTCTGGGCCGAAGCCTATATGGCACGCGGCACTGTGTTATTCAAGCATCACACCTCTTGCGGCCGATTCAGAACCGGTGCGATCCACGCGGAGAGGATGAGCTGCGCCATATGATAGACGAGGATCGGCACCAGCACCACGCCCGCGATGGCCGGGGGAAAGAGAGTCGCGGCGAGTGGCGCGCCCACCGCGATGCTTTTCTGCGCGCCCGCGAAAAGCAGGGTTATGCGGTCGGGACGGCGCAGGCGCAGCAGCCCGCCCAGGGCCCAGGCGGCCGCGAAGGCGAGCGCGAGCAGCGCCGCGACCGCGGCGAAGGTGATGCCGATCTCGCGGCCGTCGAGCCGGGCCCAGATGCCGCCGACCACCGCCGCGGAAAAAGCGACATAGACCGCGATGGCGATCGAGGTGCGATCCATGAAGGTCGCCAGTTCGCGATGCCGCAGCACCCAGGGACGCAGCCAGCGCTGCGCCGCCTGCCCCGCGACGAAGGGCAGCAGCAGGATCAGGGCGATGCGCAGCGCCGCCGCGCCGCTGATCGCGCCCGCGCTCCCCGCGAGCGCGGCGAAGAGGAGCGGGGAGGCGATGACCCCGGTCAGGTTGAGCAGCGCGGCGGCGACGACGCTCGCCGCGACGTTGCCGCCCGCCATGCTGCTCGATGCGGTTGCCGACTGGACGGTCGAGGGCAGGATGCCGAGGAAGAGGAAGCCAAGCGCCAGCGTCGCGGGCAGGAAGGGCGCGGTCGCTGCCTGCGCGACAACGCCGAGCAGCGCCATGCCGCCGAAGCAGAAGGCGAGGCCCGCGCCCTGCAGCTTCCAGTTGCGGACGCCGTGCAGCACCTCGTCGCGCGGCAGCCGCACACCGTTGAGGAAGAAGAGCAGGACGATCGCCGCGGTCGACACGCCCTGCGCCACGGGCACCGCCTCGCCGCGCACCGGCAGCAGGCTGGCGATCAGGATCGTTGCGAGCAGGACGGGGACGAAGCGGTCGGGGAAGATGCGTGCGAGCATGATCCGGGCGATGGCGGGATGCGCGGGGATTGGCAAGACTCGTCAACGGGCGCTTCCCCCCGCAGGAAAATGAATCGGGTACAGGACCCAGCGCTCCGCGCCGGGACGGCGCCGCGGGTGCCCTTTGTATCTTTGGCCGTTGCCGGGCGCAGCCTCGTGGGCGCGCGAGAGGACAGGCGGCGCGGCGAGAGCGGGATTTTCGGCATCGAGTGGAGAGGCTGGCGCCGCGCGGTTTTGTGTAGAACAGTGATTTCCTGCGCGCCTCTGCGCGAATCTTTTTCCATCCGACGATGCCGTCGCTACAGGGCGTCCATGTCCCGCATCCTCATCCTCGCCGCGCTCCCCGAAGAGGCCGACGCCCTTTTCCCCGGGGAGGGCGTGCGCACCGCCGATGGCTTCGCCATCCGCCGCCTTGCGGTGCGGGGGCACGCCCTCGCCGTCGCGACCTGTGGGCTCGGCAAGGTCCATGCGGCGCTTGCCGCCGGTCTGTTCGGCGGCGACGCCGACCTGTTGCTGATGAGCGGAACCTGCGGCGCGCTCGATGCCGAGGCGGGGCGCGCCTATTGGCTCGCCGAGGCGGTGCAGCATGATTACGGCACGGTGCGTCCCGACCGCTTCGACCGCTATCGCGCGGGCGAATGGCCGGCGGGAGAGGTGGGCGAGGCGCATTTCGCTGCCATGCCCGATCCCGGGCTGGGCCTGCCGCATGCGCGAATCGCGAGCGGCGACAGCTTCATCGCCTGCCCCGACGTGGCGGCCGGGCTCGTGCGCGGCCTTGGCGCGACGCTCGTCGATATGGAGGTGGGCGCCGTCGCGCAGGTCGCCGCGCGGCTCGGCAAGCCGTGGGCCGCGGTCAAGGCCGTCACCGATACGGCGGACGAGGGAAGCAGCCGCGACTTTCACGCGAACCTCGTCCGCGCGGCCCGCGCGGCGGCGATCGAGGTCGAGCGGCTGATCGCGATGCCGGGGCTCGGCAATTTTGTTGCGCCGCAGCAGCAAATTCGCTAGGCGCGCCGCCGAAGTGCGGCGCAGCGCCGCCATGCCCCCGTTAAGGTATTTTCTGATGTCATTGCGTAATATCGCCATTATCGCGCACGTCGATCATGGCAAGACAACCCTTGTCGACCAGCTTTTCCGCCAGTCGGGCACCTTCCGCGACAATCAGCGCGTCGATGAGCGCGCGATGGATTCGGGCGATCTTGAAAAGGAACGCGGGATCACCATCCTCGCCAAATGCACCTCGGTCGAATGGGGTGAGGGCGCGGACACGACGCGGATCAACATCGTCGACACGCCGGGCCACGCCGACTTCGGCGGCGAGGTCGAGCGCATCCTGTCGATGGTCGATGGTGTCATCCTGCTCGTCGACGCGGCCGAAGGGCCGATGCCGCAGACCAAGTTCGTGACCGGCAAGGCGCTGGCGCTCGGTCTGCGTCCGATCGTCGTCGTCAACAAGATCGACCGCAGCGACGCGCGCCCCGCCGAAGTGCTCGACGAGGTGTTCGAGCTGTTCCTGACGCTCGACGCGAGCGACGAGCAGCTCGATTTCCCGATTCTCTATGCCTCGGGCCGTTCGGGCTTCGCCTCGCCCGATCCGGAGGCGCGCGACGGCGATTTCACGCCGCTGTTCCAGACGATCGTGGGGCATGTGCCCGCGCCGGGTCTCGACGCCGACGGGCCCTTCTCCTTCCTCGCGACGCTGCTCGACCGAGACAATTTCATTGGCCGTGTGCTGACGGGGCGCGTCCAGTCGGGGACGATCAAGGTCAACCAGCCGATCCATGCGCTCGACGCCGACGGCAAGGTGATCGAGACGGGCCGCGCGTCGAAGCTGCTCGCCTTTCGCGGGCTCGACCGCGTGCCGGTCGAGGAAGCCCGCGCGGGCGACATCGTCGCCATCGCGGGCCTCACCAACGCCACCGTCGCGAACACCATCGCTGATCCGAGTGTCAGCGAGCCGATCGCCGCGCAGCCGATCGACCCGCCGACGCTGTCGATGCGTTTCGCGGTCAATGATTCGCCGATGGCGGGGCGCGAGGGCAGCAAGGTGACGAGCCGGATGATCCGCGACCGCCTGATGCGCGAGGCCGAGACCAACGTCGCGATCCGCATCACCGAAAGCGCCGACAAGGACAGCTTCGAGGTCGCGGGGCGCGGCGAGTTGCAGCTCGGCGTGCTGATCGAGACGATGCGCCGCGAGGGTTTCGAACTGGGCATCAGCCGTCCGAGGGTGCTGTATCAGACCGACGAGAACGGCCAGCGCACCGAGCCCTATGAAACCGTGGTCATCGACGTCGACGACGAGCACAGCGGCACGGTGGTCGAGAAGATGCAGGTGCGCAAGGCCGAGCTGACCGACATGCGCCCGTCGGGCGGCGGCAAGACGCGCATCACCTTCAGCGGCCCGTCGCGCGGCCTGATCGGCTATCACGGCGAATTCCTGTCCGACACGCGCGGCACCGGCATCATGAACCGCCTGTTCGACCGATATGGCCCCTACAAGGGCGCGATCGAGGGCCGCAAGAACGGCGTTCTGATCTCGAACGGCGCGGGCGAGGCGGTGGCCTATGCGCTCGGCCCGCTCGAAGAACGCGGCATCCTCTTCGTCTCGCCCGGCGAGGCGCTCTATGAAGGGATGATCATCGGCGAGAATGCGAAGCCCGACGACCTCGAGGTCAACCCGATGAAGTCGAAGCAGCTCACCAACTTCCGCTCGACGGGCAAGGATGACGCGATCCGCCTGACACCGCCGCGCCGGATGACGCTCGAACAGGCGATCGCCTATATCGACGACGACGAGATGGTCGAGGTGACGCCGAAGAACATCCGCCTGCGCAAGGCGATCCTCGACCCGCACGAGCGCAAGAAGGCGGCGCGCAAGAAGGAAGCGGCATAGGCGGCAGGACAGGCCGGCGAGGCTTGCGTTAACCGTCTTTTCACGGCGGCGGTCTAGGGCCGAATGCGAGGGACCGCTCGGTAAAAGAGGGGCCCATGCATATCGCCGGGGAGACGCGCCGCCTGCGGGACGAGCATGCCGCGCTGGCCACGCTGTCGCAATATCTGCTCGATCTGGTCGCCGCCGCCGAACCGCCACGGCCGACCGAGATCGAGGCGGTGCGCGGCCTGTTCCGCGATACGCTGGTCCGCCACCTGAAATGCGAGGACTGGGCGCTCTATCCGCGCCTGCGCGACAGTGGCGATCCCGCGCTTGCCGATCTGGCGCAGCTTTTCGTGGCGGAGATCGGTACCCTCGCCGACGAATATGCGCGCTATGACGGCTTGTGGCCCACCGGGCGGATCGCGGCGGAATGGCCGCGGTTTCGCCGCGAGACGCGGGCGATCCTCGCTGCGCTGCGCCGACGCATGGCGCGCGAGGAACGGGACCTCTATCCCGTCGCTGAATAGGCGCGATTCGTGCCGACAATGCTTGATTTGCCGGCCATCCTCGCCTAGCCGCGCGGCAGTTTCTGGAGATTGACGATGACCGATACGCCCCCCGACCGCCTGTCGACCAACCCGCGCTCGCCGCATTTCGACATGGAGGTGCTGCAGCGCGGCATCGGCATCCGCTTCAAGGGCAAGGATCGCACCGACGTCGAGGAATATTCGATTTCCGAAGGCTGGATCCGCGTCGCCGCGGGCAAATCGAAGGACCGTTTCGGTCAGCCGATGACGATCAAGCTGTCGGGCGAGGTCGAGGCCTGGTTCGAGGATGACGACGCCGAGAGCGGCGAGGAATAAGTCGAGCCCCTCCCCGCAGGGGAGGACGGCTTAGCCGCCGAGCGAGGCGGCGACGATGTCGAGGCCGTTGCCGGGCTTCCAGTCGTTCTGTGTCCACACCGGGGTATCGAACGCCTTGCGCTCGGGCTTGGCGGCACCGTCCGGATAGATGAAGCCCTGCACCGGATTGGCGCGCAGCCCGAGGTCGCCGATCGGCGCATACCAGACGCGAACCATGCTCCAGTCGCCGGCGTCGCTGACGTCGATGACGCGGACGTTGCGCTCGATCTGCCCGCGGCGGCCGTTGATCGGCGACCAGTTGGCATGATCGATCAGGATTTCGCGGTCGCTGACGACCTTCTTGACCACCGCGACGTGGCCCGACGGCATGCCGCGTGTGCCGGCAAAGGCCATCACCGCGCCCTTGCGGGGTTCGTGGCCGCGATTGTAGCTGCCCGCCGCCTGCGACCACCAGGTCTTGGCGTTGCCGCGGATCTCGACGCCCGATTCGGCGCGGGCGAAGGGGACGCACTGAAGATAGTCGGCGGCGACCGCAGGGATGCTGGCGATCAGCGAGGCGCACAGCGCGACGGCACCCAGAAAGCGGCGATGGAGCATGAAATGCGACCCCCATTTGGCTTGTCTTCAAGCGTTGCAGCGTCCCTGCCGCAGCTTTCGGGCGCCACCAACCGCCTAGCGACGAATCGCGCTACTGCTGCGGTGGGCGGGGGAACCTTTTGTTAGGGCTTTCGATTCGTCGCGGCACGCCATCGGATCGTCGCCGATCCGGCCCGGCCGGAGCGGCCCGTCACGCCGCGGCGGTGGCCAGATTCTCGGGCGGGCGGAACAGCGTCAGCACGTCGGCGGCGGGCATCGGACGCCCGTAATAATAGCCCTGGATATTGCTGCAGCCGAGCGCGCGCAACGTGTCGACCTCGATCTCGGTCTCGGCCCCCTCGGCGGTGGTCGACATGCCCAGGCTGTCGGCGAGCGCGACGACGGCGCGGATGATCGCGATCGATTCGATGCTGCCCTTCGCGGCGCCGACGACGAAGCTGCGATCGACCTTGATCGTCGAGAATTGCGTCTTGCGAAGATAACCGAGCGACGAATAGCCGGTGCCGAAATCGTCGAGGCTGAGGCGGATGCCGAGCCCGATGAGCTGGTCGAGAAGCTGCGCCGCACCGCCGCCGTCGCGCAGGAAGACGCTTTCGGTCACCTCGATCTCCAGCCGGTGCGGCGGCAGTCCCGACTGCGCGAGCGCCGAGACGACGACCGAGGCGAAATTGGGGTCGGTGAGCTGTTCGGCCGACACGTTGATCGCGACCTTCAGGTTCGCGGGCCAGCGCATCGCCTCGTGGCACGCGGTGCGCAGCACCCATTCGCCGATCGGTGCGATCAGCCGCGAATCCTCGGCCAGCGGGATGAAACGGCCGGGCGGGACGGATCCGAGTTTCTGGTTGGTCCAGCGGATCAGCGCCTCGAAGCCGTTCAGTGTCCCGTCCTCTGCGGTGACGACGGGCTGATAATAGAGTTCGAATTCGCCGCGATCGAGCGCGCCGCGCAGTTCCTGCTCCATCACGCGCCGCTCTTCGGCCTGCGCGTGGAGCGAGGCGACATAGGCGGCGACGACGTTGCCGCCCTTGTCCTTCGATTTGTAGAGCGCGAGATCGGCGTTGCGCGTCAGCGTCTCGACCGTCGCGCCGTCCTGCGGGCCGATCGCATAGCCGACGCTGGCACCGACGAAGAGCTGGTGGTTGTCCACGACATAGGGGCGGCTGAGCGTCGCGATGATCCGCCGCGCCATCTCCTCGGCCTCGTCGGCGGACGGGGCCTGGTGAAGCACCACAGCGAATTCGTCGCCGCCGAGGCGGCCGCAGGTCATGCTGCGGTCCATCATTCCCTTGAGTCGCGCCGCGACCTGCGCGAGCAGCTTGTCGCCGATCGGGTGCCCCAGCGTATCGTTCACCGCCTTGAAGCGGTCGAGATCGATCATCAGCAGCGCGCAGCGCGACCGGGCGCTCTGCGCCTGGTCGAGCGCGCGGGCCAGCGCCTCGTTGAGGCTGAGGCGATTGGGCAGGCCGGTCAGATTGTCGAAGCGCGCCATCTTGGCGATCTGCTCGGCCGAAACCCGCTGTTCGGTCACGTCCGATCCGACGCCGCGAAAGCCGAGGAACTTGCCCGCCTCATCGAGGCGCGGAGAGGCCGACAATTCCCACCAGCGCGGCTTGCCGCCGATCGTCACCGGGACGATCAGGTTGGAAAAGCTTTCGCGCCGCTTCATCCGCTCGGCCATGTCGTGCAGGCTGCGGGGGAAATTCCCCGTCTCCCACGCGTCCCCCGACAGCGCCTGGACCAGCGGCTGGCCCTCGAGCGCGTCGGCCGCCGCGCCGAGCGCATAGGCAAGGCGCGGCGAGACGTGGACGAGGCGGCGGTTGCTGTCGGTCTGCCACAGCCAGTCGGCCGAGGTTTCCTCGAATTCGCGCAGCAGCAGGCTGACCGTCTCGCTCTTTTCGTGCAGCACCTCCTCGGCGCGGCGGAAACGGATATGGTTCTGCGCGAACCGAATGCAGAAGAAGCTGAGGAGCAGGCCCGCGGCGACCGCGACGACGGCGAGCTGGGGCGCGCCGGCGCGGACGAGCGCAACGGCCGCCGACAGGCTGACCGGCGCGATATAGAGGATGCACACGGTTGGAAGGCTGTGCGCGATCATCGCCAACGTCAGCATCATCAGCAGGGTGGTCGCCCACATCGCAAGCGCATGGTCGGTGCCGGGCGACAGCCCCTGCAGCCAGAAAGGTACTGTCCAGAGCAGCGCTGAATAGAAGGCGTGCCGGTTGCACAGCGCGAACTCGGCGGGCCCCGCGATCCGCGCTTCACCCAGCGGCCGGGTGGCGAACGAACGATAGGACCACAGGCTGAAGCTCAGCGCGCAGGTGAGCCAGCCGGCGACGATCACCGAGCGGACGTGGGGCACCATGGTGAAGGCGGCGATCAGCGCCATCGCGACGCCCATCCACAGCCGCAGCGAGCCCCGGCCGCGAAGCGGCGCAAGCTGGAGCTGGCGAAGGTGCGCGATGTCCCGGTGCGACGCCCCCAGTCCCAACAGGGTGCGCACGGAAACGTCATCGGCCGGATTCTGGTCGGTCAGCAGGCTTTTCACGCCGCCTGTGTAGCGGGGCGGGGTTACCCGAAGGTAACTGCGCCCGCTCCATCCCCGCGCTTTCGTGCCGGGATGGAGCGGGTCGGGCGCCGAACGGGACCGCCGTCAGGCGGCGATGGCAAAGGGCTGAATCTCGCCCGCCAGATACTGCGCGCGCGCCTTCGACCGGCTGAGCTTGCCCGAGCTGGTGCGCGGCAGGGTGCGCGGCGGGATCAGCTCGACGAGGCAGTTCATGCCGGTGATCGCGCGGACGCGGTCGCGGATCGCCTCGCGCAGCGCGACGCGCTCGGCCTCGTCGCTGGTGCGGCATTGGACGAGCACGGCGGGCGTTTCCTCGCCTCCGGGGGCGGTGATCGCGAAGGCGGCGATGTCGCCGGACTTGAAGCCGGGCAGCTGCTCGACCGCCCATTCGATATCCTGCGGCCAGTGATTCTTGCCGTTGATGATGATCATGTCCTTGGCCCGGCCGACGATATAGATGTAGCCGTCGGACAGATAACCCATGTCGCCGGTGTCGAGCCAGCCGTCCTGCATGCAGGCGGCGGTCGCATCGGGATCGCGGTAATAGCCGGTCATCAGCGACGGACCGGTGCACCACACCTTGCCGACCGTCTGGTCGGGCAGGACATGGCCTTCCTCGTCGCGCACCTCGATCGTCATGTCGCGCACCGCGCGGCCGCAATTGACGATCGCGCGATAGCGGGTCGGGCGGTCGCCGTTGCCCGCGGCGCCCGACAGTTCGGTCTCTTCGACCAGCTCGACGACGATCCCTTCGCCCGGCGGCATGATGCTGACCGCGAGCGTCGCCTCGGCGAGGCCATAGCTCGGCAGGAAGGCGCCGGCCTGGAACCCCGCTTCGGCAAAGGCGTCGACGAAGGCCTGCATCACGTCGGGGCGGATCATGTCGGCGCCGTTGCCCGCGACGCGCCAGCGCGACAGGTCGAAGCGGTCGGCGACATTGGTCTGGCTGGAGATGCGGCGGGCGCAGATGTCGTAGCCGAAGGTCGGCGAATAGCTGAGCGTCGTGCCCTCGTTGCGGCTGATGAGGTCGAGCCAGGCGAGCGGCCGGCGCGCGAAATCCTCGGTCTTGAGATAATCGACCGACACCTGGTTGGCGACCGGCGACAGGAAGCAGCCGACGAGCCCCATGTCGTGATACCAGGGCAGCCACGACACGCAGCGGTCGCTGTCCTGCAATTTCATGCCGTGCGCATGCGCGGCGAGATTGTTGAGCAGCGCGGCATGGGTGACCGCCACGCCATGCGGGAATCGCGTCGAGCCGCTGCTGTATTGAAGGTAGCAGGTTTCGTCGCTCTTCTGTTCGGGCAGCGGGGCGACCGGCGCCGGGCGCGCGGCGAATTCGTCCCAGTCGACGGGCGTCACGCCCTTTGCCTCGGCCGCCTCGATCGCCATCGCGGCGATGTCGGGCGGGAAGAAGAGCAGCGCGGGGTCGCAGCTTTCGAGCTGGACGACGAGCTGGCCGACATAGGAATCGCGGCCGCCGAAACTGGTGGGAAGCGGCAGCGGCACCGGCCAGGCGCCGGCGTGGATGGTGCCGAAGAACAGCGCGGCGAATTCGGCGCCGGTCTCGGCGATCAGCGCGATGCGGTCGCCGGGCCGGACGCCCGCCGCGATCAGCCGATAGGCGGTGGCGATCGCGTCGTCGCGCAGCTCGCGATAGCTGTAGGCGCGCACGAGGCGCCCGCGCGGATCGTGGAAATTGAGCCCGCGCGTGCCCGCGGCGGCATAGGCGAGCGCTTCGCCGACGGTGGCGAAATCCGAAAAGCGGCGCGGCTGCGCGCATTCGGTGGGCGTCGGGGTCGGCATGGCGGTATCATTCGGTGCGACGTTGTTTTTTTGGGTCATAGGGGGTGCGAGGTCCCGGGATGCGGGACGCGCGGCAACAAGCATGTCATCTTTTTCGGCCATGACGGGGCTGCGCGATCCCTTGCAGTTCGAACAAATCGCCCATTTTCGGGCCTTATCGGCCCGATATGGCGGCGCTGGTCGTTCTCAATCGGGCCCGACTGTGGCATAAACATGGCATATGTCGCATAGTCGCGTTCCATCCGACCGTCGGAAAAAGCCGTTGGACGCAGCCCGGCTCGACGAACTGGCGCTCGCCTATGTCGCGCGTTTCGCGACGAGCCGCGCCAAATTGACACGCTATCTGGCCCGCAAGGTCCGCGAATCCGAATGGCAGGGCGATACCGACGCCATGGCGGCGTGCGAGGCGGTCGCCGACCGGATGGAGCGGCTGCGCTTCCTCGACGACCGCCAATATGCCGCGATGCGCGCGGGGGCGATGACGCGCCGCGGGTTGGGCGTGCGGCGGGTGAAGGCGCAGCTTTTCGTCGACGGCATCGCCGACGCGGACAGCGGCGAGGCGATCGCCGAGGCCGAGGAACGCGCGCTTGCGGCGGCGGTCGGTTTCGCGCGGCGGCGGCGCTTCGGCCCTTTTGCGACGCGCGCGGCCGACGATCCGGCGCAGCGCGAGCGGCAGGTCGCGGCTTTCGTCCGCGCGGGGCATGCGCCGGCGCTGGCGCGGCGCATCCTTGCGATCGCGCCCGGCGACGATGCGGCACTCGCGGCGCTGGACGGCGAGGCGGCGCTCGATTAGGAAAAGTCCGATTGGCCGGCGAAAGGAACTGCCGAATGCGTGCGATGATGACCGCCTTTGCCCTGGTGCTGGCGCTGCCGGTGACGGCCTGTGCCAAGGATTCGGACGCCCAGTCGCAGAGCGCGACGGTCCCGCTGACCGTCGCGATGAAAGGCGTGCAGCACAAGTTCCAGGTCGAGGTCGCGCGCACCGCCGAGGAGCAGGCGCGCGGCCTGATGTTCCGTACCAGCCTGCCCGCCGACGGCGGCATGATCTTTCCCTTCACTCCCCCGCGCCCGGCGAGCTTCTGGATGAAGAACACGCTGATCCCGCTCGACATGATCTTCATCCGCGCCGACGGCAGCATCGACCGCATTGCCGAGAACACGATCCCCGAATCGCTCGAACCGGTGGTCAGCGGCGGTGACGTCGCGGCGGTACTCGAACTCGCGGGCGGAACGGCCGCCCGGCTCGGGATCGACGAGACCGCCACGGTGACGTGGAAGAATTGACGCTCTGACCCTCATTGGGGACCGGATTCTCGGTCTTTCCGACCTTTCGCGCTTGCGAAGCGCGGCGGCTTGCCTGTAAACGCCACGGCCATGAGCATCCTCGGCAAGATTTTCACCTGGTGGGACGGCGCGACCGTCGGCACGCTGCTGAACAGCTGGAAAAATGGCGAGAAGGTCGGCGAGGACAGCCTCGGCAACCGCTATTATCGCGCGCACAAGGGGAATCGCCGCTGGGTGATCTACAACGGATCGAACGACGCGAGCCGCGTGCCCCCCGAATGGCACGGCTGGCTGCACGGCACGCTCGACGACCTGCCGTCGGAGGCGCTGCCCGCGCCGCGCCCGTGGCAGGCCGAACCGACGCCGAACCTGACCGGCAGCCTCGGCGCCTATCGCCCGGCGGGCGCGCTCGAGCGCGGCGGGCGCCGCGCCGCCGCGACCGGCGACTATGAGGCCTGGCGCCCCGGCGCCGAGTGACCCGCGCGGTGGTGCGCCCGCTTCCGATCGCGCTTTCGGCGCTGCTCGCGGCGACGGGGCTCGCCGCCTGCGACCGCGGCCCGGCGAAAAAGGCCGACAAGGCCGAAGCGGTGCGCTCCGAAAGCGTGCCGCAGGAAGTCGGCGGGATCGAGGGGGCGACCCCGATGGCCGAACGCGTCGCGGTGCTCGGCCTGCTCAACAAGCGCAACGGGCTGGTCCGCGAGCTGGAGATGAAGCCGGGCGATTCGGCGCGCGTCGGCCGCGCGATCGTCCGCCTGCGCGCCTGCGAGCAGACCGCGCCGTGGGAAGACCCGCCCGAAACCGGCGCCTTCGTCCAGCTGTCGGTGCAGGATCAGCGCGACGACAAATGGTATCGCGTCTTTTCGGGCTGGATTTTCCGCGAGCGGCCCGAACGCAACGTGATCCAGCACCCGATCTTCGACGTCTACGTCAAAAGCTGCGCGATGACATATCCCGGCGGCGAGCCGGTCGCGCGGGCGGCTCCCAGATCGGATGCGGCGCCCAGGGCGTCGAGCGCGCCCCAGTCGCCCGCGACGAACGGCGGCGAAGGGACGACCGCTGCGCCCGCCGCGCCGTCGCCGCCACCTGCACCGGCGACCCCGCCCGCCGTTCCGCCCTCGACCCCCGACAACACCGAATAGAGCCGCGCGAGATAGGCGGCCTGCGGAATTTCGATCGCGCCGAGGCTCGCCAGGTGCGGGGTGATGAACTGGCAGTCGAGCAATTGCCAGCCGCCCGCCTTCAGCCGCGCGACGAGATGTGCCAGCGCGACCTTCGATGCGTCGCGCGCGCGGCTGACCATCGATTCGCCGAAGAAGGCGCGCCCCAGCGACACGCCATAGAGGCCGCCGACCAGCGCGTCGCCTAGCCAGCATTCGACGCTGTGCGCGTGGCCGAGGCGGAACAGCCGTTCGTAGCTGGCCCTGATGATTGGGTTGATCCACGTCGTCGGCCGGTCGGGCGCCGGCTCGGCGCACAGCGCCATCATCGCCGGAAAGGCGGTGTCGGTCGTCACCCGAAAGCGGTCGGCGACGATCACCTTCCGCAAGCTGTGCGACAGATGGAAGCCGTCGAGCGGCAGGATCGCGCGCAGCCGCGGCTCGACCCAATGCACCGACGGATCGTCCGCCCCGTCGGCCATCGGGAACAGGCCCTGCGCATAGGCGCTGAGCAGCAGCGCGGGGTCGATGGTGTCGAGCGGCCTGGTCAGCTTGCGGGCTTCACGAATTTCAGCGTCATGCGGTCCGATTCGCCGATCGCCAGATATTTGTCCTTGTCCTTCTCGCCCTCGGTCAGCGTCGGCGGCAGCGTCCACACGCCCTTTTCATAATCGTGCGTGTCCTTGGGGTTGGCGTTGATGTCGCTCTCGCCGGCGAGGCGGAAGCCCGCGGCTTCGGCAAAGGCGACGATCGACGAGCGCTTCATATAGCCGCTCTTTTCCTCGCGTGCCGAATCCATCTCCTCGGGCAGGCGATGCTCGACGACGCCCAGCACGCCGCCGGGTTTCAGCATCGCATGAATCTGCTTGAACGCGTCGGCGGTCTTGTCGGCGCCGCCGAAGCGCCAGTTGTGGACGTTGCGGAAGGTCAGCACGACGTCGGCGCTGCCGTCGGGCACCTTCGGACCCGCGCCGGTCGCCGGAAATTCGGCGAGCCTGACCGCGCCATAGACGTCGGGGTGTGCGCCCTGCCACTCCTTGATCTTGTTGAGGCCGCGTTCCCACGGCGCAGCGGCATAGAGCGTGCCGCCGCCTGCCTTGGCAAGCGGCGCGAGGATTTCGGTGTACCAGCCGCCGCCCGGCCACAGCTCGACGACGGTGTCGCGACCGGTGACGCCGAAGAAGGCCAGCGTTTCGGCGGGGTGGCGCCAGGCGTCGCGCGGCAGGTTCGCCGCGGTGCGTGTCGGTGCCGCGACCGCCGCCGCGATCGCATCCGACGGCTGCGCCGCCGCCTCGCCCGCGGCCGCGTTGGACGATGGGGCGCTGCAAGCAGCCGAGGCGGCGAGCAGGGCGGCTATTGCAACGGGACGAAAATGACGCATATCGGCACCTTTCGGCTGGCAGGGGCCGGTGGGGCCGATCCTGCTGGGGAAGGTCCATAGTGCGAAGGGAAGCGCGTCGATGCAAGTGTCCATGCTGTCGGTCAGCATCGGGGCGGTGGTGCTGTTCGGCATTGCCGAAATTGCCGAATGGCGCCGCAAGCACCGGCGCGACGTCGACCGGGTCGGCTTCATGCCGTGGCGCGGCATCGCGCTCGCCAGCATCGCGGTGGCGCTGTTCGCAGCGGCGTTCGCGCTCAAGGGCTGATTCCCCTTGCCGCAAAGCGGCTAGGCGTAGTTGGATGAGGGTGTCTGCGTGGCGTGTTTGCGTGCCGTCGATACCCTCACCCAGCTTCGACTAGGCCATGATGACATGAGACGGACTCGTCATTGCGAGCGGCGCAGCCGCGCGGCAATCCAGAGTCGCGCAAACCGCCCTGGATTGCTTCCCCCGGATCAGGTCCGGGGTCGCAATGACGAAATGGGGCAATCCAAAGTCATCGGGGTCTAGGCGGCAAGCCGCCAAGTCTGCGCAACCCTCTCCCCCAGGGGAAGAGAGGTTTTCTAGAGGCACGCCTCCAGATAGGGCTGGTCGAAACCGAACTGGCGTGCCTTTTCCAGCGTATAGGGGCGCAGGCCCATCGAGCGATATTCGCCGACGATCTTGCCGTCCTTGTCCTCGTCCAGATATTCGAACTTGAACAATTCCTGGGTGACGATGACGTCGCCCTCCATGCCGATCACCTCGGTGACGTTGGTGACGCGGCGCGAGCCGTCGCGCAGGCGCTTGATCTGGACGATCAGGTCGACCGAATCGGCGATCTGTTTCGAGATCGCCTCCTTCGGAATCTTGATGTCGCCCATCAGCACCATATTCTCCATACGGCCGAGGCATTCGCGCGGGCTGTTCGAGTGGAGCGTGCACATCGAGCCGTCGTGGCCGGTGTTCATCGCGGCGAGCAGGTCGAAACATTCGGCGCCGCGGACCTCACCCATGATGATGCGGTCGGGACGCATACGCAGCGCGTTCTTGACGAGGTCGCCCATGTGGATCGCGCCATTGCCCTCGAGGTTCGCGGGGCGCGTTTCGAGCGGCAGCCAGTGCGGCTGCTGCAGCCGGAGTTCGGCGGCGTCCTCGATCGTCAGCACGCGCTCGCCGGGGTCGATCATCTTCGACAGCGCGTTGAGCATCGTCGTCTTGCCCGAGCCGGTGCCGCCCGAGATGACGATGTTGAAGCGGCTCGCGCCCGCGATCTTCAGTGCGGTGCACATCTTCTGGCTCATCGCGCCCCATTGGCACAGCATGTCGAGCGTGATCGGCTTGGCCGAGAATTTACGGATCGAGATGGCCGTGCCGCGCAAGCTGAGCGGCGGGACGATGACGTTGACGCGGCTGCCGTCCTTCAGGCGAGCATCGGCGAGCGGCGTCGTCTGGTCGACGCGGCGGCCGACCTGGTTACAGATGCGCTGCGCGATCTGGAACAGATGCTGTTCGTCGCGGAACTGGATCGGCGCGATGACGAGCTGGCCCTTGCGTTCGACATAGGTCTGGTACGGCCCATTGACCATGATGTCGGAAATATCGGGGTCGGCGAGCAATTCCTCGAGTGGGCCGAAGCCCAGCAGTTCGTCGACCAGCACCTTTTCGAGCGCGAATTGTTCGCGGCGGTTGAGCGTGATGCGCAGCTCGGCGAGCACTTCCAGGATGATCGGCCGGAATTCCTCGGTCAGCTCGTCCTTGCTCAGCGTCGCCGCGGCCTCCGGATCGACGCGTTCGAGCAGGCGCGGCAGCACCTGTTCCTTGATCTTGTGGACGCTCGCCTCAAACCCCTGCGCCCGTTCGGGCTCCATATTCTCGGCCGACGAGCGCTGGTTCAGCCGCTCCATCGCCTCCAGTTCGGGGCTGAGGGGCGAGGGCGCCGGATCGTGCGCGGCGGGCGCGGGCTCGATGGGCGGGAACTGGCTTCCACCGGGCACGCCGGGCCCAGTCTGCATCGGCTTCGCCACGCCAAAGGCGGGGCGGCCAGCGGTTCCGGGACGACGTCCGAATGCACTCATCGCTTCATCCTGCTTCTCGTTCGGGGTGAGTGCGGCTTTCGCCAGCAGACCCCCCATCAAGCAGGGTGAATAAAAGGGAAACTTTGATAATCTCCTAATAGCCCGACAGGGTAGGTGGAGGGTGACGATGCGCTTTGCGATGCTATCCGCAGCGTATCCGCTACTCGCGCGAGTCCGGACGGTTCAGGGCGCGCATCTCGCTGATGGATGGCAGCAAAGCGCGAGAGTGGACCTATGCGCCGACAGGCGGCAGCCAAGGGAGCTTTCGACCCGGAGGCGCCATCCGATCTTTCGTCACCCCGAACTTGTTTGGCACATATGTCCTTCAGGCAAGTAAGGAGCTGTTCCCCGGCGAAAGCCGGGGTCCAGATGATACAGCGCTGCCCCTCGTGGACCCCGGCCTTCGCAGGGGAGCGGTTAGCTGTCGAAAAGAGATCATTGCCGACTTGTTTCAGGAAGCGACGGCTTTCCACCCCGAAGCAGCCAATAAAAAGGGGCCCGAAGGCCCCTTTGATCCGGCGATATCGCGGCGTCAGCCCGCGATGCGTTCGGCGAGCACGGTCAAACCGGCCTCGTTCACTTCGGCGAAGCCGCCCTCGACTTCGATCGTCTCGGGCGCGGCACCGGCGCTGGCATAGATGGTCAGCGGACCGTTGCGCAGCGTCGTCATGAAGGGCGCATGGCCTTCGAGCACCGAGAAGTCGCCTTCGCTGCCCGGCACGGTGACCATATGGACGTCACTCGACCTTTCGAGGCGGGCGGGGGTGACGAGTTCGAACTTCAGGGCCATTCTCTAATCTCCCCCCTCCCGCTTGCGGGAGGGGTCGGGGGTGGGCTCGTTCCGGGCAGGCCGCTGGCCCGCCCCTAACCCCTCCCGCAAGCGGGAAGGGAACTTCTATTACGCCGCTTCCGCCGCCAGCTTGGCGGCCTTGGCGACCGCTTCCTCGATGCCGCCGACCATGTAGAAGGCGGCTTCGGGCAGATGGTCGTACTCGCCGTCGACGACCGCCTTGAACGACTTGATCGTGTCCTCGATCTGCACGAACTTGCCGGGGATGTTGGTGAACACCTCGGCGACGTGGAAGGGCTGCGACAGGAAGCGCTGGATCTTGCGGGCGCGGGCGACCGTCAGCTTATCTTCCTCGCTGAGTTCGTCCATGCCGAGGATCGCGATGATGTCCTGCAGCGACTTGTACTTCTGCAGCGTTTCCTGAACGCGGCGGGCGGTCTCGTAATGCTCCTGCCCGACGACGCGCGGTTCGAGAACGCGGCTGGTCGAATCGAGCGGGTCGACCGCCGGATAGATGCCGAGTTCCGAGATCGCGCGCGACAGCACGGTCGTCGCGTCGAGGTGGGCGAACGAGGTCGCCGGCGCGGGGTCGGTCAAGTCGTCCGCGGGAACGTAAATGGCCTGCACCGAGGTGATCGAGCCCTTGGTGGTCGAGGTGATGCGCTCCTGCAGCGCGCCCATGTCGGTCGACAGCGTCGGCTGATAGCCCACGGCCGAAGGAATACGGCCGAGCAGCGCCGACACTTCCGAACCCGCCTGCGTGAAGCGGAAGATGTTGTCGACGAAGAAGAGCACGTCCTGGCCTTCCTGGTCGCGGAAATATTCGGCCATGGTCAGACCCGACAGCGCAACGCGGGCACGCGCGCCCGGCGGTTCGTTCATCTGGCCGAACACCAGCGCCACCTTCGACCCCTCGGGGGTCGGGTTGCCGTCGGCGTCCTTGGCGATGACGCCCGCGTCGAGGAATTCATGGTAGAGGTCGTTGCCTTCGCGGGTGCGTTCGCCGACGCCCGCGAACACCGACACGCCGCCATGGCCCTTGGCGATGTTGTTGATCAGTTCCTGAATGAGCACGGTCTTGCCGACGCCCGCGCCGCCGAACAGGCCGATCTTGCCGCCGCGCGCGTAGGGCGCGAGCAGGTCGATGACCTTGATGCCGGTGACGAGGATCGCCGCCTCGGTCGACTGGTCGACGAATTCGGGGGCCTTGGCGTGGATCGGCGCGGTCATGTCACTGTTGATGGGGCCGCGTTCGTCGATCGGATCGCCGATGACGTTGAGGATGCGGCCGAGCGTCTGCGGGCCGACCGGGACCGAAATCTGCGCGCCAGTGTCGGTGACGGGCTGGCCGCGGGTCAGGCCGTCGGTCGCGTCCATCGCGATGGTGCGGACGGTGTTCTCGCCGAGGTGCTGCGCGACTTCGAGAACGAGGCGGTTGCCGCCGTTGTCGGTTTCGAGCGCGTTCAGAATTGCGGGCAGCGCACCGTCGAACTGGACGTCGACGACGGCGCCGATCACCTGCGCGACGCGGCCGGTCGCGGCGCCGGCCGCGGCCTTCTTCGGCGCGGCGGCCTTGCTGGCGGCCGGCTTCTTGGGCGCGGCGGCCTTCTTGGCGGGAGCCTTCTTTTCAGGGGCGGGTGCGGTGGCCATGTGCTTCTTCCTGCTTACAGCGCTTCGGCGCCGGAGATGATTTCGACGAGTTCGGTGGTGATCGCGGCCTGGCGGCTGCGGTTATACTGGATGGTCAGCTTGTTGATCAGGTCGCCCGCGTTGCGCGTCGCATTGTCCATCGCGGTCATCGACGCACCCTGTTCCGACGCGGCGTTTTCGAGCAGACCCTTGAAGATCTGGATCGTCACGTTGCGCGGCAGCAGGTCGGCGAGGATCGCCTCCTCGTCGGGCTCATATTCGACCGCCGCGCCGCTCGAAGCCGGGGCTTCGTCGGGGGCGGGGACGGGGATGAGCTGCTGGCCGGTGGCTTCCTGCACCAGCGCCGAGCGGAACTTCGAATAGAAGAGGTGCGCGACGTCGAACGCGCCCGCCTCGAACAATTCGCTGATCTTCTCCGCGACCTCGCGTGCCTGCTCGAAGCCGATCTCGCGGATGCCGGTCGTCTCGTAATTCTCGATGATCTGGCCGGGGAACAGGCGATTGATCACCGGGCGGCCCTTGCGGCCGACGAGGAAGAAGCGAACCGTCTTGCCCGCGGCCTGCAACTCGTGCGCCTTGTCGCGCGCCGCCTTGACGATATTGCTGTTGAACGCGCCTGCGAGGCCGCGGTCGCTGTTCAGCACCAGCAGCAGGTGGGTGTCGCTCTTGCCGGTGCCCGACAGCAGTTTCGGCGCGCCGTCGGCGGCGCCGACCTTCGACGCGAGGCTCGCGACGACGCCTTCGAGCCGCTCGGCATAGGGACGCGCGGCCTCGGCCGCGGCCTGTGCCTTGCGCAGCTTGGCGGCGGCGACCATCTTCTTGGCCTTGGTGATCTTCTGGGTCGACTTGACCGAGTTGATCCGCCCTTTGAGTTCCTTAAGCGATGCCATTACGGCCCCTTTAGTTCGTCAGCCCGGCGCGATGGCCGGGCTGGCGGTAACTGGCTTCAAGCGAAGATCTTGGCGAAGGCGTCGAGCGCGGCGACCAGGCCCTTCTTGGCGTCGTCGCCCAGGTCCTTGGTGTCGCGGATCGTCCCCAGGACATCCGCATGGTCGCTGCGCAGATAGGCGAGCATCGCCGCTTCGTAACGGGTGACGTCGTTCACCGCGACGGTGTCGAGATAGCCGTTGGTGCCGGCGAAGATCGACGCGGTCTGTTCCTCGAACGGCATCGGGTGGAACTGCGGCTGCTTCAGCAGCTGCGTCAGGCGCGCGCCGCGGTTGAGCAGCTTCTGCGTCGCGGCGTCGAGATCCGAGCCGAACTGCGCGAAGGCTTCCATCTCGCGATACTGCGCGAGCTCGAGCTTGATCGAGCCCGACACCTTCTTCATCGCCTTGGTCTGTGCGGCCGAGCCGACGCGGCTCACCGAAAGACCCACGTTGATGGCGGGGCGGATGCCCTGGTAGAAAAGGTTGGTTTCGAGGAAGATCTGGCCGTCGGTGATCGAAATCACGTTGGTCGGAATATAGGCCGACACGTCGCCCGCCTGCGTCTCGATGATCGGCAGCGCGGTGAGCGAGCCCGAGCCGTTGTCGGCGTTCATCTTCGCCGCGCGCTCGAGCAGGCGGCTGTGCAGGTAGAAGACGTCGCCCGGATAGGCTTCGCGGCCCGGCGGGCGGCGAAGCAGCAGCGACATCTGGCGATAAGCGACCGCCTGCTTGGACAGGTCGTCATAGACGATCACGGCGTGCATGCCGTTGTCGCGGAAGAATTCGCCCATCGTCACGCCGGTGTAGGGCGCGAGATACTGCAGCGGCGCGGGCTCCGACGCGGTCGCGGCGACGACGATCGAATATTCCATCGCGCCATTCTCTTCGAGCTGGCGGACGATCTGCGCGACGGTCGAGCGCTTCTGGCCGACGGCGACATAGATGCAATAGAGCTTCTTGCTCTCGTCATCGCCCTTGTTGACTTCGCGCTGGTTGATGAAGGTGTCGATGGCGACGGCGGTCTTGCCGGTCTGACGGTCGCCGATGATCAGTTCGCGCTGGCCGCGGCCGACGGGAACGAGCGCGTCGAGCGCCTTGAGGCCGGTCTGCACCGGCTCGTGCACCGACTGGCGCGGGATGATGCCGGGCGCCTTGACCTCGACGCGCATGCGCTTGTCGGCCTTGATCGGCCCCTTGCCGTCGATCGGGTTGCCGAGACCGTCGACGACGCGGCCGAGCAGGCCCTTGCCGACGGGGACGTCGACGATCGTGCCGGTGCGCTTGACGGTGTCGCCTTCCTTGATCTCGGCGTCCGAGCCGAAGATCACGATGCCGACGTTGTCGGCTTCGAGGTTGAGCGCCATGCCCTTCACGCCGTTGGCGAATTCGACCATCTCGCCGGCCTGGACATTGTCGAGGCCGTGGACGCGGGCGATGCCGTCGCCGACGGAGAGCACCTGGCCGATTTCGCTGACCGTGGCGTCGGTCCCGAAATTGGCGATCTGGTCCTTGATGACCTTGCTGATTTCAGCGGCGCGGATTTCCATTATTCAGCCTTTCATCGGGGCATTTGGCGTACGGGCTTTCAGCCCTTCATCGCCTGGGCGAAACTGTTGAGACGGGTACGGATGCTGCCGTCGATCAGCTGGCTGCCCAGCTGGACGACGAGGCCGCCGAGGATGGCGGGGTCGACGGTCGTCGCGATCTGCACATCGCGACCGACACGGGTCTTGAGGTTGGCGGCGAGCGCCTTGAGCTGATCGGCGCTGAGCGGATGCGCGCTCGTCACCTTCGCGGTCACTTCGCCGCGATGCGCGGACACGATCGCGTCGAACGCGTCGATCATCCCGCCCAGATCGGCGAGGCGGCGATACTCGGCGAGCACGCCCAGGAACTTGGTGGTCAGTGAATCCAGCCCCAGCGATTTCGCGACCGCCGCGACCGCCTTCGCGGCGTCGGCGCGGCCGACGACCGGGCTCTGGGTCAGCGCGGCGAGGTCCGCCGATTCGGCGAGCCCGGCCTTGAGGGTCGCCAGGCTCTGGCGGACGCTGTCGATGGCGTCCGATTCGCGCGCCAGATCGAACAGCGCGCTGGCATAGCGGCCCGCGAGGCCCGCCGTGATGTTGCCCTGAATGCCGCCGGAATTCTCCACGCGCGAAAGTCCTTCTTTAACGATCCCGAGGGGGATGGCTGCGCGGGTTCCCGGCATCCGAAAATGCCCCCCGCTGCAAAGTCGCGGCGCGCGTAGCAACGATTTTGCTGCAATGCAAGGCGAGGGGCGGACGAATCCTGCGCCGTCGCTGTTCCCGTTCGCCCTGAGCTTGTCGAAGGGCCGTTCTTTCTTCAAAGATAGAAAAGAAGAACGGCCCTTCGACAAGCTCAGGGCAAATGGACGAAGGGACGGGACCGTGGGCGAGATGATCCGCATGACGATGGACGATGGCGCCGAGATCGCCGTCTATCACGCGCAGCCCGAAAGCGAGCGCCGGGGCGGGCTCGTCCTGATCCAGGAGATATTCGGCGTCACCGATCATATCCGCGAGTTGTGCGACGAATATGCCGCCGACGGCTATGAGGTGCTGGCGCCCGCGCTGTTCGACCGCGAGCATCCGGGGTTCGAGAGCGACTATTCGGGGCCGCAGTTCGAGCGCGCGGTCGAACTGGCGCGGCAACTCCACCCGTTCGAACAGAGTCTGAAGGACGCGCAGACCTGCATCGACGCGCTGAAGGGCGCGAATGGTTCCGGGGGTCCAGTCTTCATCACCGGCTATTGTTATGGCGGGTCGGTCGCGTGGCGGATGGCGCAGACCAGCCCCGATCTGGCCGCGGCATCCTGCTATTACGGCAGCCTCGTCCCGACGCAGTTCGCCGAGCAGGCGCCGCAATGCGCGACCATCGCCCATTTCGGCCGCTTTGATGCGGGGATTCCGATGGAGGGCGTGGAGGCGCTGATCACTCGCGAGCATCCGACCGCGCAGATCTTCGTCTATGAGGCCGGGCACGGTTTCAACAGCGATCGCCGCAAAGATTATCATGAACCGAGCGCGGAGCTCGCGCGCGAGCGGACGCTGATGCTGTTCAGGGCGTGCGGGGGCTAAAGCCGCCGCTTCGCCTCCTCATAGGCTTCGTTCCGTTCGCGCTTACCGATGGCGACGACAACCACCGTGATCGTTTCATCCTCGACTTGATAGATCAGCCGGTATCCAGCCGAACGCAGCTTGATCTTGTAACAATTGACCATGCCGGACAGACGAGCGGATGGGACGTGCGGATTTGCCAGCCGCTGGGTCAGCTTTTTGCGAAACTGGGCGCGGACACTCTTGTCCAGCCGATCCCATTCCTTCTTGGCGTCTTTGAAGAAATCGAGATTATAGGTCGTCAATGCTGACCCTTATCCGTTCCTGCCCCTGACGCTCCCTGACGATCCGCGCCAGTTCGATGTCGTCGAGCGCATCGAGGATCGCTTCCCAGGCATCGGCGGGGACCAGATAGGCTTCGGGCGTGTTGCGGTTGAGGATCGCGACGGGCGCGCCATCGGCGGCGCGGATGGCGGCGGACGGATTCTTCTTGAGTTCCGAGATGCTGATACCGAAGTCGGCGAGAAGCGGCTTTCCCATGACCTGTTAATAGGTCTTTTAACAGGTCACGTCAAGGTGCGGCCGCCGCCGAGCCGGCAACCTTCTGGCAGCGATAGACGAGCCGCTCGTTCGGCGTCGGCGGCAGCGCGCCCTTGATCGCGTCCTGCTGGGTCGCGAAGGCGGCGAGCGCTTGCGGGTCGGCGGCGCAGCCCTTGATCTCCGCCGCGGCGCGGAGCGCGCGCGCCTTCGCCATCGTCTCGGCGTCGAGCAGATAGCGTTCGACGCGATATTCGTGGGCGCCATCGTCGATCGAGGCGATCGTTACCGTCGCCTCCTCGTTCGGGACGAGGATGCGCTGCCAGCGGCCGTCGGTGCCCTGCGCATATTGGGTGCGCCGGTTGATGCAGCCATCCCCGCCGATCTCGACCGGCACGTCGACGGTCGACGATACGGTGATGCGGCTGCGGTCGGGCTGAATCGTGCAGAGAAAATTCCCCTGCGCCAGCTTCGGCGCGGCGTCGGGTGCCGCCGCCTGGTCTGTTTCTCCGGCGATTTCGGCGTGCGCGTCGGGGCGCGTCACGAACAGGATCGCGGCGCCGATCATCAGTACCGCGCCCGCGCCGCCGGCGATCTTCGCGTTGCGCATCGCCTTCTGGCTGTAGAAGAGCAGCCCGGCTCCGGCGGCGAGCGCGCCGATCACGAACAGGACCCCGGCCAGCGCGATGCGGTTCTCGCGCGACGCCAGCGCCGCTTCTTCGGCGCGTGCCTGTTTCAGTTCGCGGTCGAGCCGCGCCGCCGCTGTCTTCGCGGCATCGGCCTCGGCTGCCGCGCGGGTTTCGGCGTCGAGCGCCGCTCGGTCGCGCGCGGTCGCCTCCGCCATCGACAGGCAGGCGGTGCCGACGCTTGTATACTGCTGCCCGGCATCGGCGAGGAAGCGCGCGATCTCGCGCACCGAGATGGCGAAGGCGAAGGGCGAATCGCCGTCGTCGGCGCGGGTGATGAAGGTGTTGATCCCGACGACGCGCCCGCAGGCGTCGACGAGCGGGCCGCCCGAATTGCCGCGCGAGATCTTGGCGGTGTGGACGAGCGTCGCGATGCCGTCGACCGCCTGAACGTTCGACATGTTGCCTTCGCTGCGTACCGGGGTGCGCGGGGTAATATAGTCGGCGGCGCTGCGCGCGGTCGCGAGGTCGACGTTGCCCGGATAGCCGAGCGCGACGACGTCGGTCCCCGATTCGAGCGGCCCGGTATAGATGGCGGCGGCGGGCAGCCGGCCCTCGCCCATCTCGATCAGCGCGAGGTCGCGCGCGGTGTCGATCGCGATCAGCCTGGCGGGATAGCTTTTCTGCCCCTCCGACGGGACGACGCCGAGCGCGACATTGTTCGGATAGCGGACCGCCGATTCGACGACATGCGCGTTGGTCAGGATGCGCGTCGGGGTGATCGCGATGCCGCTGCCGTGGCCGAAGCCGACCACCTCGCCCTCCATCATCGCGACGGTGACGACGCGCACGACGCTGCGCGAGGCGGCACTGATATCGTCGGCGGCCCGCGCAGGCAGGATGATGGCGAAAAAGGCGAGCAGCAGGGGGAGGAGGCGGATCATGGCGCGGCAGATTAGTGAGGCGCGCTTTGAACGCAAGCATCGGGACGCGCGCCGCGGCGGCACATGGCAGACGGGTGCGACACAAAGAAAGGACGGTTCATGGCCCTCATAACCTATGCCATTTCTTCTCGCACCGGGGTGCTGGTGGTTCCCTGTCGCGATGCGCCGCTGCCGGTGTTCGACGAACTGCGCGCCCTGTTCGCCGACCACGCGACCGCCTATATCGACGCGCATAATGCCGCATACGGCTGTTTCGCCGCGCGGATCGAAAGGGACGCGACATGAGCGCCGGGACCATGACCGACGACGAATGCTGGGCCGCGGTGCAGCGCCGCGACCGGGCACTCGACGGCCGCTTTGTCACCGGGGTACTGACGACGGGCATCTATTGCCGGCCGAGCTGCGCGGCGCGGCACCCGGTGCGCGCCAACGTCCGCTTCTTCGCCGATGGCGCGGCGGCGCGCGCGGCGGGGCTACGTCCCTGCAAGCGCTGCCTGCCCGACGACGTTGCGCGCGACGAGGGCGCGGTGATTGCCGTGATCGCGGCGATCAAGGGCAGCGAGGAGCCGCTCGCGCTCGCCGATCTCGCCGCGCGCACCGGCTATTCGCCAACGCATTTCCAGCGCGTCTTCACTCGCCACACCGGCCTGTCGCCCGCCGCCTATGCCCGCGCGCTGCGCGAGGAGCGTGCGCGGACGGCGCTGAGCGAGGGCGCGCGCGTGACCGACGCGATCTACGACGCCGGCTTTTCGGGGCCGTCGCGATTCTATGATAATATGGAGGGACGCATGGGAATGACGGCTTCGGCGTGGGTAAACGGTGGCAAGGGCGTGACGATTCACTGGGCGGTGGTGCCGACCAGCCTCGGCGACATGCTCGTCGCGGCGACCGGGAAGGGCGTGTGCCGACTGTCCTTCGCCGAGGGACGTGAGGCGCTGGAGGAGCGCTTCCCCGCCGCGACGCTTGTCGAGGGCGACGCGGCCTTCGCGGCGCTGCTGACGCAGGTGGTCGAAGCGGTCGAGACGCCGGCGGCCGGCTTCGACCATATTCCGATCGACGTGAAGGGCACCGCCTTTCAGGAAGCGGTGTGGCGCGAGCTTCGAAAAATTCCGGCGGGCGAGACGCGCAGCTATGCCGACATCGCCGCCGCGGTCGGCAAGCCGAAGGCAGTGCGTGCGGCGGGAAGCGCCAACGGCGCCAACAATGTTGCGGTGCTGATTCCCTGCCACCGGGTGGTGCGCAGCGACGGCTCGCTCGGTGGTTATGCCTATGGCCTGCCGATCAAGCGCGAGCTTCTGAAAAGGGAAATCCCATGACTCCAACATCATCAAGCGCGATTGCCGCATTCCGGGCGCTGCACGTTCCCGGCGACCCGCTGATCCTCGTCAACATCTGGGACGCGGGCAGTGCGAAGGCGGTCGCGGCGGCGGGCGCCAGGGCGATCGCGACGGGCAGCTATGGCGTCGCGGGCGCGCAGGGTCGCGCCGACGGGGAAGATTTTCCGCTCGACGATGTCCTCGAAAATCTGCGCCGCATCCTCGACGTCACCGACCTGCCGGTGACGATCGACATGGAATCGGGCTACGGCGCCGACCCGGCGGCGGTCGGCGCCTCGATAAGCCGGGCGCGGGAGGCGGGCACCGCAGGGGTCAATATCGAGGATCGACTGCCTGGTGCGTCGGAACTGCTGCCGATCGCAGCGGCGCAGGCACGCTATCGCGCCGCCGCCGATACCGGCCTTTTCGTCAACGCGCGCTGCGATGTGTTTCGCGGGCGGGATGCCGGGAAGGACGGCGCTGCGCTCGTCGCCGCAACGCTCGAACGCGCGCGCGTCTATGCCGACGCGGGCGCCGAGGGGCTGTTCGTGCCCTTCCTCGCCGACGCGGGATGCATCGGGGCGATCTGCGAAGCCTCGCCGCTGCCGGTCAACATCCTGCGCTCGCCCGCCGGACCGACGCATGCCGAACTGGCGACGCTCGGCGTGGCGCGGATCAGCCACGGTCATCAACCCTGGGCCGCGGCGATGGCCTGGCTGACCGCGCAGGCGGAAACGGTGCTGGGCGGTGGTGAGCCTGCCTATTAGGATTCCCAAAGGCGGATGGATGATGAAGGGCCGGCGTTGGCGTCTCGACGCTCCGGGTTCCCGCCTTCGCGGGACAGGGACTTCGGGAAGCGCGCAATATTATTCCAAAGCATATGAAGGTCACGCTGCGTCCTTCCGACCTCCTCTCCTGCATGCGGGAGAGGTCGAAGGAGAGCAGTGGTGGTGCGGAGACCCACCCCGCTACGGCTAGCGAACAAGTTCGCAAGCCTCACTGCCCTCCCGCAGGCGGGAGGGGAGTCGCCTGCATTCACGAAATGATAAAAATCATGCGCGGAGGCTGGCGCGCCGCGATAATGCAGGAAAGCCTTTCGACGCGGGCCAGAGGCAGCGCGGAACGCGAACCCGAATGCTAAGCCTGATGGCTTTGGATTGACCCTCTTCGTCATTGCAAACCCAGACCTGATCCGGGCTCGCAATGAGTCCAACCGATGGCATCGCGCTTCAATGGGCGGTTCGGCCGCAATTATCGCGCGACGGGTCAATCTGTAATTGCAAATGACTCTCAATAGTATGTATGGCGATCCGCGACCGCCGGCCTGCGCCCGGCCGCAGGAGGAACAGATGTACGCGCTTGTCGATCGTCCCGTGGAGAGCCTCTGCAACGGCGGGCGCCTTCTGCTGTGGGCGATGCGCGGGTGGGCGCTGGCGATCGAGCGCGGATGCTGCCCGGCGCGGGCGCTGCACCGCGGCTTCGCGGGCGTCGGCGCGCTCGCCGCGCTGCCCGATGTCCACGTCGCCTTCGCGCTGCTCGTCAGCGGCTCGCGCACCCGGCTGGCGTTCGCGCCGATGGGCTGCGCGCGCATCGGTGAGGTCGAGGCGGTCCTGCTCCGCCTGTGGAGCGACGCGGCGTCGGGCGGAACGGACACGGCGCGCGCGACGCTCGGCCTGCTGGTCGACGAGGCGAGCGTTGCGCCCGCGCTCGCGGCGATCGACGCCGCCGCCTCGCAACTCGCAGCAGCCGGATTCGACCTTTCGCACCTCACCACGCCCTCTCCCAGCCTGTCAGGACCATCGACATGAGCGATCGCATCGCCGCCGCCGCGAAACTCGCGCCTTCCGCCTCGCTGACCGTGGAGGAGGTGCTGCGCGTGCGGCACTGGAACGACCATTTGTTCAGCTTCTCGATCACCCGCCCACCGAGCTTCCGCTTCCGGTCGGGCGAATTCGTGCTGCTCGGCCTGCCGGGCGAGGGGCGGCCGCTGCTGCGCGCCTATTCGATCGCCAGCCCCGCCTATGCCGACGAGCTCGAGTTCCTGTCGATCAAGGTGCCCGACGGGCCACTGACCTCGCGCCTTCAGGCGATCGCGCCGGGCGATCCGCTCTATCTTGGCCGTAAGCCGACAGGGACGCTGGTCGCCGACGCGCTGCTGCCGGGACGGCGGCTGTTCCTGCTGTCGACGGGCACCGGCCTCGCGCCTTTCCTCAGCCTCGCGCGCGACCCCGACATCTACGAACGCTTCAACGAGATATTGCTCGTCCATTGCGCGCGGCAGGTCAGCGATCTCGCCTTCCGCGAGGAGTTGGAGAGCCAGCTTGCCGGCGACCCGCTGGTGCAGGACCAGGCGCTGTTGCAGTTCCACTATCTGCCCACCGTGACGCGCGAGGTGTTCCGGTCGACCGGACGGATCGGCGCGCTGATCGACAGCGGCCGCCTGTTCGGCCATCCGCTGACCGGCGCGCCGCATTTCGATCCGGCGACTGACCGCATCATGATGTGCGGTAGCATGGCGATGATCCGCGACCTTCAGGCGCGCTTCGAGGCGCTGGGATTCCGGGAGGGATCGAACGCGGCGCCGGGCGATTTCGTGATTGAGCGCGCTTTCGTCGGATAGGGGCTTCTCGGGCGCGGGCGGGAATTATCGGGCGTCGCGGTGGCGCCGAGCGGCCCCACGCCAACCCCTCCCGCTTGCGGGAGGGGAGATCGGGCGGCGAAAGGCGGTATTCGGCCGGACACCGCGCATTGATCGGGGCCACACCCGGCTGATAGCATGAGGGCTCACCGGACAGGGAGACTCGCATGGCGCAGGGCATCGCACGCATCGGCAGAGACCGCTATCGCGCCGCGGTAGAGGTGGGCGGCCGCGCGCTTGTCGCCGACGAGCCGCCGGCGCTGGGCGGGCAGGGGGCGGGCTTCGCGCCCTATGACCTGTTGCTCGCCAGCCTCGGCGCCTGTACCGCGATCACGCTGCGCATGTACGCCGACCGCAAGGGCTGGCCGCTCGAATCGGTCGAGGTCTCGCTGCGCCTCCACGGCCAGGAGGAACGGCGCATCGACCGCCGGCTGGCGATCGTCGGCCTCGACGCCGACCAGCAGGCGCGGCTTGCCGACATTGCCGAGCGCACGCCGGTGACGCTGACGCTGAAGGCCGGCCTGCCGATCGACACCAGCCTCGCCTGACAGCGGCGGCGCATCGTTTACGCCGCTTTTACCAGTCCCGGTGCATGAATCCGCCGAATGATGGCGACTGGGGACAGATGATGGACAGCATGCGCGGCCTGCTTTCGGGCAGCCATGACCAGGACGATGGCGCCATCGACGCGCCGCCGGCCGTCGGGGTCGACGAGCGGCGAATGCAGGTCCGGGCCTATAATCACTGGGCTTCGCTGCTCGGCGACCGTTCCTATCCGTCGGCCGAGGACCTCGACCTCGATAATGTCGGCGATTTCGGGCCGCATGCGGTGCTGCTCGATTTCACCGCCGGCATCGAGAATCCGGCGGTCGCCTTTCTGGGCGACCGGCTGCGCGCAGAATCCGAAATCGACGAGGACGTCCAGTATATCAGCCAGATCCCCGGCCGGTCGCTGCTGTCGCGGCTGACCGACCATTATCTCCAGATCATCGCCAATCGCGCCCCGATCGGCTTCGAGGCCGAGTTCATCAACGACCGCGGCATCACCATCATGTATCGCGGCATCCTGTTGCCCTTCTCGTCCGATGACGACACGATCGATTTCATCCTCGGCGTGATCAACTGGAAGGAAGCGGCGCCCGCCGATCAGGCGGAGGAACTGCAATTGTCGGTCGAGCAGGCGCTACGCAGCGCGCCGCCGCTCACCGCGCCGGTCCCGGTCTGGGCCGACGGTCCCGATTCGGGCCATATGGACGACGTGGCCGAGCCGGGCTTCGCGGCGCTGGCGCCCGATGCCGCCGCCAGCGTTCGTGCGCGCCGCCCGTTGACGCTCGACGGCGCCGGGGACGCGGAAGAAGGCGCGCCCGCCGCGCTCGACGAGACGGCGGACCTCGCCGACTGGCTGGCGCTTGCCCGCGAAACCGCAGAGCGCGCGCAGAGCGCCGACAGCCGCAGCCGCCACGCGCTCTATGCGGCGGTCGAGCGCGCCTGGGATTTCGCGCTGGCCGCCGAGGCACAGCCGCAGGCCTTTGCCACGCTGATCGAGGATGCCGGAATCCGGGCCCAGCCGCGCGCGCCGATGACGCCGGTGGTCAAGCTCGTCTTCGGCGCCGGCTACGACAAGACGCGGCTCGCTGAATATGCCTGTGTGCTGGGACATGCGCGCGAGGAGGGCGTCGGGCGGGGCGCGCTTGCCGCCTATCTCGACCGCTACCCGGGCGGGCTCAAGGGACTGGTCAAGGATGCGCGCGCCCGCCGCCGCCCGCGCCGCGAGACGGCGGATGCCGGCGGTGCGCGGCTCGAAGCGCTGCGCGCCGCGCCGCCCGCGGTGCTGCTAGAGCATGATGCGGGCGATGCCGAGTTCGTCGTGCTAATCGCGCGGACGATGCCCGGCGGCCATATCGGCATCGTCGCCAAGGCGGCCGACGATCCGGCGTTGGTTGCGCGGCTTGCGAAGAAGGCGATCGCCATCGCTCCGGCTGCCTGACGCCCGCTCCGTCCGCAGGGGAAATTGCGATGAAAGCTGGGATTTGACGGGGTTGCGGGAGTCTGGCCGACCGCGCCCCGCGTAACAGACAAACCGAAGCTTGAAATTATTTTACGCTAGGGCGGGGGAGGGCTTGAGCCGCGCGCGCCGGAGGCGCATAGGGATCGGATCGAGCGGACCGGCCGGTTCCCGGCGAGGCCTGCCAACCTTGGCTCGGGGATACGACACCATCATGCCTCTTACCGATACTGAAGCGCCGGAAGCCTCTATTGCGCCGGCGGCGCAGGCGCCTGCAAAAATTTCCAAAGCCTATCAAGCCGCGCTGCACGGCAGCGCCCTCCCCGGCGAAGGGGACGACCTCGACGCGAAGGCGCTTGCTGCGGCGGGCGAGTTCGTCGCGCGGGCCTCGCTCGAACGCGCGCCCGGTAAGCCGTCGCTGCTGATCGAACCGATCGCGACCGACGGAATCGACCGGCGGATGCGCCTCGCGGTCGTCAACGACGACATGCCTTTCCTCGTCGATTCGACCTCGCAGATCGTCGGGGCGCAGGGGCTGGTCATCCACCGTATCCTCCACCCCGTCGTCTCGGTCGACCGCGATGCGAAAGGCAAGCTGACCGGGGTCGATTCGGGCAAGGCGGGCGCGACGCGCGAATCGGTCATCTATATGGAGCTGGAGCGCGGCGACGCGCGCGCACGCCGGCGCTTGATCGACGGGCTCGAAGCGGCGCTCGCCGACGTGCGCGCCGCGGTCGCCGACTGGAAGGCGATGCGCGCCGCGATGCTCGCCGATGCCGCTATGCGCGCCGACGGCGAGGGCGCCGAACTGCTGCGCTGGTTCGAGGGCGGCGCGATGACGCAACTCGGCCACGAATGGCGCACGCGCGACGGCGAGGTCCACGATCCGCTCGGCATTTCGGCAAGCGGCAGTTCGCAGCTCGTGTCGGCCAACGCGCTCGCCGCGGCCTTCCAGTGGTTCGATGCGAAGGCGGGTTGCGGCCATGCGCCGCTGCTGATCAAGTCGAACCGGCTGTCGTCGGTGCATCGCCGCGTGCTGCTCGATCTGGTCATCGTCCCTGAATATAAAGACAAGAAGGCGGAGCGGCTGTCGATCCACGCCGGCCTGTGGACCAGCCAGGCGCTGTCGACCCCGCCCGCCAAGGTGCCGATGCTGCGCGCGCAGCTCGATGCGCTGATGACGAAATTCGGCTTCGATCCCGCGGGGCACGCCGGCAAGGCGCTCGCGCATGCGCTGACCGCGCTGCCGCACGACCTGCTGATCGCGTTCGACGGCTCCGCGCTCGAGGAACTGGTGCTCACCTCGATGTCGATCACCGATCGGCCGCGCCCGAAGATCGTGATGGTGCAGAGCGCGCTCGGCCGCCACCTGTTCGCCTTCGTCTGGCTGCCCCGCGACGAGGTGTCGACGGGCCGCCGCCTCGCGGTCGAATCGCTGCTCGCGCGCGAAGCGAAGGCCGGCGTGATCGGCTGGACGATGGTGCTCGAGGATGGCGGTGCGGCGCTGCTCCGCTACACGCTCGACCTGCGCGGCGACGGCGTCGTGCCCGATGCGGTGGCGCTCAACGCCCAACTCGAACAGATGGTGCGCGGCTGGCAGCCGGAGGTCGAGGCGGCGCTCGCGCGGCACGGCGACGCCGGGCGCGCGGCGGCGCTCGCGGCACGCTTCGCCCCGCTCTTCCCACCCAATTACCGCAACCTCTACGACCCCGAAGAGGCGGCGCGCGATATCTTGCGCCTGCGCGACCTCGATGCCGACCGGCCGCGCAGCGTCCGCCTCGCGAGGAAGAGCCTCGATGGCGACGACCGCCTGCGGCTCAAGGTCTATAGCGCCGCTGGCCCGCTGGCGCTGTCCGACGTCGTGCCGGCGCTCGAGCATTTCGGCTTTGAGGTGCTCGAGGAACTGCCGACCGAGCTGCACGTCCGCTCGGGCGGCGACGAGGAGGGGGAAGGCGAGCCGACCTTCATCCACGATTTCACGCTGCGCCTTCCCGCCAATGTCGACGAACTGGCGCTGCTGCCGCATGTCGAAACGATCGAGGGCGCGATCGCCGCGGTGCTCGACGGCCGGGCGGAGAATGACGCGTTCAACGAGCTGGTGCTGGTCACGCAGATCGAACCGCAGGCGATCGTCTGGCTGCGCGCCTGGTTCCGCTATCTGCGCCAGGGCGGATCGAGCTATGGTATGGACACTGTCGTCGCGGCGCTGCGCCACGCGCCCGCGCTAACCTCGGCGCTGATCGAACGGTTCTGCGCGCTCCACGATCCGAAGGGCCGCGACGCGGCGCGCGCCGACGCGCTCGATGCGCAGATCAGGGCGGGCTTCGCGGGCATCAAGTCGATCGACGACGACCGCATCCTGCGGCTGTTCCACGCGGTGATCGGCGCGACGCTGCGCACCAACGCTTTCGCCCCCGCGGCGGCCGAGGCGCTGGCGTTCAAGATCGACAGCGCGCAGGTCCCCGGCCTGCCCAAGCCGCTGCCGTGGCGCGAGGTGTGGGTATACAGCCCCCGCGTCGAGGGCGTCCACCTGCGCGCCGGCCCGGTCGCGCGCGGCGGGCTGCGCTGGTCCGACCGGCGCGACGACTTCCGCACCGAGATTCTCGGCCTGATGAAGGCGCAGCGCGTCAAGAACGCCGTGATCGTGCCGACCGGCGCGAAGGGCGGCTTCTATCCGAAGGCGCTGCCCAACCCGGCGGAGGATCGCGATGCCTGGTTCGCCGAAGGCAAGGAATGCTATCGCATCTTCATCCGTTCGCTGCTGTCGATCACCGACAATCTGGCGGGCGGCAAGGTCGTGCATCCGAAGGATGTGGTGATCCGCGACGGTGAGGATCCCTATTTCGTTGTCGCTGCCGACAAGGGCACAGCGACCTTCTCCGACGTCGCCAATGCGCTGGCGATGGAGCGCGACTTCTGGCTGGGTGACGCGTTCGCGAGCGGCGGGTCGCACGGCTATGACCACAAGGGCATGGGCATCACCGCGCGCGGCGCCTGGGTCTCGGTCCAGCGCCATTTCGCCGAGATGGGCGTCGATGTGCAGACCGACACGGTGCGCGTCGTCGGCTGCGGCGACATGTCGGGCGATGTGTTCGGCAACGGCATGCTGCTGTCGAAGGCGATCAAGCTGGTCGCCGCCTTCGACCATCGTCACATCTTCCTCGACCCCGATCCCGATCCGGCCAAGAGCTGGAAGGAGCGCGAGCGGCTGTTCAGGCTCCCGCGGTCGAGCTGGGACGATTATGACCGCAAGCTGATCTCGAAGGGCGGCGGCGTCTTCCCGCGCAGCCAGAAGAGCATCGCGCTGACCTCCGAGGTGCAGGCGGCGCTCGGCCTGTCGGTGTCGGAGATCGAACCGACGGCGCTGATCTCCGCGATCCTCAAGGCGCCGGTCGACCTGCTGTGGTTCGGCGGCATCGGCACCTATCTGAAGGCGGCGAGCCAGAACAATGCCGAGGTCGGCGATCCCGCCAACGACGCGCTGCGCGTCGATGCGGAGGACCTGCGCGTCCGCGTCGTCGGTGAGGGCGCCAACCTGGGCGTGACGCAGGCCGCGCGCATCGCCTTCGCGATGAAGGGCGGGCGGATCAACGCCGACTTCGTCGACAACAGCGCCGGCGTCGACTGCTCGGACAACGAGGTCAACATCAAGATTGCGCTCAACCGCGAGATGGCCGAGGGCCGGCTGGCGCAGGCCGATCGCGACGCGCTGCTCGTCCGCATGACCGACGACGTTGCGGCGCTGGTGCTCGAGGACAACCGGCTCCAGGCGCTTGCGCTGTCGATCGCCGAAAAGGGCGGTGCCGGCGCGGTGCCGTCGCTGGTGCGGATCATGGAGACGTTCGAGGCGTCGGGGCGGCTCGACCGCAAGGTAGAAGGGCTCGCCGCGAACGACGAACTGCTTCGCCGCGCGCAGGAAGGGCGCGGGCTGACCCGGCCCGAACTCGCGATCCTGATCTCGACCGCGAAGCTCGCGCTTCAGGACGCGATCGAGGCGAGCGACCTGCCCGACGATCCGGCGCTCGCGGGCGATCTCGCGGCGGCCTTCCCGGCTGAGATGCAGCGCGATTTCGGCAAGGCGATCGCCGAGCACCAGCTGCGGCGCGAGATCATCGCGACCAAGCTCGCCAACCGCATCGTCAACCGCATGGGCGTCGTTCATCCCTTCGAACTGGTCGAGGAGGAGGGACGCTCGCTCGGCGACATCGCGGCGGCCTTCGTCGCGGTCGAGCGACTGCTCGACGTGCGCGAGATCTGGGCGTCGCTCGACACTGCGAAGATCGACGAATCGATCCGCCTGTCGCTGTTCAGCCAAGCCGCGTCGGCGATGACCTCGCAGATGGCGGACCTACTGCGGATCAGCCCGACGCTCACCCAGCCGGGACCGGTGGTCGCGCGGCTGGAGCCCGGCGTCGACCGGCTGACGATGACGGTCGACACGCTGCTCAGCGAATCGGTCCGGCGCCAGTGGGACATGCTCAGCAAGCAGTTGCTTGATGCCGGCGCGCCCGAGGCACTGACCGCCGCGGTGGTGCGTCTGTTCAAGACCGACGGCGCAATCGGCATCGTCGACCTCGCCGAACGGCGCGGCGACGACGAGGTCGGGGTGACGACCGCCTTCACCCATCTGGGCGAGGCGCTGGGGCTCGACTGGGCGCAGACGCTCGCCGCGCACATGAGCCCCGCCGATCCGTGGGAGCGGCTGCTCGTCAACAGCCTCGCGCGCGATTTCCAGCAGATGCGCCTGGGCTTCCTCGCCGGGCTACCGAAGGGTGACCTCGACGCGGCGGTGACGAAATGGCTCGCCGAGCATGCGGCGCGCGTCGCGCAGTTCCGCAGCGTCGTCGACCGTGCGCGGACGATCCCCAGCCCGAACGGCGCGATGCTTTCGCACATCGCGGGGCAGGCGCGCGGATTGCTGGGGCGATAGGTCGATGACAGGCCCGCGTCGTCATTGCGAGCGGAGCGAAGCAATCCGGAGCAGTTACGGTCTGCTCGGGATTGCCGCGTCGCTTCGCTCCTCGCAATGACGGAGCGGCGGACGTCGTCATGCCCTATCAGCCGCGCGTCGCGATCCTCGTCCCGGGCGCCGACTATGGCGAGCATTGGCATCCGGCGCTTGCGCGCAAGACCGCGGCGCTGACCGCCGCCGGGCTGGCGGTCGAGCCGCGGGTGTGGACCGATCCGGGCGATCTTTCGGGATTCGACCTGATCCTGCCGCTGCTCGCCTGGGGCTATCCGCGCGCATCCGCCCGCTGGTATGCGCTGCTTGACCGGCTCGAAGCCGAAGGGCTGCGGGTCGCCAATCCGGTGCCGGTGCTGCGCTGGAACAGCGACAAGGCCTATCTCGCCGAACTGGGCGCGAAGGGCGTCGCCGTGGTGCCGACGATCGAGGTCACGGCGCTCGACGACGCCGCATTGGCCGCCGCGCGCGCGGCGCTCGGCGCCGAAGAGCTGGTCGTGAAGCCACCGGTGTCGGCGGGGTCAGATGGCACGCACCGGCTGGCGGCGGACGCCGCCGTCCCGCCCGATGCGCGCGGGCAGCGGCGGCTGATTCAGCCCTTTATGCCCGGCGTGCTTGCCGAGGGGGAATATTCGCTTTTCCTGTTCGGCGGCCGTTTCAGCCACGCGATCGTCAAGCGCCCAGCGGCGGGCGACTTTCGCGTCCAGCCGCAATTCGGCGGGCGCGAAGAGATATGGACGGCGAGCGCGGCGGCGCGTTCGCTGGCCGAAAGCGCGCTGGCGGCGGCGCCGGCTGCGACCATCTATGCCCGCGTCGACATGATCGGCGACGGCCGCGGCGGGCTCGCGATCATGGAACTTGAACTGATCGAGCCGCAACTCTTCCTGAATTTCGCGCCTGATGGCGGCGCGGCATTCGGGGCAGCGGTGGCGGGGGCGCTGCTCACCGGCCCATAGCGTTCGCGCCAAGCTTATCGAAGCACCGTTCTCCTTCGAGCGGCGCAGACGGTTACAGGATTGGAGCCGGATCATCTTCGATGGAAGCGTCCGAACCAAAGATGCGTGTCCCTGCCTCCGCAGGGACGCATGGTGCGACAGTTGACCGTTCCCCTGCGAAAGCCGGGGTCCACGCGGGACGCCGCCATGCCATCTGGACCCCGGCTTATGCCGGGAACAGGCCTTTGCGTGTCTGAAGGGTATATGCGCTGAACGAGTTCAGCATGACGAAGGCGTTTGCCGAGGGCTGTTCTTTGCAAGGGGAAGGACGGTGCTTCGACAAGCTCAGCACGAACGGCAGAAAGGGCGACGCAGATTTAACGCGTGATGCCCTGGCATCCTTCTCGCCACAGCCATTGGCGGATCGCCGATGTCAGGTTTGGCGGATCGTCGGCATCCATCCGCTCGACGTCGATGCGCGCGACGAGGGCGTTGACGGGCAGCGCCTGTCGCCTCGCTTCGGCCTCGAGCGCGTCCCAGAACATCGGTTCGAGGCTGATCGAGGTCGGATGGCCGGCGATGGTCACCGATCGTTTGACGGGGGGCTGATAGGGAAAGGCCATGACGGCAGCCTATCGCCTGTGCGGTCGTTGCGGGTACGATTTTTTCGGGGTGGATCGCGATTCGAGCGCTCCGTACACCGGCGGACAGACCCCCGCGTAAATGCAGGCATGCCATGACCTCAGGATTTCAGGCCCTCACCGAAAAGGAAAAGGAGACGCTGCGTCTGCTGGTGGATGGCCATGACGCGAAATCCATGGCCCGGCATCTGGGTCTTTCGGTGCACACCGTCAACGAACGGCTTCGCGATGCGCGGCGCAAGATGGCGGTTTCGAGCAGCCGCGAGGCCGCCCGGAAATTGCGCGTGATCGAACAGCGGGACCCCGAATATCTCGGGGACAGGCTTTCTGGGGATGCCTTCGCCGTCGCGGACCGGGATGAATCTGCGGCACCGGTCGATGCGTCCCGCATGGTGCGCCGCATCGGATGGGTTTTCGGAGGAATCGTCATGTCCCTGTCTCTCGCCCTCTTCGCTCTCGCATCCTGGTCCGGTCCCATGGATGCGCCCGCCGCATCGCAGTCGGCGGCCCAGCCCGCGGCTTCCCCCGAAACCGTCGTGGTCGAAACCGCGCGGGCGTGGCTGACGCTCGTCGACAGGGAGGATTGGAACGGCAGCTGGAACGCCACAGGCCAGGCGTTCAAGGCGCTGAACACCAGCGACCTATGGGCCGAGGTGTCGCGGTCGGTGCGTCCGCCGCTCGGCGCCGTCTTGTCGCGCGAGGCGGCCGGCGAAGAGACGGTGCCGGCGCCGCCCTACGGCTATCGGATGGTGAAGTTCCGGACCCGCTTCGCGAACAAGGCGAATGCCGTCGAAACGCTCTCGCTGGTCCGCGAAGGCGGCGCGTGGCGCGTGGTCGGTTACACGATCGACTGAGGCTCGGCGGCGGACGGCGAGAGGTCGTCCGCCCCGGCCCGCCTCAATACATATGCTGCCCGCCGTTGATGCTCATCGTCGATCCGGTCACGAAGCCGGCGTCTTCGCTGCATAGGAAGGCGACGCCGCGCGCGATCTCGTCGGCCTGGCCGAGGCGGCCGACGGGGATCTTGGCGACGATCTTCTCAAGCACCGGCGCGGGCACCGCGGCGACCATGTCGGTGTCGATGTAGCCGGGCGCGATCGCGTTGACCGTCACGCCCTTCTTCGCGCCTTCCTGCGCCAGCGCCTTGGTGAAGCCGTGGATGCCCGATTTGGCGGCGGCATAGTTGACCTGGCCATATTGCCCTGCCTGGCCGTTGATCGACCCGATGTTGACGATGCGGCCCCAGCCGCGCTCGACCATGCCGGGAAAGGTTGCCTTCGCCATGTTGAAGCAGCCGCCGAGGTTGATGCGCATCACGTCGTGCCAGTCGTCGTAGCTCATGCGGGCGAGCGTGCCGTCGCGGGTGATGCCGGCATTATTGACGACGATGTCGATCGGCCCGACCTCGTCCGCGACCCGCGCGCAGCCGTCGAGGCACGCCTGATGATCGCCGACGTCCCATTTATAGGCCGCGATCCCGGTGCGCTCGGTAAAGGCGCGCGCCTTTTCGTCATTGCCGGCATAGTTGGCGACGACGGTGATGCCCATGCCCTGCAGCTTCAGCGAAATGGCTTCGCCGATGCCGCGGGTGCCGCCGGTGACGATTGCGACGCGTGTCATGTCTGTTGCTCTCCCACAGATGTTCTACCCCTTGATTAGGACGGGGCGGGGAGCGTCGCAAGTTGACCGGAACGTCAATCGCGCATCGTTTCGGGCACGCGTCGGCCGGCGCGGACGCGCGAGACGTCGCCGACCGCGAACTCGGCGCTGGCGACGGTCAGCACAAGGTCTGCGTCGCCACCCGCGAGCCCCGGCAGCAGCCCGTCCGCCGGCAAAGTCAGCAGCCGCAGCATGCCCGGCTCCCGGCCCGGATCGCCGCCGCCCATCGTCGGCGGGGTGCGCTCCGCCAAGTCGCGCCACAGCGGCTCGAAGAAGGCGCGCGCGGGGGCGGACAGAAGGCCGGGGTCGCGGCACCAGCCGCGCTGCGCCTGTTCGAACGCCTGCCGCAGATAGGCGCCGACCCACAGGTTAGCCCGCGCGTTGTGGCGGGTCAGCGGCAGCGTGACGGCATCGGCACGCTCCTCGCCCGTTTCGGGATCGGTCTCGCGCGCCACATGCGTCCAGCGGATCGCGTGCAGCGCCGCCATCACCGCGCCGGCATCGGGGGTGGAAAAGTCCTGCCGGCCCGCCGTGTCGCGGATAATCGCGATGATCTCCTCGGCGCGTGCGAGGGCGTCGCGGTTGGCGCGCGCCGCCTCGGCCAGTTCGTCGCTGGCGCCGGTGGGCAGGGCAGCGTCGGTTGCCAGCCCGCCGAGTCGCGCTTCGAGCAGGTCGGCCATCGCCAGCATGCTCTGCCAGTCGAAGGGGTGGAAGGCCGGGTCGGCGATGTCATAGCCCTCGGCGCCCAGCGCTGCGACCCAATCCTCCGGCGCATCCGTTGCTTCGCTTTCCGGTTCGCCCGGTGCGGCCTCGATCACGTCGACCGGCCATTCGGGAAAGGGCTCGCCGTGCGGCGGATCGCGCGGCGGCCCGTCCTCGGCAAGGTGCAGGACGAGCGGCGTGTTCGTGGCCGGATGGCGGAAGAAAGCGAGCGAGCCGTGCCGCGGTCCGAGCCCGCCCCACAGCGCGGCGGGCAGCGCATCGCAGGCGATCTGCGCGACGAAGACGGCGTCGACGCCATCGATCCGCGGCCAGTCGAGCGACGCGGGCAGGCGCGGGCGGCCGCCGATGCGGCTGTTCGTCGAGATCGCGTCGCGCAGCGGGACCTGCGGGACGAGGCGCACGACGACGCCGGCGGCTGCCAGCGCGGCCTCGTCCGACGTGTCGGCTGTCGGTGTCTCCGGCGGGACGGCTGAGGCGTCGGCGGCGCGCTGCTCGACCGCGGCGATCTGCGCTTCGAGCACGGCGGCGTCGAAACGGTCGGGCGGCGCGCTTTCGTCGTCGGCTTCGGCCGCGTGCGTCGATTTGATTCGCGCGAGGCGCGACGGCGCCATGGCGATCGCCGGCTCGTCGTCGCGGGTCCGGCCCCGCTTCGCGAACGGCCGCTCGCGCGGTGCCGGCGCACGCGGCGCGGGCTCGATCTGCGGCCGCCGCGCGCGCAGAACCAGGAACAGGATCAGCAGGAAGACCAGCGTGACGCCGGCCAGCGTCAGCGCCGCCGATTGCAGGTCGCTCATGGCCTATCTCCACATCAAACGCCCGGCCGGCCGCGGGGCCGCGACAGCTTAGGCGAAGGAGTTAAACAGGAGGTAAGCGCTTTCCTCGACCAGCCATTTACCCCGGCAGCCAGCCGGCCAGTTCGCGCCGGACGAGCGCGGTCAGCATCGCGAGGCCCGCCGCGTCGGCGTTGAGGCAGGGCAGATAGGCGAAATTGCGGCCGCCCGCGCGCTCGAAGGTCTGCTTGCCGCGAATCGCCAGTTCCTCCAGCGTTTCGAGGCAGTCGGCGGCGAAGCCGGGGGCGAAGACCGCGACGCTGCGGCCTTCGCCGCCCAGCCGTGCGAGCGTCGCCTCGGTTGCGGGTTCGAGCCAGCGGGCGCGGCCAAAGCGCGACTGGAAGGCGACCTCGACCGGGCGGCCGAGCGCGTCGGACAGAAGTCGCGCCGTCGTCTGGCACTGGTCGTGATAGGGATCGCCGAGCGCGCGCGTCCGCTCGGGCATGCCGTGGAAGCTCGCGAGCAGCACGTCGGGCGCGAAGTCGAGCGCCGCCAGCCCCGCTTCGACCGATGCCTTCAGCGCGCCGATATAGGCGGGGTCGTCGGGGTAGGGCGGCAGGAAACGCAGGCTCGGCTGCGCGCGCAGCGTCGCCAGATGCGCGCCGACGGCATCGACCGCGGTCGCGGTCGTCGCGCCGCAATATTGGGGATAGAGCGGCACGACGAGGATGCGATCGCACCCTGCGGCGATCAGCGCGTCGGTCGCCGGGCCGATCGCCGGCTCGCCATAGCGCATCGCGTAAGTGACCCGCGCCGCCGGGCCGAGGTCGGCCTGCAGCGCGTCGGCCTGTGCCCGCGTGATCGCGGCGAGCGGCGAGCCCGCATCACTCCATATCAGCCCATAGGCGCGCGCCGATTTCGCGGGCCGCGTGGTCAACACCGCGCCGCGCAGGATCGGCTGCCACAGGATGGGCGGGATTTCGACGACGCGCCGGTCGGACAGGAATTCGGCCAGATAGCGGCGCACCGCCCCCGGCTCGGGCGCGTCGGGGGTGCCGAGATTGACGAGCAGCACGCCGATGCGCGCGCCGCTATGGCCGGGCGGCGGCGTCACAGCGGATGCGCCGACAGCGGCAGGCGACGGATGCGGCGGCCCGTCGCGGCGAACATCGCGTTGGCGACCGCGGGGGCGACGACCGGCACCCCGATCTCGCCGATCCCGCCGGGGTCGCGGTCGCTGTCGATGAACTCGATCAGGATCTGCGGCGTCTGCGACAGGCGCGGCAGGCCGATCTGGTGCAGCTTGCGCGCTGTGGCGAGGCCGCCTTCGTAATCGGTCGTCGCGCCGACCGCGGCGGCGAGGCCGAAGATCAGCCCGCCCTCCACCTGCTGCCGCGCGATCGCGGGGTTCACCAACCGCCCGGCATCGACCACCGCGACGAGTTGTTCGACCTGCAACCCCTTGTCGCTGGCGCGTGCGGTCGCCATCAGCGCGATATGACTGCCGCGCATCGAATGGCAAGCTAGCCCCTGCGCGGTGCCGGCGAGGCCGCCCTCCCAGCCGCCGAGGCTAGTCGCGGTGAGCAGGCAGCGCGCGAGCAGCGGCGCCTGCCCCAGCATCGCCATGCGATAGGACAACGCGTCGGCCCCGGCGCGCGCCGCCATCTCGTCGACGAAACATTCGGTGAAGAAGGCGGTGTAGCTGTCGGCGTTGCCGCGCCAGCGTGCGGTCGGCAGGCCGATGTCGGCGGGGCAATGATCGACTGCGCGATGCGGAATGGCATAGACGCCGCCCGCTCCCTCGACCGCCGCCGCGTCGACCCGCCCCGCGGCATCGCGCTGCGCGACGTCGGCGGGCGTGCCGTCGAACAGGCGGGCGCGGGCCTCGTGATTCGTCGCTGGCACGGCGATCCGCGCGACGAGCGCGTCGATGCCGCCCGCCGCGTTGAGCGTCGCGGTCATCTTCGCGCGCGCGGGCGCACGCGGCATGTCGCGCATGATCTCTTCGGCGCGCGACCAGCAGAGCTGGACGGGACGCTTCACCTGCCGCGCGATGATCGCCGCCTGCACCGCGACGCTGTGGTCGAGGCAGGCGTCGAACGATCCGCCCGCCATCATCGGGAACAGCGTCACGGCGGCGGGGGACAGGCCCGTGGCGCGTGCGATCGCGTCGCGGCACTGCGCGGGCGCCTGCGTCGCGACCCAGACGCGCAGCCGGTCGCCCGAAGGCGCGGCGGTCGCGGTGCGCGTCTCGATCGGGGCGTGGAGCGCCGGGGCGACGAGATAGTCGGCGGCGATCCGCTCGCGGCCCGCCATCGCGTCCTCGACGTCGCCCTTGTGCGCGATGCGATAGCCGTCGCCCTTCAGCGCGGCGGCGAGTGCGCGGTCGATGCCGTCGCTGGAAATCGGGGTTCCGCCCGTTTCGAACTCGGGGGCGAAGCGGTCGAGCGCGCGGTTCGCGGCCCACCAGTTGCGCGCGACCGCGGCGACCCAGCGCTCGTGCTCGACGACCGACAGCACGCCGGGCGAGGCGAGCCCCGCCTTGCGGTCGATGCGCTTCAGCCGCGTCGCGCCGAACGGTCCCTGGCGGATCGCGGCATAGACCATGTCGGGCAGGCGGATGTCACCGGCGTAATTGGCCGACCCATCGACCTTCGCCGGCAGGTCGAGCCGGGTGAGGTCCTTGCCATAGAGCGGGTCGGCGCTCGACGCGCGATAAACGGGCTCGGCGGGCGGTTCGAGCAAGGCGGCGGCCGCGGCTAGTTCGCCGAAGGACAGTTTCCGGGCGCCGAGGGTGACGAAGCCGTCCTGCGTGTCGCATTGCTGCCAGTCGGCATCCCAGCGCCGCGCCGCCGCCATCATCAGCAGCGCGCGCGCCTGCGCCGCGGCGTCGCGGCACGGCGCTTCGAACATGCGCACCGACGAGCTGTTGGCGGTCAGCATCACCGCGTGGCGCACCGCCCATTCGCGCCGCGCCCAGCTGCGCACGTCGGCGACGAAATCGGGGACGCCGGTGCGCGGCATGAAGGCGGCGCTATCCTCGTCGACGACCAGCGTGTTGGTGTAGAGCGCGTTGATCGGCGCGGTCTCGACCGCGACCGTGCGCCAGTCGGCGCCCAGTTCGTCGGCCATGATCTGCGGCAGCAGCGTGGTGACGCCTTGGCCCATCTCGCATTGCGGGACGATCGCGCTGATATGCCCGTCGTCGCCGATCTTCAGGAAGGCGTTGAAGACATGCTCGTCGGGCGCGGCGGTCAGGTTGGGGCGATAATCGCGCGGCCACACCGACCAGGCGAGCGCCAGCCCGCCCGCCGCGGTGGCACCGACCAGCAGCGAACGGCGGCTGACCGGCGGCAGGCGCCGCCTCTTCGTGTCGATCGTGTCGCGAATGCCCGCCATCGCCGCTGCTGATAAGCGGGGCGCGGCGGGGAGGCAAAGGCTTTCGGGCGGCTGCTATTCCGGCCAGCCCCACGGCGCGGGGGGCGGGGGCACCGACCGGTCATAATCGAAGGCGACGCGGAACAGGCGGCCCTCGCGCCGCAGTTCATAGACATAGCCCGAATCGCTGGTCTCGACGGCCCAGACGTTGGTCGTCGACGCGTGGCTTCCGGTGCGTCCGAACAGCGCGATCGATTCGGCGTCGACGGGAAATTCCTGCCGCGTCGCGGTGCCGGAGGTCGCGGTATCGCCGCCGTACATCGTCGTCTCGTCCTTCGATCCGTCGGCGTGGCGATGGTCGTGCTTCAGCCGCAGGCCGGCGTCGGTGCGGGTGATGATCCAGGTGCGCGAACGGTCCCAGCCGCCATCTTCGGCCAGCCCCTCGATATGGAAGGGAATTTCGATCCGGTCGGGGGTGCAGCGGCGGAAATGAACGATCATCGCCTTGTTGCGCATCGCGGCGTCGGCCTGCTGGTCGCTGACGAGGCGCCCGGCATAGGCCTTGCCGCAATGATCGGCGAGCGCGGCGAAGAAGGCATCCTGCGGGTCCGCCTGCGCGGGCGAGGCGGCGCACGCCGCAAGCGCGGCGGCGGCCGTGGCGGCAAAGAACGGCTTCATGGCGACGAATCCCCTTGTCAGGCTTCCTATTTCAACAGTCCCAGCCGTGGAATTTCAACCTTCGGGCAGCGATCCATCACCACGGTCAGCCCCGCCGCCTCGGCGCGCCGCGCGGCGTCATGATCGATCACGCCGATCTGCATCCACACTGCCTTCGCGCCGTGGACGATCGCCTCGTCGACCGCGGCGCCGGCTTCGGCGCTGTTGCGAAAGATGTCGACGATCTCGGCCGGCGGCTCGACATTGGCGAGCGTCGCGACGACCGGCGCGCCGTGGATCGTCGCGCCCGCGTGGCCGGGGTTGACCGCGATCACGTCATGCCCCTGGCGGACGAGGAAGCCGAGCACTTCGTTCGAGGCGCGCGCCGGGTTGGGGGAGGCGCCGACCACCGCGATACGGCGCGGCCGGCTCAGCAGTTCGCGGATTTCGCCTTCGTCGTTGATCGCCATCTAGCGGCCTTTCCGTGCTTCGAGCCATGCGGCGACGCGCGCCGCTATCGCGTGGAACGGCTCGCCTTGCGGGTCGGTTCCGGCGGCGGGCGGAACGCCGCCGTCGCTCGCGAGGCGGATGCCCATCGCCAGCGGCACCCGGCCCAGGAAGTCGAGCCCCATCTCCTTCGCCGCCGCTTCGGCGCCGCCGCTGCCGAACGGATCGCTGACCCCGCCGCAATGCGGGCAGACATAGCCCGCCATGTTCTCGACGAGGCCGATGATCGGCACCTCGACCTGCTCGAACAGCGACACGGCGCGCGCCGCGTCCATCAGCGCTAGGTCCTGCGGGGTCGAAACGATCACCGCGCCCGCCGGCTTGTGCTTCTGGATCATGGTCAGCTGGACGTCGCCGGTGCCGGGGGGCAAGTCGACGACCAGCGTGTCGACCGCGCCCCAGCTTGCGTCGACAAGCTGTTCGAGTGCGCGCCCGGCCATCGGTCCGCGCCACGCGATCGCCTGCCCCGGCGCGGCGATCTGCCCGGTCGACAGCATCGGCACGCCATAGGCATTGTCGACCGGCACCAGCTTCGACCCGCGCGACGCGGGCTTGGCATCCTCACTGTCCATCAGCCGGGGCAGAGACGGGCCGTGGATGTCGGCATCGACCAGCCCGACCTTGACCCCCAGCCGCCGCAGTGCGACCGCCAGATTGGCCGCGAGGGTCGACTTGCCGACGCCGCCCTTGCCGCTGCCGACCGCGATGATGGTGAGCGTTTTCTTTTCGGCGGTCATCGCGACGCGGACCTCGCGCACCCCCGCTTCGTTCAGCAGCGCGGCGCGCAGCTTGTCCTCGAGCGGCTGGCGTTCGTCGGCGGCGAGGCCGGTAACGTCGAGCACGACCGCGAGCAGACCCGTGTCGTCGAGCAGTCGCAGCCCTGACGTGCGCCCCGCCGACGCCTCCGCGGCGGAGGCGGTCAGGCGGGCGATGTCGGGGGCTGGGTCGGTCATGTCCAGCGCAGATAGGCATGATGGGGGGGATTGCCAGCCATTTTATCCAGACACCCCCTGTTAATCGCGCCCGTCGCCCCTATAAATGCAGGCATGAGCAATGGCAGCGATGGCAACATGGAACGCCGCGCCCCCGGGGAGTGCGGCAATTTTTCCATCAGATCAGTCAGATGGCGAACAGTCCCTGGGGCAATGGCCCCAAGGGGGGCAAGGATGACGGCGGTGACGGCAAGCGTCCCGGCCCGCGCAATCCATGGGTGACGCCCGACCCGACCGACCCGCTGCGCGGACGCAAGCCGCGCGGTCCCTCGGCGCTCGACGAGCTGCTGCGCAAGGGACGCGGTTTCGGTGGCGGTGGGGGCTCGGGCGGCGGCGATGGCGGCGGCTTCGACGTCGCGATGGCGGCGCGGCGCTGGAAATGGGCGATCGTCGCGGTCGTGCTGGTCATGGTGCTGCTGTCGATGGTGCATATCGTGCCGCCCGAAAAGGAAGGCGTCGTCACGCGGCTCGGCAGCTATTCGCGGACGGTCGGTCCGGGCGTCAAATGGACGCTGCCGCCGCCGCTCGAACGGATCCGGCTGGAGGACGTGCGCGCGATCCGCACCATGCCGATCGGATCGCCCAACGCGACCGACGAGAATTTCGTGCTGACCCGTGACCAGAGCCTTGTCGACCTCGCCTATGAGGTCCGCTGGTCGGTACGCGATCCCGAACTCTATTTCTTCCAGCTCGCCGACCCCGACGGGACGATCCGCGAGGTGGCCGAAAGCTCGATGCGCGCGACGGTCGCTAATTTCGACCTCGTCCAGGCGATCGGTCCGGGCCGCGTCGAGATCGAGGCGCAGGTGCAGCGGCGGATGCAGGACCTGCTCGACCAGTATCGCGCTGGGGTGACGATCCAGGGCATCGCGATCCGCCAGGCCGATCCGCCGAGCCAGGTCGACGAGGCGTTCAAGGAGGTCACCGCGGCACGGCAGGAGCGCGAATCGGCAATCAACCGCTCGCGCGCCTATCAGCAGCAGGTACTCGAACGCGCGCGCGGCGACACCGCAGCGTTCGACCAGATCTACGAACAGTATAGGCTGGCACCGGGCGTGACCCGCAAGCGGCTCTATTACGAAACCATGGAGAGCATTTTGTCGAACGTCGACAAGACGATCGTCGAGGCGCGCGGGGTGACACCCTATCTGCCGCTCAACGAGGTGCAGCGGCGCCTGAACAGCAACGAGGCCGACGCGGCCGCGGCGCCTGCGAAGGGAGGCCAGTGATGTTCGAATCGCTGCTGCGCAACCCGCTCCGCCTGCTCGTCGGGCTCCTCGCCTTCCTCGTGCTGCTGTCGCAGACGCTCGCGATCGTGCCCGAGGACAAGCAGGCGCTGATCCTGCGCTTCGGCGAGATCGAGCGCACCGTGAACCGCTACAAGCCCGGCGAGCAGTTCGGCCGGTCGGGTGCCGGGCTCGTGGTGCGCGTGCCCTTTATCGACGGTATCCAGTATATCGACAAGCGCGTGCTGGGCGTGAACATGGAGCGCCAGCAGGTGCTCTCGACCGACCAGCAGCGGCTGCAGGTCGATGCCTTCGCGCGCTTCCGCATCACCAATCCGGTGCGTATGTACACCGCGATCCGCTCCGAGGAACGGCTGCAGCAGCAACTCGCGACGATCCTCGGCTCGTCGTTGCGCAACGAACTGGGCAAGCGGACCTTCGCGACGCTGCTGTCGCCCGAGCGCGGCGCGGTGATGGACAATATCCAGATCGCGCTCAACCGCGAGGCGCAGAAGTACGGCGCCGAGATCATCGACGTCCGCATCAAGCGCGCCGACCTGCCCGAGGGGGCGACGCTGGTCGCGGCCTACAACCGCATGCGGTCGGCCCGGCAGCAGGAAGCGATCGCGATCCGTGCCGAGGGCGAGAAGGAAGCGCAGATCATCCGCGGCAACGCCGACGGCGAGGCGGCGCGCATCTATGCCGCCAGCTTCGGCAAGGACCCCGAATTCTACGATTTCTATCGGGCGATGCAAAGCTATCGGCAGACCTTCCTGGGCGAGAACAACCAGGGCGGATCGTCCTTGATCCTGTCGCCCGACAATGAATATCTGAAGCGGTTCCGAGGGGGCTGACACCCGTTCCTCGGCGGCGGAGCGGATAATGAACAGGACGTGCAACCGCCGTTCATGTTCAATTGCCGTTCAGCCGCGCGGTCGCAGACAACCGCCGCCGGGGCCACGGGTTTTTCGTGAGAGAAGAGGATTTGCGATCGTGCGATATGTTTATGGCATCACTTCGGCCTTGCTGGTGGGCGGCACGGCGCTGGCGCTGGTCACCCAGTCGCCCGTCGGGGCGCAGGTTGCGCAGAACGAGCGCAGCGAAATCGCCAAGGCCGTCCCGCGCGCGGGCGCGCCCGAAAGCTTCGCCGACCTCGTCGAGCAGTTGCAGCCCGCGGTGGTCAACATCTCGACCAAACAGGAGGTCACGCTCGGCGTCCGGCTCAATCCCTTCGCGGGCACGCGCGAGCCGATCACGCAGGAACAGCAGGGCGGTGGCTCGGGCTTCCTGATCTCGACCGATGGTTATATCGTCACCAACAACCACGTCATTTCCGGCGGCCCGCGCGGCGAGGAAGTCAACCAGGTCACGGTGACGCTGACCAACCAGAAGGAATATAAGGCTCGGATCGTCGGCCGCGACGTCGCATCCGACCTCGCCTTGCTCAAGATCGACGCGACGGGCCTGCCCTTCGTCAAGTTCGCCGACGGCAGTTCGGCGCGCGTCGGCGACTGGGTGATCGCGATCGGCAATCCGCTCGGCCTCGGCTCGACGGTCACCGCCGGCATCATCTCGGCAGTCCAGCGCAATCTGGGTCAGGGCGGGGCTTATGACCGCTATATCCAGACCGACACCGCGATCAACCGCGGCAATTCGGGCGGCCCGCTGTTCGACCTCAACGGCAATGTCGTCGGCATCAACAACATGCTGATCTCACCGGTGGGCGCGAACATCGGCGTCAACTTCGCGATTCCCGCCGAAGCGGCGATCCCGGTGATCAACGCGTTGCGCTCGGGCGAGAAGATCGAGCGCGGCTACCTCGGCATCGGCATCGCGCCGGTTGACGAGGACCTCGCCTCGGCGCTCGGCCTGCCCAAGGATCGCGGCGAGTTCGTCCAGCGCGTCGAGGAAGACGGTGCGGCGGCGAAGGCCGGGCTCAAGCGTGGCGATGTCGTGACCAAGGTCAACGGCAAGGATGTGACGCCGCAGCAGACGCTGTCCTACATCGTCGCCAACACCAAGCCGGGGACGCGCATCCCGATCGAGGTGGTGCGCGAGGGCAAGACGATGACCCTGACCGCCGTCGTCGGCACCCGCCCGCCCGAATCGGAGCTTGCCGGCGCCAATTTCGACCCCGAGGACGATCAGGCGCTGCCCGACGATCCCAAGGGGACCGCCGACCAGACGGTGCAGGATACGCTCGGCCTCGCGGTGCAGACGCTGACCTCCGACATCGCGCGCGCGGTCGGCGTCGATGCCGGCACAAAGGGGCTGGTGATTGTCGCCGCCGCGGGCAGCAGCGATGCCGGCCGCAAGGGGCTGCGCCGCGGCGACGTGATCATCAGCGCCAACCGCACGCCGGTGACGTCGAGCGAAGCGCTGGCGAAGGTGTTGAGCGATGCGAAGAAGGCAGGCCGCGACGCGGTGCTGCTCGAAGTCCTGCGCCGCGGCGGTCCCTCCGCCTTCATCGCGATCCGCCTCAAGGGCAATTGACCGGCTCGTCCGAGCCATCGAAAGGGGCGCTGCGATCTTCGGATCCGGCGCCCTTTTTCTTTGCGCTCGCTAAGCGGTGTTCCTATCATGTTCTCATAATCGCGAATCGGGAGATGACAAGATGATCGGATATGTGACACTGGGCACGAACGACTTGGCGAGGGCCGCGGCCTTTTATGATGCGATCGCGGCCGAACTCGGTGTGTCGCGGATGATGGAGTTCGATAATTTCATCGCGTGGGGCAAGGAAGGGGGCGGCGCCGGGATCGGCCTGACCCGGCCTTTCGACGGCAACCCCGCGACCGTCGGCAACGGTGTGATGGTCGCGCTGGAGGCGCGCGACGTGGAGCAGGTCCAGCGTCTCCACGCCATCGCGCTTGCCAACGGCGGCACCTGCGAAGGCCCTCCGGGACCGCGCGGCGAAGGCTTTTACGCCGGCTATTTCCGCGACCCCGACGGGAACAAGCTCAACGCTTTCATCATGGGGTAAGGAACCTCAAGCGAGGGATTCCGGACATTTCCTGTCCTCGTCATCCCTGCCCCTTCTTCGTCATCGGCGCCCGAACCGCCAACAGGTTTGCCGATTGCCTGATTTCCGCCTCCGCTCTAGACCCGGCAGGGTGTCCAACGGGAAGGAAGAGACAGTGAGCGACGGCAGCGAAGCGACCGAAATCTATATCGGCCTCGGCGGCGGCGGAGCGCCCGACGGGCCGCGCCAGTCGCTCGTGCTCAAGCGCGCCAACCGTCACGGGCTGATCGCCGGCGCGACCGGCACCGGCAAGACGGTGACGCTGCAGGGCCTCGCCGAAAGCTTCTCCGCCGTCGGCGTGCCCGTCTTCGTCGCCGACGTGAAGGGCGATCTATCGGGCATGGCGATGGCGGGCAGCCCGACCGCAAAGACGCACGAACCCTTCGCCAAGCGCGCGGCGGAGATCGGCGACAGCGGCTGGGTCTATCGCGACAATCCGGTGATCTTCTGGGACCTGTTCGGCGAGCAGGGGCATCCTGTGCGCACCACCGTGTCCGAAATGGGGCCGCTGCTGCTTGCACGGCTGATGGGGCTCAACGAGGTGCAGGAGGGGGTGCTGACGATCGCCTTCCGCGTTGCCGACGAACAGAATCTGCTGCTGCTCGACATGGGCGACCTGCAGGCGATGCTCGCCTGGTGCGCGCAGAATGCCGACGAGCTGACAACGAAATACGGCAATGTGTCGAAGGCGACGGTCGGGACGATCCAGCGCCAGCTGCTGACGCTCGAAAGCCAGGGCGGCGATCATTTCTTCGGCGAGCCCGCGCTCGACATTCAGGACATGATCCGCACCGACGATCAGGGGCGCGGCTATGTCAGCATCCTCGCCGCCGACAAGCTGATGGCGAGCCCGAAGCTCTATGCGACCTTTCTGCTCTGGCTGCTGTCGGAGATGTTCGAGACGCTGCCCGAGGTCGGCGACCCCGACAAGCCGAAGCTCGTCTTCTTCTTTGACGAGGCCCACCTGCTGTTCGACGACGCGCCCAAGGCGCTCGTCGACAAGATCGAGCAGGTCGTGCGCCTGATCCGCTCGAAGGGCGTCGGCGTCTATTTCGTCACCCAGAACCCGATCGACGTGCCCGAAGCGGTCGCGGGCCAGCTCGGCAACCGCGTCCAGCACGCGCTGCGCGCCTTCACCCCGCGCGATCAGAAAGCGGTGAAGGCCGCCGCCGACACCTTCCGCCCCAACCCCAAGGTCGACGTTGCGCGCGAGATCACCGAGCTGAAAGTCGGCGAGGCGCTGGTGTCGCTGCTGATGGCCGACGGCGCGCCGTCGCCGGTCGAGCGCACGCTGATCAAGCCGCCCTGCTCGCGCGCCGGCCCGCTCGAGGTCAAGGAGCGCGCGATCATCCAGTCGATCTCTCCGGTCGCGGGCAAATATGACACGGTCGTCAACCGCGAGAGCGCCGAGGAACTGCTCGCCGCCAAGGCCGAGCAGGCGCAGGCCGCCGCGATCGAGGCGAAGGCGCAGGCAGAGGCCGACAAGCAGGCGGCGCTCGCCGCGAAGGAGGAGGCGAAGCGCAAGGCGGCCGAGGAGCGCGAACGGCTGCGGTTGGAGAAGGTGGCGGCGCGCGAGGCGGCGAAACCCAGCTTCACGGAAAAGATGGTGCAATCGGCCGCGCGCTCCGCCGCGACCAGCCTTGGCCGCCAGGTCGCGGGCAAGTTCGGCGGACAACTGATGCGCGGGATTCTGGGCGGGCTGTTCAAGTAGAGCAGGCCCGCCGCTTCCATCCCTCTCGACACCGCCCGCGACATGAGGCAGCTTGGGTTTCATGACAAAACCCATATTGCCTGGAGAGGTAGCCGCCGCCGTCGTCGATCCCGTCGCTTATGGCGAATGGGACGGGCTGCATCAGCAACTGGCGTGGGCGCGGGCCCATGCGCCGCTCGCGGTCGCGGAAAACCCCGATCACGATCCCTTCTGGCTGGTGACGCGCCACGCCGACATCATGGCGATCAGCCGCGATCCGCAGCGTTTCGCAAACGGCGTCCGCCAGACGGTGCTGACCAACCGCGAGGGCGAGGCGCTGGCGCGCGCGGCGACGCCCGGCAATGACGGCCATCTCATCCGCTCGCTGGTGCAGATGGACGCCCCCGACCATATGAAATACCGCCTGCTGACGCAGGCCTGGTTCGCACCCAAGAATCTGCGCATCGTCGAGGACCGCGTCCGCAAGCTGGCGCGCGAGGCGGTCGATCATATGCTGTCCTTCGACGGGGAATGCGATTTCGCACGCGACGTCGCCGCGCATTATCCGCTGCGCGTCATCATGGACATATTGGGCGTGCCGCCCGAGGACGAGCCGCGGATGCTGATGCTGACGCAGCAATTGTTCGGATCGACCGACCCCGACCTCAATCGCAGCCGGGAGGCGATTACCAGCGCCGAACAGGCGATCGCGATGCTCCATTATGTCATCGCCGATTTCGAGACCTATTTCCGCGAACTGACCGCCGACCGCCGCGCCAGCCCGCGCGAGGACATCGCGACGGTGATTGCCAATGCGACGATCGACGGCGGGCCGATCCCCGACCGCGAACTGGCAGGCTATTATATGATCGTCGCGACCGCGGGACACGACACCACCAGCGCCTCGACAGCCGGGGCGATGATGGAACTGGCGAAGAATCCGGCGCTGTTCGAACGCTTCCGCGACGCGGAAACGGAGAAGGCCGGGCTGATCGAGGAGGCGATCCGCTGGACGACGCCCGTGCAGCATTTCATGCGCAGCGCGAAAGCGGATGCCGAGGTCGGCGGGCAGACGATCCGCGAAGGCGACTGGCTGATGCTCAACTATGTCTCCGCCAACCGCGACGAGGCGGTGTTCGACGACCCGTTCACTTTCGATCCCGACCGCCGCAAGAACCAGCAGATCGCCTTCGGCTTCGGCGCACATGTCTGCCTGGGCCAATATCTCGCGCGGATGGAGATGCGCATCCTGATGGAGGAACTGCTGCCGCGGCTGAAGAAAATCGAACTCGCGGGCGAACCGGCGCGTGTCGAATCGGTGTTCGTCGGCGGGCTCAAGCGGCTGCCGATCCGGTTCGAGGCGGCGTGAACGGTAAGGGCGGCCGGTTCGGCTGCCAGATCAAGCTCTATGGCTCGTCACCCTGAACTTGTTTCAGGGTTTATGGCCGGACCCGTCCTGTGATGATGCGTCGAAGGAGAGACTTAGGCCATGGATGCTGAAACGAGTTCAGCATGACGGAGGTTGGAAGGGCAGCTTAGCTTTTTTCGCCCGGGAAGAAGCGCGCCACCACCTCGCTCGCCAGCCGCGCCGGACGGAGTGTTTCGGCGTCGATGCAGCACCAACTCGACTTGACTTCGGCCAGCACTTCCTCGCCGCGCCGGATGACCGTTTCGTAAAAGGCGCGCGCGCCCTGCACCTTTTCGAGGATCACCGTCGCGATCACCCGGTCGTCGAGGAAGGCGGGGCGGCGATAGGTGATCTCGTGCTTCAGCGCGACCCACAGATGCTGCGACACCGCCTCGGGCGGCGCGATCTTGCGCCAGTGGGCAAGCACCGCTTCCTGCACCCAGCTCAGATAATGGGCATTGTTGACGTGCCCCATGAAGTCGATGGCGTCGGGGCCGACGGTGATGTCGTGGTCGTGGGGGCGGGCGGTGACGGTCATGCGCTGACAATAATGTAAGGGTCGTGCGACGGGAAGATGAAATCCCACCTTTTTTGTTGAAATATCGGGTCAGCCGCGCCCGCGATAGGGCGCGACGCCCTGATCGGGGAGCCATAGCCCCTCGGGCGGCGGTCCCGATTGCCAGAAGACGTCGATCGGGATGCCGCCGCGCGGATACCAATAGCCGCCGATGCGCAGCCAGCGCGGGCGCATCTCGTCGAACAGGCGACGCCCGATGCCGACGGTGCAATCCTCGTGGAAGCCGGCATGGTTGCGGAAGCTGGCGAGGAACAGCTTGAGGCTCTTCGATTCGACGATCGTCTCGCCCGGCGCATAGTCGATGACCAGATGCGCGAAATCGGGCTGGCCGGTGACCGGGCAGAGCGAGGTGAATTCGGGCGCCGCGAAGCGCACCAGATAGAGTTCACCGTTGCGCGGATTGGGGACGTAGTCGAGCACCGCCGCCTCCGGCGCGGCGGGCAGTTGGCTGGACTGGCCGAGATGTTTGGGGGCGAGCGGGGGATGGCTGGAATCGGTCATGGCTTTCGTCTAGAGCCTCATCGCCCCGCGCGGAAGCGCTTTGCGGACCGCCGGCCCCATCGGCTCGCGATCGACCGGGCCGCATCGAGGGGCAGGGAACGATATTCGGGTGTCACGGACGGTTTGACGATGACGGGCAGCAGGTTGGATCGGCGACGCAAGGCAGCAGCGCTGCCATTGATGGCACTCGCCCTGGGGCTGGGCGGGCCCGCCCCGACCGCGGCGCAGCAGGCCGAGACGCCCGAGCCCGCGCCGTCGCCGACTCCGTCGTCACCCGCTCCGTCGGGGCCGTCGGTCGATTTCCGCCTGCCGCCTGCCGACGATGGCCGCACGGCCGGGGTGCAGGGACCGTCGAACAACGGCCTGCCGCCGATCGCCCCCGGCGAGCGCGTCACACCCACGCCTACGCCCTCCCCGGTACCCCGTCCCACACCGCCTCGGGTGGCACCGACGCTGCCCGCGACCGGCGGCACGACCGCATCCGAAACCCCGCGCCGCACCGCGCCCGCCGAGCCGCGCGCGGCCGAGGCATCGCCGCGCGCCGCATCGCCTGCACCGACCGGCGGCGAAGCTTCCGTGCCGGTGCCCGCCGCACCGGCCGGCGACGCATCGCCATTGCCCGCCGGGCCTGAACCGTCGGCATCCACGCCCGCCCCGGAGGCGTCCAGTCCAGCGGCCGATGATATGGCGCCGCCGACGTCCTCTTCCGGTCCCGCGCCGGACACGCCGCTCTGGGCCTGGCTGCTGGCAGCACTGGCCGCGCTGGCGACCGGCGTCTGGTATTGGCGCCGTCGTCCGCTTCCCGAAGTCGCTGCGCCTTTCGAGGCGCCGGAAACCCCGGCGGCGCCGCCGGCCGCTCCACAGCCCTCGGCGCCCTTGCCGACACCGCCGCCGGCACCCGCGCCTTCGCCGCCCGTTCCGGCGACGCCCGACGTGGCGCCTCCGGCCCCCGCCGCGCCGTCCGCGCCTTTCCAGCCGAGCGCCCCACGCTCGCCGTCGCCGCTCGTCACCCGGCCCGCGGCAGAGCGGCGGCCGGTGATCGGCATGACGCTGGAGATTCACTCGATTCGCGCTGCGCCCGACCAGATCCTGTTCGGCTTTTCGCTGAACCTGACGAACCAGGGGTCGGTCGATGCCGTCGGGTTGATGGTCCGCATCGCGCTCAACCAGGGATCGGCGATGACCGAGCCGGTGCTCGCGCGCTTCTTCGACGGCGCCGGCGGCAGCGTGCTGCGCGACGACATGGCGCTGGCGCCGGGCGCGGGCGAGCGGCTCGATGGCGAGGTCGTGCTGCCGCGCGCGACGATCGAGCCGCTGCCGATGGGGGGCAAGCCGATGCTCGTCCCGGTGGTCGCCTTCGACGTCACCTATCATTGGGACGGGGCGGGCGACGGGTTCGGCCAGGTCGCGGGCAGCTTCGTGATCGGCCGCGAGACGGGGCCGAAGGAAAGCGACCGTCTGGCGCCGCTTCCGCTCGACCGCGCGACCTATGTCGTCAGCCAGCCGGGCGCCCGCGCGACGGCGATGCGGCGGAGCCTGTAGACATCATTTTTGTTGCGGCGCAGCATCGTCTGGGGCAGAGCGGCAGCGCGCTTGAAAAAGGGCAAGCGGGGGCATAGGCTGGCGACTTCCCCGGAAAGACAAGAGCCATAGCAGGATGGCCGGCGGGCGGGGCAGGACAATGCAGGTTCCACCGTCGGGTCGTAACAGGAGCATGACATGGACGCCTTGGTGTCAACCGACTGGCTGGAACGCGAACTGGGGGCATCGGACCTGCGGGTCGTCGATGCGACGAAATTCATGGTGGGGGCCGATCGCGACGCGCGCGCGGAATATGAGGCGGGTCACATCCCCGGTGCGGTCTTCATGGACCTGATCGAGCTGGCCGATTCGCACAGCGATGTCGAGAATATGGCGCCGCCGCCCGAGAAGTTCGCGAGCCGGATGCAGTCGCTCGGCCTCGGCGACGGCAGCCGCATCGTGCTTTATGACGACAGCCCGCTGAAAAGCGCGGCGCGCGCCTGGTGGCTGCTCAAGCTGTTCGGCGCGCATGACGTCGCGCTCCTCGACGGCGGGCTCGCCAAGTGGAAGGCCGAAGGGCGCCCGCTCGAAATGGGCAAGCAGACGTTGCGCCATCGCCACTTCACCGTGTGGCGCGATGCGAAGGCGGTGCGCAGCAAGGATCAGATGCTCGCGAACGTCGATAGCGGCGCCGAACAGGTCGTCGACGCACGCCCCGCGGCGCGCTTCACCGGCGAAGAGCGCGATCCGCGCCCCGGCATGGCGCCGGGCCACATCCCGGGCTCGCGCAGCCTGCCGCACAGCCAGCTTTTCAACGCCGACGGCACCTGGAAGCAGGGCGACGAACTGAAGGCGGCCTTCGACGCCGCGGGAATCGATCTCGACAAGCCGCTCGTCACGACCTGCGGCAGCGGCATGACCGCGACCGTCGTCGCCTTCGGCGCGCACCTGCTCGGCAAGGAGGATGTCGCGGTCTATGACGGAAGCTGGACCGAATGGGGCGCCGACCCGGCAACCCCGAAGGCGACCGGCGCCGCCTGAGGCGGCGGCGCTGGACGCGGGTGGGATTCGATTCTCCGCGCGCAGCGCCATTTTGATTCACACGAAGACATGAAGAGGGCAGTTCATGCGCGCATGGTTCGCGCGTGGGCTGCCCTCTTCGTGTCTTCGTTTGAGAATTTGAAGCCCACCGCGCGGGTCGGAAGGTGCCGACCACTGGATTTTGCGCCCCGCTCGGTTAACAAGGCGCGGATGAGCAAGAGCGACGACAGCAATCTCCGCCCCGCGACGAAACTGGCGCAGGGCGGGCGGCGGCCCGAATGGACCAGCGACCCGCGGCTCGGCGGCGGGGTCGTCAATCCGCCGGTCTGGCGCGCCTCGACGATCCTCTACGATTCGGTCGCCGACCTCAAGGCGCGGGGTCATGCGACGCACGACAAGCTCTATTACGGCCGGCGGGGGACGCCGACCGTCTGGGCGCTCGCCGACGCGCTGACCGACCTCGAGCCGGGGGCCGAGGGGACCTTGCTCTATCCGTCGGGCGTCGCGGCGATCACCGCCGGGCTGCTCGCGCTGCTGGCGCCGGGCGATCACCTGCTGATGGTCGACAGCGCCTATGAACCGACGCGGCTGTTCTGCGACGGAATGCTGAAGCGCTATGGCGTGCGCACGACCTATTATGACCCGCTGATCGGCAAGGACATCGCCGCGCTGATCGAACCCGCGACGAAGCTGATCTTCCTCGAATCGCCCGGCAGCCTGACCTTCGAGGTGCAGGACGTGCCCGCGATCACGGCCGTCGCGCGCGAGCGCGGCGTCGTGACGATGCTCGACAACACCTGGGCGACGCCGCTGCTGTTCCCGGCGCTGGCGCACGGCGTCGACGTGACGATGATGAGCCTCACCAAATATGTCGGCGGCCATTCGGATGCGATGATGGGCTCGCTTACCGCAACGCCCGCACTGTGGCCGCGGCTGCGCAAGGCGACCTACCAGCTCGGTCATTCGGTTTCGCCCGATGATTGCGCCCTGATGCTGCGCGGTCTGCGGACGCTCGACGTGCGGCTGGCGCGGCATGCGGAGAACGGCCTCGCCGTCGCGCGCTGGCTGGCCGAGCGGCCGGAGGTCGGGCGAGTGCTCCACCCCGCGCTGTCCGGCGATTCGGGCCATGCGCTGTGGGCGCGCGACTTTTCGGGGACGAGCGGGCTGTTCGGCTTCACGCTGGCGGGTGCCGATGACGCGGCGCGCGCGCGCTTCGTCGATGCGCTGGCGCGCTTCGGGATCGGCTTCAGCTGGGGCGGCTACGAAAGCCTGGTCGTGCCGAGCGATCCGGCGGGCATTCGCACCGCGACGACGTGGACTGACCGCGATGCGCTGGTGCGCCTGTCGATCGGGCTCGAGGACCCGGCCGACCTGATCGCCGATCTCGAACGCGGCTTTGCGGCGCTCGCGGCATGAGCGTTGCGGCGAGCGCCCGGCACGGCGTCGCGGAGGTGATCGCGGCGATGAAGGCGATCGGGCTCGACATCGGCGACTATCGCCTGTCGCTCTATTCGCTGTTCGCGGCGCTGGTCGTCGCGGTGCTGCTCTATGTTGCGGTGCGCGTCGTGCTGCGCGCGATCAAGTGGGTCCTGCGCCGCAACCGGCAGATCGACGACACGCAGCGAATCCTCGCCGAAAAGCTGATCGCGATCGCGCTGTTCACGCTGGCGCTGCTGTTCGGGGTCGACCTGCTCGGCATCGACCTGACCGCGCTGGCGGTCTTTTCGGGGGCGGCGGGGCTGGCGATCGGCTTCGGCCTGCAGAAGACCGTCGGCAACCTGATCGCCGGGATCATCCTGCTGATGGACCGTTCGATCAAGCCGGGCGACGTGATCGTGGTGGGGGATGCCGCCTCGATGGGCGTCGCGACGCTCGGCGGCGTGCCCAATGTCGGCTATGTCGCGAAGATCGGGGTGCGCGCGGTCAGCGTCGTGACCCGCGACGGCAAGAAGCACCTGATCCCGAACGAGCTGCTGATGACGCAGGCGGTCGAGAACTGGAGCTATTCGAGCCGCGACGTGCGCGTGCGGATGCGGGTTCCGGTTCCCTATGACTGCGACTTGCGGCTGGCGCAGCGGTTGATGGTCGAAGCGGCGCGGACCAATCCGCGCATCCTGCCCGATCCCGAACCGGTGGTGTGGATCATCGGCTTTGGCGAGCGCGCGGTCGAGCACGAGCTGCGCTATTGGATATCGGACCCCGAGGCGGGACTGGGCAATATCCAGGGCAGCGTGTTCCTCGACATATGGGACCGGTTCGGCGAAGCGGGAATCCGCATCCCCTATCCGCGCCAGGACATCCGCTTCGTTTCGGATGGCGACGCGCCGGAATAGGGCGCGTCCGCCCGCTGCGGCTCAGACACCGGCCTGCTTGGCGCGCTCGATCCCCTCGACGATGATCCGCTTGGCCTCGTCGACGTCGCCCCAGCCGTTGAGCTTGGCCCACTTGCCGGGCTCGAGATCCTTGTAGTGGGTGAAGAAATGCTCGATCTGCTGCATAACGATCGGCGGCATCGAGCGATAGCTCGCCACTTCGGCATAATAGGGAAAGGTGGCGTTGACCGGGACGCACAGCAGCTTTTCGTCGCCGCCCTTGTCGTCTTCCATCAGCAGCACGCCGATCGGGCGGCACTTGACCACCGCGCCGGCGATGACCGAGGTGCGCGCGACGACGAGCGCGTCGAGCGGATCGCCGTCCTCGCCCAGCGTGTGCGGGATGAAGCCGTAGTTGGCGGGATAGCGCATCGGCGTGTGCAGGAAGCGGTCGACGAACAGCGCGCCCGACGCCTTGTCGAATTCATATTTCACCGGCTCGCCGCCGATCGGCACCTCGATCAGCACATTCAGGCTGTCGGGCGGATTGTCGCCGGCCGGGATCAGGTCGATACGCATGGGAGAGAATATCCTTCGGTCTTTTTTGAAATGGCGCGCGCCTTTAGCGCCTGACGGCGCGCAAAGTCGAGGGGGAGCTTGTCCCTCCCGCAAGCAGGAGGGAAATCAGAGCGCGCGTTTCGCCGCGAGCAGCCGGTCGAACCAGTCCGGCCCGCTGCCGGTCTTTTCGAGGTGTGGCCAGCGCAGGCCGCCATGATAGGCGATCTCGATCGTGCGATAGCGGCCGCCGCGCTCGACCAGCAGGCGGACCGGGGTCTTGCCGTCGGCGGCGGCGCGGATCGCGGCCTCGATCCGTTCGCGGCTGTAGCCGAGGCCGTCGACCGCGAGAATCTTCGTGCCGTTGACGATGTCGGCGCGAAAGGCCGGGCCGTCCCACAGGATGCTGGTGGCGACGCCGTCCTTGTCGACCACCAGGCCGAGCGAGTGGGTGAGGTCGGCGGTCTTGGCGCGCGCCATCCGCGCCCGGTCATAGGCGTTGGGGGCGTCGCGCCAGACGAGCCGGTATCCCGCCTTCTCGATGCCGCCGGTCGGCGCCGGCTGGCCAGGGGTCTGGAGGCGGGTGCGTAGGAACTCGCTCCAGTCATAGGGGTGGATGGTGTTCAGCGCTGCGACGACGTCGCCGAAATCATAGGTGACCTCGCCCCAGTCGCCGCCGCGACCGCCGAAAAAGGTCTTTGCGAAATCGTCGAGGCTCTTCGTATCGTTCGTCGCCTGCCGGATGATCATGTCGGCTTCCAGCCAGACGAGCGAGCCTTCGTTGTAATAATCCTCGGTCCGCGTCGCACTGGGGAAGGGGCGCGGCTTGCGGCCGGCGATCACCGGGTCGAGCGTCGTGTCCTCGACCGATCGCCACGCCCGGCCGGCCTGCGCGGCAAAGAAGGCGGCGTTGGTCGCCCATTCGCCAAGCACCGTATCCTTGCTCTGCATGCCCGAACGGCCGGCAAGGACGAGGTCCCAGAAGCTCGTCTGGCCCTCATAGACCCACAGCAGATTGCCCTGCATCGGGGTACGGAAATCAGGCGTCCACAGCTTGGCGGGGCGGCGGTACTTGCCGTTCCAGCTGTGGGTGAATTCGTGCGGCAACAGCCCGCGCTCCGAATCATTGTCGTCCCAGCGTGTGAAATAGTCGGTGGCGCGGCTGTTCTCGCTGCTGCGGTGATGTTCGAGGCCGATGCCGCCGAGCTCGTCGGTGAGCGCGAGGAGGAATTCGTAGCGGTCGAAATGCTTCGTTCCGAACAGCGCCACCGTTTCGGCGACCAGCGCCGCGTGGCGCGCGATCTGGTCGGGGGTCGCCTCCAGATATTTGGCCTCGTCGGCGACGACGTTCAGCGTGACATTCTGTCCCAGGTCCCATTTGCGGAAGAATTTGCCGGCGAACATCGGGCTGTCGACCAGCGTCTCGTAGCTGGTGGGGGCATAGCTGTAGCGGTTGCCCGACACCTTCAGCCCGTCGAGCGCCGCGGCACCGGTCCAGCCCTCGGGCAGTATCACCTCGAGCTGCACCGGGATGTTGCGCGTGAAATAGCCGGCCGGGTAGAGGCTGACCTGTTCCCACTGGAGGTTCATCATCGCGGGAGTGACGACGATGCGGCCCTCGCTCGGCCGCGTCGGCGACAGGAAGTCGAAGGCGACGTCGATGCTCTTGGTGCCCGCCGGTATGTCGATGTCGAAGGCATAGACGTCGGTCGGCTGGCGCACCCAGTTCAGCGGCGTCCCGCCGGCGCTGGGCCGGAACCCCGCGATCTCCGCGATCGCGCCGCGCGGCGCATGCTTGCCGGGCAGCCATTGCGGATAGAGGAGGGTCAGCTTGCCGCCCTTTGCGACCGGAATCGTCTGGCGGACGCGAAAGATTCCGCGTGCGACGTCGGTCGCATCGACGCGAAGCTGCAGCGTCCCCGGATAGGCCTTGTCGGCGGGCAGCGGCACGACGTGCGGCTGGACGACCGGCTGCGGGCGGCTGTTCGCCTCCTCGGCAGCGGCGGGGGCAAGGGTGAGGGGAGCGGCCAGCAGGGCCGCTGCGACGAACGGTGCCATTTTCATGGTCAGCCTGTTGCCGGGAAAAGCGACGAAGGTCCAGCGCGGGCTCTGCGAGGACCCTTTGCGTTTCGACGAAAAGCCATTAGACGCCGCGGCCATGAGCAAGGACCGCGCGAAGAAAATCCCGACGCCGCAGCCGGTGCGCGGCACCCAGGACATGCTCGGCGATTTCGCCGACCGTTTCCAGCATGTCGTCGATACCTTCGACCGCGTGCGCCGCCTCTATGGCTTCAAGCGCGTCGAGGTGCCGGTGATCGAACCGACCGCGGTGTTCGCGCGCAGCCTGGGCGAGACGACCGACGTCGTGTCGAAGGAAATGTATTCGTTCGAGGATCGCGGCGGCGAATCGATCACGCTGCGCCCCGAATTCACCGCCGGAATCGCGCGCGCCTATATCTCCAATGGCTGGCAGCAGTTCGCGCCGCTGAAGGTGGCGACGCACGGTCCGCTGTTCCGCTACGAGCGGCCGCAGAAGGGCCGCTATCGGCAGTTCCACCAACTCGATGCCGAAGTGCTCGGCAGCGACAGCCCGCTCGCCGACGCGGAACTGCTCGTCCTCGCCGACCAGCTGCTGAAGGAACTGGGGATCGCCGAGGGGGTGACGCTGACGCTCAACACGCTCGGCGACGCGGAAAGCCGCGAGGCGTGGCGTGCGGCGCTGGTCGAGCATTTCACCGCCCATCGCGGCGAGCTGTCCGAGGACAGCCTCACGCGGCTCGACAAGAATCCGCTGCGCATCCTCGACAGCAAGGACCCGCGCGACCGGCCCATTGCCGACAGCGCGCCCGACATCGACGCCTTTCTGACCGGGGCGGCGCAGGATTTCTTCGGCGCGGTGACCGCGGGGCTCGACGCCGCCGGGGTGACGTGGGAGCGCAACGCGCGGCTGGTGCGCGGGCTCGACTATTATCGCCACACCGCGTTCGAATTCGTCACCGACCGGCTCGGTGCGCAGGGCACGGTGCTGGGCGGCGGACGCTATGACGGATTGATCGAGGCGCTCGGCGGGCCGCCGACCGCGGCGGTCGGCTGGGCGGCGGGTATCGAGCGACTGGCGATGCTGCTCGCGGATAATGCCGTCGACACGCGGCTCGACGCGGTGATCGCGGTCGAGGACGATGCGATGTTCGATCTCGCGATGCGCGGACTTCGCCTTCTGCGCGACAATCGGGTGTCGGCGGACATCGTCGCGACGGGTTCGCCGCGCAAGCGCTTCGACAAGGCCGCGAAGATCGGCGCCCGCGCGCTGATTTCGATCAGCCTGCGCGACGGCGTTCCCTTCACCAACGCCAAGACCGACGGCAGCGAGGCCGCCGCCCGCGCCGAAGCGCTGTTTCGTTCGATCGGGTGATGGCGAACGTTTCGGCCAGACAGATCGACGCGATCATCGAGCGCCATGCCGCGCTCCAGGCCCGCATGGCGACGGGCGACATGACGCCCGCCGATTTCGTCGCGGCTTCAAAGGAGTTCGCGGAGTTGGAGCCTGTCGCGGCGGCGGCGCGCGAGGTGGTGCGGCTGCGCGGCGAGCTGGCTGCGCTGGATGAAATGCTGTCCGACGCCGAGATGAAGGCGATGGCCGAGGAGGAGATCGCCGCGGTCAAGGAGGCGCTGCCGGCCGCCGAGCACGACCTTGCGGTCAGGCTGCTGCCGAAGGACGTCGCCGACGAGCGCGCGGCGATGCTCGAAATCCGCGCGGGGACAGGCGGTGACGAGGCGGCGCTGTTCGCGGGGGACTTGCTCCGCATGTACAGCCGCTATGCCGACGCGCAGGGCTGGAAGGTCGAGATCATCTCGGCGAACGAGGCCGAGGTCGGCGGCTACAAGGAGGTCGTCGCGTCGGTGACGGGGCAGGGGGTGTTCGCGAAGCTCAAGTTCGAGAGCGGCGTTCACCGCGTCCAGCGCGTTCCCGTCACCGAAAGCGGCGGGCGCATCCACACCAGCGCCGCAACCGTCGCGGTGCTGCCGGAGGCTGAAGAGGTCGATGTCGCGATCGACGAGAAGGATCTGAAGGTCGACATCTATCGCTCCTCCGGTGCCGGCGGGCAGCACGTCAACACGACCGATTCGGCGATCCGCATCACCCATATCCCGACCGGCCTCGTCGTGATCCAGCAGGACCAGCGCAGCCAGCACAAGAATCGCGCGAAGGCGATGCAGGTGCTGCGCGCGCGGCTCTATGACCTCGAACGTGCGCGTGCGCACAGCGCCGAGGCGTCGGCGCGCAAATCGATGGTCGGGTCGGGCGACCGGTCCGAACGCATCCGCACGTATAATTTCCCGCAGGGGCGCGTGACCGACCACCGCATCAACCTGACGCTCCACCGCCTGCCCGAGATACTGGAGGGACAGATGGACGAACTGATCGATGCGCTGATCGCCGAGGATCAGGCGCAGCGGCTGGCAGGGCTGGGTGATTAGCCTCGGAGCACCCCGCCTGATCCGAACCCGTTCGCATCGAGCGAAGTCGAGATGCCCCTCGGCTCGATATCGTCTCGATGAGAGTCCCGACTTCGCTCGACACGAACGGGATTCGGCGTGAGTGAGGTCGGGCTGGCTCTCCGCGCCGCCGCGACCCGCCTCGCCGCCGTGTCCGAAACCCCGCGCCTCGATGCCGAACTGCTGATGGCGCATGCGCTGGGGGTGGAGCGCGCGGCGCTGCTGCTCGATCCCTCCCGCTACGCCGTGCCGGAGGCGTTCGCCACGCTCGTCGAGCGGCGGTTGGCGCACGAACCCGTCGCCTATATCGTCGGCTATCGCGATTTCTGGACGATCCGGCTCGCGGTGGGTCCCGGTGCGCTGATCCCGCGTCCGGACAGCGAGACGCTGATCGAGGCGGCGCTCGATCACTTCGGTGCACGGTCGCCGCATCATATCCTCGACCTCGGCACCGGGCCGGGGACGCTGCTGCTGGCGGCGCTCGCCGAATGGCCAGCGGCGACCGGACTGGGGATCGACGCGAGCGAGGCCGTGCTGACCTTGGCGCGCGCCAATGCGGAGGCTCTCGGCCTCGCGGCCCGCGCCGCCTTCCGCGTCGGCGACTGGATGGCGGGCGTGGCGGGATCGTTCGACCTCATCCTGTGCAACCCCCCCTATATCGCCGACGGCGAGGCGCTGATGCTCGACGTCGTCCGATACGAACCGGCGAGCGCGCTGTTCGCGGGAGCGGACGGGCTCGACGATTATCGCCGGATCATTCCGATGCTGCCGGACTATCTCGCCCCCGGCGGCGCGGCGGTGCTTGAAATCGGGTCCACACAGCATATGTTGGTGGCAGAGCTGGCCGAAGCGGCGGGATTTGCCGTACGGTGCCGCCGGGATTTGGGTGGTCGCGACCGGGCGCTTTTGCTGACCCGCGCCTGATGCGCCTCCATACAAGAATTTTCTTGGTTTCCGCCGCAAAGCGCTGTAGGGGGCGGCTCACAGGCCCGACCGGGGTCCCTTCATCGGGCCGGCTGGCCTGCTTCCCACTTGCAATGCCGGTGCGGGACTATGGGTCCGGCGCGGGCGACAGAGGGCTAGAACCGCGCAGCGAGCGCGGGTGCGGCACGCCGATTTGGTGCCGCCGGCCAAAAGGGGTTGGCATAGCTTATTAGCTTTCGACAGGATGTCTCAGTTGAACATGAACAACCGGCAGAGCGGTCGCCGTCGCGGCCGCAACAACAACAGCAACAACCGGTCGCAGTCGGGCGGGCGCGGGGGCGTCGACCAGGCCAACCGGATCGACAGCCGGGCGCGTGGCAATGCCGTCCAGATGATCGAGAAATACAAGAATCTCGCGCGCGACGCGCAGCTTTCGGGCGATCGGGTGCAGACCGAATATTATCTGCAGTTCGCCGACCATTATTTCCGCGTCCACAGCGATTTCCGCGCTCGCCAGGAGGAAAGGGCGGCGCAGAGCGGTCAGGAGCGCAGCCCCGACCGCCATCGCGAAGTACGCGGGGTCGAGGATTTCGACGGCCATGACGAGAGCGATCTCGACAGCGACGGCGAGCGGACCGAAACCGAGCAGGACGGCGAAACGCGCGGCAACCGCGATCGCCGCGACGACGAGGATGGGCGCGGCAATCGCCAGCCGCGCGCCCGCGGCCGTCGCGAGCGCGATCAGGATCGCAGCGAAGCCGGTACCGAAACGAAGGAAGAGGGCAGCGCCGAGCGCGAGACGCCCGAGGATGCGCCCCCCGCACCGCGCACCGCGCGCCGCGGCCCGCGCCGCACGCGCGAGCGTGAGGAGGATGCGGGCGAAACAGCGGGGATCGACAGCGCCGCGCTGCCACCCGCGATCGGCCGCAGCGAACGCAACGCCGATGCTCCCGCCGCCGGGGATGGCGCCGAAGAGGCACCGGCGCCCAAGCCGCGGCGCACGCGCCGGACGCTTGCCGCCCGCGACACCGGGGTCGAAGCGGCGGAATAAGTCCGCGATTCGACGCTGGTTTTTGCCATCGACATGCCATAGCCTCCCCCGAACCACCGTTCGGGGGAGTTTTTCATGCAAGCCATGGCAAGCCTTTGCTTTCTGACACTGGCGCTGGGCGCCGCTTCCGCCGCGGCGCAGGACCCGGCCGCCGGCAATGCCCAAGGCGACCTGTCGGTCACTATCTATAATGGCGGCCAGTCGCTGGTGCAGGATATCCGGCAGATATCCTTCCCCGCCGGCCGGACGCGCCAGGAATTTCCCGACGTGTCGGCGCAAATCCGGCCGCAGACGGTGTCGTTCAGCGCCGAGGGCACCGCGATCGTCGAACAGAATTTCGATTATGACCTGCTGTCGCCCAACGCGCTGATGCAGAAGGCGGTCGGGGAGACGGTGACGCTGCTGCGCATCAATCCCGCGACCGGCGCCGAGACGCGCGAGCGCGCGAAGGTGCTCGCGGTCAACGGCGGCGTAGTGCTCGAGATCGGGTCGCGCATCGAGATATTGCGCGACGATGGGCTGCCGGTGCGGGTGATCTTCGACAAGATTCCGCCGAACCTGCGCGCCAAGCCGACGCTGTCGATCACGGTGGAGAGCAAGAGCACCGGAACGCGGCCGGCGACGCTGTCCTATCTGACCGGCGGGCTCGGCTGGGCGGCCGACTATGTCTCGCTCTACGACGAGAAAGCGGGGACGATAGACGTCCAGGGCTGGGTCACGCTGACCAACACCACCGGCACCACCTTCGACCGGGCGCGCACCCTGCTCGTCGCGGGCACGCCGTCGGCGGGCAATGCAGCGAGCGGTGGCGGCGGCACCTATCGTCCGCGATCGGTGGCCCCCGGCGAATTGCGCCGCGCGGGCACCGAGACCGCGCCGCGCGAGCAACTGGGCGACTATTATCTCTATCCGCTGGCCGAGCGCACGACGATCGCCAACGCGCAGACGAAGCAGGTCAGTTTCCTCGACGTGGCGAAGGTGCCGGCGCAGAAAATCTACGAATATACGGTAGCCGGCTTCAACAATATGACCGAGCCGCAGAGCGCGGCGAGCGTGATCAAGTTCAGTTCGAGCGCGCAAGGCGGGCTGGGCGACGCGCTGCCCGCCGGAACGGTGCGCTTCTATCAGCGCGACCTGCGCGGCGATCCGCAGTTCATCGGCGAAAGCCGGATCGGCCATACGCCGATGGGCAGCGAACTCGGCCTCAAGACCGGCGACGCCTTCGACGTCAAGGTGAAGGCGACCGTGGTGTCGCGCGAGCGGCGGTCGCCGTCGATCTGGCGCTCGTCGATGTCCTATCTGCTCACCAATGCGCGGCCGCAACCGGTGACGATCGACCTCGTCCAGCGCGGGCTCGACTGGTATTGGGACGACACGCGCATCATCACCGAAAGTCGGAAGAGCGAGCGACTCGACAGCGACGGGACGCGATGGCGCGTGACGGTTCCCGCCAATGGCGAGACGACGATCACCGCCACCTTCGAAACGCGCTATTGATCCGCGCCGCGATGCGCCAGTCGCTTGCTTTGCTGCTGTTTCTGTCCGCATCGCCCGCGGCGGCGCAGAGCGTCGTGACCTCGACCGCCCCCGATTCGGTTTCGGTCAGCGCGTTCCGCGATCCCGGACGCGGTGAAGGCGGCGAGATCGACCTCGACAGCCTCGCAGGCTTCGCGCTGATCTCCGAACAGCGCACGGTCGACCTGCCGGCGGGCGAATCGCTGCTGCGCTTCGAGGGCGTGGCCGAAGGGATGGTCGCGGTATCGGCGATCGTCACAGGCCTGCCCGGCGGGGTGATGCAGAAGAATCGCGACGCGGCGCTGCTGTCGCCCGCCAGCCTGCTTGACGGCTCGCTCGGCAATCGCGTCCATCTTCGGCGCACCGACCGCGCGACGGGCAAAGTCACCGAAGAGGATGCCTTCATCCGCTCGGGTCCCGACGGCGCCGTCGTGCTGCGAACCGCCGCCGGCTATGAGGCGCTGCGCTGTTCGGGCCTTCCCGAAATGCTCCTTTACGACGGGGTGCCGAAGGGGCTGACCGCAAAGCCGACGCTGTCAGTGACGACGCGCAGTCCGGCCGCGCAGCGCGTGACGGTAACGCTCACCTATTTGTCGACGGGCTTCGACTGGGCGAGCAATTATGTCGCGCGCGTCGCGGGCGACGGGAAGACGCTCGATCTCTTCGCCTGGTTGACCGTCGCCAACAGCAATGGCGAGAGCTTTGCCGATGCCGATCTGTCGGCGCTCGCGGGGACGCTGAATATCGAGCAGGATTTTGATGAACTGGTCGAGGCGCCGCCGCAGCCGCAGCTTCGCCTGTCCTGCTTCCCGACCGGCAGCGGGCGCAACGGCATCCGGCCTCCGCCACCGCCCCCTCCGCCGCCGGCGCCCGCCGCAATGGCGGGTTACGATATCGTCGTCACCGCGCAGCGGCGCGAGGCAAGCCTGATGGATTCGCCGATGGCGATTGCTGTCGCTGGCACCGCCAGTCTGGAGGATCTGGGCGATCTCAAGCTCTATCGCGTGCCGATGCGCGTGACGGTTGCGGCCAATGCGCAAAAACAGGTCGCGCTGCTGGTGAAGGACAAGGTGCCGTTCCGCACCATCTATCGCCTGCGGACCTGTCCGACATGCGAACCGAAAAATGAAGGCGCGGAGATCGTGCTGCGGATGGAGAACAAGGAGGCAGGCAAGCTCGGCGTGCCTTTGCCGAGCGGACAGGTCGCGGTGTTCGAATCGGCGCTGGGCGAGGAACTGCTCGCAGGCGAGGGCGCGATGCGCGACCATGCGGTCGGCGAGACGGTCAACCTCGTCATCGGCGAAAGTCGCCAGGTCCTCGTCACCGCCGACAATCATCATGCGCCGGGCAAGCAAGGCGACGATTATCGCGTGACCGTGACCAACGCGAACCCCTTTGCGATCGTCCTCGAACTCGGGTTCGCCATCGACGACATGAAAGCGGTCGATTCGCGGCTCCGCAAACTGCCGCGCAAGGACGGTCTGCCCACCTGGATCGTCACCGTGCCGGCCAACGACAGCCGGACGCTCGATTATCGCGCTAAATAAGGTCTAGACCGGTGGCAGCGGGCGCGGGCGGTGATCTGCGTCGAGCGCGACGAAAGTGAAAAGCCCCTCGGTCACCTTGACCTCGCGCTGGTCGCGGCCGCGTGTCGCGATCACCTCGATCCGGATGCCCATCGATGTGCGGCCGCGCCGCTCGAGATGCGCATAGACGGAGATGAGGTCGCGAAGCAGGATCGGCGCAATGAATTCCATCGCCTCGATCGCGACGGTTGCGGTCGGCCCCTGCGCGATGCGCGCCGCGACGATGCCGCCCGCGATGTCCATCTGCGACAACACCCAGCCGCCGAAGATATGGCCGTTGCTGTTGATGTCGGACGGTTGGGGCACGACCCGCAGGATCGGGTCGCGTGGGCTATCGGTCATTCTTCATGTCCGGGTCGTCGGCGAAGGGATCGTCGATCGCCTCGTCGTGCCCGCTGCCGCTCGACAGAAAGACCAGCCCCATCAGCGCCGCGCCGAGCATCACCGACAGGCCGACGCCGGCGGCGGTCGCGATCATCATGTGAATCGTCAGTGCGTCGCCCATCGTATAGCGCAGCCAGCCGAGCGCGCCGACGACGGCGACCAGCGAGACGATCGCCATGCCGCGCATCAGGCGGCGATAGCGCGCCCAGGCGACTTTCGACGTGTCGCCATCGTCGAGGGGCGAATGTTTGACCATGCCCCCCCCCATGAACCAACCGCGCGCCGAGGCCAAGCCCGAATGACGGCATGCGGGCCTCCGGCGTTTCGGCTTTGGCGCGAATCATGTTAGGCTTTGCTCCGACGATAATTCGATGGGAGCGGCAGGAATGACGATTGGAGCCATCCTCTACGGACGCACGGGGCCGGTGATTTCGGCGCGGCAGGACGACAGCGTGCGCGCGGTGATCGACCTGCTGGCGCAGCATCGCATCGGCGCGGTTCCGGTGCTCGACGGCGACATGATCGTCGGCATTTTTTCCGAGCGCGACCTGGTGCGGCTGATTTCCTCCTACGGCCCCGATGCGCTCGACCGCAAGATCGACGATGTGATGACCAAGTCGCCGGTGACGTGCGATTCGGGCATGGCGGTAATCGGCGCGCTGTCGCAGATGACGCAGAAGCGGATTCGGCACCTGCCGGTGGTCGACGAAGGGCGACTCGTGGGATTCGTGTCGATCGGCGACCTCGTCAAATATCGCATCGACAAGATCGAGGCCGAGGCGGCGGCGATGCGCGACTATATCGCGTCCTGATCGCCGCGGCGGCGGTCACGGCGACTCGGGCGCCGACCGCCGCAACACAACCCTCTGCACCTCGGCGAGCGCCTCGCGCGCGAACAGCCACAGCAGCCCGCCATAGAGCAGCACGCCCAGCGCGACGAGCAGCGCGAGCCGGACCGGCGCAGCAAGCGCGAACGGCGCGAGCGCTTCGCCGGCGAGGGCGACTCCGACCGCCATCAACAGCGCGGGGGCGAGGCCGGGCAGCATCGCACGCGCGACATCGCCCAGCGACACGCCGATCAGCGGTCCCGACAGGCGCGCGGTCAGCAGCAACAGCAGCGGCGCCGCGATCAGCCAGGCGCGCGCCATGCCGATCAGCCCCCATTGCGCGCCGATCAGGAAAGCGGTCGGAAAGATGATCGCGCCGCCGATCGACGCGAGCGTCGACACCCACGGCTTGCCGAGCGCGCTGTTGACCGGCGAGAAGAGAATCTGGACCGTCATCAAGATCAGCGCGAGCGCGATGATCTGGATATAGGGCACCATGCCGATCCATTTGATGCCGAACAGCGTCTCGACCATCGGCGCGGCGACGACCGCGAGCCCGCAATAGAAGGGGGCCGCGACGAGCGTCAGCAGCCGCACCGTCTTCAGGAAATTCCAGCGCACCGCCGCGCGGTCGGTCTTGATTCGCGAATAGGCGGGAAAGGCGACCTCGTTCAGTGGCGGCACGAACTTGCCCATGAAGATCTGCGCGAGGAACAGCGCCTCGGCGTAAAGGCCGAGCGCGTGCGGTTCGAATCGACGGCCGGCGATGAAGATGTCGGCCTGGCTCTGCACCAGCCAGAAGAGCTGGGTGAAGAGAATCGCGGAACCGAAGCCGATGATCTGCCCGCAGCCCCGGAAATCAAAGCTCGGCCAGACGAGCAGCCGCGCGACCAGTGTGAGGCCGATTGCGCGCGTCCAGAACATCGCGATGGGGGCATAGACCAGCGTCCAGACGCCAAAGCCGGCGAGCGCGCAGCCGAGCGCGGTGCTTGCCCCCGCCAGCGCGGCGAGCAGGTTGACGAACGCCTGGCGCCGGAAATCGAGCGCGCGCGACATCATCACCTCGGGCAGCGCGATGAAGGGCGTCGCGAGAAAGATCAGCGCCTGGACGCGGAGCAGATCGGCGACGATCGGCTGGCCGTAATAGGCGGCGGCGAGCGGCGCGCCGAAGAACTGGATTGCGGCGAGCATCGCGTTGAGCAGCAGCAGCAGCCCGAATGCCTGCCTGATTCGGAACGGATCGACCGAATCGGACTGGACGAGCGCGCTCGCGAATCCCCAGCCGTTGAGGAAGGCGAGGAAGGACAGAATCACCTGCGTCATCGCGAAAAGGCCGTAATCGGCAGGATCAAGCAGTCGAATCACGAAGAGCGTCGAGGTCCAGGTGATGATCTGCGCGAGAATCTGGCTGCCCGAACGCCAGATGACCGCACGGCGCACGCGGTCGCCGAACGCCTCGCTTTTTCCTCCGGTTTTTTCCCCCATGCCGCCGTCCGGCTTGAAATCCGCGCTTTCGCTCACCATTTGGTCCTTTCGGCCGAGGCTATAGCGGCTCGTTGCACAACCTTTGAAACAAAATTGCAAAAAGGGTGTTGACGCGAATCGAGGAGGGGCCTAGAGGCCTGTTCACCGGACGGGGCGCGGCACTAACCGCCACGCTCCAGACGGTCGCCAACATAGACGGACAGATGTCCCCCGATAGAAATAGCGGGGAACGGCAACTGTCCGCCGTTTCTTGTCGGTGAGCTCTTTGACATTGTGATTGTCGATGAAGGGACATGTGGGCGGCGGCCCTGGGTCCGGCAGCTTTAAGGTGCCGGGTGCTCAGGATAAAAAGCCAAGCCTGACCTGCATGTCTTACACGTTTCCATAACGTGGAAGCAGCCTTTCACAAGGTTGCTTCTTGTGTAGGCCAGGCTCCTTAAAATGAGCGGGTTTGCGAGGGATATTCCACCTTTGCAGATTCGAACATCAAACTTGAGAGTTTGATCCTGGCTCAGAACGAACGCTGGCGGCATGCCTAACACATGCAAGTCGAACGAAGTCTTCGGACTTAGTGGCGCACGGGTGCGTAACGCGTGGGAATCTGCCCTTGGGTACGGAATAACTCAGAGAAATTTGTGCTAATACCGTATAATGACTTCGGTCCAAAGATTTATCGCCCAAGGATGAGCCCGCGTAAGATTAGCTAGTTGGTGGGGTAAAAGCCTACCAAGGCGACGATCTTTAGCTGGTCTGAGAGGATGATCAGCCACACTGGGACTGAGACACGGCCCAGACTCCTACGGGAGGCAGCAGTGGGGAATATTGGACAATGGGCGAAAGCCTGAT